>Ga0114999_10000114_pt1 | contig 110074 bp, 114 predicted proteins | sample ArcticOcean_MG_C_3_FD_89820 | JGI IMG/M metagenome (GOLD analysis project Ga0114999, IMG submission 89820) | Marine microbial communities from western Arctic Ocean - ArcticOcean_MG_CB8_126 | ecosystem: Environmental > Aquatic > Marine > Oceanic | place: Arctic Ocean: Canada Basin | collected...
AATCGGATTTCGGCCGTTTTTGTGGTGGGTTAGTGGTGAGCGGTATTTCATAGTGAGTTGGTTGTTTATGTGAGCCTTTTCAGTCTGTTGTTTTCCACGCCGCGGGCGCAGTGCACCCAGCTAAATATTGCACCTTGGGACTGATTTCGTGTCAAGGAGAATTAGATTCTGATACAGAAACTTATAGAAGTATCTTGTATTTTCGGGAATGTGGGTGCCGGAGAAAGGGAGCCTCCAAGGGAATTGATGCTCTAGAGTGGGAGTTGCCGTCGGCACGGCGATAGCTGGCCATCCCGGGCACGTTTCACAGTGCTTCGGCTGAACCCGGGGTAGGGGACGCCGTGGCCGGTTGGAGAGTCTCGCGAGAATCGGACGGCCCCAGACCGGAAGGATGCCCCAGATGTTTGACGACACCGATCCCACCCACCTCAGCCAGGACAACGGTGACGGTGACCGGCCGGACGCTTCCGGCGACCGTGAGGCGGGACAGCAAGGTGATTTCAGAACATTGGCACCGGGCGAAGGTGGGAATCCACCGGACGACGAGAAATAACCCTCGCCCCTGTTGGACCTGGACCCGACGAAGGCCAGGGTTAACATCACAACGGACTCGGCCCCGGACATCGAGGATGACGTGGACCCGGACGATCTCCTGGGCGTGGACATTCCGTGACGAATCCTCGATCCAGGTGGTGAGGGTGACTTAGCCCGGACGGATCTCGGACCATGTGGAGGAGTTTGGACGAGAGGGGGATTCAGTATCCCGGGTTGCAGATTGCATACCGCCGACCATCAGTCCCCGAAATCTTCGCTATCATCGGCAACTTCGCGGACAACTGCGGCATACTACGCGGCATACCGTTTTTCGACGTGGTTCGGGAAAATCTCAGCAGATTCCGGGAGAGCGTTCTTATGTCGATCAAAGTCTTCGCAGCGTTCTTCCTCCTGATGCTTTTGCCCCTTTCCGCCTGCGGCGAAAACAAAACAACAACCCAGGATTCCGATGGAGGGATTATGCAGTGGGACTCGCCGCCCGAGATGACGATCGATACCGACACCGAGTATCTGGTGACTATTGAAACATCCTACGGCACGATGAAAGGCCGGCTGTTCCCCGACATCGCCCCGATCGCGGTGAACAACTTTGTGTTCCTGGCCAAGCAGGGCTACTTCGACGGGTTGATCGTCCACCGCATCGTCAAGGGCTTCGTGCTGCAATCCGGCGACCCGACCGGGACCGGTACCGGCGGACCCGGCTATCAGATCCAGGACGATCCCGTTCCCGACGATCGGAACTACCTAAAAGGCAGCTTCGCCATGGCGAACAAGGGTGTTCCCGGGACCGGCGGCAGCCAGTTCTTTATCACCCTTGACGACCTGACCGGGAGACTCCCGAAACAATACGCATTGTTTGGCCTGGTGGAGGAAGGCCTGGACGTGGTGGACGCCATCAACGATGTGGAGACCGAGGTAGGTTCGTCCGGTGAAAACTCAAAACCGACTGAAGATGTGCGGATAATTTCCATCACGATCGAGGAAAAGTAACCGCCGGCGACTAGTCGCCGAACCAGTTGCTCCGCAGCTTCAGGGCCTCGTCTCGCAGCGAGCTATAGCCCTTTCCCTGAGCGATTTTCCCCATGACGACCTCCTGGCTCGCCCCGGTGCAACCAGGCACGTTGTTGGGGATTCCGGCCAGAGTGGCCGCGCCCAGCAGGGCCGCGGCGATGGCGTCGTGGGCTCCTCCCGGCAGACCGAACATCTCGTAGCGGAGGACCGGCCAGTCGGGGAACGCCCGCTCCAGCTGCGCCATCAGTTCCGGCATTTCCGCGCCGGTCCCACCCACTATCACGCGAGCGATCGCGAGCTCGCCTGGCACGAAATGCTTGACCGCGCCGGCGATGGACCATGCGGTGAAGGCGTGAAACGTGGCCCGTAATTCGGCAAAGTCGGCTCCCTGCGCTTCCGGCCAGCTCAGCACCGCGTCCAATAATTGCCTCCCGAACGGACGGATGCCCGCTGACTTTGGCGGCGTTATCTCCAGGAAGGGGTGGCGCAGCAAGCGCTTCAACAGCTCCTCTCGCGGTTCGGCGATCACGATCGGCGACAACGCCCCTGAGGCCGGCTCGCCCACCGGCTGAGACGCCTCCAGAATCTCGTTCAGCACCGTCCCCGGCCCGGTGACGAACCCGATGGGGGAGCGTTCCGAGCCGGCGCGGGGAATCGCGGTGACGGACGCCAGCGCCCCCAGCGATATGACCAGCGTCCCGAGGTCCTGATCGGCGAACATCTGGCAGTCGGCGAAACAACCCACCGGCGAACCGCCTCCTCCGACCGCCATGTCCGCCGCGGCGAAGTCGGCCACCACCGTGATTCCAGTGTTGGCCACCGTTAGTTCGGCCGGTAGATTCGCCCCGGGATATTGATCCTCGGAGCCCACCGTGACCCCCTGCATCGCGATGTACTGAATCTTGCGGTCCCCGATCCTGGCTCCCAACAGGAGATCGTCGACCACTTCCGCGTAGTAACCGCCGATCTCGGCGTCCAGGTCGAGCAAATCGGACTTCGCGACGTGTCGCCGGGTGAGACCGTGCAGGCGACTCGCGAGCTCTTCGGGGAATTCGATCGCGTGGGTCCAGAGCGGCTGTACCCCCAGCAATCCCTTCACCGCGCCGACCTCCGCCACTACCGCGTGGGCACCCCGGGCGTAGCCTGTTGGGGCGATGCCTACCCCTGTGAGATCACCATATGCCATGTTCAGCATGATACCGGGGCCGGCTCACCCTAAACGAGCATATCAATCACTTGAAACGTCGACTGCACCAGCTCGGTCACGTTGAAATGCTGGCTACCATCGGCATCACGCGCCGCCATGAGCTGGGCATCCATCCGGTGTATGAATAGCTGCTGCCCGCCGTCCTGCTCGGCTGTAAGCCGCCGGACGCGCGCAACAATCGACTCGTTGACGGTTACCCGTTCTATCCCTGCTAATCTCGCCATAATCGGTTATTCCAATTATCGGACGAACCGCGAAAAATCGTCATTAACCAGCCGGAAAGGGAGTCCTCCTGCGACTCAGCTACACAAAGCTCAGCCTCTTCGACTTCTGTCCCTGGGCCTACCACCTTCGATACGTGGAGAAGGTCCGCCCGCCCTACCATCCGCGGCTATTGGCGGGCGCCATTGTCCACAACATAATTTCTGACTTTCTGGTCCGGGTTCGCGACAACCTTTCGACCGGCCTCGACGACCTGAACGCCATCTTCGAATTCCGCTGGCGCAGCGCCAGCGCCCTAGACCGCGACGCAACCGTGGACCGGCGCGCTGCGGCGCTGGCGCTGACGAGCGAGTTTTGGAAGGCCAATCAGGCCGATTTTGGTCGGCCGCTGAAACTGGAGGAGCGTTTCCGCCTGGAACTCGATGGCGATCGCTTGGAGGGCATCGTGGACCGGGTCGAGGATCTTGGTTCAGGCGAAGTGGCGGTGATCGACTACAAATCGGGAGCCGCCCCCGACGGGAACCCGGCCGAAGGGAGTCTTCAGCTCTCGATCTATGCACTGGCCTGCAAGGAGTACTGGGGTCTGAACCCGACCAGAGTGAGCCTCTACTACCTGAACGGCAACTCCCTTCGCACCGCCGACGTCGACGCACCTCGATTGGAAGCCACCAAAAACACCATTCGCACCACCGCCGCCCGAATCAACGCCGCCGACTTTCCGCCGAATCCCGACTCCCGCTGCAATGACTGCGACTACCTGCGGCGATGTGATCACGGACAGGCCTGGATACGGGAGAACCGGTAGGGCCGTCGATGATTCCCGATACCGATTTGAACGCGATGGTCGAAACCGGGAATCGAGGCACCTTGCGTGCGACTTTGCTACAAATGCACCCCGCCGACATCGCCTGTTTTGTCGACGACCTCACCGATGAAAACCGCCTATTCATCTTCTCCCTCCTCTCCAACCCGGTCGCCGCCGAGGTGCTGGACGAGGCTCAGGAAGACACCACCGAAACCCTTATCGAGGGCACCGAGTGGGACCGGATGTCCAGAGTCGTGGAACAACTCGAAGCCGACGACGCCGCGGAGTTGATCGCCGATCTCAGCGATGAGAACGCCGCGCAGTTGCTCCGTTCAATGCCCGACGAGGCAGCCCGCGACCTCAAAGACGTGCTGGCTTATGGGGACGATTCCGCCGGACGCCTGATGACCACCACCTACGTGGCGGTCCGTCATGACCACAGCGTGCGCCAGGCCCTGGACGGTGTCCGTAAGCAAATCCAGCGTGCGGACCATATCTACTATCTGTACGTTGTCGACGCGAGCGACACCCTGGTCGGGGTGGTCTCGCTGCGAGCCCTGGTCGCCGCCCCGCCGGACATCGATGTCGGCCTCATCTGTGATCCGGACGTTGTGCGGGTGAGCGCCCACACCGACCGCGAGCTGGTTGCCCAGAGCATGGCCAAGTACGACCTCCTCGCTATCCCGGTGGTAGACGACAACGGTCGCCTTGTCGGCATGATCACCATCGACGACGCCGTTGACGTTTTAACCGAGGAAGCGGTCGAGGACCTCCTCCGCGTCTCCGGGAGTTTTGAGGAGCCCACCAGCCGCCGGCCCCGGCTCTTTGGTCCGGTCTTCTACCGCCTGCCATGGCTGCTCGTCACCGTTGTCGGCGAGCTGGCCGTCGGCCTGCTCATGAGCAGCTATATCGATCAGATCTAGCGGTTGATCATGCTCGCCCTCTTCATCCCCATCGTGACCGCCACCGCCGGGAGTGTGGGGATGCAGTCGCTCGCCGCCGCGCTCGGAGCGTTTCAAGAAGACCGCCGCCCAGTCATCCCGTGCGCAGGGCGCTGCGAGAGACTCGCTACGGTCTCATGCTGGGACTGGCCAGCGGGCTAGTCGCCGGCGCGCTGGCCTACGTCTGGCAGTTGGACCCCTGGCTCGGTCTGCACATTGGCGTGAGCATGACCCTTGCCCTCACCCTGGCCGCCGGTCTCAGGTCCGCCGTACCCCTTGCGCTCGGTCGCTTCGGCGTGGACCCCACCATCGCCTCCGGACCGCTAATCACCACGATCAACGATGCCCTGAGCCTGGCGATTTACCTGGGCCTCGCGGGCGTCTTCCTCGTCGGCGCGTAGCTTCCGGGCCGCGCTTCGCAGCTCGCCGCCGTTAGATCTAAGTCGGTCCCGGTCCACCCGGAATCACAGAGCCCACCGCGCTTCGAATCAGGGAAGCGGAGACGCCTTCAGAAACCGGCGGTTCAGGATGTGCGGCTGGCTAAGCCGAAACTGGCAGCTCGCACGGACGTAGCTTTCGAACTCGTCCCGAAATTTGTTCAACGCCCCCAGCACCGGCCGGTAGGCGAACTGACCCAGCCCGCAGAACGACGACGCCATCGACTCGCCGATTGACTCGAGCAGATCGAGATCGTCCATGGAGCCTTCCCCGTGCAATATGCATTCCAGGATTTGCACCAGATTCGGCGTGCCCTGCCGGCAAGGGATGCAAAAGCCGCAACTTTCCTCTTCGAAAAACAGGGCGTCCCGGTAGGCCGACTCCACGATCGAAGCCGTGTCGTCCAGCACGATGCATCCGCCGGTGCCCATGATGGTGCCGTATTGCATGATGCTCGGGTCCAGCTTCACGTCGACCTCGGCGGCGGTCAGCACCCCAGCCGACGCCCCTCCGGGTTTGAACGCCTTCAGGGTGCGTCCCGCCGGCAGGCCGCCGCCGTACTCGTATATCAGTTCCCGCGCCGTCACTCCCAGCGGCAACTCGAAAAGCCCCGTCCGGCGCACGTTCCCCGAGAGGCAAAAGACCTTCGTCCCGGCGTTGTCTTCACCGTCTCCAAGGTCCTTGAACCACTCGGCGCCGTGCTCAAGGATGGGAGCCACGCAGGCGAAAGTCTCGATGTTATTGATCGTCGTGGGTTTGCTCCACACGCCTGAATTTGTCGGGAACGGCGGCTTGAAGCGCGGATTGCCCCGTTTACCCTCGAGAGAGTTGAACAGGGCGGTCTCCTCACCGCAGATGTAGGCTCCGGCGCCGCGTCGCAGGATTATGTCCAGCTGGAAATCCGTACCGAAGATTCCATCTCCGAGAATCCCGGCTTCATGGCATTCCCGCAGCGCCTCGCGGACGCGTTCGATGGCCTGCCCGTACTCACCGCGGATGTAGATGTACCCGGTGTGGGAATCAACGGCGTAGGCCGCGATGATCATGCCCTCGATAAAGCCGTGCGGATCCTTTTCCAGGAGGAAACGGTTGCAGTATGTTCCGGGCTCGCTCTCATCACCGTTCGCCACCACATAGCGCGGGGTGTTCGGATCGCCTCGCACGAGCTTCCATTTGAATCCCGTGGGGAAAAACGCACCGCCCCGTCCCTTCAGATCGGCGGCGGTGACCACCTCGATGACCTCTTCCGGCGACATTTTCTTCACGACTCGCTCGGCCTGCGCATAGCCGCCGTCCCGCCGGTAAGTCTCCAGCAGCCAGGACTGGTCCTTCTGCAGGTTTCGGTTTACAACCAGTACTTCCGGCATTACGACCCCTCACCACGGAGAGATTCGATTAATTCCACCACCCGGGCCGGCGTCATCGAGCCATGCACCGCCAGGTTGTCCAACAGGGCCGGTTGTTGCTCGCATTGCCCCAGGCAGGAAACCTGCTCGATTTTGAACTCCCGATCCTCGGTGCATTGGCCGGAGTGGATACCAAGCTTCTTCTCGGCCGCCGCGATCACTTTCGGCGCGCCGTTGACGTGACAGGAAAGATCGCGGCAAATGCGCAGGATATGGGTCGCCTGGGGCTCCGTGTAGAACATCGTATAGAAGGTAACGACCCCATAGACGTGTGCCTCCGGGTAGCCGAGCTCCTCCGATATGACCTCGATCGCTTCTCGCGGCACATAACCGAAGCAGTCCTGCGCCACGTACAACGCCTCGAGCAACGATCCGGGATCCTCTTTGAACGGCTGGATCCCGGTTCGCAGGTCCTCAATCGCGGCGGCCGGCAGGTCCACCGTGGTCGCCTTCTTATCGGTCACCGAATTTGTCATCAACTACTCCTGCTTCCGGGGTCCCGTCCGCCGGGCGCCCGCAACGAAGCGAGCATTTATAGCACTATCGCCGGTCCCCCGCTGCAACCGCCACCGCCCACGGTCGCCGACAACCCGGTCTCCCGGCTGCAGTCTGAGCCGCCTGACGGTTCCACCCGGGAGTTCCAGCGTTTGGCGCGCCCTGGTTCCACCGGCCGCGATTCGCCACGGTGGCAATGACCGCCGGACGCCAAGCGCCATCCCGGCGCCGTCAAGGAAGACGACATCGATGGGCATCCGCATGAAGAACGTATGCACGCTACCGACGGGTCTCAGCGCCAGCATCACGGGCAGGCCCAGGAGGGCGCCGGTTTGCAAATTCAGCCCTGAAAATTCAATAGCGGACATTGGTGATCTTTCCAATCATCAAGAAGCCGATCAGCCAGCCCGCGCCGGCGACCGCCAACAATATTCGTCCCGGGCCGGTGCCGGTGAGCGCCCCCATGTACTCCGGATTCAGCAACGACATTACGAGCAGTAGACCGATCGGGATCAGGCTGATGACCAGGCCGGAGAGCTTCCCCTGGGCAGTCAGGGCGCTTACCTCTCCGCGCACCCGCACCCGCTCCCGCTCGCGCTCGCGGACCGTCTCCGCGATGCGGTCAAGGGTCTCGGTCAGGTTTCCGCCCACCTCGCGTTGCACGCCGATCGCAGTGACCGTGATTCCGATGTCATAGCTCATATTCCGGGCCGCAAAATCTTCCAGCGCGCTTTCGACCGGGCGACCGAGCTGTATGGAATCGAGAATTCGCTGCATTTCCACGGAGATCGGCGAGCTCATCTCACGCGCCACCATTTTCACGCCCTGCAAGAACGTATGACCTGCTCGCACCGCTTCGGCGATCATCCCCAGCCCATCCGCCAGCTGCCCCTGGAGCGCCCGCTGGCGGCGGCCGGTCCTGACCTTCACGTAAAGCCGTGGGACCATCGCCCCGGCTCACCATCTCCCTGATTGGTCTGGCCTATCCTTGGCGCGTACAGATCGGCGAGGCCAAAAAGGGGCTGCAATGACCACCGCGCGCGCCATCCCGACCCAACCTGCCCCCTCCCCACGGTCGCCGGAATTGCAGACAACCACCGACGGCACGCTATCTGCCTTCGTTCAACATCACCGCCACCCCAAGCCTCCGCTCACCTCCACCCGCCCCCTCCGGCTCAGCCGTGGCACTCGGACCACCCCGACGTATCGGATTCATGGGTACTGGTCCAAGAAACCCCACGAAGTGCTGGCCACCTGCATCGATACCTACACCCGGCCCGGCGATCTCATACTAGACCCGTTCTGCGGGTCGGGAGGCACGCTGCTGATGGCTTCCGTGGCCGGTCGCATCGGGATCGGCATCGACCGCTCTCCGGCCGCCGCCTTCATCACCCGCACTTCGTTATCTCTACCCTCCGGTTCCTCGATCAAGAATCTCCACACCACCCTGCTGCAACGGGTCGGCGATCAGATCGACGAGCTTTACGCCACTCGCTGCCATCGATGCGGCGGGGTCGCCGACACCCGGTTCACGGTCACCAGCGACCGTTATCGCTGCACCGCGTGCCTGACCCACTTCCTGGCCGAGGATGCGCTGGCCGATGGCCGGGCGAAACTCTGCCCTCACTGCCGGCGGGCCCTGCCCCGGCGACGTCCTCGGGACGGCGAGGCCATCGTTGAAATAGCTGCCCGCTGCCGCGGCAGTTGCCGCCCCAGGCTCTTCCGTCGCCGGTACGACGATCCCGACCTCAGCGCCCGCGCCGCCTTCGGCGAGTTCAACTTACCCTCGATTGCCCGGTCCGCGGACACGCCCCCGACGCACTGGTTTCCGACTGACTCGTTCCCGTCAGGCTTGAAAACCGCTGAACTTTTCGGGCGTGGCATTTTCAGCGTCCACCAGCTTTTCACTCCGCGAAATCTGCACGCCATCGCTACGCTTCGTGCAAGCATCGACACCTTCCCCGACGACGATCGGGAAACACTCCTCCTGGTGCTCACGGCCGCGCTGATGAGCCTGAGCCTCAAGGCCCAACATCTCGAAGGCGGGGGGGGCTATCTGCCCGGCATGTACTACGTCCCGCCGGTTCGCAAAGAGCGCAATCCCATGGCCACGTTGCCCCGTATCGTGAGCCAGATCGCCGGCGCCGCCGATGCCCTGCATGCGTCCGCCTCGTATCCTTCCCCCTCCTGGACCGGCGTCGGCGACGCGATCGACCTCGCCCCGATCCCGGACGAATCCATCGACTTCGCTTTCCTCGACCCGCCATACTCGGACAAAATTCAATTCTCGGAACTCAATCTCGTCTGGGAAAGCTGGCTGGGCCTGGCCGATGACTGGGGTGACGACGAACTCGTTATCAACTCCGCCCGGGGGAAATCGGCCGCTGAATGGGGAGACAAGATCGATAAATTAGCTACCGAAATTCGGCGGGTCTTGAAGCCCGGCGCCCGAACCGTCATCACTTACACGGATTCTCATCGCGGAACGTTCCAGACGCTCCTCGACGCCTTCCGGACCGCCGGCTTCGACGTCCTGGACTCGACGACTCATATCGAAACCGTCCAGAGCACGTACGTGCAGCGCACCAGCCGCGGCGCCGAACAACGCCACCCGCTGCTCGTGCTGCGCCGTAAGTAGCGCGGGATCACCGGAGCACCCCAAGCATGTTGGACCTCTCCCGCCGGGAGCGCAGTGAACTGGCCAGCCTTCTGCGGCTATGGCGATCGGCATCCGCCGATGTGCAGGAGCTTCTGGGCGGTCGCGCCTGGGGCGAGGGCGGGTTCGACCATGCCCACCTGAGATCTGCCTGGGACGCCCGCACCGAGACCGAAGAGGCCATTATCACGTTCTGGTCGCGGCCCCGGGATTAGCCACAACATCTTGTGGTGCCGGGCAACCACTGTCGCCACATTTCCTACCGGTGGTGTATTTAATGCCGGAACAAGCCAGCGGCACTTATAGTCCCCAACAAGCATGGGCGGCCTGCGGCCCACGCGCCGGAAAGCGTATCGCCGGATCCCCCGAATCACGGGCGCCAGGGCGATGGAGGTAAAGCTGATGACCAGGCGGTGGCGACGATCCCCGGCATTCATATTGCTCACCACCCTCGTCGGCGTGCTGCTCGTGACTCTGGCTCTAGCCGTCCCCGCCGGAGCGGCGGCCACTTCTTTCCCCTCTGTCAGCGTCCTCGATAGCGATTTCGTCACCGATCCGACCGGCCAGAACACCAGCCTGCAACACAACATTCCCAACCTTTGGGTGGTCGTCGACGGCCAATTCCAAGACGCCAACTTCAAGGATCACTACATAAATACCGGCGGCAGCGACCGTTGGGGCCTGCCCGCGTCGGAGGTCTTTGAAGAGGAATCCGGAGCCCTCACCCAGTACTAACAGCGCGGCGCCGTCGATTTCCACAAACGCAACGATCTTGGAGAAATCTGGGTTCTGGAGCGGCGCCTCACCTGGGATTACATGGGCGGCGGACTCGGCGGCAGTAACGATCAGGGGGTCGAACCCGGCATCACCAACCCGAACACCGGCCTGGCGCTGGGTCCCTGGGGACACAAGGTATCCAACGTCGATATCACCGATAAATTCACCGGATTCCGCGACTTCTTCGACCGCCTCGGTGGTGCCGACAGCTTCGGCTTTCCCAAGACCGACGCCCGCGAAGACACCGGCAACCCCGGCACGCTGCTGGCCCAGGGCGCTACGCCGTAGTCAGAGTCGAGGCGACTCCGGCGGCGACGCCCACCGCCATCCCCACCAACACCCCGACCGGTCCGACGCCCACCCCCACCGCCACCCCGGTGCCGACCATCGATACGAACAAAGAGCTAATCATCGTCGGGACGGCCGGCAACGGTTTCTCGGTTTTTGACGGCACCGCCTGGCGCACCGTCAACGTGGACAACTCAAATCTGGGCAACGACACCATCAACGCCGTGTTCGTCGATGCAAACAACCGCATCTGGGTCGGCACCAACGACCGGCTTTACCGGTTCAATCGCGATCTCACCCTGGACGCCAGCTTCAGCACTTCCGAGGGGATGGGCGACAACAACGTAAGCGCCCTAGCCGGCACCAGCCACGGCGGCGTGATGTTCATCGGCCACCCGGCCACCGGCGTCAGCGCGTACGACCCCGACCAGCTGCTGGCCACCACAACGGATCAGTACCATCGCTACCGCACGGACACGAGCAGCCTCCCCAGCAACGCGGTCCAGGATTTACACCTGGTGGACTCCAGCCTGAACCGCGTTTGGATAGCTACCGGGAATGGAGTGGCCTTCTTCGACGGCGCCAATAACGCGTGGACTGTTCTCCAGACCGTGGACTCCACCAACCTCCCCAGCCTGGTTATTAACACCGTCGCGGTGTCCGCGTCCGCCGGTACGGTGTGGATCGGTTCCAACGGGGCCGGCATCGCCAGTTCGCCCAGTGGAACCGCCGGCTCCTTCACGACCTACACGACCGCCAAGGGCCTCGGGAGCAATATAGTTAACGAAATCTTCATCGCGGCCGACGGAACCGTCTGGATCGCCACCGTCGGCGGCCTGGGCAAGTGGATGGGTATCAACTTCTCGAACTTCAATACCGGCAACTCCGGGCTCATTAATTCGACCGTCCGGGCTATCGCTCAGGACGCGGCCGGTATCCTCTGGATCGCCACCGCCAACGGTGTCAGCCGGTACGACCCGAGCGCCGCCGCCGGGACCGGCTGGACCAAGTACCAGACCGGGGAAGGCCTGGCCGGCAACGACATCAGCGTCATCGCGGTCGTTCCCGCCAAATAAGGCGCTTACCGCCCGGACTCGAACCCCTCTCCCCCCAAACCCGGCCAACCCTCGCGGCTAGTCGGTCGCCTCTCGCCGCATCGCCGCGATCGCCACGTCCACAATCATCGTTCGCTGCGATTCCCCCACCTCGGGCTGCCGACGCAACAGGCTGTGCAAGGACATCTCCAGGATCATCTGCCCTATCTCCTGGTCGGATAGCCCGTAGCCCGCGCCGAGGATATGACGCAGTTCGGGCGGCTCGTATTCCAGCGATCCTTCCTCGAGGTCCGCGATCTGCCGCAGCGGCACCCTCGCTCGTCGGGCCGCCTGATTGATGGTCAACCCCGCCAGCTGACGCCGCTGCTTCAACTTCTCAGCCAACGACTCCGGGTCAAACCCTCCCGACCTGGATATCGAGTCAGTCTCAGCGGTGGCACTCAGCGACTCGCGGGCCACCTCCGATATTCTCCGGATCGCCTCCTGGGTCAACCGAACCACCTGCTCCTCGGCAAGCCCGCGGGCGGTCGCTGCGTAGTCTTCGGGAACATATCCGGCCAGCACCATCAAATCCCTTGGATCCATCTCCAGCCCCCGCGAGATCGAGACGAGCGTCTCGATCGACGGACTCTTATAGTCGCCAGACTCCAGCCGCGACAGATACGACGGTGCCAGACCGCTTCGTTGGGCAAGCTCGGCCTTGGTTAATCGCCGCTGCTCGCGCATCACTTTTACCGCGTCAGAAAATCCCATCACCGTCTCCAAATTTGCAGAAGCACGGCGATTGTAGCGAAATCGTCGTCCCATCAGTAATCAGGCGGACCACCCGGTAACTCATGTTCGGTCGATCTGAGCCCGGGTGGCGCGGCGTTGACGTCCCCCGTTATCGCTGTCTAGCGATCCATTTTCCGACGCGCCTCATCACTGCCGTCACCCCAGCTTTACTTTCGGCAATCTGCGTCAGCGATCAATTTCCAGCCTGTTCGGGCCACGAATTCCCTTCCGCGTTAACCCGCTCCACCGGATACCATCGCGACCGCTCATTACCCACCAGGTACATCGAACCGGCCACGCAGATAACCTCGTCCGGGTCCGCGCTGGCCAGCGCCGTCGACATGGCCTGTCCCGGGTTCGGCTCAGAATCGACGTCCTCGCAATACCTGCGCGCCAGCTTTCGCAAATCCTCCGCCGGATACGCCCGCTTCATGTACACCTGCGGCTCTGTCACCACGACTTTCGAGGCCAGCGACGCCAGCGGGGCCGTCACCGCCTCCACCGATTTGTAGCCCAGCACCCCCAGCACCAGCGTCAGTCGCCGGTCCCCGAGCAACTCTGCGAGGCTCCGGGCCAGCGCCACTGCTTTGTCCTCGTTGTGGGCTCCATCCAGATAGACATCCGGTCGCTGGCTCACGAGTTCGAGCCGACCCGGCAGCCTGCCGTTTCCGATTCCCCGGCCAACATCATCCGACGAGATCGAAAAGCCGGCCTCCGCCATTTCGTCGGCGATCGCCATCGCCACCGCCGCGTTCTCCAGCTGATGCCGTCCGGGCATCCGCGGACGTGCCGCTTCCACCCGGAAGTTTCTGCCGTGAAATGTGACCCCGCGACCCGGCTCGACCACGAAATCGGTCCCCGGCCGTAATATCCGCGGTCGCGCCCCCACTCTCTTCGCCTCGGCACGCAGCACGGGCAGGGCCTCCTGATTCGTTTCAAGCATCACCGCCGGCGCCCCCTCCTTAAAAATGCCCGCCTTGTGCCAGGCGATGTCCCGGATCGTCGGCCCCAGCGTCTTCACATGGTCCATTCCCACCGACGTCACCGCCGTTATCAACGGGGCCACCGCGTTGGTCAGGTCAAACCTGCCACCTGCCCCGGCTTCAAGAATTGCCACGTCCACATTTTTCCGCCGAAAGTACTCCATCGTCAGCGCGACCCAGCTGCTCCCGTAACGAGCTTCACACCCCTGTTGCTTCGAGCGCAGCCGGTCTTGTAAGGCCAGTATCCAATCGACCAGCTCCCGAAATTCCAGGGGAGTCGCCAGACGGCCGCGGTACGCCAATTTTTCGAGCGGCGTTTGCAGGTACGGCGTCATGTGCAGGCCGGCTCCGATCCCGGCCGCCTGGCAAATGGCGTCCACGTAGGTCGCCACCGACCCCTTCCCCGATGTCCCCGCGATATGAATTACCGGATAGCTTCGCTCGGGCCGGCCGGCTTCCTCAAGCAAAACCCGTATTCGCCGCAGCCGCTCCTCGCCGCGCGACACCACCTCTGCCCGCCCGTACGCCAGCACCGGGGCGGACTCCCCGCGAATCAACTGCAACAGGTCCCGTTCGGCCGTCTCCACCGTCCCGGTCACGCCAGCGGACACACCGTCGCCCTGGCTACCGCGCTCAAATTCAGAAAATGCCAATTACGTGCCCTCGCCGTCTAGCCGATACCCGGGCGATTCCGGCACCGGCGGACCTGTTTTCCCCAGATTCACGGTGACGGGATGGCCGATCGCATCGCGATCCGCCCGCTCTCTCCGGTTCGTTCGACGGCAGGCAGGCCATCACTCTTGCCGCCAGGATCGCCAAGAAGTTACATGGTCCGTTCGACGTCCCGGTCTAAATTCGACCGCTGTAGCCCACCATTCAACGTAACGAAGAGGACCGTGCGATCGATACCGCAGCAGAGAGGATAGGACAGATCCGCTCCCCATCTCCTTTCGCGGACGCCGAGTGACGAAAATAGAACAGCACCCGTTTGAGCCAGGGTGCCCCAGCACGCCGTATTAATGCCTTTCCAGGATTCCCACATCTTTAGATTGTCCACGCCTTTTGGGGTCAGGCCGATGGTCATTACCCTCGGTGTACTTGGCGGAGCCGCGGTCGCCGCCTTTTTCGGTTCCCTCATTTTTGCGGTCGTCTCCCTCCGCGTATCGGCGGTCTCGCCAGATCCGGCCGGATTCGCCTAGTTGATGAACCGTCGTCAAGCTTCGCTCGCTTCCGACCGGGACCCCACCGAGCCCGCGTACGAGTCGGGTCCGCAGATCCTGGACGCTCCCGCCCGCCCGACCTCTAAGCGGGTGCCTGCTCCGGCCGAGCCAGGCCCGCTCTCCACTCAATTGGGCGACCACTCGACCACCGTATTGGTTGCCGACCAGGCCGCCCCGGTCACCATCGACACCTCTGAGCGCCTCAATGTCCTGATCCTCGGGGTGGACGTCGCGGACCGCTTCGCCGGAAATACGGACGTGGTCATGCTGCTCAGCGCCGATCTTGAGTCCCGGTCCGTCGCCCTCATATCGTTTCCCCGCGATCTCTACGTCGCCGACTGCAATCGCTCCTCCGACCGCCTCAACGGTATCTACTCCCGCTACGGAGCCGACGCCATGCTCGAGGTCATGACAGAACTCACCGGCCAGCCCATCACCTACTACGCGGTGGTCAATTTTGACGGCTTTGCCCGAATCATCGACCGTCTCGGCGGGGTCGACATCGATGCGAATCGCGATTTCGACGATGTCGTCCCCAACTCCGACGGATCCGGCGAAATCCTTCAGCTGTCACGGAGGGAGAATCATCTGGACGCCGCGAGGCCCTCATGTACGCACGCTCTCGCCCGTACGACCCATCCGGTGATTTCGCCAGAATCTGCCGCCAGCAGCAGATCGTCACCAGTCTCATTTCAAGCCTGCTGCGTGCCGCTTCTCTCATCGACATTCCCTCCCTACTCATGGATTTGGGCGGTGCTGTCGAATCCAACGTCCCCGTCGGCGATCTCGTGAGCCTTTTACAGCTCGCATCCACCATTTCCCCGCGTGACATCACTCGCGAGGTGATTCTGAACGATGGCATCTCCGGCACCACCATTACCGGTTCCGACGGCTCCTACCTCATCAGGGCCGGTCAAGAAGCGATTCGGGCCGAGGTGTCCGGCGCGACTCTGCCCGGAGCCGCCCTGGAGACTCCCGCCGGCTGCCTTCCCGACTAGCTCTCTTAAATCCCCGGACGGACGGACCCTCGAGAATTGTTTGCTGGTCGTGGCAGGCGGGGGGCCGGGTCCGGACATCCCCGTCCTAGTCCCATCACCCCAGCGCCAGGGCAGTCACGATGAGTATTAGCAACATCAACCCGGCCAGGGACAGAATCCGTACGAGATCCTTTCTGACATAGCCCAGGTCTCCGAGAGCCTTTCCCGGCGGCTCCGCTGACAACCCCGCCGGCGGCGGCGCCGAGCCCTTTCCGCGATCGCCCTCAGAAGCTTCCGGCAACCCGGGGTTGGTTCCGCGCGCTAGATTTAGTCTTCCAGGAGAAGGCGGCAGCAGCACCTTTCGTTTCGGCGGTTCGCCCTTTCGGTCGCGCCGGTTCCGACGTGTATCCCGCTTTTTGCGTCGATTAGCCACGCGACCTCAATCCAGGCCGACGGTCACAGCCTCGCAGCGCCACCTATTCGGGACCAAAGTACTCATGCACCGGGTGCCTCGATTCGACCCTGACCGTCGCTCGCTGTTTCACGTGGAACATTCCCGCCGCCCGTCATTCGCTCGAACAGTGTCTGCAAGTCCTCGTCGCCGTAAAAATGAACTACTATCCGTCCCCCCTTGCCGGTTCGTTGGATCTCGACTTTAGTCTCCAACCAGTCCCTCAAAGCACTCTCCAGCCAGTGCTTCTCAACATCGTCACCCGACCGGCGCGAGACCCGATCGTTCCTGCGCCTAACCGCCTGCTCGACCCCCCTCACACTCATCCCATCCCGCAGGATTCCCGCCAGTAGCTCCACCCTTCCCAACGGATCGCGGACTCCCAATATCGCCCGCGCATGACCTTCGGTTATTCGCCCGTCGGAAAGCGCTTGCAGAGCATCCTCCGGTAGATCCAACAACCTCATCGTATTCGCCACCGCCGACCGGCTCTTACCTACCGTTTCCGCGATACCCTCTTGCGTTAAGTCAAATTCCGCCTGTAACCGCCGGAACGCCCGCGCCCTCTCGACCGCCGACAGGTTCACTCTCTGTAAATTCTCCACCAACGCCAGCTGCAACCGCTCCTGCTCCCCGACCGATCTCACCAGACCCGGTACCACCGTCAATCCGGCCAATCCAGCCGCTCTCCAGCGCCGTTCCCCCGCGACGAGCTCATACATTCCGTCCTCGTCACGTTCCGCCACCACCACCGGCTGCAATATTCCGTAGAGCCGAATCGAATCCGCCAGTTCCTTCAATCCACCCTCGTGCACCCGCTCCCTCGGTTGGAGGCGGTTGGGCCGAATCACGTCTCTCGGCAATTCCAACACCCGCTGCACACCCCGCGGCAGCAGGGCGTCGATCCCCCTCCCCAACCCTGTGCTACGCCCCGGCACCGCTCACCACCTCTTCCGCCAACACGCGGTACGCCAAGCTAGCCGCACCCTGCGGGTCATGTTCCAGCACGGTCCGGCCGAATCCAGGCGCCTCCGCCACCTTGACCGCCCTAGGTATCACCGTTCTTGCCACCTCTCGGCCAAAATGCTCCCTCACATCGCGCACCACGTCACGGGCCAGATTGTTCCGCCGATCGTACATAGTCAGCACGTAGAGCCGTCCAATCCTCTCCACTCCCCTCAACGCGGCGACCCTCTCAAGCGTACTCATTAACCTCGTCAGCCCCTCCAGCGCCAGATATTCGCATTGCACCGGCACCAAAACCATGTCCGCCGCCACCAGCGAGTTTATCGTCAGCAATCCCATCGTCGGGGGTGAATCCACCACTACGTAGTCATACGCATCCCTCACCTCCCGCAAAATCTTCGCCAACACGCTCTCCCTCCCTTCCATACCGACCATCTCGACCTCAATCGCTACCAGGTCCTCGTTCGCGCCCACAACATCCAGGCCAGCCACGTTCCCTTTTTTCACTCCCTCCCCTACCGGTATTTCTCCCCTCATCACCCTGTATCCGTCAGCCACCCCGGCCTGTCCTGGCAGCAGGTTGTTGGTAGCACTAGCCTGCGGATCCACGTCCACCACCAATACCCGTTTGCCTGACGCCGCGATCGCCGCCGCCAGATTTACCGCGGTCGCGGTTTTACCAACCCCCCCTTTCTGATTTGCCACCGTCCAAACGACACACTCCCTTCCACTTGACCTACCGTCAGCCGAGCTCACAATCCCGCCTCATATCCGACAACGGAGGGCTTCGCGCTTGTTGTTTCGAATGAGTCTAAATTTGTTATATATCGACGTAGTAGTGGTAGGGGTTGTGGAAACGGGGAAAGGTCGGTTTGCACACTGTAGGGCCGGCATTTCAGGCTGTTTACAACTTGCTGAAAAGAGCTTCGTGATTTGGGTGTGGCTGTGGATGAAATCTGGTAAAGCGTCGGGGCCTGTGAGTAACCAGGCCTGTGCCCACACGCCAGCGGGCTTCTGTCAACGCCTGCTCCACAGAAATCGACTGGCCGCATAAGTACGTGCCACGGAGATCGTGCCGCCTGGATCCCCGTCCGGATCATTGCCTTCCCAGGACCGCCGCTCGGACTGACTCGACCTCGCCCGCCAGATCGGCATCGGCATCCAGCGTGCGTGCCACTTTCTGGCAGCCATGCAGGATCGTGGAATGATCGCGCCCTCCCAGGGTGGCGCCAATTGCCGGCAGCGAATAGGAGGTCAAACCTCGCATCAGGTACATCGCAACCTGTCGGGGATGACTAACGTCCCGCCTGCGGCTCGGTCCTACCAGGGCGGACGCCTCTACCCGATAGTGGTCAGCCACTGCTTCCAGCACGTCTTCCAGGGTCACGATCCGTCGCGCGCCTCCGTAGGCCAGCCCGTCCAGCGCCGCCTTCGCCATTTCAACGTTCAGCTTGCGCCCGTTCAGATCGGCGAACGCTATGACCCTGGTCAGAGCGCCTTCAAGATCGCGGATATTTTGGGTGATTTTGGCGGCCATGTACTCGGCCACTGCGTCTGGCAGCGACACTCCGCCAGATTTTGCCCTCGTGCGGAGGACCTCCATCCGCGTCTCCACGTCTGGCGGCTGGATGTCAGCTACCAATCCGCAGGCGAACCTGGTCATCAGCCGATCGGATAGCAGCTGGATCTCGTGAGGCGTCCGATCGCTGGTGAATACTATCTGCTTGCCCTGAGATTGTAGTGAGTCAAATGTGTGGAACAGCTCCTCCTGAGTGGACTCACGGCCCGCTACGAACTGGACATCGTCCAGCAGAAGCACGTCCGCCGAGCGATACTTGCTCCGCAGTTGGGCCGTACGCCCCCCGCGGATCGCGCTCACGAGATCGTTGGTGAAGTCCTCGGACGTCGCGTACAAGACATTCGTTCCCGGTGAAGATTCCGAGATGGCGTCGGCGATTGCGCGCAGCAGATGCGTCTTTCCCAGCCCCACCCCGCCGTAGATGAATAACGGGTTATAGGAATTACCGGGGCTCTCGCTTACGCGTTTGGCGGCAGCGTGCGCCAGTTGATTTCCGCGCCCCACCACATAGCTGTCAAAGCTGAACCTGCTCGCCAGAGTAGTTTTGAGGGCCGCAGCCGGGTCCGGCTTCCGAGTCCCAGGTTGCCTTACCGGCGGACTCGCCGCCGTCGGCTTTCCAGCCAGCCGCCCATCAATGATAAACGTAACCGCCACTTTACGGCCGGCAACATCACAGACCGCATCGTCAACGATCGGTCGGTAATTACGTTCGATGGTTTCCCGCGCAAACGCGTTGGGAACCCCCACCACCAACCGGCTCGGGCCACCTTCTACAAAGTGACTATCCTTGAGCCAGGCCGCGAACTGGCCGCTGCTCATCTGAACCTCAAGTGCCCCCAGCGCGGCGTCCCAGGTGGAGCGGTCAATCAACAGTTGGACTCCCCATTTCGGACGTTGGCAGGCATGGCCCGGGCGCTGCGTAGGGCAGATGATATGCCATCGGGGATGCGCGTATCAATCCCGGGCAAACCTGTGCATTCGACTTTTTTCGGTCGGTGCTGACTTTTTTGGAATCGTCCGGACTTTTGGCGAGCGACCTTCCCCCGGTCACAGCCTCAATCCGGCGTGTTGGCATTTATGGCCGTCAGCCGGAAGAAGCCGACGTATGCAAGGGTCCCGCGGCCCGGCAGTCCAACCGGAACAGCGGAAATCGCGCTCAGGGTTGCATTGAGGGCCAGGCCGATTGGGTCGCCGGAGCTGACCGAATTGCGGCTGGCGGTACCCATACGAGGTGTGAGGGGCCAAGTGACAACAGTAACCGATGGGGCGTCTTTGACGGCAAGAAATGGTCCCTTTCGGGTCGAATGTAGCTACACGGTATGATTCATTTGTTGCCCGACCGACCATCTTTGGCGCCGAGTTGCGACGCCTGGAATAGGGAGGGACCTTGGGCGAATCGCTGAGGATTGGGCTACGCGGGAATGCCGAAAACGGTGCCCGCTACGGAATGTGGGGCGTACCGACAGCTGCCGACATTCGCGTCATGGTCGCTGCAATTTAGACGGACCCAGTGTGCGGTGGCGGCACAGTTGTGTCGGCGGTAGTGATCGAAAGTAACAATATTTCGGGCGTGTGTGACCGGAATCGAATCTCCCCTTGTATGGTGAGTCCGGGGGAAAAGTAGGTTTCTGGGAAGTAAAGAGGGGTGAAGAGTGGGCGTTCAGCTTCGCCGTGAAATTAAGTTTTTGCGTAAACGGTGGTTCGGACCACTACGCGTCCTTTTTTTGCTGGTGATGCTCGTGTCGTTGGTCGGCGGGCCTGCAATTTTCATATACATGGCCAAACGGCCTTCGGAACCGGTGACCCGGATAGCCATGCTCTCGGACGCACAAATTACCGGTCGGCGCAGTAAATTCAAAGCCTGCCCGCTTGCCTGGGTAGGCTTCGCGGCTATTTTCGCCGGAATTGGCGCATCTCTTGCCAGGGAGTGGTCAAGCCGTAAATAATGCGAGATTGACGCTTTCTTGGAGCGCCAGTAGGGCGTTTTCCCACTCCCCCCCGTCGGGTTTCTTCGATCGCTTTCGCGGCGGGAGCAGTCCCCCGGATAATTCGTCAGGCGCTTAATCGAAGCCCCGCTTCTCCAGAGCCTGCTCGTCCATCCCGTACGCGTGCCCGATTTCATGCAGGACCGTCCGCCGAATCTGGGCTCGAAGCTCGTCCGAGTCCCGAAAGTCCCGCTCCAGCGGTACCTTGTATAGCGTTATGCGATCCGGGACGACCATGGTGTACCCGGTTGTTCGCTGGGTCAGCGGGATGCCAACGTACAGTCCGTAGATCTCCTCGTGGGGTTCAAGGCCCGCCTCGGCCAGATCATCCGCGTTCGGTACGTTCTCAACCGTCACGACAACGTTCTCCAGGGCATTCAGCAACTTCGCGGGCAGCTCGTCCATCGCCGCCGCCGCGATCGCTTCAAACTCAGCCTGACGCATGTCTTTCCCGACCTCCGCCGGCGTTGCGCGCTAGCCGCCGAACAGCGTTCTTGCCCCGGCTTCGGCTGCTTCCACGAATAGCGCCGGGTAGACCCCAATCCACAGCACCAGTGCGGCCAGTACGGTCAGTGACGCTGTGGCGTGGAGCGGTAATCGGAACCGCGGGCGCCGGGCTTCCTCTTCGGTCTCCGGCGTGACAAACGCCTGGCGGAGGACCAGCAGATAGTAGTAAACCGACAGGATACTGTTCGCGATCGCCAGCGATATCAGCCACCACATTCCGCTGGCCGCAGCCGCGGTGAAGAGATAGAACTTCGTCACGAACCCGGCGAACAGCGGCATTCCGGCCAGCGACAGCAGCGATACTGCCAGGACCAGCGTCATCAGCAGAGAGCGTCGGTACATACCCCGAAAATCGCCGAGCTCCTCTTTTCCCGTCATATTATGGAAATAAATGACCGCCAGAAACGCCCCCAGATTTGTAGCCGCGTAACCCGCCAGATGGAGCAGCATCCCGGCCGTGGTCTCCGCCGTCAGCACCGCAAGCCCGACCAGCACATAACCCGCCTGGGCGATACTTGAGTACGCCAACAGTCGCTTGATGTTCGTTTGTTGAATAGCCACCAGATTCCCGAACGTCATTGTCAGGACCGCGACTATCCCAATCGCCACTCGCCAATCGGAAGCCACCGGGGCAAGCGCCTCGGCGAACAACCGGATCAAGAAGGCGAATCCCGCCGCCTTTGAACCCACCGATAGGAACGCCGTGACTGGCAGCGGCGCCCCTTCGTACACGTCTGGCGCCCAGGAATGGAACGGAAACGCCGCGACCTTAAAACCGAGCCCGGCCAGCAGCAACGCTACTCCCAGCACCCAGACAAGCCCCAGATCGCCCGAATTCTCGAGGGCCACCGCGATGTCGCCGTAGAACGTGCTGCCGGTGACGCCAAAAACCAGGCTGATCCCAAAAAGGAGCAGTCCAGACGAAAATGCACCCAGGATCAGGTACTTCGCCGCGGCCTCATTCGATCGCGGTTCTTGCCGTGCGTGGGCGGACAGCACATAGAATCCAAACGTCACCAGCTCAAGCGCTATATACGCCGTCAGAAATTCCCGCGCCGACGCGATAACCATGGCGCCAACCGTGGACATCAGGATTAACCCGTAGAACTCACCACCGTTCTTCAGGTTGCGCCGCACATACCCCGGCGAACCCGCAAGCACGAAGAACGCGATCGCGAGGAACATGACCCTGAAAAACAGCGAGTAATCGCCGAGTTGCATCGTCCCCAGAAACACTTCCCGGCTCTCGCCCCAGGAAAGCGCCAGAAACGCCCCGGCCACCAATGTCCCGGCCGCGGCCGGCCAGGCCAGGTCCGGCTTCCGCTCCTCCGGCGTGAACAGGTCGATCCCCCACACCGCGATCGCCGTGCCCACCAGAATCAGTTCGGGCATGAAGAAAAGAAAATCGCCGCCGTTCATCTAGCCCTCAAGATTCGCCAGCAGCGGTATCGCCGACACGTCGATCGTGCCCACGATCAGCTGCGGGTACACCCCGAACAGCACCAGTAGGCCCACCAGCATCACCCCGACCGCGGTTTCGAGCCGGCTGGCATCCGGAAGGCCCTGCCATTTTTCCGTGACCGGGCCAAAGAACATCCGGGCCACCAGGCGCAAGATGTACGTTGCCGTGATGGCCACTCCGATGATCCCCAGCACGGCCATCCATGGCGCGGTCTCGAACGTTCCGACGAAGACCAGAAATTCGGCCGCGAAACCTGACAGACCCGGTAGTCCCAAGGAGGCCAGCCCGCCCACGATAAATAGTGCGCTGAATTTGGGCATCACCCTGGCCATCCCGCTGAACGCACCGATTTCCCGCGTGTGGGCCCGGTCATAGATGACCCCGACCATGGCGAAGAACAGGGCCGTCATGATCCCATGCGAGAACATTTGCAGCACCGCCCCGTTCATCCCCACCACCGTCATGCTCCCGATTCCCATCAGCACGTACCCCATATGGCTCACGCTCGAATACCCGATGACGAATTTCAGATCCCGCTGACCCATCGCCGCAATTGCCCCGTAGACCACGTTCACCACCGCCAGCGCCAGGAATATCCCCAGCCAGTAAGAGGCCCCCTCCGGCACCAGCTGCATTCCCACGCGAATGATGCCGTACGCTCCCAGCTTCATCAGCACTCCCGCGTGCAGCATGCTCACGGCCGTGGGCGCCGCCACGTGGCCGTCGGGCGACCAGGTATGGAACGGCCACATCCCGGCCAGCACCCCGAACCCGACGTAGAAGAGCGGAAATATCACCCTGGCCGCCGTGGTGTTCACGCCGGCCTGTTCAAGCTCCAGGATGTTGAAACTGCCGATCCCGGCATCGAAATACAGCACCAGCAGCGCCGCCCACACCAAGATGCTTCCCGCCAGCAGGTACATAACCAGCTTCATCGATGCGTACGACTTCCGCGTGCCGCCCCACACGCCGATCAGCAGAAACATCGGCAGCACCGCCACCTCGTAGAAGAAGAACAGAAAAAACAGGTCCAGCACGACGAAAACGCCAAATGTGCCTGCCACCAACAAGAGCATCAGGGCGAAATATTCTCGCGGCCGCTCGTCGATTCCCCACGAAATCAAAACCGCGGCGATTACCACTACTCCCGTCAACAGCACCATCGGCGACGAGATGCCATCCACCCCGACATCCAGGCTGATCCCGATCGACGGCAGCCAATCCAACGAGCGCTGAAATTGATACCCGCCGACGTCTCGGTCGTATCCGGCGAACACGGCGATCGCCGTCGCCAGCGATACCACCGCCGCCGCCAGCGCAAACCACCTTGGAAGATGCTTCTTGTCCGCCGGCAGCGCGAATATCGCCGCCCCAACAATCAAGTTCAGACCGACCAGCAGGTACAGCATGCTCAGCCGGCCAGCACGAGGCCGATGGCCAGCACCAGAATGCCAACCACCATCAACGCCGCGTAGTTATACAGAAGTCCGGTTACGCTTCGGCGCAGCGCTCTTCCGGAGAGACGAACCGAAGCCCCCACTCCGTCAACCGCCGCGTCGTTCACTACCCGCCGGTCGAACATCGCCAGGAAAGCCGCCAGGGTCAGGCTTACGTTGTCGATCAGCCACTGGTACATGGCATCCATGTACGCGCGCTTTGCCAGAAACGTGTGGACCCCACCGGCCGCCGCGCGGATCGAGGCCGCCCTGGGCCGATTTCTTTGATATACCGAATAAGCCGCCAGGATTCCCATGATTGCCGCGGCCGACGACAGCACAACCACCCAGATCGACTCCCCGTGTGCCTCGATCTGCTCGATGGCGAACACGAATCGCCCGAAGGGATCGCCGACCAGCTTGGAACCCAACCAGCCGAAGACGACCGCGAAAAACGCCAATACCACCAGTGGAAGCGTCAATAAACGCTCCGCGGGATGGGCGTTACGGGCTTCGTCCGAGCGTGCCTCACCAAAGAAGACCCGAAAGATAACCCGGAACATATAAAACGCCGTCAGCCCAGCGGTCACCACCCCCACCACGAACGTTACCCAGTGCCCTCCTGCGAACGCCGAATTCAGAATCAGGTCCTTGCTCCAAAAACCGCTCAGTAGAGGGAATCCGGCCAGCGAGAGCGCCCCGATCACGAACGTCCAGGTCGTCACCGGCATCTTCCGCCGCAATCCGCCCAGCCTGTCGATGTCGACGATCCCGGTCGTGCTGTGCATCACCGCCCCGGCTCCCAGAAATAAAAGCGCCTTGAAGAACGCATGGCCCCCCAGATGCAACATCGCTGCCGTCACGCTCCCGGTCCCCAGCGCGAACATCATGTAGCCGAGCTGGCTGATCGTCGAATACGCCAGCACCCGCTTCATATCCGTTTCTACCAGCGCCAGCAGCGCCGCCAGGATGGCTGTAATGGTGCCGATTGTCAGCACCACCAGCATCGCCGCGTCGCTGGCCACGAATAGCGGGAACATCCGCGCCACCAGGTAAACGCCCGCCGTCACCATCGTCGCCGCGTGGATTAACGCACTAACTGGGGTGGGGCCTTCCATCGCGTCGGGCAGCCATACGTGGAGCGGGAACTGGCCCGATTTCCCCATCGCACCCAGGAACATCAAGATCGCCGCCAGGGTCACTGTCTCTCCGGGAATCGCCCCCGCCCTGAGCTGGGTGAATATCTCGTCAATTTCGAAGCTTCCGGTCGCCTTGAAAAGGACCAGAATTCCGATCAGTAGCCCCACATCGCCGATGCGAGTCATCACAAAGGCTTTCTTTGCCGCCTCCCTGGCCGAGGGCTTCTCCCACCAGTAGCCGATGAGCAGATACGAGCACAGTCCCACCAATTCCCAGGACACGTAGAGGATGATCAGGTTGTTCGCCAGCACCAGACCCAGCATCGCCGCGGTGAACAGCGCCACCGCCGCGAAAAACCAGTGGATGCGCGGGTCGCCGCGCATGTATCCCACCGAGTAGAGCTGAATGACGAACGACAGGAAGGTCACGATCAACAGCATCGTGATCGACAGCGAATCGATCACCATCCCGAGTTTCAGGGACAGGTCGCCGGCGTTAAGGAAATCCGCCGCGAACGGCCCGGGGCCCACATTCACCTCCACGTCGGCCGCTCGCAGATCCAGGAAGCCGTAAACGGCCAGGCCAAACCCCGCCGCCACCGCCGCCAGCGAGACTATCGCCCCGCCTCCCGGCATGCGCCTTCCGGCGAATGTCAACAGCACAAACGCCGCCACCGACAATGCCGGAATCAGCCAGGCCAGACTCACCCGCGGTCCCTACGTTCTGGAGCTACCATCGCAGCAGGTCCAGTTCGTCGACATTGATATTGGACTTGCGCCTGAATATCTGGAGCACGATCGCCAGCCCCAGCGCAACTTCCGCCGCCGCAACCGTGATCACAAAAATCGCGATGATCTGACCCACTGTCGGATCGGGCGCCAGGTACATTCCGAACCCGATGAAATTGATATTGACGGCGTTCAGCATCAGCTCGACCGCCATCAAGATGGCCACCGCGTTCCGCCGCGACAGCACGCCGTAGAGTCCGATCCCGAACAGGATCGTCGCTAGGAGCACGACGTGTTCCAGCGGTACGGCTTCAATCACCTGATGGTTCCCGCCGCGAAATCACGACCGCGCCGATCAGGGCCACGAGCAACACCAGCGACGCGATTTCAAACGGGATCGCCCAATTTCGGAACAACGCCCCGGCCAGCTCGGCCGGCGGCACCCGTTCCAGCTGCGGCGTCACCCCGTGCATCCAGTCCGCTTCAGTGACCGCGTACCCTGCCACCAGGATGAACCCCGCCGCGGCCGCGAACGCCAGCGGCCTCTGCCAGCGATCCTTCGGAGCGGTAGCCGGCAGGTCGGTGTTCGTGAGCATCAATCCGAAAATCAGCAGAACCCCCACCGCCCCTGCGTATATCAGCAGTTGCACCAGCGCCAGAAAATCCGCGTGCAGGATGAAGAAGATCCCGGCGATCATCACCATCGCCGCTATCAGCGACAGCGCCGCGTAGACGATGTTTCTGGCCAGCACCGTACCCAGAGCCGAGACGATGGCTATCGCGCCCATGACGTAAAAGAGCGCTGCCGCAATATTCATGCGGCCGATTCCCCCACCCTTTTTCGGCTCTGCATCAGGCGTTGCCCTCGTCTTCCGCCGGCGCCTGTTCCGGCGTCTCCACCGCGGTCAGCGGCTTGGGGGCCCCCGGGGAATTCGGCGGATTAACCGTCGTCCGCGACATTCCCCGTGCTATCTGCACCAATTCACCCTTGTCCAGGACCATCGAGCGCACATCCGTCGACGAGTATGCGAATTCCGGGGTCATTTCAATTGCCTCATAAGGACAAACGTCCACGCATATCCCGCAGTAGGAGCACAGCGCCAGGTCCAGGTAGAACTCATCCACCATGGTCTTGCGCTCGGTCAGATCGTCCGCGTAACTCTCAAGGCTGACGAATATGCACTTATCCGGGCATTCCCGCGCACAGGCCCGGCACCCGGTGCATATAATCTCGTCCACATCGTCGTTCCACAGCAGCCCCGGCGCGCCCCTCGAGCGCGGGGTCATCCGCGCCGGCTCATACGGATACATTTCGGTCACCGGCGCCATCACCGAGCTACGCAGGGTTTCTTTGAACGATTTGAATATCCCGCGCATCGCTATTCCCTATTCTTCCAGAAGATCGGCGCCATCGTCATCACTCCGCCGCCGCCGGCACAGGTGTAGGCACCGGTATAGGATCCCGAGCCGGCACCGCCACCACTTGCCGCCATTCCCGCCGGTAGAACCAGTAAGCTGCCAGCACGGATGCGATAACCATCGGTATCGTCGGCCCCCAGCCGTACACCTTGAACGTGGCGGCCACCACGACGTTCAGCAGCGACAGGGGTATCAATACTTTCCAGCAAAAACCCATCAACTGATCGACTCGAAGTCGCGGCAGCGTTCCCCGCAGCCAGAATATAAATAGTAGGATGGGCGTCGTCTTCAGGAGGTACCAGACCCAGCCAGGCAATACCGGCCCATGCCATCCTCCCAGGAAGATGATCGTTCCCAGCGAAGCTAGGATGAAGATGTTCACGTACTCTGCCAGCATGAACATCGCCCAGCGAATGCCACTGTATTCGATCGTCGGACCGCCCATGACCTCTGACTCGCCAACCGCCATGTCAAACGGTGTGCGCGAATGCTCCGCCAGCCCGGCCATGATGAAAATGACGAACGCAACCGGCTGCACCACCCCGTACCAGACGGTGTCGCCCTGCGCGTTTACGATGTCTATCAGCGATAGCGAGCCCGCCAGGATCGCCACTCCCAGCACCGAGAACAGCAGCGGGATTTCGTAGCTCACCGCCTGCGCCACCAGCCGAATGCCCCCGAGCAGGGCGTACTTACTTCCAGCGCCCCAGCCCGCCATGATGAAACCCACAACGCTCACTGCCGGTAACGCGAACACGTACAGCAGGCTCAAGTCCAGCCGGCTCACCACCAGCTCCGGCGTGAAGGGAATTACCACCAGCACGAATACCCCGGGCACAAACACCACGATCGGCGCGATCCAGTACGCCCAGGGCTCCGCCCGTTCCGGCGTCAGCACTTCCTTGGTCAGCAACTTCACCGCGTCGGCCAGAGTCTGCAGGAGACCCATGGGCCCCACATGCCACGGCCCCATTCGTCGCTGGATTCGACCCAGAGTCTTTCTTTCCACGTAAACCAGCACCAGCGCCAAAAGTGGCGCCGCCAGCACAATGACCAGGACCTTCAAAACAGTGATCAGGACATCAGTCAGGCTCACCGGTCCGCCTCTCCCAGCACGATGTCCAGCGACGCGAAGATCAACACCGCGTCGGCGATATAAGTCCCCTTGAGCAATTCCTCCATCGCGCTCACATGCACAAAGGCCGGCGCGCGAATTTTGACCCGGTGCGCCGTGTTTTGCCCGTCCCCGACGATATATATACCCAGCTCACCCCGGGGACTCTCGGTTCGCGAGTAAGCCTCCCCCACCGGGTAGCGCAAACGCCTCGGAATCTCTCCCCGGTACTCCCCGTCCGGCATCCCTTCCAGCGCCTGCTCAATTATCCGCAGCGACTCCCGCATCTCCAGGAGCCGCATCATGTAGCGATCGTGTACGTCCCCGACCGTCCCCACCGGCACCTCGAATTCGAATCGATCGTAGATCGAGTACGGCGCCAGCCGCCGCAGGTCTCGGGCCAGCCCCGTCGCCCTGAGTGATGGTCCCGTCAGTCCAAGCCGCAATGCTTCCTCGGGCGTCAGTGGATTCAATCCTTTTGTCCGGGCGACGAATATCTCGTTGTCCGTAAGCAGCCCGTGACATCGGTCCAGGCCATCGGCCAATTGCGGCAATATCTTCTTCACCGAATCCTTGAAATTCGCTGGTACGTCCTGCTTCACGCCACCCAGCGCGATGTAGTTGTGCAGCATGCGCGCCCCGGTCACCTCCTCGAAAACATCGTGGATGATCTCGCGGTTCCACCAGCCAAAGATGAACGGCGAGCTGAACCCCGCATCCGTTCCCAGCGCCCCATAAAACATCATGTGATTCGCGATCCGGTTCAGCTCCGCCATGATCACCCGGATGTACTCCGCCCGTTCGGGCACGGCCACCTCGTACAGCTGCTCCGCCGCCAGCATCACTCCGAGTTCAGTGTTCAGCGCGCTCAGGTAGTCTGCCCGGTCAGTAATCACCGGCAGCTGAATGACGGTGAGATTCTCGGCGATCTTCTCCACCCCGCGATGCAGGTAACCAATTTCCGGCCGGCAACTCAATACCACCTCCCCGTCCACGGCCAGTTCCAGCCGGCACACGCCATGGGTGCTCGGGTGCTGCGGGCCCATGTTTATCTGCATGAACTCGGCGTTCGAGTCTGACGTGCCGGGGACCGCCTCAGCCATTCTCAATCTCCGGCCGCACCGCCTTCCAAATCTCGAAGGGCACGTCTCCACGCTGCTTAAATCGCTCCACCATGTCCGGAGCTTCACGTTGCGGATAATGCTTCAGCAACGCGCCCTGCATGTCCTTTTCCAACAGCAGCGGCTCCGGATACGGATGGCCTTCAAATTCGAACAGAAACAGGTCCATCGCTTCCCGCTCGTGCCAGTTGGCCGTAGGCCAGTCTTCACTGATAGTCGGAATCAACGGCCGGTCCTCCGGCACCCGCACCCTCAAGGTGATTCCCTCGGCGTGCCAGCCTCCGAAGAAGTGATACACGGCTTCAAGCTCGCCGTCATCGGGCCAGTGCAACCCGGAGATGTCGTATAGAAGGCGGAACTCCGGGTCGTCGCTCTCGCTGATTGCATGAGCCGCCGCCCGCAATTTCTCCGCCGGCAGTTCGACTTCCACGAACTGTCTGTCCACCACCACCGTGCCCCCCATCGGCTCCAGGGTGGCGCGGGCCCAGTCCGCAATCGACTCTTTAGTCGGAGCCGGGCGCGATCCGGCTACTTCTTGCGCCATACACCGGCCTTCGCATCCGCCATGATCTTTGCCTGCAGCCGCACGAATCCGTCAATCAACGCCTCCGGACGCGGCGGACACCCCGGCACGTACACATCCACCGGTATGATTTTGTCCACTCCTTCGATCACATTCTTGTACGAATAGAACGGGCCCCCGCACTCCGCGCACGAACCCATCGCTATTGCCCACTTAGGCATTGGCATCTGCTCCCACAGCAGCTTCACCACCCGCGCCATCTTCCGATTCACCGTCCCGGCCACCAGGATCACATCCGCCTGCCGCGGCGATGGAAACGGCAATATCCCCATCCTGTCCAGGTCGTAGTTCGCCATGTAAGTGCCGATCATCTCGATAGCGCAGCAGGCAATTCCAAACGTCATCGGCCACAGCGAATTCTTCCGGCTCAACGCAAAGAGCTGGTCCACTTTCAGGGTCAGGATGTTTGCCGGCAGACTCTGGAACACTCCCCCCACCTCGCCCCCCGCCCCGAACGGCCCGATAGGCGCGTCTTTGATCAGCGGATCGGCCTCCCCCGGCATGAACAGCGGCTGATCGGGATCTACTCTGAGCGCCATTCCAACGCACCCTTTCTCCAGGCGTAAACAAGGCCGAAAAACAAAATTGTCATGAAGACCATCATCTCCACGAAACCGAACGTTCCGAGTTCTCCCAGCACCGCAGCCCAAGGAAACAGGAATACCCCCTCGACGGCGAAGATCACGAACAGAATCGCCACCAGGTAATAGCGCACATGCATCTGCCGCCACGACCCCTCCTCCGACTCCATCCCACATTCGAATATCGTGCGCTTAAGTCGCGAATACTGCTGCGGCGCCAGCATGATTCCGAGGAAAATACTTACTACGACGAATCCGGTCGCCGCGATCACCGCGATGAGGAGTGGTAAGTAGCTCTCCAAGTATTCAGCTTGCAGTGTGTAGCGGCCTTCCTCGCCTACCCCAATATTCTGGTAGATTCTATCCTAAGGCTGGGTGCTCTAGCCCCGGTTTCCATCCGCATCTGCAGCCCCTCCTCCTCCTCCTCGTATGTGTAAACGAACGCCCCGCTTCGATCTCGCTCACGCCGAATAATTAACGGTCAAACTGTTAACGGCGAAACAACTTCCCTGCCCGCCAGATTCAAGTACCATCGCTTCCTCTCGAATAGATACCCGTGGTTCTGTCGATTATCAATAAGTATGGTCGTCTATTTAAGGCAATCCCATGCCTGAGGTGGGGACGGAAAGCTGCCGGAGTGCCTGGACTCACTGGGTCGCTGATCGAGGCAACAGACTGGTTTCAGAGCTAAGTCTTGTGAACTTCACTGTCGTCACTCACTATTGATACCCATAGGAATTGTGAGAAGTAACAATAAAATTTAAAAAAACCTTTCAGTCGGACGGCCCCACTAACGTTCTTTGTCGCCGGTCGGTCCTGAAGCTCAGCGCCGGCGCGGCGCTCCTAACCGCCGCTGCTGCACCTGCCACTGCGCTCGTCGCTGCCGAATCCGAGGCTCCGGTCTTACCGTCCGCGAAGCCGTCCTCGTCGTCCAGGAAATTCCCTGACAAGTACCTCGACGGGGAACACTTCGGCGCCGATAGTCGCTTCGGCGGCGTGCTCTGCAGTGACCTGGTGCTACCTCACATAAACCAGCCCGAGAATGTCACTGAGCTCAACGTCTCCTGGAGTCGCGAGCAATTCCTCTGGGACGTTCTTCCGTACTACGACCATAAGTTTCTTCCTTCCATGGCCACGGACCAGAACTACACCACCAACCTCGAGGTTGTCGGGCTTCTCCAGTGGGTACCCGGCTACGCCAACGGCGGTCAGGACAAGCGCGTCCCGCCCTGGGGTCTCGGGCTTCCCTGGTACGAAAGCGGCAATCACTGGGGCTGGATGGCTCACCATCTGGCCAAGAGCCGCATACCCGTTTACGACAGTGACGGTATTGCCCGAGCCGAGAACGGTCTCAACCCGGTCTTGAAGTGGATCATTGGCAACGAGCCCGACATCTGCGACCCGGCCCACCCCGGCTACTCGTGGAGCGCCGACGCCGGCACTTACCTACAATTGCTTCGCACTGCGTGGCACTCCATGAGGTATGCGGGCATGCCGGCTCTCCATGATGGTGTCAAACATGATGTCGAAATCATTTTCGGCAGCCTCGGCATCGTCGATGACAACTGCAATGTCGACGGCGACCCCCGCAGCTTTTGGCACAATTTTCTCACTGCAGCACGACAAGACCCGTCCGCCGCTGACAACCAGTTTTACTTCAACCACCTGTCGTTGAATCTTCACAAGGAACCTGAGCGCATTGGCGAGTTCGTCAAGGCTTACCGCGAAGACCTCGATGCCGAGGGCATGCAAGACAAGGAACTGTGGCTCACCGAGATGGGAGTTCCCGTGTCGACCGAGACCATCGACGCGACCGAGAACTTCAACCTTGTCGCCACTCCGAAAGAGCGCCTGCATTTCCTGATCCAGGGTTATGCCAACGCTCTCGCCGCCGGTGTGGATCGTATCGCCATCTACAACATGCGCAGTTTCTTGCGAGACGATGACCCGGCCGCCTACCTGATCCTCCGTCTCTGTATGAAGTATTTGAAGAATACTTTCGGTCGGCGGCAGCAGCGGCAGAAATTCCTGGCCGGCGTCGGCGCAGGGTTAGCGCGAAAGACCGTCGTGACTAACGCGTGGGGGGAGGGGGGGCAACCTAGCGACGACCGTTACGGGCCTGAGATGCAGACCTCTCGCTCGCTGGTTCGCATCGACCTGCCCGGCCCAGGTTTCACCACCACCGTCATTTACAATCTCAGTCCGGATCCGCAGTATGCACACTGCCATTTTGCGGCGGACGGCTGGACCGGTGACTCCGGGATCTGGAAGGTAGGCGTCGAGGGTGACGAGCAGGAGCTTGCTTCCACACCTCAAATTTTGGGTTTTGACGGCGCCACTGCGTCTCTCAAAGCCTGGGGCAAAAACATCGTTTTTATCGGCGGCGGCACCACCATGTACCGCTACCCCGATGGCTACAAAATGATCACCAGGTTGGTGTAGTGAGCGGGCCCTGACCCATTGAGAGACGTTGCCCGCCCGTGGGGTCGTAGGATGAAGGACCTTCGCGATCCGGAGTCCGATGGGGCCGCAGTGCACAGGCTCAAGTGGCGGTCTCCATTCCGTGGCACGCTATCATGCGCCCGGCCTCTCAGCCGCTAGATCTTGCCCGTCCGCCGGTGACCCGGGTCCATCCCCCTCGTACGGCGCTGGTCGCCGGCCATTCAACAATCGCGGACGTTTATGAATCCAGACCGTGACCGGCGGGTGGTACGGGGCGAGGACGAGGGCCTTCTGGCCTCCGGTCTTGAGCTAGTCTCCAGGGTCCTTGGTAAGGATGCGGAAAAAGAGCTTCGCTTTCGTGCCCTGGACCCGGCATACGACCCTCGCGACATGTTCCTCGTCGTCTCCGGCGGCAAAGTTGTCAGCCATCTGCGTCTGGACCCTCGTGACATGCGCGTCGGACGCTCCCTCCTGCGTGTCGCCGTCTTCTCCGACGTTGTCACCGATCCTGACCAGCGGGGTCGCGGACACGCCCGCACCGCGCTCAACGCTGCCGTTGAGAGCGCCCGCGCCGAGCGTTACCACCTGGCTCTTTTATTCACCGACCTTCTTGATTTCTTCCGAGATCAGGGCTGGTCCCCGTGGGCTCGGGCCTGCTTTACGATTGACATTCAGCCCGACGAGGCCGCAGACATCCCAACCGGGGTCCGCGACTACCGGGCCGCCGATCTGGACTCCGTGATGGCTATCCATGGGCACTGCGGCTCCCGCTACGCCGGTCCTCTTCTGCGATCGATCGCCTGGTGGAAATCGGATCTTCAGCGGAGAGCTGACCGCGACGAAATCGTGGTCCTGGAAGTCGATGACGCCATTAAGGGCTATGCCCGTGCCCGGCACGGTTGGCCCGACGACGGCGAATTCGCCATCACCGATCTTGCATCCATCGATCACGCCGGCGAAGTCGCTCTGCTCACGGCCCTTTTACAACGCGCTCGCCGACAGGGGTTCTCCCGGGTTACCGGTCAAATCCAGCTTTCGACGCCGCTCGACGATCTCCCTTCCGGCCTGCAAGTTCATGCCGAACCTGGGCAGGACAATCGGGCTATGTCTAAGCTCCTCAGCCTCCGCCGGCTCATCCGCGCCCTTATCCCTGAGTTTCAGGCAATCTGCATCCGGCAGGGTGATTGCGGCGACCGCCAGGTTGACCTTCTAGTGGGCCAGATGGCCGCCGAAGTCTCCGCCGAGCGCGGAAACTTCGAAGTCAGATCACCACCTCCAAACCGGCCGAGCTTTCTTCAGCTCTCCGAAGGTGACTTTTGGCGCCTTCTGTTCCAGGGCCGCCTCCCCCCCACCGTTCCCGAGCCGCAGGCCGAATTACTCAGCTTCCTGTTCCCACCGCGAGAGTTCGCTTTTTGGCGGGCCGACGAGCCCTAGCCGCCCGTAATATCTAGGTACTCGCCCAGCACCCAACCGCCAGCTTCTAGCTCGTACCAGGTATCCCCCTCGAAATCATGCGTAGCCCCGGTCAGAGCGACCTCTTCCGCTGCCGCCAATCCCCGCAGGCGTTCGCTATTGATATCAGGCTCTGCTCGTACGTTGAGCCCGTCCTCGCTGTTTACCACTGCCGATAGCGGCGTCGGCGTTGACGTCGCCGCCGGAGTCGGCAACGGCACAAAATCACCCGACGGCGAAGGGATGACGATGGTCTGGCCCGAGAAAACTAGTTCTACATCCTCGATTTGGTTGAACTCGGCCAATTCCGCGGTCGTCAATCCGTTGGCTTCCGCGATTTCCGACAGCGTCTCCCCGTCCTGGATCACGTACTCGCGAGGGGCCGGGGTAGGAGTCGCGACCGCCGTCGGCGTTGGTTCTGGCGTAGGTTGCGCCGCTGGCGTTGCGGTCGCGTCAGGGAGCGGCGTTGCCAGCTGTTCCGCCGTCGCCGGCGATTCTCCGCCGTCCGCCGCCACCAGCACAGCCGGCGTCGGCACTTCTAGCCTTGTACTTCCCGCCCCTGTCGTCTCATCCTCGGCGGAACCCCCGAACAGGTTCACCAGCACGACCACGATTAGCGCAATGATGATGGCCGGTACGGCCAGAAAAGTAACGAATAGTCGGTATCTGCGAATGTCGCCCATCTTCGCCCCAGAATTCAGAATAGACGTAACACTTCTGACCCTGCCTGCAGCGACGCCTTTTCCAAGCTTGGACTTTCCGCTGCCTCCCTCAGGCCGGGTCCATCCAGCGCATATCTTAGACGATCTTCGCTCTTCCCGGGGCCGGAATCATTTTCACTCCCTCAACCAAACCGCTCTTCGGCGAACGGCTCGCCCCGCATGTGGTACCCATTTCGCTCCCAGAATCCCGGCGCATCCGCCCCCAGCAACTCGATTCCGTTTACCCACTTCGCGCTTTTCCATGCGTAGAGGTGCGGCACGATCAGACGGACTGGCCCCCCGTGCTCGGCGCTCAGAGGGGCGTCATTTCTGCGAAAGGCCAGCAGATTCTCCGGTCGCAAGAAGTCATCCAATATGAGGTTCGTCGTGTAGCCGCCCTCGCAGTGCACCAGGACCGCCGTGGCTTCCGGCAATACTTCCACCTTCTCCATCATCGCCAGCACCGGTACGCCCTCCCAATCGTTGTCCATTACGCTAAAACGCGTCACGCAATGAAAATCCGCGTGGACTGTCGTCCATGCGATCTCCTTGAACTCCTCCAGGCTGTAATCCCGCTCCGCCCGCACCAATCCGGTGATGCCAAATCTCCACTCCGACTCCGTTTTTCTCGGCGTAGGGCCGTAGGTAAGCACCGGCCAGTCCTCCACGATGTGTTGGCCGGGGGGAAGACGGTCCCCGTACCGCGCCGCGAGCTTCGCCTCTCGCTCGCGCCTCGATAGCCCATCGCTCGTCATTGTGGCTCCTTGTCCAAAACCGTCGCGTATTCCACGCCAGAGACGGATTAACTTGCTCACCGATCTTCCCATTATCCGGATTCCGACCGCGTGCCCGAAATCGGAGTTTTTGCCTTCCAACCGGCCGGCGCGCTCATCCGCCTACGGCACCCGAAAGTCCACCGCTTCGCTTTCCGCCTGGTTGCCCGCCTCATCGACTATCACCGCCATCACGCTGCCGTTCCCTGAAACCGAATCCCAGATCACCTGATACGGCGCCGCCGCCGTCCCCACCAGTTCACCGTTGACAAAATAGGCGACCGACTTAATTCCCATATTGTCGGACGCCTCGACATTCAGCGCCACCTGCCCCCGCGGCAGCGTGGATCCCGGCTCGATCCCGGCTATCTCCACCGTCGGCGCCGTGTTGTCGACCACGAATTGCCGAAACGCAACCTCCCGTGCTCCCCCCTCCCGCTCGACGGTCAGCCGCAGCGTGTAAATGCCATCCGCCATTTGGATGGTGTCCACCGCTCCCAGCTGGGCCCGGTCGCGCGGATCGCCCAGCGGTCCGGCAATCAATCCCCATCGGTCCGGACTAACTCCTATTCCGACCTCGAGGACGAAACTCACGAACCCCTCGCCCCCGGCGCTTCCCACCACCTTGAGGATGCTTCGCACCTGTTGATTTTGAGCCGGCACCGCGATTGCGACGTTCCTCAACGGCATCGGGGAATCCAGCGCCGTCGCGTATTCTTCTTTCGGCAGGAAAAACGGCGAGTCCTCCGGCTGCTCCAGTTGCCATCCTGCCGCCTCCGGCGGAAGCACCGGGTAAATCTCGATCACCACCTCGGCCGCCGGCGTCGCTGGGCCCGCCCGCTTGCCGCTCGGCTCGTGAATTCGGATCGGCTGGTGGTAAAAATCCCGACGTTCCGGGACCGTCCCCGGAATGAAATATTCCGTCATCGTACGCGGCGTGTACTCTCCCGGAATCAGGCCCGACACCACGTCTATCTCCGCCCTGATTAAACCCGTCGGGCGGGCAAATGCGACAGTCGGTAAATCCTCATGCGCGAACTCCATCACCGCGTTCCAGATCGGCCCCGCCCCTTTCGCCCCGCTTACTTCATCCATCTCCGTCCGGTCGGCGTTCCCTACCCATACCGCCACCACCCGTTGAGGCGTGTACCCCACTGTCAGCGCATCCCGAAAATCGTTCGTCGTACCCGTCTTTACCGCCGCCGCCCTCCCCTCCAGCTTCAGCGTCTGGTTATTCCCGAATCCCAACAGCCGGGCTTCGGCGTCAGCCAGGATGTCCGTCATCAGAAACGCCAGTTCGCCGCTCAGGACCCTCGACCCAACCGGTGCCGTCGATTCCTCTACTACCACCTCCTGCGAGTCCTCGATCCGCAAAATCGGATTGGTGTCAATTTGCATCCCGCCGTTGGCGAAAACCCCGAAGGCGGTCGCCATATCCAGCAGCGGGACCTCTCCCGATCCCAGCGCCAGCGCCGGTCCGAACCGTTCTGTCCCGCCCTCAATGCGCATACCTAATTGCGCCGCCGTCTCAAGCGTCTCCGCGATCCCGGCGAATATTTGCGCCTTCACCGCCGGGATGTTCAATGAGCTGCCCAGTGCTTCCCGCAATCTCACCGGACCGTGAAACTTCAGGTCGTAATTCTCCGGCTCGTACGGCTCCTGGCCCGGGATTTCGATGGTTGTCTCCAGGTCCATCAATACCGTCGCCGCCGTGTAGCCTTTCCCCAGCGCGGTCACGTATGTGATCGGCTTGAACGCTGACCCGGGCTGCCGCGGCGCGATCGCCATGTTTACCTGGCCATCGATCGATTCATCCCCAAAGTCCACGCTTCCCACCATCGCCAGAATCTCGCCCGTCGACGGGTTCAGCACTACCACCGCCGCGTTCCGCGCGTCCAGATCGGACAACGTTGCTACATGTTCCCGGGCGATCCGCTCCGCCTCCGCCTGCAACCTCAGATCTATCGTCGTAGTCACCCGCCATCCGCGCCGTGTCCACTCCGGCCCGTAGCGTTCGTTGAGATATTCCACCACGTAATTGAAAAAGTGCGGCGCCGGCCCGGCCTCCGTCTCCGGCAGCCGGAACTCCAGCTCCTCCGCCTTGGCTTCCGCCGCCTGCGCCCGCGTCACGAACTGATTCTTCACCATCAGGTCCAGCACGTTGTGCTGCACTCGTGTTGCCGTGTCGATATCCACGACCGGATTCTGGGTGGAAGGAGCCCGTGGAATTCCCACCAGCATCGCCACTTCCGCCAGCGTTAACGATTCCAGGTCCCGGTCGAAATACGTCCTCGCCGCCGCCCTGATCCCGTAGGCCAGATTGCCGTAGTTGTTCTGGTTCAGGTACAGCGCCAGAATCTCGTCCTTCGACAGGCTCTGCGTAAGTTGGTACGCCAGCACCACCTCCTTCAGCTTCCGCTCCACACTTTGTTCCGGACTCAGCAGCGTGTTTTTCACCACCTGTTGGGTGATGGTGCTGAATCCTGAGACAATCGCCTGCCCCTGTAAGTTCAGCCACACCGCCCGCACGAATGCCCAGAAATCCACTCCCGGATTCTCGTAGAAACTGGAATCCTCCGACGCGATCACCGCGTCCTTCACCAGTTGCGGAATTTCATCCGCCGAAACCAGCGTGCGCCGGCCTTCCGACGCGATTTCCCCCAGGCGCTTCCCGTCCGCCGCGTAGATTGACGAATTCTCAAACAGCGATTCTTCAAATATCGCCACCGCCCGCACGTCCGGCAGATCGTCGAAGAGAACGCTCGTCGCGGCCAGCGCCACGGAACCCCCCAGAAAAAACAGCGCGCCGACCACCACGACCATTGTCGCCACACCGGCCACCGGGATGGCCGCCAACGCCAGCCACAACGCCAACCGGCCCGGTTTGCGCTGGCGTTTCCTCTTTAAGCTTCTCCGCATATCATCCCATTCTTGCAGCATCCCCCCGGGTGTCCATGCCCGACCTCCGCCGGACATCACCGCATATCGAGAAATCCGTCATTCCAGCGAGTGCTCCTTTGCTTGAACGTCCCGACCAATCGATAGTTGCGCCCTGGCGACGCGCCCCCGTCGCCATTTTTGCTGCCGTTGCCGTTACCATCGCTGCCGTCGCCCTGGCGGTCGGCGGATTCCAAATCGATCCCACCTTCGGGCTGGCCAGCTCCGAGAGCACCGGCGCTAGTTATGCGGGCGTAGCCGGCTCAACCGCCCGCATCGGCCAGGAAGCGCCGACTTTCGTCCTCACCAGCCTGGAGGGGCCGGATTTCGACCTCGCGGCCGACCTCGGCCAAAGACCCATTTGGATCACCTTCTGGGCCACCTGGTGCGGACCTTGCCGCGCCGAAGCCCCCGACCTTGAGGCGGCCACCAGGGGACTGGAAGGAACCGACGTCGTTCACCTAGCCGTCTCCCTGGGCGAATCCGAAGCCGTGGTCCGGGACTATGTCGAATCCGGCGGATACACGTGGCGGACGCTGATCGATCCCGACCGGGCAGCCGGCGCGGCCTACGCCGTGCGCGCCTTTCCCACCCACGTCTTTATCGACCGCGACGGTCTGGCCGCCGCCATCCGGCCGGGCCTATTGAACCGCCCCCAGATGGAGACCTTCATCGAGAAGTACCTCCAGCCACGGCCCGGCTAGCCCAACCGCGTGGAACACCTCCTCCCCCTCTTCATCAAATTCCGCGACTTCCTCGTATCCATCGCCCCCTGGCTGATTCTGGGTCTCGTCGCCGCGGCCGGCCTGCGCGAATATCTACGCCGATCCTGGCCCGCCCGCAAGGTCCGGGCGCCGTCCCCCGGCCTCATTACCCTCGCCGGCCTTTCCCTCGCCGCCCCCACCATCTTCACGATCTTCATGCTCGATTACCGTCTCGCCGTCCTGACCGCCGTCCTCGCTACCGCCTTTGTCTATGCCGGCGCTCGCCTGCTCGTCCCCGCCGCCGATCGTCACGCCGCACTCGAAAAACTGAACTGGCTGCCATCGGGTGACACGCCGGATACTGGCGAAGATTACCGATCTGGCCAGACCGCCTGGCGCCAGGCCGTAGACCTCTGGAATGGCATCTGGGATCGTTTCGACGATGTAGCGGTCTGGTTCATGGGCGCCTGCCTCGTCGCCGCGGTTCTTGCTATTTATCTGCCCTTCGAGGCGGGCCAGGGGCTATTTGGCCGCACGCCATGGTTTGCCGTCGTTCTGGCCGCCGCCGTCGGCCGGATGCTTCCGGTTGGAAAATCTACCGAACTGCCCCTCGTCCTTCTCCTCCTGCTCAAAGGTGCTTTCCCCGGCGCGGTCGCCGCTCTGGTGCTCGCCGCCGCGCCTGTCCCCTTCGTCCACCGGAAAACCTCCCTCGATCGCCGCCAGTGGATTTTCCTGCTCGTTCAATTCGCCGGCGCCGCCATCCTCGGTGGTGCCCTGGGTCCCGCGCTGCTATAACTGCTCAGTCCGTTGCCGCCGCCGGCGCGCGACCGGAAAGGCAGGTCCCATGCCGCGAATGACGGGAGGTCAGGCCGTTATCGCGGCCCTCGAAAAAGGCGGCATCGACACCGTCTTCGGCATTCCGGGTGTTCACAACGTAGACATCTACGTTGCCCTCCTCGACTCCGAGATCCGGCACGTCCTGTGCCGTCACGAACAGGGTTCCGGTTTCATGGCCGACGGCTACGCCCGGGCCTCCGGCCGCATCGGTTGCGTCATCACCATTTCCGGCCCCGGCGTCACCAACGTCGCCACCGCTCTCGCCGAGGCCCAGGGCGACTCCTCCCGCGTCCTCCACATTTGCTCTTCCCTCGACAGCGCCTTCGCCGGTCGCGAAGTCGGCGCCCTCCATGAGCTCGTAGACCAGTCCGGAGTCCTCAAGTCCGTCGTCAAGTGGCACCGCTCAGTCAGGCGGGTTTCCGACATCCCGGAAGTAATCGCCGAGGCGATCCACTACATGAACTCCGGCCGACCCGGCCCCACCTCCGTGGAGATCCCCCTCGATGTCCTTGCCGATCATGGCGATGTCACTTTCCTGACCGTTGACGAACCGGGACCCCTGGTTCCCGAAGCCAACGCCGTGGATCGGGCTGCCAGAACCCTGGCGGCCGCCGCCCATCCGGTGATTCTGGCCGGCGGTGGGGTTGTCGCTGGCAACGCCTCTGCCGAGCTCGTCCGCCTGGCCGAAAAACTAGGCGCTCCGGTGCTCACCACCGTTTCCGGAAAGGGGGCCATTCCCGACGATCACCCACTATCCGTCGGCTGTCGCTGGCGCGGAGACACCCGGTTCGACTCCTTCCTGGAGCAATCCGATGTCGCCCTCGTGCTCGGCTCACAACTAAGCGCCCGTCATACCGACAACTGGACTCTGCCCATGCCCAGAACCATCATCCACGTGGATATCCACTCTGGCGCTCTCGGTCGCCACTACCCCACGGTCCGCGGCATTCACGCTCACGTAAAGCCGACTCTGGAGGCTCTTGTCGAGTTAATCGACGAGCCTCCCGTCGCCGACTTCGAGCTAACCCGGGGCCGCATCGCTGACGCTAGACGATCAGCCCGCGAGTCCGCTGACAAGCAACATTTGGCCATCATCGGCGCCATCCGCGATGTGCTTCCTCCCGACGGCATGCTGTTCAACGACATGACCACGATCTGCTACTCCGGGCCAGCCTTCTTCCCCGTGAGTAAACCTCGAACTTTCTTCTTCCCCAATTACGTCGGCACCCTGGGTTTTTCCTTTCCCGCCGCCGTTGGCGCGAAGCTGGCCGAGCCAGACAAAACCGTGATCTCCCTTATAGGCGACGGTGGCTTCATGTTCACCTCCCAGGAGCTCTCCACCGCTGTGCAGCAAGGAGTTTGCCTCCCAATCGTCGTCTTCAACGACCAGGCCTACTCCCAGCTCGAAACGTTCTTCACCAGATCCCACGGAAGGTCCGATCCGTTCCGGCTGACCGGCCCTGACCTGAAGACCTACGCGCGGGCTTTCGGCGTCCCCTCCTCCCGTGTCAGCTCCCCCCGCGGACTCCGCACCGCCCTCACAAAAGCTCTCGAACGCTCCGGCCCCACCGTCATCGACTACGCCCTCAGCTCCAAATAAGCCCGATCTACTTCTTCCCACGCATCGATGTTCGCAGCGATGCCCTTCCTCCCGGCTTACGTAGTCCCGTGAGAGACGTTGCCCGCTCCTTATGCCACACTTGATCCGGCCTGGTTCCCGTCTCAGAGCAGGCGCGTTCACGGAGGATTCCGCAGTTTGAATTCCGGGTTAGACGATCAGCCCTACATCGCCATCATTTCCGGTGGAGTCGGCACCCGGCTCTGGCCCCGTTCGCGGCGGCGCTCGCCCAAGCAGCTCATCAACCTCGCCGGAGGGCGCAGCCTCATCCAGAACACCCTCGACCGCGTTTCACCGCTGACCTCACCGGAACGCACGTTTGTCATCACCATCGGCGATCAGCAGGACGCCGTCCGGGCTCAACTTCCCGACATACCGCCGGCGAACATAATCGCCGAGCCTGAGGGTCGTAACACTGCGATGGCCATCGGCCTGGCCATCGCCCACATCGCCGCCGCCGACCCGAACGCCCTGATGATCAGCGTTGGGTCCGACCATTTCATCGGCGATGACGAAGCCTATCGCGCCACCCTCCGCGCCGCCGTCGCCGCTGCCGCCGACGGAAAGCACCTCGTCACCGTCGGCATCACCCCTACCTCCGCCGACACCGGGTACGGCTACATTCGGCGGGGCGAAGTCATCGGCGCCCACGCCGGCGTCGAGATTTGCAAGGTTCTTGAATTCAAAGAGAAGCCCGCTCTGGATGTCGCCCGTCGCTATTTTGAATCCGGCGATTACCTCTGGAACGGCAACTACTTCATCTGGCGAGTCTCCGCCGCGCTCGTCGCCTACGCCGAGTTCGCCCCCGACATCGGTGCCGAGATCGACTCCGTCGTCGCTGCGATCGGCACCGATCGTTATCCCACCGTCCTCGCCGAAACTTATGGCCGCGTGCGCAAAACGCCCATCGATACCGCCATCATCGAAAAGGCCACCAACGTCCTGACCGTGCCCGGCCATTTTCCCTGGGTCGATGTCGGTACCTGGAGTGGTGCTTATGAGATCGCTTCTCCTCAGAACGGCAATTTCCGCACCGGTTCCACACACGGCAAAGTCCTCTTCGTGGACAGCACCGGCTGCCTCGTTGATTCCGGCGATCGCACCGTCGCCCTGGTTGGCCTGAAGGACGTTGTCGTAATTGATACCGAGGACGCGCTGCTGGTCTGCAACCGCAGCGAGGCCCAACTCGTAGGCGATGTCGTCAATCGCCTTGCCGAAGAGGGCCTGGAGCGGCTCCTATAGTTTCTCTGTCGCTTGCGCCGCTGAGATACCTCGAAGTTCTATCTTGAGGGATGGAGCCGGGGATGTGCCTGGTCCAGAGCCCGCCCCCGGCGGATCGCTGCTCGACTTTGGCAGCTCCCGCATGTGGCTTGTCAGCCTCGCCCTCGTCGCGGCCGTCTTCACCTTCTCCATCGTCATTATTTTCCTCGAGCACGAATTGCGTGCCGCGAATATTTGGATTCTCTTAGCCGGCACGATCCTTGCCGTAGCGGTGGTGTGGGGGGCGTTGCTCTACTACTGGAGCATGGGTCCTCGGCTTGCTATCCAGACCCTAGTGATCCTGTTGATCGTCGTCGCCGCAATGTACTCATTTGTTTACGGTGACCTCGTTCGCGAGCAGACCGGGCGCTCCTACCTCGCCGTTTTCGTCATCAGTCTCATCGGCGCCGCCACCGTCATCCTGCCTGCCCCCGCCGCCCTCACGACCATCAGCTTCGCCGGAGCCCTCGACGCCCCCATCCTCGTGGGTCTGGTAGCGGCCCTTGGACAGGTTGTCGGCGAATCCGTCTCCTACTACATCGGCGCCACCGGCACGCAGCTCATTCGGCCGGGCCCTGCCTACGAACGGATGCAGCGCGCGCTGGACGAGAAGAGCAAGCTGGCTGGAGCCGCCATCCTGGTTTTCGCCGCGGTGCCGAATCCGTTCTTCGATGCGGTTGGCATCCTGGCCGGGGCCCTCCGCTATTCTTTTTGGCGGTTCCTGCTGCTTGCTTATCTCGGCAACGCCTTCAAATACATCCTGGTCTTCGCTGTGATCGGAGTTCGCATCCTCGACGCCATCCCGCGACTGTGAGCGCCCCCGGACGGCACGGTCCGCTCCCGCCCGCCGGCCCTCTCCGTATGCCCCTCTGGCATCCTGACGCTGGGACGCTTGACGTGGCCGGCGCCAGTACGTCCTTTCTGGCGACCCCGGACACTCCCGGCTTCGCCGTTTCCCGCTATGTGGAAACCTTGCTGGAAGCCTCAACCGACTGCCGGGCTCCCGTAATCGACCTTTGCGGTTGGGAGGGCGCTCTCGCGCTCGGCCTGCACTCGCGGCGGCCTGAGCTTGGAGGCGTCTGCGCCAATTTCACCCTTCCGGCGGTCCGCGCGGCGGTCCACAACCTCGCCGACACGAGTTGGACCGTGGTTCCATGCTTTGGCGCGTCCACCGGACAGTCCGGCACCTACAACACCGCGTTCTTGCGCGCCCCCTTTTGGCTGGGGAACGATGCTGTGCAAGCCCTCATCAGCATTGCGTCCCGCATTCTTCGCCCGGGTGGGGAGCTCTGGCTTGCCGGGGAACGCCGCCGGGGCAGTGAGACCTATCGGCGTTTCATGGAACTCCAATTCAAAAACGTGCGCACCGTCCTGGCCAAACGGCACACCCGGGTATTTCGGGCGGTCAAACGCGACGATGTACCGGAATATCGCCCGGAACAGCCGGAAACCGTCCGGGTTGAGGCCGCCGATCACACCCTGACCCTGGCGCGAAACCCGGCCGTCTACTCAGATGGCCAGCTCGATCCCGCGACCGCGCTGCTTTGTAGTTCGCTACCCGCGATCGAGGGCCACCTGCTCGATTTCGGCTCGGGCAGCGGTCTCGTCAGTGCGGTTCTCGCGCGACTCTCCCAGAACTCGAAAATCACCGCGATTGATTCCAACCTCGAAGCCGTCTCCACCACGCGCGAGACCTTGCAACTCAACGGCATGTCGGGAGTCGACGTCCGGGCCTCGTATTTCGGTGAGGATCTTCCCGATCGCGAGTTCGACCTCATAGCCTGCTACCCGCCCTTCCACGTCGGACCGACAGTGGCCCACGAGGTTGGTAGGCGAATGCTCTCCGAGGCGGCGCGCATGCTCAAGCCCGGCGGAAAATTTTACGTCGCGCTGTCGCAGGCCCAGGGCTACGAGGGCGCTCTCCACAAGCTCTTTGGCCGTGTGTTGCCGGTAGTTTCCACTCCCCGGCACCGCGTACTGGTCGCCGAACGTCCCCGTTAGTTCGGGTTTTCGCCGCCAACCTCAAACAGAACCTTCAACGCCTCCCCGGCCTTGCACATCCGGATACCTTCCACTGCTTCCGTCAGCGGGATCGTATGGGTGGCGATCGTCTCCAGTCCCAAACTCGGCAACAACCGCAGGCAACTTTCCATGTTGTCCACCAGAAGCCATGACGTCTTGATGGTTCTCTCCGCGGTCACGATGTCCCACGGGTTGATCTCTAGCTTTGTCCCCGGCTTCGGAACTCCCATCAGAACTGCTGTTCCGCCCGGTCGAATCACGCTTATGCACGCCATGGAAGTAACGGCCAGACCGACTGCCTCAAACGAGACATCCACGCCGAGACCCGCGGTCTCCGTCGCCACGATCGCCTCCAGATCTTCGTTCGCCGGATCAATCGTCCTGGTGACTCCCATCGCCTCCGCTAGCGCCCGTCGCCGCGCCTGCGGCTCCGACAGAATGATCTTGTTGGCGCCGCGCGCCCGCGCCAGCCGCGCCAGGAGCAACCCGATCGTTCCGCCTCCGGCGACAAATACGTTGTCACCGGGCTGCAATTCCGCCAGCTCCACCGCGCGCATCGCGCATCCCAGCGGTTCCGTCATCGCCGCCAGATTCATGGGCACCTCGGGGGGCACTGAATGCAAGGTACGTTCGTTTACCACCATGTACTCCGCCCAGGCTCCGCCCTTTGTCATCTTGGTCTTGTTGAGGCACATGTTCGGACTGCCTCGCTGGCACATCGTGCAATCCCCGCAATACACCTGCGGCTGCACCGTCACGCGATCGCCGGCCTTCCAGCGTGTCACTCCCGGTCCCACTTCTTCGACCACTGCCGACAACTCGTGGCCGATGACCGCGGGCATGGGCGGCAGAGTGACCGCTCCGCTCATCTCCCAGCCGTCGTACAGGTGCAGATCCGTGCCACATATCCCCGCGAACGCGATCCGAAGCTGCACCTCGTTCGCATCGGCCGTGGGAATTGAGACCTCATCCACCCGCAAGTCTTCCTTACCGTGAATACGTACCGCCCGCATGGTTCCGCTTGCCATTATTGGACCTGCTTATTCCAGCACAATTGGTATCAGATTCGAGCCGCAGGCCGGCGAATAACTTCGTCTCCGCCTTGCGTCCGATGGGACATTTCGTCCCGGGGCGGACTACTATACTCGTCTGACCGGGATGGCCTCGTGGTTGCCCCCGGCACCCGTGAAGGACCCGGGCTTATGAATGACCAACGTGTGAAGGCGCTCGACTCCGCGATTGCTCAGATAGAGAAAAAATTCGGCAAGGGGTCCATTCTCCGCATGGACTCGGACGATCTCCCCGAGGTCGGCGTCATTTCCACGGGCTCCATCGCCCTGGACCTCGCCCTCGGTGTGGGTGGGCTGCCGCGGGGTCGCGTGGTGGAGGTCTTTGGCCCAGAGGGCTCAGGCAAAACCACGCTGGCTCAGCACATCATCGCCGAGGCCCAGAAGGGCGGCGGCTCCGCTTCCCTCATCGATGCCGAGCACGCGTTCGATCCCGCCTACGCCGCGAAGTGCGGGGTGAACGTCGACGAACTCTTGATCTCCCAGCCCGGCGTTGGCGAAGAGGCGCTTGAAATCGCCGAAGTGCTCGTCCGCAGCGACGCCGTGGATGTCGTCGTCATAGATTCCGTCGCCGCTCTCGTCCCGCGGGCCGAGATCGAAGGGGATATGGGCGATGCCCACGTCGGCTTGCAAGCGCGCCTGATGTCGCAGGCTCTACGAAAACTGACCGGCAGCATTAGTCGCTCACGCTGTCTCGTCGTATTCGTAAACCAGTTGCGCGAAAAAATCGGCGTGATGTTCGGAAATCCGGAGGTCACTCCCGGCGGTCGGGCTCTCAAGTTCTACTCCTCCGTCCGGCTCGACATCCGGCGAATCGGTCAGATCAAGCGCGGGACGGACGTTACCGGCAATCGAACCCGCGTCCGGGTCGTCAAAAATAAGGTCGCCGCGCCGTTCCGCGTGTGCGAGTTCGACCTCATGTACAACGAAGGTATTTCTCATGAGGGTGGCCTCCTCGATCTCGGGCTGGAGATGGAAATCCTCAGCAAGAGCGGCGCTCATCTTTCCTACGGCGACGTGCGCCTAGGGATGGGCCGGGAGGCGGCCAAGCAGTTCCTGCGTGAAAACACGGATATTTCCGGAAAACTTGAAAATGAAATCAGAAATCCCCCCGGAGAAAACGGAGAAGCGGAGGCGGACAGCAAGGATGGCGCCGACGGCAAGGACGGCGACTAGCCTGATCCAACACAATGGCTCGGTATGCGCGATGAGCGTCGGACCCGCCGGGTGCTTCTTTGGCTGAAGGTCCCATCCTGGCGGCCGTCGACGGCCGCCGAAATGACGCCCACGTCCTCGAAATCGCCGCCGCCGAGGCCGTCAAGGCCGATTGCGAGCTGGTTGCGCTCCACGTCATCGTCATCGCCTGGGACCGGGCCCTGGAAGATGCCGATGAGGATCTGGTTCTCGAAAATGGGAAAATTCTGGAACGTGCCGCCGCTATCGTGAAAAAGCATCCCCACACCAGCTATCGCGGCCTTTGTCTTCAGTCCCGATCCGCCGGCGGAGCCATTGTCGAGGCTGCGGTGGATCTCGATGCCAGGCTCGTAGTTATGGGTTGTAGACGCCTGCTCGACGATGAGGTGCTCGATCTCGGAGCAGCCGCGTCTTTCGTGCTGCCCAACGCTCCCTGCCCGGTGCTGCTCTGGCGGAATCCTTCCTAGTCAATCCCTTCACTGTCGGGACTTATCTTCTACGCAATCCGAACGTCCGACGACCCAATACGCCGCCACCTCTGCCATAATCTTTCCCCATCTCGCCGCGCCCAGTTCGCCGGCTGGCAAGGGGTAAGCGACTTCGCCCACGGAGACGGCCCGCAATGGCTACTTCATCAAAGCTAAACCTATATAAATCCGAGGCCATCGGGGACCGCGGCATGCTGGCCACGAAGCACCCTCTCGCCAGCGATGCCGGAGTGATGATGCTGGAGGCCGGGGGCAACGCAGTTGACGCGGCCGTCGCCGCCTGCCTGGCCGTGGGCGTCGTGGAACCCGGCTCCAGCGGCATTGGAGGTGGCGGCTATTTGGTCGCGGCCGTCGGGCGAAAGACCGACACAATTGCATTTCAGATGCAGGCTCCGGCCGCGGCCGACCCCTCGATGTTCACGCTCACCGGCGAGCCGTCTACCGGAGTTTTTGAGTGGGCCGCGGTGCAGGACGACGCAAACCTGATCGGGCCGCTGTCGGTGGCCATTCCCGGAACCGTCGCCGGCCTGGCCCTGGCGCTCGAACGCCGCGGTTCCCTGCCCTGGAAAGAAGTTATCCAGCCGGCCATCCGCCTGGCCCGTGACGGTTTCGAGATGGACTGGCACGACCTTTACGTCATCGGCGCGGACATCAGCCGGATTCTGCCCAACGCCGAAGCCGCTCGCATCTTCCTGCGTGACGGCGTCCCTCCCGCCGGCGATGGAGTCGCCCCGGTTGTGTTCAGGCAACCCGATCTGGCCGGGACCCTCGAGCGACTCGCGGAGGCGGGCCCTGGCGATTTTTACGACGGCGATATATCTTGCTCAATCGTCGCCGGCCTGCGAGAGTTGGGTTCCGTATTCACTGACGAGGATCTGGCTCAATACCGTGCGGAGATTCTCCGGCCTCAGCGGTCCGCCTATCGCGACGTGACCGTCTGCGTACCCCCGTTCGCCTGTGCCGGTCCGACCACCGCCGCGACCCTGAATGTTTACGAGCACTTCGACGTAGCCGCCCTAGGGCACGAATCCCCGGAACGACTGCACGCATTCATTAGCGCGGCCCGTCTAGCTCGCGCCGATCGCATGGCCTACATGGCGGACCCGGCCAAAGCTGACGTGCCCTGGGAGGGCATGGTGTCCAGGGCCTACGCTTCGGAACGGGCGGCGCTCATCGGCTCCGACGCTCCTGCTCCCGAATTCAACCCCGGCGATCCCTGGCGGCATCAGTCCGGCGGTGGCGCCCGTTCATCGCTCCGGGAGGGGCCTGAGGGCAGCACCACCCATCTCTGCGCCGCTGATGCTGACGGCAACATGGTGTCCCTCACCAACACCGTCATGGCGGGCTTTGGTTCCGGGGTCGTGCCCCGGGGCACCGGCATCGTATTTAACAACGGCATGATGTGGTTCAATCCTGAGCCCGGCTTCCCCAACTCGGTCTCACCGCTGGCGAAGCCGCTCAACAACATGACCCCGGCCCTGGTTCTGAGCAGCGATAGACCGATCATGGCCGTCGGGGCCAGTGGCGGCAGGCGAATCACAAACGCCGTCTGCCAGATCATCAGCAACGTAATCGATCACGGCATGGGGATACAGGCGGCGATCGCCGCGCCCCGGGTCGATTGCAGCACCGACGTCACCGACATCGACGACCGCTATCCGCCCTCCGTCCTCGCGGCGCTCCGAGAGCGCGGTCATGACATCAACCCGCTGCGCCAGTCTTTCAGGGCCGGCTTCGGGCTCTTCGCCAGCCCCAGCGGCATTGTGCGAAACGATGACGGTGGCTATCGCGGCGGCGTCGATCCCTTCCATTCCGCCCAGGCTCGCGGGATATAGCGGCGGCATTGTTGTAAACCTCACCGTCGGCCGGTGCGATACGCCCTAAATTTACAGCGTCGAGATATTTGCGCCCGGTCGCACCGGCTGTCCCCCCAGAGGTAATTCATGCCAACGTCGAGCGCACCCCTGAGCTGTCGCCGGTTGCTGATTGGCGCCTCGGCCGGTCTGCTGCTTCTTCCCTTCGCCGCCTGTTCTCAGGGCGAAACCGTAGCCGTCAGTCCCGCGAGCGCGCCGGTCGCACCCACCGACGCACCTGCTGCGATCGCTCCCACCGCCCCCGCCGCGCCGCTCGCTTCTGCCTCCGCCCCAACCGCGTCCGCCGCAGCGCCTACCGCTGAAAGTACAAGTAGTCCGGAGGTGTAGCTGGTGCCACCTACCGAAGCCGAGGAATCCAAGGTTCAGAATTGGCAACGACAGGGCTGGAAGACGAATTTCAAAATCAAGAGCGTCGATTTGCGCGAAATCAACCAGGCCGCTGCCGCGCGTGATGTCATTTCGCCGATCGACGAGCCCAAGCACGTCTCCCTCGCCGAAGGGGACGAGTTCCTGGATGACCGCGAGCCCGTCGCCGTGTTCGAGCACGCCGGACTGACTCGCGCCTATCCACTGCAAATCCTTACGTGGCACGAGATCGTCAACGATGTGGTCGGCGGCGCCCCGGTGCTGGTCACCTACTGCCCCCTCTGCAACACCGCCGCTGGGTTTTCGCGCGTTGTTGATGGCCAGACGTTGCGATTCGGCGTGAGCGCCAACCTGCGCATAAGCAACATGGTCATGTGGGACGACCTCACCGAGTCCTTCTGGCAGCAATCCATCGGCGATGCCATCGTCGGGGATATGACCGGAACCCAACTCGAATTTCTGCCGCTTTCGATCGCGTCCTGGTCGGCATTCAAAGAGTCGTGACACCGGGAAGCGCCGCGATTACGGCACGAATCCCTACGGCGGATATGACAGTTCTGACCGCCCTTTCCTGTTCAATGGCCCCTTCGATCCCCGCCTGCGGCCACTGGAGCGGGTAGTGACCCTGAACCTGAACGGCGACCAGATGGCCTACTCCTTCCTTCAGCTACAGGTCATGCTCGTGATACACGATTCCGTGGGCGGCCAGCCACTCGTCGCATTCTGGAGACCCGGCACGGTGTCTGCGCTCGACGCTACGAGAATCTCGGATTCTGACGATGTCGGCTCGGTCCGGGTCTTTTCGCCTCTCGTGGATGGAGAATCGCTGACGTTTGTCTCTGTTGCCGGGGAGATCCGGGACGAGAAAACCGACAGCGTGTGGAACACCCTCGGCCTCGCGATCGGCGGGCCGCTGGCCGGAACCCGGCTGGAGCCGGTGGTACATGGAAATGACTTCTGGTTCGCGTGGGCCGGTTTCTGGCCCGACACCCGCGTTTACGGTGAGGAGTAAGCGGGGCTACCGGCCCTTGCGAAGCTCCGCGCGCTGGCGGTGCCGCTCAAACCCCAGTTCGATCAGTCGGTCCAGCAGCTCCGGATAGGGAAGGCTCGAGGCCTCCCATAGCTTTGGGTACATGCTGATCTCGGTGAAGCCCGGCATGGTGTTCGCTTCGATCACGAAAATTGCCTGGTCAGATTGCCGCACCAGGAAATCTACCCGGGCCAGTCCAGCGCAGTCCAGAGCCTTGAACGCCCGAACCGACATCTCCCGAATCGCGCCTGAAATCGATTCCGGGAGATCGGCCGGAGCCTCGGTCCGCGAGGCGTTGTCCTCGTACTTTGAGGCGTAGTCGTAAAATTCACCTGCCGCGAATACTTCACCGCAGACCGACGCGATCGGGTCGTCGTTCCCCAGCACCGCACACTCAATCTCGCGGGCGTCCTCGATAGCCTCCTCCACGATGACCCGCCGGTCGTAGGTTGCGGCCAGGTCCACCGCAGGACCCAACTCATCTCGGTCATGCACTTTTGTAATGCCCACGCTCGACCCCAGGTTCGCCGGCTTCACGAAGAGCGGATAACCCACCTCAGGCGTGATCTCGGCCGACAACCCGTCGCGATCGGCCCCCCACTCCCGGGCCGTTACCAATCGGTACCGCGCGGTAGGCAACCCGGCCTCCTTGAACACCGCTTTCATGATCCCCTTGTCCATCCCCGCCGCCGAGCCCAGCACACCGGATCCCACATAGGGGATGTCCGCCATCTCCAGCATCCCCTGAATCGTGCCGTCCTCGCCATACGGGCCATGCAGGATCGGCAGCACTATGTCGATGGCGCCGCCGGCGTCCCCGGACGAGTGCCCGCTGATCGACAGCATGGCGTTGCCAGTGGAGGGCGCGATCATCTCGGAACCCTTATCGCCCTCGCCGGAGTCGTCCCGCAGAATCGCCAACGGATCGCCCTGCAACAGCCATGTCCCATCACGATTGATCCCTATCGCAGCCACGTCGTACCTGGAGCGATCCAGCGCCCCGATCACCGATCTCGCCGACTCCAGCGACACCTCGTGCTCGCCGGATCGCCCGCCCAGAACCACCCCGACTCTGATCTTGCTCAACGATTGAGCCCGAGACTGCTGCTCGTGAACAGCGGCTGAAGCTCCAATCCCATCTCGGCGAAACTTTCGGTCCCACCTTCTTCCCTGTCCAGGACGCAGAGGCAGACATCCAATATCACGCCAAATTCCTGCAGCAACCTGGCCGCCTTCAGCGCCTGCGTTCCGGTCGTGACCACGTCCTCCACCAGCACCACATGCTGTCCCGGCACGATCCGCCCTTCAAAATTTCGGGCGGTCCCGTAATCCTTCGGCTCCTTGCGCACGATGATGAAAGGGATATCGCCCTGCAAACCCATGCCGGTCACCAGCGGGATCGCCCCGAGTTCCGGGCCGGCCAGCAGTTCGGTGCCTTCCGGCACCAGGCTCAGCAGCTCCCGCGTGACATCCCTCAGCAGCTCCGGTCGAGTTTCAAACAGGTACTTGTCAAAGTAGTAATTACTGCGCCGACCCGAGCTCAGGAGGAAGTCTCCTTTCAGCAAACACACTTCCACCAGGCGCTTTCCCAGTCCGCCAGCATCGTCCGGTCCCAGAACCATCGGCACTCCGTATCTCATCTTCGAGCTCGCAATGATGTTAGCAACCTGCCCGTCAGCACCGTGCCCCGGGTGTTTGGTACTGCCAGGCTCCATCGATAAGATTGCGCTGCTCGACCAGCGACAGGAGTGCAGACTTGAAAATTCCAGAAGTCTCGACCATAGGCGTCCTTGGGGGTGGCCTCATGGGTCACGGGCTCGCCCTTGAATTTGCCCGCGCCGGCTACCAGGTGCGGATTTACGATTCGATCGCGGCTCAGCGTGATAGCGCCCCCGAGCGTCTCCGCGGGGCCTACAAGACCATGTCGGACATGGGAATGGCCGATGCCGCCGAAGCTGACGAGACCATGGATCGGATAAAGGTGGTTGACTCGATGGAAGAACTCGGTGCCTCCGCCGAGTACATCCTGGAAGCCGTGACTGAAGATATCGACATCAAAAAAGCAGCCTTCGCCGAGCTGGACCAGGTCTGCGGGCCGGACGTAATTTTTGCAAGTAACACCTCAGCGCTCAGTCCGACCGAACTGGGTTCCTCCACGAACCGCCCGGAAAAGGTTGTGGTCACGCACTTTTTCATTCCCCCTTACCTGCTCCCGCTCGTTGAGGTCGTGCCCGGCGAGAAGACGGACCCAACCACCGTCGATCTGGCCGCCCGAATATGCGAATCCATTGGCAAGACCGCCATCCGGCTGAGCCGCGAAGTGCAAGGATTTGTCGTGAATCGGCTGCAGTTCGCCATGTTCCGCGAGGCGCTTTCGCTAGTGCAAAACGGAATCGTCTCTCCCGAGGATGTCGACAAGGCCACCACCATGAGCTGGGGCAACCGGCTCGGGGTGTTTGGGCCCTTCAAGATCGCCGATATCGCTGGTCTGGACACATACGATTTCGTCTGCAAAACCATTTTCCCCACCCTGGGCACCGATCATGATGTCGCCCGGTTCTTCGCCGACAAGGTGGCGTCCGGAAAGCTCGGCGCCAAGACCGGCGAGGGCATCTACCAGTGGCCGGAAGGCGCGCTTGACGACGCCAGAGCCCAGATCGCCCGCCACGCTCTCTTCACCTTTGGCGGTGGAGACCCCGACTAAGCGAGTCCAAGCTGGTTATCCAGCACCATTGCCCCGAACAGCAGCGCCAGGTAAATCATCGAATAGAAAAATATGTCGCGGGCCGCGTCGGTGGTCCGAATTCGTAGAAGACGTACTTCCAGTGCCAGCAGGAATCCGCCCAGGATCATCGCCGAGGCCGCGTAAATCCACCCCAGCGACGCCACTGGCACGATTAACAGAGTCAGCGGGATCAAGATCAACGTGTAAATAAGAATCTGGATTGCCGTCGTTCGCTCTCCCGCCACCACCGGCAACATCGGTACCCCGGCATCCTTGTACTCGTCCCGAATCACCAGCGCCAGCGCCCAGGAATGCGGTGGGGTCCAAAAAAATATGATTGCGAAGAGAACGATCGGCGTGAGAGCCAGCTCGTTCGTCACCGCCGCCCAACCGATCAAAGCCGGCGCCGCCCCGGCCGCTCCGCCGATCACGATGTTTTGCGCCGTGCGCAGTTTCAACAATCGGGAATACACGACGACGTAATAGGCCATTGCCCCCAGCGTCAGCAGCGCCGACATCAAGTTCACAACCAGCCCCATCACGATGAATGAGACGGTAGCCAGCGCAATCCCAAAGACGAGCGCCGAGGCCGGCGATATTCGGCCAGCTGCCAGTGGCCGGTTTCGAGTGCGCTCCATCTTGCGATCGAGATCACGGTCTATGTAGGCGTTCAACGCCTGCGCGCCGCCGATCGCCAGCGTCCCGCCGAGAAGCGTCACCGAGATCGCCGTCCAGGACGGCGCCCCTTCCGAGGCGAGCAACATCGTTGCCAGCGTCACCAGCAACAGCAGCGGAATGACCCGGGGTTTGGTAAGCCCCAGATAGTCGCGAGCAGTCATCATCGTTGGGACGGCGCTTTTATGCTCGTGGCGGGCAGTAGGTCGAGGCTGAGCGCGGCCACGATGACTATGTGCGTCCAGATGATCGCTGCCACGGCCAGGTGGGCGACGGCGACAGCGACGGGAATGAGGAAGAGCGGATTTAGTGCTCCCAGACCGATTTGTACGATCATCAAGATCGCCGCCTGGATGGCATTCTTTCGGATTGCTGGGACTTCATGACGGCGCCAGCGCCAGGCGAGGACGAAGACCAGCGCGGCGGTCGAGATCGTCAGCAGCCGATGTGCGTAGATTATCCAGACCTGCCATTTCGCGGCGAGGTCCCCGCCAGGTATGAATTGATCGTTGCACAGCGGCCAGCCCTGGCAACCCATCGCGGCGCCGCTGCCGCCGGCAAAAGCCCCCACCAGCAGCAGAGCGCCCAGGCTGGCCAGCGTCCCGATGAGCAGCACCTTTTTGCCGGAACTGGCGGTCGGCAAGACCTCTGGGGATGGCTGAGATGCCCTCTGCGCCACCAGGCTGATGATGATCATCGTAGCGAGAAACCCGAAGGCCATCGCCAGGTGGGCCGTGATCAGGAAAGGCTGAAGCTCCACCAGCACCACCGCCGCCCCGAGGCCCACCTGCGCCACGATCCCCACGCCGGCGACAATCGCCGTCTTGAGAATGAAACTCGACTCCCGACGGTGACGAATGGCCAGTACCCCGACTCCCAGCGCCAACAACGACACCACCAGCGCCACCATGCGGTGTGAGAACTCGATCAACGTGCCTTCTTCATCGAGAGGCGGCCCGACCTGCCCGTGACAAAGTGGCCAGTCAGGACATGCCAGCCCCGACCCGCTTTGCCGGACGTACCCCCCCAACGGGATCAGAATCAGCGTCACCACGATCGTCGCGATCGCCAAGATATAAATGCGTCTCAAAGCCTGGCAAACCAACCGGACGCAGGCATTAAGTCCATCTTTTCCAGTAGTTCACAGGGGGCCTTTTCGGATAGCCGCGGGCACTGTGTCGCGGCTTCGGAAACCCGGTGTCAGGGCATCCGGGTACGCGGCGAACAAGGATACTATTCTTCGTCCTCCGCCCGGTCGGCTCGCTCATTCCCAAGCGGAGTGACCCGACTGATCAGTCCGTTCACGTCGGGCGTTCAGATCTGGTAAGCGGACTCCCCGCCGCTGTATCCGTGGCACAAATCCGCCAGTGAGGTGCTCGCCAGCCGCTCGGCCGCCGCCTCCTCGGCCGGTCCGATCCCGTCACATTTGTCGAGCCTCTGGGGAAGCGTGCACGAAGCTCGTTCCACCCCGTAAATACAGCGCTCCGACGGTGCTTCCATGCCAAGCGTTTCCAGGATTTGATCCATCGTCAGCGACGCCGGCGAGTGCGCAAGACGGTAGCCGCCGTTGGCTCCTCTGCGACCGATCACAATTCCCGCCTGAACCAGGGCGGCCAGAATTTGCCCCAGGAATTTGGGTGGTATGTCCTTTCGCTTCGCTAGGTCCTGCGCCCGCACATAGGTCGAAGCGCCGTTCTCTCCCAGATCAACAAGCGCCAGCACTCCATACCGGGCTCGCGCGCTTATCCGTAGCAATCGGGGCCGCCCTTCCGCTTCTTATTCATAACCAATCTGCTAATTAATGCGAGCATATCACGATGCTCTAGGCGGCTACCGCGACCTCAAGCGGGGCGAGCCTAGAGCTGCGGTACGACGATTCCTTTCAGAAATCCTTCCCGATGTGAAATCAACGCTTCGAAGCCGTCCCCAACCTGTTCCAGGGAGTAGCGCTCGGTAACGATCAAGTCCATCGGAAAGACCCCGCGCCCAAGCGCGGCCAGCGCTCTCGCGTAATCGGCCATCACATCTGGGGAATAGTGGGGATGAGCCTGGTGGGCGATCAGCCCCTTGAACGCGAATTGGCGCAGGTAGTACTGGTCCCGCACCTAGTGGAACCCCGCCATCACCAGGGTGCTCTGTCCCATCCGAATCAAATCCGCGGAGAGTTCCAATCCCCCCGGCCTACCCGTAACTTCCACCACCACGTCCGCTCCTCCATTGGTGATTTCTTCGACCACCTCCACCGGGTTCTTACCGTCAGCCCCGATCGCGTGGGTGGCGCCGATTTTTATGGCCAATTCCAGGCGCCATCCGATCCGATCAACCGCGATCAGCGAACCCAGCCCCGCTTGCTTCAACGCAGCAATCGCCAGGAGGCCCATTTGCCCGCATCCAACCACGGCCACATGATCCCCAAATTTCGGCGCGGCGGCCCGCACGATGTTGCTCACGCACATCAGCGGCTCCCCGATCGCATGTTGCAAGTCGACCCCGGCCGGCACCGGCAAGAGGTCCTTCTCGGCCGCCAGGGCGTGGGTCGCGAACGCTTTCGAGATGCCGCCGGTCACCCGGTCGCCTTCCTTGAATCGAGTCACTCCGCTACCAATCTGGGCCACCGTTCCGCTGGGCTCGTGGCCCAGGTAGACGGGCGGGTCCTCTTCCTTCTTATCGGTGTAACGCGGGATCTCCGAGCTGCAGATCCCTCACGCGGCGATCTCGATCAGCACCTCTCCCGCACCCGGCGATAGCTCCGTCTCGATTAGCTCGAATTCCCGCGCCTTTACCAGCCCGACCCTGACTACCTTCATGCGATCACCACCAAGATTTTCCGGTCATGACGAGTACCGATAGTATGCACGCCACTTCGCCCCCGCATTATCCTGCCGACATCGGGCCGGACCGTTGCTATTCTTGGAACGCGAAATCGAAATCAGACCTCAAGGATTCCCGACCGCTCACATGTCAGCCGACGGCCCGCTCAACATAGAACCGCTGCTCGCCCGCGTAATTCGACCCGCCCAGTACGCTGGCGGCGAATGGAACAGCCGCAACAAGGACTGGTCTTCGGTCTCCGTCAGGCTTTGCCTAGCCTTCCCGGATACCTACGAAATTGGCATGTCCAATCTCGGGATTCAGATCCTTTACGAGATCGTCAACGAGATGCCCGATGCGCTCTGCGACCGGGCGTTCACTCCCATGCCCGACATGGGCTCGGTCCTCCGGGAGACGAACACACCGCTCTTTGGACTCGAAAGTCGCCGCCCGCTCAGCGATTTCGACGCCGTCGGCTTCTCGGTGCCCTACGAGCTCGGAGCCAGCAACGTCCTCGAAACCCTCGATCTCGGGGGAATTCCGGTGATGGCCGCAGAGCGCGGTCCCGGCGATCCCATAGTTATCGGCGGCGGGGCTTCGTTCGTTAACCCGGAGCCGCTGGCCGAATTCTTCGATCTGATCGTGATCGGTGAGGGCGAGGAAATTCTGCCGGAGATCCTCATCTCGCTTCGTCAGGCCAGGGCCGGCGGTGAGGGCTGGCGGCTGAGTTTTTTGAAGGAGATCGCGGCCCTGGATGGCGTATACGTCCCGAGGTTCTACGAGACCGAATTCGGAGCGGAGTATTCCTATCAGGGTCTCAGGCCGCTTCTGCCCGAGGTGCCAACTGAGATCAAGCGAGTCCACGTCGATATCAACGAACATCTCCGCCCGCTCAGGCCCGTCGTGCCGTCAACCGAGACGGTCTTTGATCGCGCCTCCGTGGAGATTCACCGCGGCTGCGCCCGGGGCTGCCGGTTCTGCCAGGCCGGATTTATCGATCGCCCCGTCCGCACCCGCACTCCGGAGAACATCCGCAAAATCGCTAAGGCCGAGATCGAAAGCACCGGTCATCGTGAGCTGACGCTCCTGTCCCTCAGCGCGGCTGACTATCGGGGAGTCGAGGATGTAATCGAGGATGTCCGGGGACTGGCGTCCGACACGAATCTCAGCGTAAGCATTCCCTCTACCCGCGTAGACGCTTTCAACGTCAAGCTGGCTGAGGCGTTAAAGAAATCGCGCCGCGGCAGCATGACGTTCGCTCCCGAAGCCGCCACCGAGCGCCTGCGAGAGGTAATTCACAAAGGCATCTCCGAGGAAGACCTCCTGAGAACCGTCGAGCTCGCCTATTCCAGCGGCTGGCACACGGTGAAGCTCTACTTCATGATCGGCCTGCCGACCGAAGAGATGGAAGACGTGGAAGGGATAGTCAGGCTGGCCAATAAGGTGCTGCAGGTCGGCCGCCGTCATCGGGGCGGCCGCGCTCGCGTGCGGGTTGGCGTATCCACCTTCGTGCCCAAGGCCCACACGCCATTTCAGTGGTTTCCTCAGGACACCATGGACCTGATCCTGGCGAAGCAGCAGATCCTCAAACGGGGCCTCCGCGACCGCGCCATCAAGCTCAACTGGAACGATCCCGAGCACAGTAGCATTGAGGCGTTGCTGTCACTTGGGGACCGGCGCGCCGGTCATGCGATCAAGCGCGCCTGGGAACTCGGGGCAAAGCTGGACTCGTGGGATGAATGGCACGATCCGGAAATTTGGAAGCGCGCCTGCCGGGAGACCGGCGTTGATCTCGACTGGTTTACGCATCGCCACCGCCCTCTCGACGAAGTCCTGCCATGGGATCACATCCGCATTCACACCAAACCCTGGGTGCTTCGCTGGGAATACGATCGTGCCCTTGCTGATGCCCGGGGTGATGAAGAGCCCATTCCGACCGCCGCCTACGCTGAATAAATCGCGGCTGCGCCGCCGGCTCCATTGACCAACTCGTACCAGGACACCATCGCGGCCGTCGCCACGGCCCTCGGTCCTGCCGGGATCGGGGTCGTGCGGATCTCCGGACCCGACGCCCTGTCCGTGGCCCTGCGGATCGTGCGGATCCAGCCGGAAGGCCCGCTTAAAGACCGGGTCGCCACCGTCGCCGATCTGCTGGATCCCCGGGATGGCTCCCTGTTCGACGAGGCCCTCGTGACCTATATGGCCGCGCCCAACTCGTACACGACCGAAGACGTCGTCGAAATTAGTTGCCATGGCGGCGTCGCCGCCGTGCGCGCCACTCTGGACGCCGTCATCGCCGCCGGCGCCAGACTCGCCGGCCCCGGCGAATTTACCCTGCGGGCTTTTCTCAACGGCCGGCTCGATCTCGCCCAGGCCGAGGCCGTCGCCGACATGGTCGCCGCTCCCACCGATCTCTCCCTGAAGGCCGCCCGCGAGCAGCTCGGCGGCCGGCTCTCCCGCGAAGTAACCGCCGTTCGGGACCGCTGTCTGGACCTGCTCGCCCAACTCGAAGCCGAAATCGATTTCACCGAAGACGATGTGCCCGCCGTCGAACGCCGGGAGGCCGGGGCCGACATCGCCTCGATGATTTCCCATGTCGGGCGGGCCCTGGCCCACTCCGGCCGCGGCCGCCTCCTGCGCACCGGCGTCAGGCTCGCGATTGTCGGCAGTCCCAACGTCGGCAAGTCCAGCCTTCTCAACGCTCTCCTCCGCTCCGACAGGGCCATCGTCACCGATATCCCCGGTACCACCAGGGACACTCTTGAGGAACAAATGGACATCCGCGGCGTGGCTTTCGTCGTCGTCGACACCGCCGGAATTCGGGGCGCCGCCGATTCGATTGAATCCGAAGGAATCGCCCGTACCCGACGAGCCCTTGGGGAGGCCGACATCGCCCTGCTGGTGCTCGACTCCGCCCGCGATCTTGACGAGTCCGACCGGGCCGTCGAACGCATGCTCCACGAATATGACCTTCCTGTCCTCACGGTCCTGAACAAGACCGACCTGCCGCAAGTTCTAACCGCCGACCACACTGCCCGATTGAGCGCCGACTCTGCCACCGTCCGGACCTGCGCCCTGACGGACGAGGGTGTGGAGCCGCTCCGGATCGCGCTCCTGGAGCTGATAGACGTCGGCGATATCCGCTCGGACGAATTGCCAATGGTGACCAACGTGCGCCACGAGGAAGCCCTCCGGATCGCCGAGGACCACCTCAAAGGCTCGGCAAAGGCCGTCGCGGACGAGCTCCCGGCCGATTTCATCGCCATCGGTCTTCACGGAGCCGTAAGGGTCCTGGGTGAAATCACCGGTGAAGACGCCAGCGAGGATCTGCTCGACTCGATCTTCATCCGGTTCTGTATTGGCAAATAGCACCACCCATCGAATCACCGCGATATTCCCGTACCTGGCGATCGCTGGAGCAACCGACCTCCGCGGCTTCCAGCTAACGCCGGCGCTGCCGGAAGGTGCCGGCGGCCAGCCCGAGCACGTCGCCTCCATCCTGCGCATGTTCTTCGACGGCGACGGCAATGCCATCTCCCGCGCCACCTATTTCGAGGCGGATGTCGACGTTGGGGCCGAGTCGGCCTTCGTCATTGAGATCGATCGCCTGCTCGCCGCCCTCGCCTTCCTGCTATTCGATCCCGAACATCCCGCAACCTCGCTCGACCGCGGTTATCTGCGCCTCTGGATGTTCGAGCCCTCCGAGCAGGGCCTCGTGGCCACCGTCAACCTGCGGGACTACATCGATGCCGACCCGGCCCTCCAGCGCTTTTACTGCGGCATTCCCGATCTCGTGCCCCACTACGAACGAATTCACGTCGAGGCGCCCTCCTATCGTCTGCTGAGCCCCCGGTACTGGCCGGGGGCCGATCGCCGCCGGCTACTCGAACGGCTGTTGCTCTCCATGTTCTGGTACGGGCGCGGTTTCGGCGCCGAGCAGGGCTACGAAGAGCGCACTTCGCTGGTGAATCTGGCTACCGCGTTCGAGGTGCTATTCGATGTGGGGGACGCCGTCGGCAAGCAAAGGCTGATCCTCGATGGCCTGGAAGAATTATTCGGCATCGAACCGCTCCTTGCCAGCTGGGTGCGACAGTTCTACGACACCCGCTCCCAGGTCGTGCACGAGGGCCGCGCGACCGACCTGCTTTTCCAGCACTCCGGCGCCCGGCGGCCTCACCGGAACCTTGTGACCTCTGGTCAACGCCTGTACCGGGCGGCGGTCGAGTCGTATATGTATCGCCACGCCCATCGACCGCCGGAGCAAGGACCACCTACAGAGCAATTTCGCCAGGCGTTCCTGCTCGACATGGTCCCGAACGAAGCGCGCCTCGTCCAGATGGCGAAATCCGGGTCGGGCAAGAACAAATCGAGGATGCTGACCCTCGCCGGCGACCTGCGCTTCGATGATGGCACCGGGAGCCTTCCCACCGCCATCCGCGCCGGGCGAAAACTTCTCCACGCGGTTCGCGACACCCTGGACCGCAATCATTTGAAACCAGTTCGGCTGGAAGCGGAGCGCAGTCGCAGCCCCGACGGCATCCGGCGCGCCTACTCCCGTCTGGGCGCCGAGTTGCGTCGTGCCATCCGCGTTCCCAATCCCGGCGAGCCGGCGGATGTGGACTCCGCCTGGAAGGTCGCCCGCTCATTGCGCCACTTTGCCGCCTGGATGGTCCGCGCCGTCGACCACCTGGAGCCCTAGCCGGGCCTCGCCGGACTCTTTCCGTCTCCTGATCCGACCAGGACCGCGTAGGCCATGAATACCCAGAACGTGCCCGCCAGTTCCGGCAAGAAGTAGAAATTGTCCACCATTCCGTGCACCAGCATCGCCGTCATCGCCGCCGCCGCCGCCAGGATCAGCGGCCGGCCCGCACCTTCATTCGAGGAGTGATATCGGCGATGCAGCGTCAGATAGAAGAGCCCGATGAGCAGCGCCGTCGCCAGCAGGCCCACCACCCCCGTGCTCAGCCAGGCGTCCAGAACCAGATTGTGCGGATGCGAGAGATTGGGTTCTCGCCACCCGGCCGGATTTACGAAAGCGGAATTTAGATACAGAAAATTGTCCGGGCCGATTCCAGCCCATGGCCGTTCCGCGATCATCCGCAGGGCTGACTCCCAGATCCAGATCCTGGTCGCGCTGCTCTGGTCGCCCGCTCGGAACAGAACTCCCAAACGATCCGCCCCCACGATTCCGGCCAGCGCCACGACCGGCGCAGCGACGATGGCGAGCGCCGCGATTCTCGGGCGCAGACCCATCCGCCACCACCACGGGACGGCCATTATCCCGAGAGCGACCGACGTCGCCAGCCAGGCGCCTCTTGAGCCCGATCCCACTAGCACTGCCGCCGCGACGATCCCTCCCGCCCACCACATCCGACGAAGTCCGGCGCCACTCGCCACCATCGCCAGCCCTACCAGCAGCGGCACCACCCTTTCCAACACCAGGCCCAGATTGTTTGGCGAGCCGAATAGCCCGCGCAGCCGGGGAAGCTCCCCTACCGTGATGATCCGGCCCGCCAGCGGATCGAACAGCGCCACCAGCGCCGTCGCCACCCCTCCAAGGGCCAGCGCTCCCAGCAGCGCCGGAGCGTGCCGGCGATTCAGGTACGTCGACAGCAGCACAAACAGCAACAATGGCTCGATCACCCCGGTTCGCAACCCTCTCGCGGCGAACTTGGAATACGGGGCGAAGCCGGTGGCGACAACCGCGGCCAGTAGGAAGATCAGTCCGGCGTACAGGATCCACGAACGCCGCAGTTCGAGCCGGCCCCGGTACAGGCCCCGCACCACCCACCCTGCGGCTAGCACCCCAAGCATCAGCTCCGGCACGCTCAAAGCCACCGGACCGATTTCTGGTCTGAGAACATGAAGGAATTGGGTTCCCGCCGTCACCAGCGCCATCGCGACCGGTACTTGCATCGCCAGCAAAATCAGGTACAGCAGGATCAGCGCTCGCAAAACCGTGAAGGGTGATGACAGGCCCCCGTCCGGGAGGACCGCCAGCAGCGTCGCCCCGATCCCGGCGGCGATGATCCCGCCGGCCGGTTCTCCGGCAATCCGCTGAGAAGGCCAACGGGGAGCGACGTGGAGGTTTCGAATCGCACCGGGCAGCCTGCCCCACAGAGGCCGCAGAAACGCCGCCGCCGCTCCCGCCGCCACAAGCACCCAGACCAGGCCGGTCAGCGCGTACGGCCAGAGCGGACGTGAGTTGGAGACGATCACCGCATCCACGATCACCTCCCCGCCGCTCGAGTCTTCCGACCCGAGGCCGATTGCCGTCAACTCCAGCAGGTGCGTTCCCGGCGGCAACCCCGAGGCGATCGCAATCCGCGCCTCCGGCTCCGGGGAGGCGGAGTACAGGTCTATCACCGCCTGCCCGCGATGGTTCTTCGGGACCAGGTCGGGCAGCGAATCGTTCTCGTCGATTCGCACCCGCACGAGGCCCATCTCCGGCCCCCGATAGGTCAAAAGCGAAACCGTGTCGCCCTCGAATCGGAACGTCATCCTGGCCCCGGCCTGTCCGGTCGTTCGCCACAGGCCTAGCGCCGCATCCTCGTCCGCCTCGCGCGGCCACGGTCCCTCGAATGTGAATGCCGGGTTGGTGTCCTGGTGTATGCCGATACCGGCCACCGGCCCGGTTTCAGTAAATATCCGCAACTCTTCCAGGGCCGGACGGGGGGTGAAGTTCCGGTCCATCAGCCGGAACCATGGAGTTGGGTCGTCCGGGTGGGTCTCCGCTGGCCAGCGGGACGCCCAGATGAAAACCGTCGACATCCACGGCCACTGGGCGCGGGCCCTTTCCAGGCCTTCCACCGTCCAGCGGCTCTGCCTCTCCACCGGCTGGTTACCCCAGATACCCGGCTCGCCGCGCCAATCCTCCGGCAGCGACATCCAACCGTATTCCGCCGCCCAGATGGGGGTGTCGCCGTCGCCGTACGCGACCATGATCTCGCGCCACATGACCGCCCGCGGGAAATTCGTCCGGCTCTCGTCTATCCGCACGTCGTGGGGACCGGTCAGCAGGCCGTAAGACATGCTCGCCGCCACATCGAAATACTCCTGTGCGCCGAGGACGTACAACCGCTCTAGAAACAGGGTGTCGCTCAGGTTCCGCGGACCGCGCTCGATCGTCGGCGCCAGTCCCGCCAGCACGATCACCGCATCCGGATTCGCCTCCTTCGCCCGCGTGTAGGCGACCCGGAGCATTTCGGCGTATTCGGCCGCATCCGGGTCGCTCTCCCCCCACTCCCCCCACAGGTTGGGCTCGTTCCAGATCTGGAAATAACGCACTTTGCCCCGATAACGCCCGACCACCGCAGCCACGAAATCGCCAAAATCGTCCAGGTCGTCCGGCGGGCTCTGGCTGCCCGGCGAATCCGGATCCCAGTCCGCCACCGCCCACCGTGGCGGGCGCTCCAGCCGTGCCAGAATCTCGATTCCCGCCGCGTCGGCCTCCTCCACGATCGCATCGTACTTATCCCACGTCGGCAGGCCGTTGCGGTGATTTACGAAATCTCCTTTGCCCTGTTCCTCAATTTCTTCCCAGAGAAATTGCTGCCGGATAATCCCGACGCCCGCCGCCTTCAGGATCGCCAGCTCTCGCCTTATGTTCGCCTGGTCTGATTCAAGATTTAGAAATGTATTCGCGCCGATGGCGGGCGTGTCGGTGTAGGGCATCGAGCGGAGCTGGGTCTCACCGTACATCACCCCGCGGTCGAGAAAGTGACGGTAGCCCAGCAACAAAGACCCGGCCAGGACGGCCAGGGCAATGGCGGAAATTCCATAGATAACCTGGCGCGCGGGAGCTGAAATTCGGACTGGCCCCACTAATTCTTGGTGGCCGCGCGGGCCACCGCCCGGTACACCGGCCTCGGCGTGAAGTCAGGATCGACCATCCGAAAGTAGTACTCGGATTCCCCCGGATCGACATCCGCGTACTGCCGCAGGAAATACCAGATGCAGAACACCCCGGCCCACGGCCAGTTATGGCGCGCATATTCCACTCCACGCACCGTCCACTCCGCCTGCACCTCCTCCTCGACCCGCGACCAGACCAGCAGGTGTGATGGGAAGTCTTCCGGCGACGCGTTCCAGCCGTACTCGTTGAACCAGATCGGTTTGCCGCCGTCTCCGTTCGCTTCCATGATCGACCGCGACAGTTCGACCCTGCGGAAATTCAATACTTCCGGGTCCGGCGGGTCCTCCGGGGGAAACCCCAGTCCGAAGGCGTTCGCCGAGTGGATGTCAAAGTACGCTCCGCCTCCCGCCGCGTACAACTCTTCGAGGAAATCGAGTTCGACCTGGGCGCGGGCGCTCCGCTCAAGCGTCGCCGCCAGCGGGGCATTCAGGATCAGTACCTCCGGATCAACCGCCCGCGCCGCCTCAAAGGCTGTGCGGAGCAGATCGACGTAGCCAGTGGCGTTGGGCCGGTTTCCGCCCCATTCGACCGCCAGATTCGGTTCGTTCCAGATCTGGTAGTGCTTGACCCGCCCCCGGTATCTCGCCACGATCGTGCTCACGAAATTGCCGAAATCTTCCAACCGGGTGGGCGGCTCTGTCGTGGTCGATCCCTGCGGCCGAGCCCACTCCGGCGTCCGATCTACCCGCGCGATCACGCCAATCCCCGCCTCGGTCGCCAGATCTACGATTTCGTCATATTTATCCCAGGTCGATGTTTTCCAGAACGGATCGATGAATTGGTCCGGTCCCGTTTGCTCAATTTCGGACCACAAAAAGTGCTGCTTAATCCACCCGATCCCGGCGTCCTTCACCATTTGCAAAGTCTTGCGTTTTCGCCAGGTCTCCGCGTCCTGGTGCAAAAAGGTGTTGGCTCCCCAGGGGTTTGCGTCCGCGAGCGGGAGCCGGTCCCCGGCGCCCTGCCCCGGGGCCGAGCCGCCGCATCCGGCCATGACCAACGGCAATAGCGCCAGACCCCCTGTGAATCCGCGTCTGGTAATCCGCATGGGTCCTAACCTCGCCCGGTCAACAGGGACTCTGCGTATTCCAGGCTGTTCCCGGCCGCCACCGCCGCGTCGCGAGAGCTGTAGTCCTGGGTCAGCGTTACCCACCCATCGTAGTCGCCGCCGTTCAGACACTCGACGATCGCCTCGAAGTCCATGAACCCCGCCCCTATCTCCGTAAAGCCCTCCGCTTCGACAAAATTTCGCAGATTGACGTCTTCCGCCATCCCCTGGTCAAACACGTCTGTGTCCACATCTCGAAAATGAACGTATCCAATCCTGTCGATGTTGCGCTCGAAGAAGTCGATCGGGTCTATCCCAGCGTAAAACAGGTGCCCCGTATCAGCCGCTAGCAGCACCGTCTCGGGATTGGTGCCGGTCATGAGATTCGCGACCTCAGAGGCGATCTCCACGTAACTTCCGGCATGCTGTTTGAATGCCACCGGCAACCCGAATTCGTCAAGGCAAATGTCGGCCGCCAGATTCAGGCTTTCGCAAAAGTACCCCCATTGGTAGTCGGTCAAGCCGTCCGGGCGGTGGTCTGGATGAAATCCGGCCGTAGCCAATCGCCTCGGCGATCCGACCGACGCCAGAATTACCGTTTCCGCTCCCACGCCCGCGTAGAATTCCGCTGATCGCCGCAATCCGGCCAGTTCCGGCGCACGATAGCCGGGATCAAACCAATTCGCCGCGTAGTAGCCCGCCGCCATCGCCAGTCCCTGATCGCCCAGCAATTCCCGTAGTCCCGCCACATTTCCCATGAAGTCGCGGGCCCCTTCCAGGCCTTCGTATCCGATCTCCGCGGCCGTCTCCGCGATTTCCGTCAGGGATACTTCCGGGGGCCATAGGATCGAGCTGATCGCGATGCGCAAGCGGAGCTCCTAGTCGGACTTGCTCCCGCTCTTGTCGTCGTCGCCGGAGCGCGGTGAAGACAGACGCTCCCCTTCAAGTACGGTAAACGAGGGTGGCGAGTCGGGAGTGCTTGTCGGACCACTGTCATCTTCCCGGCGTGCGGCTCCTGCAGCCGACGGCGGCGAAGCAGTTCTGGGCGTGGGGCGGGGCACCGATCGAGGCGCTGCCCGGTCGGCTGGCCCGGGCGCCGGTCGGGGGGCGGGTCGAGGTGCCGGTCGAGGTGCCGGCCGGCCGGCCGGCCGCGGTCTCACCCGCGTAGCCGGATCTATCCCCATCTCCTCTGGTGACGGCGGAGGCGGTGTTGGCCACTCTTGACGCTCCGGTTCCGACCGCTGGCGTCGCGCCGGGGGACTGCTCGATCGAGGCCGTCCCCGGCCGGCAGGTGCCGGTCGTGGCTGCGACGAGCGAGCCAGTCGCGGGTCCGCCGGCCGTGGCCGGGCCGATCTTCCCGGACGTTGACCTCGTGATGAAGAGCCCAGCTCACCGATGGCCACCGCCGAATCGCCCGCGGCCGCCAACCCTTCCGATCCAGCGCCCGGGCACACCACAACTTCCACCCTCGCTCCTTTTAGCCGTGCCACGGCGATCGCCGGTTCCAGGCTCGAATCGCCGGAGACGATGATCAACACATCAGCGTCGTCCGCCGCGTTGACCACGTCCACCGCCAGCGCCACGCTGACGCTAGCCCCGACTACCTCCACCACGTGGAAACCGATTTCACGGATCACTTGTGCCCGGTTGCCTTCCCTCGACGGGGCCGAACGCCCGCTCAGGAAGGCCGTCGCTCGGTGCAGGTTCCTGCCGTCAGCCAATCGGTCCAGCAGCTGTGAGAGCTGTTCACCACGGCCCCCGGGGTCGGTCGCTCGTTCCACCGCCGCTACATCAACAAATACCGAGAGCTTCTCCCCATTTTTGAATAAAGCCTTGTTCAAATATTCATCCTCATCAGGTTTTCGCTACGCTGTTTATTCCGTCACGCCTGCCCGAGTGCCAATTTCAAAGGAGCAACGGTGCTATCAGGGCCAGGAGCATCGCGAAAGCCACCGCTAACGACAGCACGATCCACGCTCGCTGGATTGTGAACAACCCTCGCAGGCGCCTTCCCGTTCCGGCCATCGTCCGTTTGCTCGGGCGTGATTTCCTCCCCGCGGCCGTCGATTTCTTCTTTGTTCGGGCCATCATCCGTTCTTTGTGGCGGCAATATAATTGTCCGTCGGTGATAATAGCGCTCTGTCGCGCCGGAAGCCTCACGTTGCCGGTTTCGAATCTCGCTTCCGATCACCGCCTTAGTGGGTACACATCAAGTCCTATCACCTAAACCGCCCGGAGCAGATAGTTTGAACGTCGAGTTCCTCGGTCGGGTTTCCTACCGGCGTGCCGTCCAGATTCAGGCCGAAGCGCTCTCGGCGCGGGTCGACGGACTGATCGCCGATACCGTTTTCCTTCTCGAACACGATCCCGTCGTAACCCTCGGGCGAGCGCTCGACGCCCGGCTTACCGATAGCCAGCGCCTCGCGCTTGGCGATCGTGGGGTCGAGATTGTCGACAGTGATCGCGGCGGCCAGGCCACTTTTCACGGTCCCGGGCAGCTGGTCGCGTATCCCATCTTGAGCCTGCGGACGAGAGCCAACGATGCCCATTCTTACCTGCGATCGCTCGAAGCACTCATCATCGAATGGCTCGCCTCTTATGGAGTGGCGGCCGGCGTGGAGCCCGGCCTCACCGGCGTGTGGGCCGGCCATCGCAAAATCGCTTCCATCGGCGTAAGCATCCGTCGAGGAGTCACCTGCCACGGATTCGCGGTGAACCTCGACCCGGACTTGTCCGTCTTCCAGCTGTTCGACCCCTGCGGTATCGACGGATCTCGGATCACCAGCATTTACAGAGAGACCGGGAAGGTGCCGTCACTTGCCAGGGTCGCCGATTCGATAGCTCCCTATTTTGATGAATTTCTCAGCGTCTCGAATTCAGATCGCTTGCCAGAATGCGTCCCTGCCCATGCCTAATCCCTCCTCCAGCACCGACCTGCGAAAGCCCGAGTGGCTACGAATGTCTCTGCCCCGTCCGTCGGCGGCCGAACCTCTGTTGAAAACTGTCCATAAGTTCGGTCTGGAGACAGTTTGTCGAGAGGCGAAGTGCCCAAATGCCATGGACTGCCACGCCCGTGGCACCGCCACCTTCATGATTCTTGGGGCCGTCTGCACCCGGGCCTGCCGGTTCTGCAACGTCGCCTCCGGCCGGCCAGAAGCCGTCGATCTCACCGAGCCGGCCCGTCTCGCCCTGGCCGTCGAAAGTCTCGGTCTTAAGCACTGCGTCATCACGTCGGTTGACCGCGATGACTTGCCCGATTTCGGAGCCGGCCACTTTGCTGACTGCATTCGGGCGGTCCGGCGCCGAAACCCCGATTGCACCGTCGAAGTGCTCACCCCCGACTTCAACGGCAGCGTTGATTCGATTCAGATCGTCGTTTCCGCTCGTCCCGACGTGTACAACCACAATCTGGAAACCGTTCCCCGCCTCTCGCCGACAATTCGACCGAAGGCGAAGTACATACAGTCCCTTCGGCTTTTGGAATATGTCAAACGCCTCGACCCGGCGATGCCCACGAAATCCGGCATCATGGTCGGCCTCGGGGAATATCCTGAAGAGATTCCGCCCGTCCTCGACGATATGCGCGCTTACGGCATCGAAATCCTGACCATCGGGCAGTATCTCCGGCCGACTCAGAAGCACGTACCCGTGGCTCGCTACGTCCCGCCGGCCGAATTCGCCGCGTGGGCCCGATACGCTCGAAGTATCGGATTTGCCCACGCCTATTGTGGGCCCCTGGTCCGCAGCTCTTTCCATGCGGAGGAAGTGTTTGCCAGTGCCCGGGTAGCCGCTCTCTGACGCGCAACTCTCATTTCTGACAAAATAGCCACTCCACCGATGCGGAAAACCTCATGAGGGACCCGCAAGCAGGACCAAACTAAATGGCGACAACAAAAGCAAAAACCAAAGGCTCGAGTTCCCGAAGCAAGAAAAAGGCGCGGAAGCTACCGCCCAAGGACATGCTCGAGTGGATGTACCGGACCATGAAGCGCATCCGGTTGTTCGAGGAGGCCGCCGATCGGGCGTTCAAGTCCGCTCGCATGCGGGGCGCTCTTCACTTCTATAGTGGCGAGGAAGCCACCGCGACCGGAGTGTGCGCTGCCCTGGAGCAGACCGATTACATCACCTCCACCCATCGCGGCCACGGGCATTGCATCGCCAAAGGCGGCCGGCTCGACCGCATGATGGCCGAGCTCTACGGACGGTCCACCGGCTATTGCGGCGGCAAAGGCGGCTCGATGCACATCGCCGATCTGGACCTTGGCATCCTTGGAGCCAACGGCATCGTCGGCGCTGGAATTCCCATCGCCACCGGTGCCGCCCTAGGTTCCAAAATCCGTGGGGAAGACAAGGTGACAGTCTGCTTCTTCGGTGACGGGGCCCTGCCCACCGGGGCATTCCACGAAGGCATCAACTTCGCGTCGGTCCAGGACCTTCCGGTGGTTTTCGTCTGCGAGAACAATCAGTACGGCATGGCCTCCCACGTCTCCGACACCAGCGCCGGCAATCTAGCCGACCGTGCTGGCAGTTACGGCATGCCCGGGGCCATCGTCGACGGCAATGACATCTTCGAGGTCTACGAGACTTTCACCGCTTTTGTGAAGCGCGCCCGCAAAGGTGACGGCCCCTCCTTGATGATCGCCGACACCTACCGACATCACGGTCACACCGTCAACGACATGGCCGCCTACCGCCAGGCCGAGGTTGTGGCGAAATGGCTGGAGCGGGACCCCCTGTTGCGGTTCCGGCGAGAGGTGATCGCCGCGAAGGCCCTCACCAAGAAGCTGCTGGATTCGATCGACACCGAAGTGGAGCAAGAAGTAACCGAAGCAATTGAATTTGCCGAGGCCAGTCCCTTCCCGTCCATCGACACCATTGAAGAAGGCGTATATGCAGACTGAGAATCGAGAATAATGACTTCCACTCAGAGCGCCGCATCGACTCCGACGGCCGCCCAGCCGCGCATGATCTTTTTCAACCAGGCCCTCCGCGAGGCCCTGGATGAAGAGATGGAGCGGGACCCGACCGTGTTCATTTATGGCGAAGAGATCGGAACCTGGGGCGGTGCCTACAAAGTCACCGAAGGTTTTTTGGATAAATACGGGCCCGGTCGAATTGTTGACACCCCAATTTCCGAGGCGTTGATCGGCGGCGCCGCCGTTGGCGCCGCGATAACCGGGTCCCGGCCAGTGGCCGAATTCATGTACCAAGACTTCATGGGTATCGCCATGGATCAGATTGTCAATCAGGCCGCCAAGAACCGCTACATGTTCGGCGGCAAAAACGCGCTTCCCATCGTCTACCGGGCCGCTTTTGGCGCTGGGATCGGCAACGCCGCCCAGCACACCCAGAGCCTCGAAGCCTGGTTCACTCACGTCCCCGGGCTCAAAGTCGTCACCCCCTCCAACGCCTACGACGCCAAAGGACTTCTGAAGTCCGCGATCCGTGACGACAACGTGGTGCTTTTCTTTGAGCACAAGGCCCTCTATCGCGAGCGCGGCCATGTCCCGGAGGAGGAATATCTGGTGCCCCTCGGCGTCTCCGACGTAAAGAGGGCCGGAGTCGACGTCACCATCGTCAGCTACGCCCGCCAGGTGCAGTTCTCCCTCAAGGCGGCCGAGGTTTTGGCCGAGGAGGGAATCGATGTCGAGGTAATCGACCTGCGGACTCTGTACCCGCTCGACATCGATCCCGTCATCGAATCTGTCCAAAAGACGAATCGAGTCATGGTTGTCCACGAGGCTGTCCGGTTCGGCGGCTTCGGCGGCGAGGTGGCTTCCCAAATTCAGGAGCTGGCATTCGACTATCTGGACGCTCCAGTAAAGCGTCTCGGCGCGGCCCATGCGCCCGTGCCGTTCTCCGAGCCGTTGGAATTCGCCTCCTTCCCCAGCGTTGAAACGATCTCCCAGGGCGTCCGCGATCTCCTGCAGGGCATCTAGCTCAGGCGCACTGTCCCGACGGCCGGTGACATACGAAAGGTAATCAATGGCTACTCCAGTTCTGATGCCACTCATGGGCATGACCATGGAGGAAGGCATCATCTCCACCTGGCTCGTGGCCGAGGGTGACACCGTTAAGGAAGGCGATCCCATCCTCGATTTCGAGACGGACAAGATCAACGCCACGATTGACGCGCCGGCGGACGGCATTATCGGCGGCATCACCGCCGCACCGGGCGTGTCAGTCAAGGTTCAAGGCATCGTTTGTTATTTGCTCGAGCCCGGCGAGGAGCCACCCGCCGCCGCCGCCGCCGCCGCGCCCGCTCCGGTATCCCTGGCCGCACCACCGGCGCCCACCACACCCGCGCAATCGGCTCCGGTCGCCGCCGCGCCGGTTCCGCCTCCCACCCCCAATGGCCGCGCGAAGGCCAGCCCCCTGGCGCGCAAAATCGCCGCCGAGCAGGGTCTCGATCTCACCACCATGCAGGGTTCCGGGCCTGGTGGTCGCATCGTGGCCGAGGATCTTTCCGCCGTAGCTCCCGCCGCGCCCGCAATGGCGGTCGCCGCGACCGCTCCGGCCGGTTCTGCTGGTCGCATAATGTCGTCCCCCTTCGCTCGCAAGCTCGCTGCCGAGGCCGGAATTGATATCGCCACGCTGACCGGCTCCGGGCCCGACGGACGCATCGTGGCCGCCGACGTCAGGGCCGCCGAGGCCACCCCCCCCGCGGTGGCCGCTGCCCTGCGCGCACCCGCTGCCTCCACCGGCATGGTCAGCTCCACCGTTCCCTTCACCGGCATACGCCGTCTCATCGCCGACCGGATGGTCGAGAGCCTCGCCAATTCGGCTCAACTCACCCTCGTTTCCGAGGCCGATGCCACCGCGCTGGTCGGCCTTCGCAACGAGCTGGCCGCCCAGTACGAATCGACCATCGGATTCCGCATCGCCTACAACGATCTCTTCGCCCGAATCGCCGTCCGGGCCCTAGGCGAGCATCCCAACATGAACGCCCGCCTTGAGGGCGACCAGATAGTGTTGCTGCCCTACGTAAACATCGGCCTGGCCATCGATCTCGAAGGCGGGCTGGCCGTTCCTAACGTCAAGAACGCCGAAAGCATGCAGCTCGTCGAACTCGCCGTCGCCCTGCGAGAGTCCATCTCCCGGGCGACCACAGGCTCCCTCACGCTGGACGATGTCACCGGCGGCACCTTTACCATCACCAGTCTCGGCCCGATGGATGTAGACGCCTTCACCCCGGTCCTGAATCCACCCGAGTGCGCCATCCTGGGCATCGGCCGCATCCAGCCGAAGCCGGCCGTTTTCGAAAACGAAGTCACCGTTCGGCAGATGGTCACCCTCAGCCTCACCTTCGATCATCGAATCAACGATGGCGCTCCCGCCGCCCGTTTCCTCCAGCGCATCAAGCAGCTGCTGGAGCACCCCTATCTGTTGATCTGAAAGAGGCGCTCCCCCGGCCGCGCCGACTCGGCTAGATGACACGGAGCAGCCGGGTATAAACTTGCCCGCACACTCCGGGGTTACGGGGCAGTAGTTCACCGGCCATATCCGCATAACCCCATGACAGCTGGCCGACCGAATTGACTCAGGAGGGGCGAAATGGCGGCGAAAGTTTGGACGATGGACCGGCGTAGTCTGTCCGCGGATACCGGATTCGTTCCGCAGACCGGAACTCTCTTCGACGCAGCCGGGTTCGACAAGTTGATCAAACCCGGCGATCTCGTGGCCGTCAAAATTCACTGTGGCGAGTGGAATAACACTGCCTACCTGCGCCCCGTATACGCCCGCATGGTCGTCGACAAAATCAAGGAACTTGGCGCCCGCCCGTTTGTAACCGACACCTGTACGCTCACGTATTCACCCTACGCGGGCCGGTCCATCGCGCCAGATCTGGTAGCCACCGCTGAGCGCAACGGCTTCAACTCCGGCACCCTCGGAGTCCCTTTTATAGCGGCCGACGGGTTCGCCGGCACCGACGACATCCGGGTTCCCCTCCCCGAGGGATACATCTTGCAAGAGGCCTACATCGCCAAGGCCATCGCGCTTGCTGATGTCATGATCGTCTTGACCCACTTCAAAGGTCACCCGATGGGCGTAATTGGCGGTTCCATCAAGAACCTCGGCATCGGCTGCCAGTCCAAGCGCGGCAAATACAATGTCCACATGGGCCGCCACCCGGAATATGGATTTCCCAACCAGGTGACTTTCCATCCGGAAAACGTCCCTGAAGACTTCCGCGACATCATTCCTTACGGCTGCCCTCACGGCGCCTACTCCCGCAGCAATGGAACCGCCGAGTGGGACCCCGAAAAATGCGACGGCTGCCTGGGATGCATGGGAACCATGCTCAACTCCGGTGCTTGGGAAATGAACGGCGAGAATTTCCGCGCCTTCAACGCCGCCTGCGCGGATGGCGCCCTCGCCGTCAACAAGATTCTCGACGGCAAAATTGGCTATCTGAACCTGGGACTCGATGTCTCACCTCAGTGTGACTGCGTCGGACACGCCGACATCCCCCTCACCTCGCACCTCGGCATTTATTCCAGTCACGACCCCGTCGCCATCGACAAGGCCTGCCTCGACAAGGCCACCGAGCTTCCCGGAATGCTCGGCTCCGGAGCCGAGGATTGGGGCGTGCACGGACCTGGCAACCACAAATTCGCCAAGGCCTCCTCGCTCATGCCGGATGAAGGCGTCACCGAGGAAATCCAGCTGAACACCGGCGTTGAAAATGGGCTCGGGACAATGGACTACGAACTCATCGACGTGCCCGGTTCCGGCAAGCCTCAGGAGTATGGCTTCTCCTTCGATCGGCGTCCGGTCGGCGAAAGATTCGCCAGGATGTACGCGAAGGAAAACCCGTTCCCCAAGGATCGCCACGACGGACGCGGATTCGACCGAAAGGCAAAAGTGGACCTCGAAAAGGTCGCGGGCCCACTTCCAGTACGAAAGTAAGCAATCCGCGTATCAGCATACGGTTGCCCCGGCTGCGGCGGTTGCCGTCGTTGTCAGGGCCAACCGTGGCTATAAAACATAGAGGTAAATTTTCAGCATGAGCAGAGGTCAGGATCAACTCCAGGAGGCGGCCGACGCGTGCGCCGCCGCGGCCGATGGCGGTTCAGACGATTCCGGCGAACGCCTGAAGGACGTCGGCGCGGACATTCTGGAACTCAAGGACTCCACGTTCGCGAAGAGCGCTCTCTGCGTGCCGCTAACCGCCGCCGTGAGCCGCGCGGCCATCGCTGTACTCGACGCCACGGGCTCTGACGGAGTCGACGATAAGATCGCGGCGTTGGAAGCCGCCGTGAAGAATTTCGGCGATAAGGCCGGCGGCATCGGCGGCATGGCCATCACTTGATTCGCACTCTGTTCAACTAGGAGTTTCTGACCAGTGCCCATTCAGGCTGACCTCTGCGTAATCGGTTCTGGACCCGGCGGCTATATCTGCGCCATTCGCGCCGCCCGCCTCGGGTTGAGTGCGGTCGTCGTTGAAGCCGACCGGCTCGGCGGCGTCTGTACAAACACAGGCTGTATCCCCACCAAGGCCCTGCTTCGCAGCGCCGAGGTATTCCACCTGGCTGGCGACGCGGCTTCATACGGCGTACGGGTCACCGACGTCGAGGCCGACTTCCCCGCCATGATGAAGCGGAAGGACCGCGTAACCGCTTCCCTCTCCCGTGGAATCGGCGCCCTCCTGAAAGACGCCGGCGTCCAGGTAGTCAGTGGCTGGGGCCGGCTGGCCGGGCCAAACACCGTCCAGGTCGAGACTGCTGAAGGTACCGAGACCATCACCGCCGGCAGCATCGTGCTAGCCACCGGGTCATCGGCGGCTGTTCCTCCCGTGCCCGGCCTGGACGGCGACGGCGTGATCACCAGCGATGGCGCACTCGCCCTTGAAAAGGTTCCCGGTTCCATGGTCATCGTCGGCGCTGGAGCCGTTGGCGTGGAGTGGGCCAGCCTGTTCGCCACCCTCGGCTCCACCGTCACCATCGTCGAAATGGTTGATCGTATGGTCCCGGCGGAAGACGCCGAGATTTCCGCGCTGCTGCGAAAATTATTCCTCGGACGAGGTATCGGCATTAATCTTGGCGCCGCCGTGCAGAACGTATCCGGCCCGGCCGGGTCCATGCGCGTCGAGATCAAGCAGGCAGACGGAGCCACCGAGGCCCTTGAAGCTGAGATCGTCCTCAACGCCACCGGGCGCACGCCCAACTCTGAGGAGCTCGGGCTCGAAACCGTCGGCGTCTCCACCGAGCGCGGAGCGATTCAGGTCGACGACCGCCTGCGCACCAACATCCCCAACATCTACGCCATCGGAGATGTCACCGGAAACGCCATGCTGGCTCACGTCGCCTCTCATCAGGGCGTGGTCGTGGCTGAAAACCTTGCCGGCGGCGACTCCCGAATGGACTATCGCAACATTCCCGCCGCCACCTTCTGCCACCCGGAAATCGCCAGCGTGGGTCTCACCGAAGAGCAGGCGGTGGCCGAGTACGGCGGCGCCGTGGTGGGTCGCTTCAGCTACATGGCCAGCGGCCGTGCCCGGACTTATGGCGATACCGAAGGCCTGCTCAAATTGGTCGCCGAGCCCAACTATCAGGCGCTCGTCGGCATGCACATCATCGGTACTTCCGCCTCTGAGATGATCGCCGAAGGCGTGCTGGCGATAAAGCTGGAGGCCACCCTGGACGATCTCCGGGATGTCGTTCACGCTCATCCCACCTTTCCCGAACTCAGTGGCGAAGCCGCCTGGGAAGCCATCGGACAGCCGCTGAACACCTTCGGCCCCAAGACCTGACCCACCGCCCACCGCCGAATCCTTCACAAATTCGCCTGAAGGGCCCGTGCCGTTAGCCGGGCGGCAGCGTCCCTTCGTAACTCTGCGTCACCGAATTGCCCTGGCCATCCGCAATCACCACCGTGACCGTGCCCGCGTGCGAAGTCTCGTCCGAGCAGAGTGGGTGCGGATGCGTCCACACCGCCTGGATTCCGCTGCTGGAGAACGTGCCGCAGGCGCCATCCGAGATCGTCCAGGTGTAATTGAGGTTGTCACCTTCCGGGTCGCTGGCCCCCACCGTGTAGGTCGTGTCGGGAGGACTGAGGGCCACACTGAAATTGTCGATCGTAGGCGGCTGATTGACCAGGTTTCTGAATGGTCACGCCAATACTCGGACCGATTCTGGGCGGCGCGCGGGCGAATGTCAGTCACCCGCCTCCCCCTCCGGTGTCAGCATTGGTGGAAATCGCCCGGACTATACTCGTGCCGCAACCGGCCGGGCCGAGCGGAGTGAGCTTCCGAATGGGCACAGGATTGCAGGGAAAAGTCATCATCGTTACCGGCGAAACCATCCTCGTCGATGGCGCCGCCTGTGTGAAATTCTAGTAATTCGGTGTCCGGCTCACCCGCTGTCGCCGCCGGATTGATGCCCCTGGCATGAGAATCGCGATCTCTCTCTTTCTGGTGACCGCCGCCGTCTATCTCTTCTCTACCGGCGCTCACGCATATAGCGTCGACGAGACCACGAATTACGCTTCCGCTCGGGCCTTTGTACAGACCGGTTCGCCCGACCTCCGCTCCCAGATCGACAACCCCTTTCCATCCACCCGGCTGTTAAAAGTCGAACACCCGGACCAGCCCCGGATCACCGGTCGTTACGGATTGCTCGCCTGGCTGTCGATGGTCCCGGCATACGCCGCGGCTTCGGCTTTCGGCCCCGTCCCCGAGCCGGTCGGACCTGCCTTTCCGCAGGGTGGTGACATCCTCCCATTGGCCGGCCTGCTCTTCAATCCCCTCATTGGCGCGACCCTGGTCGCCCTTATCTACCTCTTAGCCCGTTCCGTCGCGCTGTCCCGTTGGCACTCGCTGGCCGCCGCCGTAATCGCCGGATTTGCCAGTCCCATCTGGGTCTACTCCAGCACCCTGTCCAGCATCCCACTTGCCACGACCCTAATAATCGCCGCCCTGCTTGCACTGGCGAGAGGAAGACAACGCCACCAGATCGCGCTCGCCCTTTCCTCCGGATTGCTGGCCGGATTGGCCGCGGCCACCCGGCCCGATTTCATACTGTTCGCCCCTATCCTCCTTATCGCCGCGTTCGCGATACGGCCTCAGCCGGTCGGAGCAGCAGTCGCCAGAGCCGCCCTCTGGGCCGTCGGTTGGGCGATCGTAGTCGTGCCGGGCGTCGGATTCTACAACCTGTACCGGACCGGCGACGTTCTGAACTTCGGCTATTCGGAACAGACGTTTCTCTGGGCTACCGACCGTGCCCATATAGGGCTATTCGGAATCCTCGCGAGTTCGGGATTCGGCCTATTCGTCTATTTCCCGCTCGGCATTTTGGGCCTCTGGGGCCTGCTCACCGGTGGTGGCGTACGCTGGCTCCGGTGGACGATGGCCGCCGCGACTCTGATGGCCATCTTTCTTTACGGCACCTTCAACGACTGGGAGGGCGGGGTCTCCTGGGGCCCGCGCTACCTCACCTCTATTGTTCCACTCCTCGCAATCGGCGTCGGCTGCCTGTTGGCCGGTCCGCGGGTTTCCCTCCCGGCCCGACTTGCCGAGGCCTTCCTTGCGGTCTGGGGCGCCGCCGTATCCGTCCTCGGCATACTCTTCGATTATCAGCGCGGCTGGCAAAACCTCTGGGACGTTGGCGCCAGGCCGGACCAGATTATCTGGGATCCCCATTTCTCGCCCATCGGAGCCCACTTGCGGCTGCTTCGACAGTGGCTCGACGGACTCATAGAGCCCGATTTCTATCTCGCCCAGAAGCTCGGAGTCTGGACGGTGCCGGCGCTGATCGGCGTATTGGCCGTCATCCTTATGGGGACCGTCGCCGCCCTGGCTCGCGCCCGTCTGTCCGCCGCAATCCGGCCGGGCTAAAGACCACTCGAGATCGTCTCTCGCCACGGAATCTAAATTCAGCCACTGACATGGAACATGGCTGCGGGACGGCGGCGACGTCGTTGCTTGTCGCGCCCGCCGCGTCATGTATAATCTGGGTTCGTCGAGAGAAGATGCAACGCTCTAGGGCGCTGCGTTTTCTGCACCTTAACAACTGAAAAGTGGCCGGAAAGGTTTAATCGGGAGGGATCCCGCGAATTCCGGCGAGTTAGTTAACCGAGTCCGAGCTAGTGCGGAAAAGCTCTTGATTTTTTGATTCTTAACTCCCGTTAGGGAGCGTCGGATTTTATGGAGAGTTTGATCCTGGCTCAGGATTAACGCTGGCGGCATGCCTTATCAATGCGAGTCGAACGGTACGGTGGGCTTCGGCCTACACGACCGTGGCATCCGGGTGAGTAACACGTAGGTGACCTACCTCTTGGTGGGGGATAACCCCGGGAAACCGGGGATAATACCGCATAAGATCTATCGGATACGTCTGGTGGATGAAAGATTTATCGCCGAGAGAGGGGCCTGCGGCCGATTAGCTAGTTGGTGAGGTAATGGCTCACCAAGGCGATGATCGGTAGCTGGTCTGAGAGGATGATCAGCCACACTGGGACTGAGATATGGTCCAGAGCCCTACGGGGTTTAGCATGAAGGAATCTTGCGCAATGGGGGAAACCCTGACGCAGCAATGCCGCGTGGGCGATGAAGGCCCTAGGGTCGTAAAGCCCTTTTCTGGGTGATGAAAATGACAGTAGCCCAGGAATAAGCCACGGCCAACTACGTGCCAGCAGCCGCGGCGATACGTAGGTGGCGAGCGTTATCCGGAATTACTGGGCGTAAAGAGCACGTAGGCGGGCCGGTAGGTTGTTCGTGAAATGTCGAGGCTTAACCTCGGCACGCCGGGCAATACCGCCGGTCTTGAGGCTGGGAGAGGGAAGCGGAACTTCCGGTGTAGTGGTGGAATGCGTAGATATCGGAAGGAACACCAGCGGCGAAGGCGGCTTCCTGGCCCTGTCCTGACGCTGAGGTGCGAAAGCGTGGGGAGCGAACGGGATTAGATACCCCGGTAGTCCACGCTGTAAACGATGGATGCTAGGTGTTTGAGGCTATCGACGCTTCATGTGCCGTAGCTAACGCGTTAAGCATCCCGCCTGGGGACTACGGTCGCAAGACTAAAACTCAAAGGAATTGACGGGGGCCCGCACAAGCAGCGGAGCGTGTTGTTTAATTCGAGGCTACGCGAAGAACCTTACCGGGGTTTGACATATACCGGACATCCCTAGAGATAGGGCTTCCCTTCGGGGCTGGTATACAGGTGCTGCATGGCTGTCGTCAGCTCGTGCCGTGAGGTGTTGGGTTAAGTCCCGCAACGAGCGCAACCCCCGTCGTTAGTTATATTTTACTAGCGAGACTGCCGAGAGAAACTCGGAGGAAGGTGGGGATGAGGTCAAGTCAGCATGGCCCTTACGCCCCGGGCTACAAACACGCTACAATGGCCGATACAGAGGGCTGCAAACTCGCGAGAGTAAGCGAATCCCACAAAGTCGGTCTCAGTTCGGATTGCAGGCTGCAACTCGCCTGCATGAAGTTGGAGTTGCTAGTAACCGCAGGTCAGCATACTGCGGTGAATACGTTCCCGGGCCTTGTACACACCGCCCGTCATGCCATGGGAGTCTGTAATACCTGAAGATGGTGAGCTAACCCTTTTAGGGGGGCAGCTGTCTAAGGTGGGACAGGCGACTGGGGCAAAGTCGTAACAAGGTAGCCGTACCGGAAGGTGCGGCTGGATCACCTCCTTTCTAGGGATTACTGTCGCTGGAGACAGCGGCACATCCCAGTCGATGCACTGCATGGACATGGACATTCAGTCCAGGAAAACTTCCTCGCCTGCAAGAGCAGGAATCCGTGGGTCCCCTCCGTTTCCTTTCCGGCCACTACTTCAGTTGTTAAGGCGCGTCGCGCCGAGCAGATCGGGCTGTCGCGCCTAGCGTGAGGAAAGTCCGCACTCCACAGGACAAGGTAGCGGGTAACTCCCGTCCGCCGTGAGGCGAGGACCAGTGGCACAGAGACCAATGCCGGGTAAGGCCGGAGTGAAAAGGCCAAACTCTTCCTGGAGCAAGCCCAAGCAGGGAATTTAGGCTGTCCGCCTCGCTCATTTATGAGCCCGTTCCCGGGTAGGGTGCAAAGAGGTCCGGAGCAATCCGGCTCCCAAGATAGATGACAGCTCTCGACAGAATGCGGCTTACAGGTCTGCTCGGCCTTCTCGACTCCCCTATACCAACCCCGGACCCCGCCCCATGACCCGCCGCCGGGCAATCATCGAGGTCACAGCCGGTTATTTGGCTGGGGTGTTCATGTTCGCCGGCATCGGTAGCGTCGGCATTCTATTCATAGCCGGAGTCGTCACCGACATGAGTACCACCTTCGCCCGGCTTCCCTACGTTGCCGGCGTCGTGCTGTTCGTCGCCATCCTGCTCGCCTCTCGCTTCAAGTTCCGCGTCCGGTATCGGCTCAAACTCGGTGGCAAGAACGTGAAGACCAGCCAACCGATTCCGCGGGCCTGGATCGATGAGCTCGAAGAAGTTGAGTCGCCGCCGGGATCCCCTCTCTAGCCGGCTTCGCACCCGCTGCCCCGCACTTTCCGCTTGGTCGCCCCTGAGCCGATAGAGTCCCACGAGCCCCGGTAGCGTCCGTCCGCGACCCCGACCGTGGTGCCACCGACGGCTCGCCGCTAAAGTGTCACCGCCAGCCTCCGTGAACCCCGGGAGTCCCCGATGCTCAAGAACACCGACCCTCTTCTCAGCCCCGACCTGCTCTACATCCTCGCCGCCATGGGCCATGGCGACGAAATCGCTATCGTCGATGCCAACTTCCCCGCCGAGAGCATGGGGGAACGAACGGTTCGGCTCGACGGTGTCAACGCCACTCGGGCGCTCGACGCGGTCCTTACAGTTCTGCCACTCGACGAATTCGTCGAACGACCCGCCGTCGTGATGCAGGTGGTCGGCGATGCCGATGAAGAGCCCGAAACCGTCCGCGAGTTCAAGACGTCCGCCGCCGCGGCCGAAGGTCGCCCGGTGGAGTTTGAGTCCCTCGAGCGCTTCGCTTTTTACGATCGCACCCGCGAGGCTTTCGCCGTCCTGGCCACCGGCGAGCGCCGCCTTTATGGCAACGTCATCCTGGTCAAAGGAATCGTTCGCCCCGATTAGCCAGTACGGCGCGTCGGCTCCTCCGCTCACCGTGGAGCACCCGGATCCAGGCGGGGGCCTCGGAAAACATCGCCAGCAAGGTTCAAATGATAATTGTTGATAGTCACTGCCACGTCTCATCCATCTGGTACGAACCGGTCGAAAGCCTCTTGCATCAGATGGACGCAAACGATGTCGCCCACGCGGTTCTGGTGCAGATGCAGGGCCAGGCCGACAACTCCTATCAATTTGACTGCGTGCGCAAATATCCGGGTCGATTCGCCAACGTCGTCGTAGTGGACTTCGATAGCCGCGATGCCATCGTCGAGCTGGAGCGGCTCGCCGGCGAAGGCGCCGTTGGAGTGCGCTTCCGACCGCCCGTCCGCTCACCCGGCGACGGCCCCCTGGCCATCTGGCGCACCGCCAGTCGTTTAGGACTGACAGTCAGCTGCATCGGCTCGGACGACGAATTCGCCTCGCCTGCCTTTGCCGAATTGGTAGCCGCCCTGCCCGACCTGCGAATTGTGATCGAACACCTCGGATCGGATGTCCCCGTGGGCGCCGATCCCCCGGCTCGGACCCGCGCCGCTTTCAGTCTGGCTCGCTTTCCCAACGTCTACCTGAAAATCCCCGGCCTCGGCGAGATTTGTCCCCGCGTGATGCCTCCCACCTCGCCATTTCCGTTCGAGCGGCCGGTTACAGGGCTTTTCCAGGCCGCAGTCGCCGCCTTTGGTCCGAGTCGCCTCATGTGGGGTAGCGACTTCCCCCCGGTGAGCTTCCGCGAGGGATATCGCAACGCCCTCCGCTTTCCAATGCAGGAGTTCGAGAAACTAGCCCCTGAGGACCGGGCGCTTATCTTCGGTGGCGTGGCCCTGTCCGTATTCCCGATCCGGAGCTGACGCCAAATATTTAGGATATGGTCGCGACCGTGACTAGCGGAACGATCGGCGACTAGCCGACCGGGCACCATCAGAGGAGCGACAGGCATGAACGGCAACCAGGGCAGTGGACCGGCGATCTGGCTGGCCGGGGACCCGGAAGACCTCAAGGACAGGCTTCACTACGGCGCCGCCGGGATCGTCACCAACACCGTCGTCCTTAACGAGATGGTGCAGAAATACGGTCAGCTCACCGAAGTCACCAGGCGTTACCTGGACATCACCGACCTTCCCGTGGTCATAGAGGTGGACGGCGAATCCGCCGAAGAGCTCCTTGAAGTGTCCGCGATATTCACCGCCATGTCCGATCAGATAATGATCAAGATCCCCTGCACCGCTTATGCCCTCCCGGCCTTCACCGAGCTCAAAAAACAGGGCGTTGCCACCATGTGCACCACCACCTTCTCCCTGGCCCAGGCGAACGCCGTGGCGCTGGCCGGCGCCACCCACGTTCTGCCCTTCTGCGAACCCGTGAAGGAGCTCGGCGGCGATCCCACCGAGCTCGTTCGCGACTGCGTGCGCGTCCTTGGGGCCTGGACCGAGCGTCCGCTCATCACCGCGGCCCTGGTCAGATCCGTCGAGGTCGCCCACCTTGCTATCCGCGACGGCGCCGACGGCATCATCGTGTTCTGGCCGATCTACGAACAAATGCTCACCCACCCGCTCACCGATCAGTGGAATGGAACCTTCCGCGGCCAATGGGACGAAATGCACGAAGCCGGGCTCATGAAAGGCGTCCCTGTACGAAGCTGAGTTTCGGCCGGAATAGGGCCGAATACCACTCCACCACCGCCTACTTGTGTATCATTCCGGCGCGGGGTGGAGCAGTGGCAGCTCGTCGGGCTCATAACCCGGAGGTCGTCGGTTCGAATCCGACCCCCGCAACCAGAGCCGGCGAGAACCAGAACTGCGGCCCAACGACGCTTCAATGCATCCCGGTATGGCCCGTTCCCGGAAGGCCAGCGCCATGTTCCAGCTTTCGTCGAGCCCCGGCGGTCGGCCAGTCTCCGGCTGAGTGGCTCCCGAGGAAAGGCCCGAGGACTGGGTGACGCTTTTCATCTCCGAATCCGAAGTCGACAGCCTGGCTGATTTGACGATGGCCATGGAAGCCGTCGAAGAGGCGTTCCGGCTGCAGGGCCAGGGCAAGTCGATCAATCTACCCCGCAGGCGCGTTGGCGGTGGTCACACCACCCTGCAACTTATGGGCGGCGCCTGGTCTACCCGGTTCGTCGTGAATCTCTACCGCGATCCACCGGCGAGCTCGAGGCCGTCATCGAAGCTGGCCGAGCCGGCCAGCTTCGTACCGGCGCCGCCAGCGGGGTGTCCGCCAAATATCTGGCCCGCGAAGATGCCGCCGTCGTCGCCATCATCGGCAGCGGCTACCAGGCTCGCACCCAGCTTGAGGCCGTTTCCCGTGCCCGCGATCTGACCGCCGCCCGCGGGGAGCGATTCGCCTCCGAAATGAGCGCCGCCCTGAATCTCAAGGTCACACTCGTAACCAGCGCCCGGGAGGCTTGCGACGGAGCCGACCTCGTCATCACCGCCACCAACAGCCTGGAGCCCGTCCTGGCCGGCTCGTCCATCGCTCCCGGCACTAACGTCATGGCCATGGGTGCCAATCGAATCCAGGCTTGCGAGCTCGATGACGCCGCCCTCACCTCCTTCGACCTCATCGCCGCCGCCGACATCGAGCAGGCCAGGATCGAATCGGGCGACCTGACCGCCGCGGTCGAAATCGGCGCGACCGGTTGGGACAAAATCGTCCAGATGGGCGACATCATCGCCGGCCTCGCCCCCGGGCGCGGTTCGTCTCATCAGCAGACCCTTTTCAAGTCCCTGGGCATCGCCATCTGGGATATCGCCCTGGCGGATCGCATATTTCGCGCCGCCGTCGCCGCCGGCATCGGCACCGAAGTGAACATGCACCGGGACGTCCCCGGCTAACTTCTCTCGGCAACCGGCGGACCCTGGTATTAGAATGCGGGTCGGTCGACCTCAGGCTCCGTCTCCCCGCCCCCATCGTCTAGAGGCCTAGGACAACACCCTTTCAAGGTGTAGACAGGGATTCGAATTCCCTTGGGGGCACCAGTTCGACCACTTCCCTTCGTGACCCGCGCAGCTTCGCCCCGTCTACGGTGTGAAGCTGCTTATCAGCAATCCCGTCGCGTCATACAGCAGCGCCGGGTCCAGCGCGTCGTCGAGCCACACGTCCGGCTCCGTCCACTTCAGATCGCCAGTAGCGGCGCCGCTCGCCACCACCACCGTTCCTCCGGCCGGAATCATGTAACCGGGTGGGAAAACAAACCTCTCATCGACGTTCTGGCTCACCAGCAGCCACAACGACACATCCACCGCATAGGCTCCTCGGTTCCTGATCGCCACCGCCTCAATATCAATGATGTCGACCGGAATCAACGTAGGCGTCGGAGTAACTGTGGGTGTAAGGGTTGGCGTGTCCGTGGAGACCGGTGACGTCGCGACCGTCGGCACCGGCGTCTCCGTCGGGGTCAACGTGAGTGTTGATGTCGGAGACGGCAGCACCCGCTCTATTACGCCCGAGCGCGGTCTGCCCGGCTCGGGTGTTGGCGTCGGAGTCGGTGCGGGTAACGGTGTGGATCGCCTGACTCGTGAGCTGGCCGCCGAATCCCCAACCTCAGCCAGCAGCTCTACCTCAGCGGCCTCCGCCCCGCAGCCTCCGCTACCTCCGGAAGTTCCCCCTCTGCCGCCGCCTCTCCGCTCCCGGCACAAGCCGTCACCGCCAGCGTCAGGGCCAGTCCGACGAGTAATACCCGGAAGCGACTGCCGCGCATGACTCTCCGGTTTCCGGCGCGATTGGCTTGCATACTAGAATCACCCCGTCGGTAGCAGCCACGTCGCCAGCAGAACCGCGATAATTGCCATCCCGATGAACGCGCCGATAACTATCAAGATAGTTATCACGCATGACATTGGGCTCGTCTGATTTCGCCGCCCCTTGCTTTTGTCCGTACTTTGGACACTTACCTCACCTCCTTGAACACGGATGAATATTGTCTCATCGCTCTTATACATGTAGTAGAAGATGTACACCAGCACGCCGATCCCGAACAATAGGAACCAGAGCAACGCCGGCACGAGATTGAACTCCTTGGATCTCACCATCTCAGCTGTGGTCTCGGTCTGGGAGCTAATTATGAAGCCCCGGCTGGCGTGGTCTTCAATAGTATTTTGAAGCGTCGTTTGCGCCTCGGAGTCGGCCACGGTTCCACCTCTCGTTTAGCCTGTCAGTGGCGAACTATTATGCGAATCTACACGGGGGCCATTGTCGGCGGATTCCGCTCACCTGATTCACCTTGGGTCCGAGATGGTCGGTGGTCGCCGATATCTGCCCGATCGGATGCCGACGGCCGGGGCCGGATCGGTCACTTGGCACGGGCTGCTCGAAACAGTTGCCGGTTGCGACTCCCCGTCTTTCGGATTTCCTCGTCGCTCCGACCTCTCGGATCAGAGGATTCTAAACCCTCACCACCGGAATATTCGGTCCCTGCCCTATCACGACCCCTCCCCCGCGCTCGCCTCCAGCCGCTGCAGCGTCCGCATCGACGGCAACAGCGCCCGCCCCGATGTCAACGCCTCCCGGCCCTCGCGAACGGCATTCACAAACTCCTCGTCCTGCTCCTGGATCGCCGGTTCGATCGTGTCCAAATACAACTCACCGCCATCCTGATCGAGAATCCGATCCTCATCAACCGTCAGCGTTTCTTCTTCGCAAATCAGCGTGATCTGCATCCGTGCCTCCGGGACGTGCGCGTTGTAAGACATCGCGTACGTTGCGATGCCACCACCGGGGAACCGCATCTGCGCCGACAGATCCATCGGAATTCCCAGAGGATTCTCCGTCGGCCCCAGCAGCGCCCGCGCCCGTTCCGGCTCCCCTCCGAAAAGCCACACCGCATCGTCCACCACATGCCCTCCGTGATGCCAGAGCAGGTTGTCGGTCCAGCTGCGCTCATAGCCGGTCCACCCCACGTTCGACCGCCGGAAGAAGTGCCACTCGCAGTGAAAGTGAAGCGGCGTGAGTTCGCCGTCATCGATCCGGCGTTTCGTCTCCCGAATGAATCGGCGATAGCGGTGTGTGTGACAGATCATCAGCGTGGGTCCCTGCGCGTCCGCCAGCTCGCATAGTTCCTCGGCGTCGGCCAGATTCAGGGCCATTGGAATTTCCAGCAGCACATGTTTGCCGGCCAGCAACCCCGCTTTTGCCTGCTCGAAATGCACCTGACTCGGGGACGTTATCAGCAGCGCGTCGATTTCCGGTCGGTCTAGCGCTTCAGCCAGATCCACCATCGCCAGCTCCGCCCCGCACAATTCGGCGAACGCCGCCGTCGGCTCCACTCTCCGGCCAACTACCGCGCTTATTTCCACCCCGTCAATTCCCGACAGCGCTTCGCGATGAAACTCCGCTATACCGCCGTATCCCACAACGCAAACTCTCATACTCCGGCCGCATCCAATTCGCTCAACGCCACGCTCCTGCCCAGGGTCTCTGCTGATCTATAGACCGCGTCATATGCGTTCACCCCGGATACTCCGATTCGGCCCCGCTCACCCGCCGCGATCATCGCTATCTGTCTTCGACTCCCGGGATGGTGCGCCCCTCTTCAAGGTCCAGGCGCTCGCACACCGAAATCTTCTCCGCCAGGTGACTGAGCCCGAAAGGCTCCAGGAACCCCCGATGCCGCTCGATGTTATCTGGATGCGGCATCTGTCCAAGCAGATCGGAGTTGAATTCCTCGATCTCGTCCGCGGTCCGGGGCGCCATCTTCGCCGATACCCACTCCCACACCGCCTCGTCATCCGCAAGCTCGGTCAGCGCGTCTACGAATTCGTCCACATCAATTTTCAGAAAATCCATCAGCGTCTTCGAGTATCCCGTACGCGCGAAATACTCGCCCACCGTCCCTGCCAGCTCGGCTCGGCCTTTATCGATCGCCCGCGGCAAGAACGCCATGTCGTGCAGCTTCGCGTGCGTGCTCCTCGGAACTTCCTTCGTAAGGTCCCAAATTGCCCTCCTTTGGCTCAGCGGCCTTCGTCCCACTCCAGCCGCTCAACCGATGTCACAATGTCCGCCAGCTCCGCCAGGCCGATCCCGGTCAGATAGTTGCGGTGCCATTCAATTTGCTCCGGTGTGTTCGCCCGCCGTTCTATCGCCTTCCGGTTGAACTTCGCGATTTCGAGATCGGTTCGGGCCTCCCTATTATCCGCGATCCAACCCAGGATATCCTCATCGGTCGGATGGTCTTGCAGCGCTTCGAACAGCTGCTCCGGCGAGATGCCCAGCACTTCCATTCCAGGCGCCGAGTACCCCGTACGAAACTGGTATTCGCCTTCTTTTCCAGCCAGTTCCGCTCGCGCCTTGTCGATCGTGCGCGGCAAAAACACCATCCCCAGCATCCGCTCGTAAGGACTGCGCGGTATCCCGTTCGTCAGATCAATCTCCCCGTCTCCCAGCTCCGTCTCCCGGCCATCATCCAGCTCAAGCCGTTCGAAAAAGGTCATCTCCTCCGCCACCGCGTCCAGGTCATCCGTCACCCCGGCCCCGGCCACGAATCCCAGGTGGCGGCTTCGCTGTTCCTCCGTCTCCGGATGGCTCTCAATCATCGAGTCATTGAACCGAGCGATCTCCACCTTGCTAAGTGGTTTCGCCTTATCCCGCACCCGAGCCCACACCGCCTTATCGTCTCCCTCTTCATCCACCGCCCGCAGTAGCTCGTCCGCCTCGATTTCCAGGAAGTCGAACAACCGCGTCGATAACCCAACCCGCCAGTGATACTCGCCCAGCGTGCCCGCGATTTCCGCCCGGACCTTGTCGAGCGTCCGCGGGACGAACACGATGTGTCCTGTCTTTGCGTACGGACTTCGCGGCGTTGTTTTCGTCAGATCCGCCCGATTAGCCTTTCTCCTCCGGGAGTCCAAACTCCGATCATCCGGTGCCGGTTCCACGAGCGCGTATCCTAGGCTCCGTCACTGCTGGCACCATTTCGTTGCAATCCGCTCGCTTCCTCGAAGGCCCCGCTGCCCCGGCCTCCACGGTCCGCCGCTCCTCGAAAAAGGGCGGCCGATCGGCGTCTACGGGAATCGCGATACATGGCACAGAAGGTCAGCTGGGAGGGACTAACCCTCGATGCTGAGTTGATCAACCCGTTCATCCGGGCCATTCAAAACGTCCTTCAGAAAGAGACCAAATCTAAGGTGCTTCGCACCAGCAAGCCGACCCTCACTTCGGGCGGCGAGTTCGCCCACGAAATCACTTCTGTCATCGGGCTCGTAGGGGAAGTCTCCGGTGTCTTCCTCATCTCGGTCTCGGCCGAATATGCGTTCTCGTTCTTCCGGGAAGTCGTCGGGGTCGAGGCGACCGAGATTGACGAAGTCGTCCTGAGTGGAATCGCCGAGCTATCCAATACCATCGCTGGCCAGGCCGCGATCGCCCTCGAGGAAATCGGCCTGACCACCGACATCTCACCCCCGCTCCTGATCAAGGGCAAGGGCGCCAGCCTGTCCACCCTGGAACTCCCGCGCGTCTCCGTTCCCCTCAAGACCGATCTGGGAGACCTGGTCATGGACGTCGCCGTTGTCAGATCCGTGCAATAAGGTCGAACTGCCGCCCCAATAATCCCGCCGTCGCGCTACCATTCACCGGGTGATGATCGATCCCTTACCCCGCCTACCGAACGTCGGCGCAGACGAACGCCTGCGCCGGCAGATGGACTTCCTCGTCGAAATGGATCACCTGAAAACGATCCTGCGCGCTGTCTTTATCGAAGGCGGTACCCGCCGCGAAAACGACGCCGAGCACTCCTGGCACGTCGCCTTGATGGCGTCCACCCTCGCCGAATACTCAGACCGGAAAATAGATGTCGACCGGGTAGTGAGGATGCTCCTCGTCCACGATCTGGTCGAGATCGACGCCGGCGACGTGATGATCTACGACGAGGCCGCCCGTCGCGAGCAGCATGCTCTGGAGCTGGTCGCCGCCGAGCGCATCTTCAATCTCCTGCCTGCCGACCAGGCCGCCGAGCTTCGAGGTTTATGGGATGAGTTTGAGGCTCTCGAATCCGCTGAGTCGCTTTACGCGAAGGCTCTTGACCGGCTGCAACCGCTGCTCTTGAATTGCCTCAGCAGGGGAACCGTCTGGCGCGAGCACGGCGTCACCGCCGCCCAGGTCAGGCGCATCAATAGCTCCATCGCCGACGCCTCGCCTCGCCTCTGGGATTTCGCCAGCGGCCTGATCGACGATGCCGTCACACGGGGCTGGCTGCCCGAGTAATCCACTTTCAAGACCAGCTGAATCTAGTCTGTCGCTCCCGCCGCCTCACTGCCGCCCGCCCCCTCTTTATCTTTAGCCTCCTCGGCGGCCGGCTGACGGGCCACAAATTCGTTCGCCAGCTTTGTCGCCGCCTTCTTATCTCCCTGGTCCAGATACCCATCCAGCACCAGGCCCAGCAGGTAATCCTTGATCGGCTTGATCCACGGTCCGGGTTCGCGACCAAACAGCTCCATCAATTCCGCGCCATCCAGCGGACCCTCCATCTTCTCCACGTCGGCCTGCCCGGCCAGCAGATCGCACCGCGCCTCCAATTCGGCCACCCTCTTTAGTCCCGCCTCGATTCGTCTGGCCCGGTAGCTCGTGATGTCTGCCCGCGACAGCGTCAACAACTGCGTCCGCCGCTCCCCCACGTCTCGCATGTACCGGCGCACTGCCCCGTCGCTCCAGTCGGACTCATACAAGTTCGACCGCATGTGCCACGCCACCAGGTCGGCCACCGCCCGGATCGTCGTCTTGTCGTAGCGCAATCTCTCCAGGATTTTTCGCGCAAGCCGTGTCCCCACCATCTCATGACCGTGAAACTGCACCTTCCCGTTCTTAACCTTCATCGTTGCCGGCTTACCAATGTCGTGCAGCAGCGCCGCCAGCCTGATCACCGGATCGGCCGGCACCCCACCCAGCACCTGGAGCGTGTGCGCCAGGACGTCCTTGTGCTGATGACGCTCGTCTTGATCCGTCGACGCCAGCTCCGCCAGCTCCGGCATGATGAAGCGGATCAACCCCAGTTCGATCATGCTCAGAATCCCCTGCGCCGGTCGCTCCGAAACCAGGATCATCGTCAACTCATCGCGAAGTCGCTCCCCGCTGATGAACTGCAACCGCCCGGCACTTTCCTTGATCGCAGCCGCCGTCTTTCGCTCTATCTCGAACCTGAGCTGAGTCGCCAGCCGCACCGCCCGCAGCATCCGCAGCGGGTCCTCCCGGAATCGCTCCGCCGGTATCCCCACCGCCCGCAGCATTTTTTTCGCCAGGTCGGCCACCCCGTTGTGCGGATCCTCGATCTTGCCCGTCCCGATGTCCTGGGCAATCGCGTTGATCGTAAAATCACGCCGCGCCAGATCGTCCTCCAGCCGGTCCCCGAATTCCACCTCCGGGTGCCGTGACTCCTCGTCTGGGTACCACTCGGACCGGTAGGTCGTAATTTCGACCTTCGCGTCCCCGAACATCGCCCCCACCGTCCCAAATCGCTCGCCAATGTCGTACAGGCCGTCCGGCTTCGCCTGCCGCAGCAGCCGCTTGATATCCGCCGGCCGCGCATTCGTGGTCAGATCCACGTCTTTCGACGCCCGCCCCAACAGCCGGTCTCTGACCGACCCGCCCACAAGGAACACTTCAAATCCAGCCCGCGCGAAGATCGTTGCTATCGAGCCCAGTACGTCCATTGCGTTTAGTTAGGTCCCGGCAAGCCCTGTCGCAGGCGTCGCGATACCATCGTGGCGACCCTTCCCGGGTGGTGATGATCGATCCATTCTAGGACATCGAGATACTGCTCCCGCAGCTCCGCCCGTCCCGTTCTGAGCCTCCGCACCCCGATGTCGGCCATGAATAGCAACATCGCGACCGTCAGCAGAAGCGGCGCCAGCCTCTCACCACTGCCCAGGTTCGTTCCACCGAACGCTTCTTCCGCCACCGCCAGCCTTTCCCCGCCCGTTCGCGCCGCGATCCAACTAAGCAAAGCCGTCCCCAGCCGACCCTGTCGAAATTCCGCCGAATACCCCACCAGGAACCCATCTAACACCGGCCCCACCCGCTCGCCCTCGACTGTGCGCTGCTCGATGGTCAGCCGGTATGCGCCCGGCCCCGGCTCCGGCAGCGCCACCTCGTAGCGGCCGTGACCGGTTTGTTCGAAAGTCACGGCCACCGTCTCCATGTTGTTTCGGAACCGGCCGGCGTCATCCACCGATTCCACCACCACTGCCACCTCCCCGCCGTCCACCCGGCTGCTCACCCTGATCCCCCACTTCCAGCAGACGTACCGCCTGCACCGCCGCCGCCTTCGCCATAGAGAACTTGTTGACATCCATATCAGTGCCCCGAAACGACATGCTCACCGATCGATCCACCACCACCACCAGCACCAGGGCCAGGCCCGGTATTTCTTCTTCCGGCGGATTCGACCGCACCGGCAACAGCCCCTCCAGCGCCGTCCCCTGATACTCTCCCGGACCGAACGTGTCCGCCCCACCCGTCACCACCAGGCCGTGCCCCCGTCCCGGACGAATCGTCGCAGCGCCTCCACCTGCTCGTCGTTCAGGGCGCTCGCCGGTACATCTGTCAAAATCACCGCCGCGAACTCGGACAGCGACTCCGTGTCCCGGGGCAGGCCCTCCGCTCCAACTTCCACCACCTCGAATCCCTCAGTGTCCAGCGTCGCCGCCAGCGCGCCGGTCTCCCGCGGGTCGCCCACCAGCAGAATCCGGGCCGGCACCAGCACCCGCACCAGGCTTTCGGCCACGTTGTTCTCCGTCAGCGCGTCGGAGTCATCCAGAATTTCCGCCCGCAGCACCAGCACGCCCTCCTCCTCCGGCGTGACTTTCGTTCCCAGCAGATTCACTCCCGGCCCCACCTGTCCCTGCGTATCCGCCGCCAGCCGCTCACCTGCCCACAGCCGCAGCCTTACATCGGCTTCCCTCTGGGCCACCACCGCCACCTGCACGTCGAAGCTCTTCCCCACATACGCATACGTCGGCGCCCGCGGTGGCTCCAGCGCCAGGTCCGCTCCTCCGAGCTCCAGCGGACTCACGACCGAGACCGTGATCCCACGATCCACCGCCTTGGCCAGCGCTCGATCCATCCCGGCCCCCAGCATCTCGCCGTCAGTCAGCAGCACGATCTTGCCGACTCCGTCCTCGCCGATCAGGTTCACGGCCTGGGAGATTGCCTCGCCCAGCGCGCCCCTGCCCGCACCACCAGATAGAGTGGAGATCGTTATTCCTCCCCGAATGTCCCCGATCTCAACCGGAAGCTGGCTTATCCGCGCCGAATCTGAAAACTCCACCACCGCCACCCGGCCATCCGCTGGCCCCGCGCTGATTGCGTCTTCGACCCAATCCCGATTTGTCGACCGTTGGGCCAGAAGCACGCTGTCCGACACATCAAGGACGAAAACCGTAGTCTCGCGCTGGCCGCCGCCGGCACCCACTCCGGCCGTCGCCAGCACCAGAATCGCCAGCACCAGAATCGCCAGCCCCGCCAATCGCAGCATCGTCGACGCCGTCTGCCGTCTGCCGTCCGCCACCCAGACGCGCACGGCTGGTCCAGGCCAGATAGCCCACCACCGGCAGCAGCCCCAGCAGCAGCAGCGCCAGCGGTCTCTCAAACGTCACCGGCTCGCCAATCGCACTCGATGGAACCACGCCCACTCCCCCGCCATCACCAGAATCGCCAGCGCCGCTATCCAGGGCCACGCTTCGTAGTTGCCCGTCGGACTCTCCGCCAATGTCAGCGGCAGCGGCGGCGGTTGAGCCATCAACGATCCCAATTCAGGATCGTTTTCAAACGCCGCCGATACCCCGAACGTCTCCTCATGCAGCAGGCTGTCTCCCGCCCACTGCCGCAGCCGATAGCGTCCAACCTCAACCAGCGGGTCAAGCGTCGATCTGAACGGACGCACCAATTCGGCGACCGTCTCCCCGGTCGGCCCCAGCAATTCAAGTCTGGTCGCTCTCGGGTGGGGCGCGATTTCAATCGACTCGCCCGGACGAATTGCGCCAGTCGCTTGAACAGCCGTCAGCGGACTCGCCCACTCCACCGCGTTCCGGATAAATATCGGAAACGCCGGCGCCGACTCCATCCCCGTGGCCTCCGGGTCGAACCCCACCACCACCACTCGTTTCCCTTCCCAGCCCCCGTGCAGGATCCCCGCCCCGTCTCCCACGAAAACATCCACCGTCGCCCACTCCGGTACCGGCAGCGCGTATTTGGGCTTTCCCTGCAAGAATCCCAGATCCACCGCTTCCATCAGCCCATCCTCGTGCGCGAGCAACGCTTCCGTCACCGGAACCGTCGGATCGAACGGCGCCAGCGGATTTTGCGGCAGAGGTGACATCAGGATCATGTTTGCCGCTGGCAGCTCCTCCGGCACGCAATCAACGAAAATCACCAGGTCGTGATCGCCCGCATCCACGTAGTCCGCCGGATCGACCGCTTCGGTCGACAGATACTTCCCGCTTGGCAACGCCCGCTCATACGCGCCGCGATACCGCGCCGCGATACCGCGCGGACGAGCCTGAAGAGGTCGACCTCGGTCAGAGTCTGCGTCAATTGACCCGTTATCGTGGGTGTCTGCATCGCGCTGCCGGAGAAATAAGCCGTCGTCTACCCGCGGCCTGATCCTTCTGCACACGGGAGAAACCTGCCGGCCACTGCCTGATTTTCAAAACTAGGTTAGCACCCGCCGAACGCCTCCCGGACCTACCCTGCCACCTGCTTCCGCCTCCGCGATCCCGTGCGCTTCCACTCCTCCGCCCGCTCCAGCAGCTCCGTGGCCGTCTGCGCCGCCCCTTCCCCCTCGCCGGCCATCGCCGCCAGCTCTTCCAGGCGCCGGGCCGCGTTCAGCTGCACCACGCTCGTTACCGCCCGCTCATCCATGGCCGCCTTCTCGATGTAGAAATGTGTGTCCGCGAACGCCGCAACCTGCGGTAAATGGGTTATGCAGAGCACCTGGTGAGCTCGGGCCAGCTCCCCCAGCTTCTCGCCGATCACCCCCGCGCTCCGCGCCCCGATCCCTTGATCGACCTCGTCAAATATCAGCGTCGGAGTCGAGTCCACCTGGCTCAGAGCCGCCTTCAGCGCCAGCATGATTCGCGACATCTCCCCACCCGAGGCCACCTGAACCAGCGACTTCAGCTCTTCCCCCCGGTTTGTCGTCACCACAAACGCCACCTGATTGATTCCCTTCTCATCAATTCTCAGCCGCTCCGCGTGCCCTTCCACGGCAATCCCCTCTTCATCGGCCCTCGTCGTGAATTCAACCTCAAACCGCGCCTCGTCCATGCCCAGCTCGTGCAGGTTGGTCGCCACCGCTTTCGCCAGGCCGTCCGCCGCCGCCCGCCGTTTTGCCGATAGCTCCCTGGCGCGCTTTCCCAGTACTCCCTTGATATTTTCCAAGTCTCCTTCCAGATCGCCCGCTCGCTCGTCCGCGTTCTCCAGCACCGACAGCCGCTCCTTCACCTCCTGTCCGAACTCGACGACCGCCTCGATTGACTCTCCATATTTGCGCTTCAGGCTCTCCAGCAGATCCAGACGCAATTCGATCTCTTCCAGCCGGCCCGGATCGTCCGCCACTGACTCCGCGTACGAGCTCATCTCCGAAGCCAGCTCACCCAGCATCTCCGTTGCCGCCCCCAGCCGTTCCAGCGCCGGTTTCACCGTCTCGTCCAGATCGGCCACCTCCTGCAACCGCTCAAGCGCTACCCCGGCCAGGTCAGCCGCTCCCGTGGATGCTCCATCCTCATCCGATAGCGCCCGCGCCGCCGCCGCCGCCAGCTCCACCAGCCTCCGGCTGTTCATCAAAATCGTCCGCTCCGCTCGAATGCTGCCTTCCTCGTCAGGCTCCAGTTCGGCGGACTCGATCTCTTCCACCTGAAATCGCAGCAGATCGATTTCCCTAGCCCGGTTCCGGGAGTGCTTGCGCAACTCTGCGATCTCGCGCTCGAGCAATCGAAATTCACGAACCTCTTCTCGTAATTCCGCCGCCTGCCCCAGCAGCCCGCCGTAGGCATCCACGAAATGCAGTTGTCGCGCCGGTTGCGACAGGGACTGCTGCTCGCTCTGGCCCTGTATGTCGATCAGGCCCGGCGTGATCTTCTGCAGCGTTCGCAGCGGCACCGCCCGGCCGTTCAGACGCACCACCGAACGCGTCGGCGTGACCTCCCGTGACACGATCAGCGTGTCATCCTCCAGCTCGATTCCGGACTCCGCCAGCGCTTCCGCGATCCCGGGCTCGATCTCCAGCGTAAAAATCCCCTCGATATACGCCGACTTCGACCCGCTTCTGATGCTTCCCGTTGCCGCTCGCTCCCCCATCAGCAGGCCGATCGCGTCCACGATGATCGACTTCCCCGCCCCCGTCTCCCCCGTCAGCGCGTTGAGGTGGGGACCGAATTCCAGCGTCAGATCACCTATCAGGGCGAAGTCTTTGATGCGAACACTGCTCAGCACCGCCTACTCCGAATCGCGTTTTGGCCGCAGAATCTCCGTCGGAATCGACCACCGCATCTTGCTGGCGAGCACCGGGAAGAAGTAATTCCGCTCTCGGAACCGCAGAAATCGGGCCGGGAGCGCCGATGCCGTACAAGAAATCTGATCGCCGTCCAGCATCTCCAGATGCGTCTGTCCGTCCACCGTCAGCCCCACCTCATGCCTCGTGGACACCGTCAGGTCAATCGTCGAGTCGCTGTTCGCCACCAGCGCGTTCGAGGCCGTCAGGAACGGTGAAATCGGCACTATCGCCAGCGTCCGCGCCTCCGGATGCATCACCGGCCCGTTCAGCGCCAGCGCATACCCGGTCGAGCCCGTCGGCGTCGCCACCACCATCCCGTCCGATGTGTACGTCACCACGTCCGCCCCGTCTATCGTCACCGTCACGTCTATCACCCGGCTTATCGATCCCCTGGCAACCACCAGATCGTTCACTGCCAGTCCCCGGGCAAGGTCCTTTCCGGCCCGCCGGTGTCTCCAATCCAGCAGAATTCGTTCCTCCAGCCAGCCGTCCAGCGACGCGAACTTCTCCAGCCCTGCCTCGAACGCCGCCGCCTCCACTTCCGTCAGGAAGCCCAAATTCCCAAAATTCACTCCCAGGCACGGGATTCCATCCGGAGCCCCAACCCGCACCGCCCGCAGCAACGTGCCGTCGCCTCCCAGGGAAATGAGCAAATCCGTGCCCTCAAACTCCTTGTTCCCTGCCTCCAACTCCCATGACGACAGGCTCCACACCTGGTGACCCAGCGCCTTCAGCTTTTCCGTAGCCCGCGCCACCATGGCGACCGCGCCCCGGTTTTGTGGCTGAAAAAGCAGTCCCGTACGCATATCTCAGGTCTCGCGCTCCGCCCCACTGGCGGTAAAGAAGGTGACGCTCATTCTAGGTAGGCCGGTGGTAACGGTCCAACCGCCCCCATCTCCGGCCGGCCCGGCGATTTCTTACTCCGTGATCGTGCCCTTTGTCGACGGCACCTGTCCCCCACGCCGCTCATCAATCGCCGTCGCTGCGTCCAGTGCCCGGGCCAGGGCCTTAAACGCCGCCTCACATTTGTGGTGGTCGTTCTGCCCCGCCAGGATGCGGACGTAGATGTTCGCCCCTGCGTGCCGCGCCAGCGAGTCGATGAAGTGCGGGATCAATTGCGTTTCCAGGTCCCCGATCTCCGCGTTCGCGAAATCCCCATCGAACGACGAGTGACCTCGCCCGCTGAGATCGATGGCCACCTGTGCCAGCGCTTCATCCATGGGCACCGTCGCGTCCGCCATCCGGCCGATTCCCGCCCGATCGCCCAGAGCCTCGCTGATTGCCTCCCCCAGAACTATTCCCACATCCTCCACCGTGTGATGCGCATCCACTTCCAGGTCACCCTCGGCCACGATGTTCAGGTCGAACAGCCCGTGCCGCGCCACCTGCGCCAGCATGTGATCGAAGAAAGCGATGCCGGTGTTGATGTCGCTTTCCCCGCTACCGTCCAGTTCAATTCCAACCCGCACCGCCGTCTCCAGCGTCTTGCGTGTCGTTTCTGCAGATCTCAAATCCGTGCGTTCCTATCGAAACTGTCCCGGGTCGGATTGTACCGGCCCTCAACCCATTCTCGGCCGGTCCGGCGATTTTGCCACCCGCGCCTGCCGACCGCCCGGCCGCTAATCGTCCTTCCGCAGCCGAATTTCCGCCGCTCTCGCGTGTCCCTCCAACCCCTCGTACCGCGCCAGCCGCGCCGCCAACGGCCCCAGTTCCACCGCCGCATCTTGCGACAGCGCGAACACGCTTATCGTCTTCAGGAAATCGCCCACCGTCACCGGCGACGCGAACCGCGCCGTCCCGCCAACCGGCATCACGTGACTGGGCCCGGCCACGTAGTCGCCAAGAACCTCGGAGGAGTGCGCTCCCACGAACACGCCTCCCGCATTCCTGACCTTTGCTACCAATGCTTCGGGATCGGCCGTCAACAGGCACAGGTGTTCCGGCGCGTAGTCGTTCGCCAGCTCCATCGCGTCCTCCAGGCTGTCCACCACGCCGATCCCGCCCCGGTTTCCCAGCGCCGCCAGCGCCACCTCGCGCCGCGGCAGGTCGGCCAGTTTCCTTTCTAAGTCCGCCTCCACCGCCGTTGCCAGCTCCCCCGAGTCAGTCAGCAGCACCGGCGCTGCCATCGGGTCGTGCTCCGCCTGCGCAATCAGGTCCGCCGCCACCTCCGCCGCGTTCGCCGCAGCATCGGCTATCAGCAGCGTCTCCGTCGGGCCTGGCAGCGTACTCACCCCCACCAGGCCGAACGCCCGACGCATCGCCAGGACCACGAATATGTTCCCCGGTCCCGCGATCTTGTCCACCCGCGGTATCGATTCTGTTCCTAGCGCCATTGCCGCCACCGCCTGCGCCCCGCCGACCGCGTACACGCCGTCCGCTCCAGCGATCCGCGCCGCCGCCAGCGTCACATCCGCCACCCTTCCGTCAGTTCCCCCCGGACTGAACACCAGCAGCTCCCCTACCCCGGCGACCTTTGCCGGAATCGCCGTCATCAGCAGCGACGATGGATACGCCGCCCGCCCGCCCGGCGCGTACACCCCCACTCGATCCACCGGCCGGAACATCTGCCCCACCCCCATCCCCTCATCCGACCATTCCTCCGGCACCGTCTGGTCGTGGAACCGCCTGATCCGCTTGGCCGCCGCCTCCAGGTCCTCCAGCAGTTCCGGCTCCGCCCGTTCCATGGCGGCGTCGATCTCCCCGTCATCAACCCGCCAGCTATCCGCGCAGGTCTCGCCCAGCGCCTCGCTTATGCGGCGCACGCCCGCGTCTCCCCGCTCCCCCACCTCCGCGAAGACCCGCTGCACAAACTCCTCCGCCAAAATCTTCTCCCCGTACACCGCCTGGAACCGCGCCGCCTCCGCCTCCGGGATTTCCACGTTCAAGATCGTCCGCCGCTCTAGTATTTGGCGTGACGCCTCCGTCCCCTGCAAAATCCGCACCATCCTCATTCCCCCTCCATCTGCGCTTTCCGTCGCCGGGGCAGTTTGCGATCCCCGCTGTCCAGCAAGATCGTCACCGGCCCGTCGTTTACCGACTCCACCTCCATGTGCGCCCCGAATTCTCCCGTCTCCACCGCCACCCCGGCCGCCTCCAGGCCACTTCTCAATTTGCTCAACAACCCCTTCGCCATCTCGGGCTCCGCCGCGGCCGTGAAATTCGGCCGCCGTCCCTTGCGCGTTTCTGCCAGCAGCGTGAACTGCGAAATCAACAGAATCGCTCCCCCAGAGTCGATCACCGAGTCGTTCATCCGACCCTCGCGCTCGAATATCCGCAGATTCGCGATCTTTCCCGCCAGGTACTCCGCATCCGCCACCTCGTCCCCCTCAGCGACCCCCGCGTACACCAGCAATCCCGCGGGGATCGACCCAATCCCCCGACCCTCCACCGATACCCTCGCCCGGGTGACCCGCTGCACTACCGCCTTCATGACTGCCCCCTACTTCGACGAAGGCTCGACCCCATTCGACTTCGCCTTCGACTCCGTCTTCTCTCCCTTGCCATCACCGGCAGAAGCTTCAATGGGCTCGCTCTCCGATTTCTTGCTTTCCCCAACCTCACCATTGTTCTTCTCAGCTTTCGATTTTTCGTTCTTGGACCGGTTGTCGGTGACGTACCAGCCCTCACCCTTGAAGATAATTCCCGCCGCGAAGATACGCCGGCGCAACTGATCTTCCTCACACTCCGGGCACTTCACCAGCGCGTCCTCGCTAAAGCTCTGCACCACTTCCAGTTCGTGCTCGCAGTTGTCGCACACGTATGCGTACGTGGGCATTGGTCTCCCTTTTCGCTCTGTGACTATCGTCAAAATCCAATTTCGGCGAAGGCCGGAACCGCCATTATACGCTGGGATTCCCGCTCTCTTATACGCCGATCCCACGGCGTCTCCGTCGTGCGCAAGCTCCCATTACCCGATATAATTGGCGGCGGGTAGGGGCAGGCTGTGACAAGCGGCAGGAGTAAGCGCCCACGTGATTATTTTCCAGTGGTCGGCGGTTGCGGTGGAGGGGTGCGTCGATCATGTGGTCAGTATCGTGCGGAGATGGGTGCATTCGGAGCTCATCGAACTCGGATGGCCCGCCGGTCGCATCTTCCGATCCGCCGGCCAGCGCGGTTCCCTCACCGTCGAGCACCACTTCGACGACATGCCCCTCTTTGAGCGTGCCTGGGAAGATTTGCTCAACAGTGACAAGGCCCCCGAGCTCTGGGCCGAGCTCCAGCCCTATCTCGTCGACGACAACGTCGACCGCCAGCTCTACTCCGTCACCTACGCCCGGGACCGCTCCCGCTAGATCAAGTTTCGGCCGCTCCCTCCGAATCGCCCCGCTTCAGTCCCTTCCCTGCTCCCGACGAAGTTCCAGCAGATTCACCAGCAACTCCCCTACCTGCTCTTGGTCCGCCAGCCGTCGGCTTCCCTTGGACGCGCCCGGTCCCACCTTAATTCCCACATCCTCCGGACCCAACACCGCGAAGGCGTCCTCATCGGTCAGGTCGTCCCCCAGGAACACCGTCGCCTCGGCCCCGCACTCCTCGCGAATTCTTACTAACGCCACGCCCTTATCCACCGCCGACGCCGAAATTTCCACCACCATCTTGCCGTGGCGCAAGTGCAACCTCGGGTCGCTCCCCGGTCCCGCCGTCACCATCCGCAGCGCCTCGTCTACCCCTGCCGGATCTACCTTGCGGTAGTGAAACGCCACCCCGGTCGGCTTCCTCTCAATATTCGCCCCGGGGAATTGCGCCGCTATTTCCTCCAGCGCCGCCGTGACCTCCACCAGCCCCGCCACCTCCTCACCGCCGACCGCCGGTCCCGTCTCCGCCCCGTGGCCTCCCACCAGCACCACGTTCGGCGGGCTACCCGATAGCCGTCTCAACTCCCCCCACGACCGCCCCGAGATGATCGCCGCCCGTGTGTCCGGCAGCTCCCCCAAATCCTGCAGCGCCCCCAGCGCCTTTTTGTCCGGGAAAGCCCGCTCCGGGTCATCGACGATCGGCGCCAGCGTCCCGTCGTAGTCGCTGACCACCAGCAACATCCCCACTCCGGCCACCCGCGCCAGCTCGCTCTCCAGCGATTTCAGGCCCCAAGCTCCCCGAGGCACTTCTTCGCCCATTCGTGGATATCGTGGCACTTTACATAGCGCCGCATCGCCGCCATACGCTTTTTTGCGTCTTCAACCGGCAGGTCCACCGCCGCCGCCAGCGCCGCCGCCAGCCCGTCCACGTCGTGCGGATTCACCAATAGCGCCTGCGTCAATCCTTCCGCCGCCCCGGTGAATTCGCTCAGCAGCAACACTCCCGTGTTGTCCAATCTCGTCGCCACATACTCTTTCGCCACCAGGTTCATCCCGTCCCGCAGCGGCGTCACCGCCATCACATCCGCCAGCAGGTAGTACGCCACCAGCTCATCCTGCTGCAGGTTGCGATACAGGTAGTGCAGCGGCACGTGCCCCGGGTGTCCGAACCGGCCGTTCACATGGCCCACGATCTGCTCGATCTGATTCCGCATTTGCGCGTATTCCCCCACCCCCTCCCGACTAGGCACCGCCACCTGAATGAAGACAAATTCATTTTCCCGTCCCGGATTCCGCTCCAGCAGCGCCTGAAACGCCTTCAGGCGGATATCGATCCCCTTCGTATAGTCCAGCCGGTCCACCCCCAGAATCACCTTGCGATCGTGAATTTCCCGGCGCAGCGCCTCGGCCCTCGCCACCGCCAGCGGCGACTTTGCCAGCGACGCGAATCGCTCCGTGTCAATCGCGATCGGCGCCAGCTGCAGCTTGATCGTTCTCCCCTCGTACTCCAGTACCTTGCCTTTTCGCCGCGCCGTGCTGAATCGCTGCGCCGCCCGACTAAAATTAGCCAGCCCCAGCGCCGTCTGAAACGCCACCACATCCGCCCCCAGAATCCCCTCCACGATTTGCGTCCGCCACGGAAGTTGGGCAAACAGCTCCACCGGCGGAAATGGTATGTGCAGGTAAAACCCGATCGTCACGTCCGGGCGCCGCGCTCGCAAGTACCCCGGCACCAGTTGCAGCTGATAGTCGTGTACCCATGCAATGTCCCCCGGATTCACCGCCCCCGCCGCCTCCCGCGCGAACCGTTGATTCACCTCAACGTACGGTCCCCACCAGTGCCGGTGATACTCCGGCGTTCGCACCGCGTCGTGATACAGCGGCCAGATCGTTCCATTGCAGAATCCGTAGTAGTAATTGTCCATCTCCTCCGCCGAGATCGACACCGGACGCTGCTCGATCCCCTCGTGCTTGAAGTTCTCGATCGTCTCGTCCGCCGCTCCCGCCCAGCCAACCCAGCTGCCCTCCCGCTCCTGCAGGAACGGGATCAGCGAACTCACCAGCCCACCGGGGCTCATCTCCCACTTCGAAGGGTCCTCGATCCGCGTCACCGGCAGTCGGTTGGCGATCACCACGATCCGCTTACCCATCGAATTCCCACGGCCAACTCCGGCTCCCCGCCGCACTTCCCACCCTGGCGTCGACAGATTTCACAGCGATCCTTCCGGCTTCACCTTATGTACCTCCCGGGCGCACCCTTCGATCATAGGCTTCGCCATCCCCGGTCACCACCTCACCCCTGGATCGACCAACCGCCGGCGCGCTATTGGGTACTATTGGAGACTATCTCTCGCCCCGCCTCTGCGGGGCGTTGTCGTCAAGGAGACGAATTCGTGGCCGATCCAATTGGCGTGGGCATCATAGGCGCCGGCAGCATTGCCAATCTCACCCACATCCCCGGATACAAAGGCATGCCCGAAAAGGCCAGGCTGGTCGCCGTCGCCGACGTCATCGGCGACGTGGCCGAGAAGGTCGCCAAAGAACACAAGATCCCTATGGCCTTCGACAACTATCACAAGCTCCTCGAACTCGAAGAAGTCGACGCCGTCAGCATCTGCACCCCTCCCGTAGCCCACCGCGACGCCACCATCGCCGCCCTGGAGGCCGGCAAGCACGTCTTGTGCGAAAAGCCCATGGCCATCAACGCCGCCGAAGCTCAGGAGATGGTCGATGCCGCCAAGCGCACCGGCCAGATTCTGGCCATCGGATTCCAATCCCGCTTCTCCGACGAAGCCCGCGCCCTCAAACGCCTCATCGACAGCGGTGAACTCGGCGATATTTACTACGGCCGCGCCGTCTACAACCGGCGTCGCGGCATTCCCTCCTGGGGCAAGTTTTACTCCCGTGAGCAAAACGGCGGCGGTCCACTCATCGACGTCGGCGTGCACGTCCTGGACCTCGCCCTCTGGCTCATGGGCTACCCCAAACCCGTCTCCGTCGTCGGCTCCGCCTACTGTAAATTCGGCAACCGCGACGACGTCTTCAACCGCTTCGGCCCCTGGAATCACGAGGATTACGACGTAGAAGATTTCGCCGTCGCCATGATCAAGCTTGAGAATGGCGCCACCCTCAACCTCGAGTGCAGCTGGGCCCTCAACATCTCCGAAGACTCTCAGAGCATCGTCCTCTGCGGCGACGAAGGCGGCGCCGTGCTGCACCCTCTCAAGGTTTTCAAAGACGACGGCCACATGCTCATCGATTGGGAACCGCAGGGTCTTGCCGATACTAATTACATAGAGATGCACGCCAACTCCGTCGGCAACTTTATCGACGCCGTCCGCGGCGACGGTGAAACCATCGTCAAGCCGGAACAGGGGCTTTACGTGGCCCAGATAGTCGACGCCATCTATAGCTCCGGCGAATCCGGTGAACTGGTGACCATCTGACCGTAACCACCACCGCGAATGTCCGGCCGGTGAGATTCGCGGGTCCGTTCCAACCGGCCCATGGGCAAGGGTATGAAATCGCAATCAGAACCCGCTCAATCTGAATCGGCTCCCGCCGTCCCCCTCCCGGTGCCGGCCCCATTCCGGGGTCGATCGCTAAAACCCGCCATCCGCCTTCTCGTCGCCCTCGTCCTCCTGCTCACCGTCACCGCTCGCCCCGCCCTTCTCCTCGCCGCCCCCGACTTCTGCGCCCCCCGCGAGACCCCGCAATTTCGATTCGGCTTCGCGTTTCTGAGCTCCCGCCTCGGCGAGACCATGGGCGACCCCATCGAATGCAAGCACGGCAATCCCGCGAATGGCGACACCCTCCAGGCTACCTCCACCGGCCTCGCCTACTACCGCAGCTACACCAACACTCCCACCTTCACCGACGGCTGGAACCACTGGGCTTGGACGTTCCAGGGTCTTGTCTACTGGACCGGCAGCGACATCGATCTCCCCGGCACCGCCGTCGCCGCCGAGCCGTAGTGCGAGTTGATGTCGGCGGCGGCTGCGGAAGCGGCTTCATCGTCAACTCCGAAGGCTACCTCGTCACCAACGAGCACGTCGTCACCACCTCCAACGAGGTATCGGTGCGCATGGACGGCGACGTGATTCTCGCCGGCACCGTCATCGCCCGTGACGCCACCCACGACATCGCCCTCATTAAGATCGGCTCCGGGTCTCACCCGACCGTAAGCATCGGTTCTTCGGACGAGGTGGCCCTAGGTGGCGCTCTGATCATCATGGGCCACCCGCTCTGCTCGCCGAACGTCACCGTCACCACCGGGATTCTCTCCAGCCGGGCGACGTTGGACGGATTGGACTTCATCCAGACCGACGCCACCGTCAACCCGGGCAACAGCGGTGGAGCCGCCTTCGACTCCCGCGGAGCCCTCATCGGCATCCCGGTCTTCAAGTTCGTGGGCGAGCTCATCGAAAACACCAATTTCCTCATCCCCATGAACCGCGTGCGACCGGCCGTCGATAGCTGGATCGAGCAACATCGCGCCGGCACTCTCGGGGCCACCACCGCCCCCGAGGGGGCCCCGGCGGTAACGGGCAACCCGGTTCTCGTTCACGAGCGGGACTCGCTTTTCTGCGGAATCGCAGGCGTCTCCTGGTGGGTCGAAAGTGTCCCACTCTTCCAGGCGGATAATTTCATAATGCAGTTTGACGTGTACGGCCTGGATCCCTCAGTCGGCACTGCGGCATGTACTTTGGTGGTGCCGAGGGGGACGATTTGGAGTACCTGGTTCTGACTGGCGGGTTCTCCAGGGGTTCGGGCGGGCCGTATGACATTAGTTTCATGGTGTGGAACGATGCCACCGGTTGGGTCCCGCAGGACCGGTATTCGGGTCTGGTGCCGCCTGCACCATATTCGGTGGAAGTGGCGGTTATCTACCCGTCCGTCTACGTCTCAATTAATGGCCAGCTCGCTACTGTGTTCGATGGTGTCGCCGCAAAGGGCCGCACCCTTGGAATGGCTTGCACCGTGTTCACGGGTGTCACATCAACCTCGATGACTTTTCGCAATATCAGGGTCTGGGCTTACTAGACCTGTCGCGATGTCCCGCGTCTGTGCCCACTGTTTAGTCCCGTACCCCTTCGTCGAAACCGTGACCCCTTCCAGCACCATTGCCGGTTGGTTGCATCAGTTCCGCCCCCGCCCCCTACTCCTTCGTCGAAACCGTGACGCCCTCCAGCACCATTGCCCGTTGGTTGCATCAGTTCCGCCCCCGCCCCTTACCCCTTCGTCGAAACCGTCACGCCTTCCAGCACCATCGGCGGCGCGTACAGCCTTCCCCCTACCCACTCGCACCGCCCGCCGATTTGTCCGATATTCGCCAACAATTCATACGTATTCCCCGAGATCAGCGTGTCCTTCAGCCGCCCGACGATCTCCCCCTTCTCGATCTTGTATCCCAGCAGCAGATTCCCGCCGAAATCGCCCCGTAGCACGTTGGATTGCCCCCCGCCCAGCAGATAGTCCGCCAGAATCCCCTCCTCGATATCCGCGATCAGTTCCTCCAGCGTCCCCTCCCCGCCCCGCACCACCGTCGCCGATCCTCGCGGAGAAGGCGTCGCCCCGTACCCGTTCCCGGTACTGCTCGCGCCCACCTTGCCCGCCGTCTGCAAATCAAACAGGAAGTTCGTCACCACCCCTTCCTCCACCAGCGGCACCCGGCTCGTCGGCACCCCCTCGTCGTCGAACGGGCACGACTGCGGGCTGCGATACAGCGTCGCGTCGTCGGCGATCGACAGCCTCTCGTCAAACAACTTCTCACCGATCTTCCCGGCCAGCGGCGATGCCCCCTGCTCCACCATCTTCCCGTTGAACCCTGCCCCCAGCGCCGGACCCACCGTTATCATGAAGGCCATCGGGGTCAGCACCACCGGCATCGTGCCGACCCCCACCGATGCCGTCACCTTCGCCAGCTCCAGCTTCTTTGTGATCTCCTCTTCCACCCGGTCTACGTCAAAATCGGGTCCGCAATCCACCTGAAACGAGTAGATATCCAGCACGTCCGAGCCACGCACCAGGTTCGCGCTCACCGACCCGCCGAAACTCGTCCGCTCGTACGCCAACTCGCCCCCCGCTCCCGCGATCAGCGTCCGCTCCACCTCCTTGTCCAGACCCACGTCGATATTCAGCTCGCCCTCGTGTTCCAGCAGCCGGTCCACGATCTCCCGGCCCGTCTCCGCCATCCGCTCCACCGGATACGCCGGCGTCCGCCGATCAAACACATCCACCTCCGGATTGCCCGTCGGCTTTGGAAACTCATACTCCGCCTCCGGCCCAAATCCAGCCGCCGCCACCGCCGCCTCCACCACCCAGTCCGGGTTCTCAAACTTGCTCGTCGAAGCGATCCCGATCCGCCCCTCGTGGATCACTTGCAGCGTCAGCGAACGCGAGTCCTTCGTCTCCAGCGTTTTCAGCTTGTTCGCCTTAAATTCCACCGGCGTGTTGCTGCTCGAGTGCTGGTAGACCTGCGCCGCCCCCGCCGCCTTCAACGCTCGTTCCAGGACCTCACGGTGGAACACTAGACCCCGCCGATCACGCAACGAGCCAGCCGTACGTGGGGTGCGCCGTTACCCACCGGCAGGCCCGATTGTCCCGCCTTCCCACATCCGCCCCCGCCCGGGTCCCACCGAAAATCGTCCCCCACCGCATCCACCGCCTTCAGCGTCTCGAACACGTTCCCCGTCAACGTCACTCCTCGCAGCCGTTCCGCGATCTTGCCCTCCCGGATCATAAAGCCTTCCATCGCCCGGAACGTAAACATCTCCATCGCCGTCTGTCCCCCCAGCCAGTTCACCGCGTAAACCCCTTCATTTACGTCCGCGATCATCTCCTCGAAGCTCGTCTCCCCCGCCTCGATCGACGTGTTCGTCATCCGCACGATCGGCGGATACCGGTAGCTGATCGCCCGTGCGTTCCCCGTCGGCTCCTCGCCCATCATTCCCGCCGTTTCCCGCGAGTGCAGCCTGCCTGTCAGCCGACCCTCTTGGATAAGGTAGTTCTTCCGCGACCGCACCCCTTCCGCGTCGTACTTATACGATCCGCTCAACCCCGGCTCGGCCGCCGAATCCACCACGTTCAAGATCGACGGTCCGAACTCCTTCCCCAACTCCAGCAGCTCCCGCATTCGCGGATTCTCGTGGACGTGATCCGCCTCGCTCAGGTGTCCGAATGCCTCGTGGATGAACACCCCGGCCAGCGAAGGGTCCATCACCACCACGAACTCCCCGCTGCGCGCCGGCTGCGCCTCCAGCAGGTCCACCGCCTGCCGCGCCGCCGCGGCGAACTCCTCGTGCAAGCCCCGCACCGCGTCAAAATCCTTCGTGCTCGCACGGCTCGTCCGACCCGTCTGGATTTCCCCGCCCTCCCGCGCCGAAATCACCCCGCCTACCCGCACCAGCATGCGGTCCTGCTCGATGTAGCTTCCATTCGAGCTGACGAACCGCACCTTCCGCTTTGAGTCCGAGTAGTAGACCTGCGCCGTCTGTATCTTGTCCGAGACCGACAGCGCCGCTTCCACGTACTCGTCCATCAGCGCTTTCTTCTCGCTCAGCGGCACCGTCGCCGGGTCCACCGCCACCTCCGCCGGCACGATTTCGACCACCGGCTCCACTGGCGCCAGCGCCGTTTCCTCCTGCGCCGCCAGCCGCGCCTGCCTCACCGCCATCGCCACCTTCTCCTCCAGGCTGTCCAGCTCATTGAACGACACGAAGCCCCACCCTCCGTTCACCACCGCCCGCACGTTACCTCCCAGCGCCCTCGTCGTGCCGATGCTCTCCAGCTCTCGCATCCGGTAGCCGATATGTGTCGAGGTCGCGTCCTCGACTCTGATCTCGCAGTAGTCCGCGTCCACGCCTCGCAGCGCCGCTTCCAGTCGTTCCCGCATGTACCTCGCCAGTAGTTCTTGATACTCGATTCCGGACGTCGAGTATATGGGTTCGCCACCCGGCCGACGACCGCACTCTAAGCTCGGCGGACCGCTCCCCTCACGGCACCGAGACCGGCCCCGTCTTGGCGGAACTTCGAAACCGCAAACCGTCGCCTCACGCCCGGACCCGACTGGTGAGCGCCCGCTCCTGCCCGGTATATTCTCTAGTCCTGAACCCGATCACGTCAGTTACCGTCCGTCGTCAACCATCGCCGGTCCCGACCCATCACGAGGTGCGTTTGAATATCCGTCTCGCCGGTTCGGTTTTGGTGTTAACCGTATTCGTGGTCGCCGGCTGCAACGCCGATTCCCAACCTATCCCTTCCGCCGCCGCCCCCTCCCCGGTTACCGCCCCACCCACCGCCGCCTCCCCGTCCCCTTCCGCCACCCCAACCCCGCTGCCTTCCCCATCCCCTTCCGCCACCCCAACCCCGCTGCCTTCCCCATCCCCCACTTCCACGCCCACGCC
>Ga0114999_10000115_pt1 | contig 110026 bp, 105 predicted proteins | sample ArcticOcean_MG_C_3_FD_89820 | JGI IMG/M metagenome (GOLD analysis project Ga0114999, IMG submission 89820) | Marine microbial communities from western Arctic Ocean - ArcticOcean_MG_CB8_126 | ecosystem: Environmental > Aquatic > Marine > Oceanic | place: Arctic Ocean: Canada Basin | collected...
TGGCGGAGGGGGTGGGATTCGAACCCACGGTACCCAGAGGGTACAACGGTTTTCGAGACCGTCCCGTTCGGCCACTCCGGCACCCCTCCGCGCGACGATCACAAGGATCGTTCGGTGGCCGCCTCAATAGCCCAAGGCCCGGTGCGCCACAAGTCCCGGGTTGTTTTCGGGAGTCGCGAAACTAACCAGAAACAACGGTAATATTATTGACTTGGCGCGCCTGGTGGCTATAGTTCCGGCCGCGCGCACGGGGTCTGTCGTAGGATCGCGCGCATATTGTATTCAAAGGTAACTGGCAGCTTCCATGTACGCAGTCATCAAGACAGGCGGCAAGCAATACCGCGTCGCCAAGGATGAGATCATCGCCGTCGAGAAACTCGCGGGCGAAGCCGGGGCGAGTCTCGACCTGGCTGAGGTCCTGATGCTCAGTGACGACAAAGGCACGACGATCGGCAGTCCGCTGGTCGAAGGCGCCAGCGTCAGCGCCGAGGTCGTCGAGCAAACGCGCGGCGACAAGATCATCGTCTTCAAGAAAAAGCGCCGCAAGAACTATCGCCGCAAAAAGGGTCATCAGCAAGACCTCACGCTGCTGCGCATCACCGACATCAATGTCCCAGGTGCGAAGCGCGCGGCCAAGTCCAGCGCCGGCAAGACCGCGAAGAAGGAAGACGAGGCGCCCAAAGAAGCGGCCGAGGAAACACAGGCGCCGGCAGTGGCAGTGGAAGCCGCAGCCACCGAGACCGCCGCTCCAGAGGCGAAAGCCGAGGCCAAACCGAAGGCGGCAGCGGAAAGCAAGACCGCGGCACCGAAAAAGAAGGCTCCTTCTTCTAAATCCAAGGAAGCGAGTTCCGGCAAAACCGCGGCAAAGCCGAAGGCGGCCGCAACGCGTAGCCCGAGCACAAAATCTGACAGCACCGACAAAGTCGGCGCTTAAGGGAGCGATAGCATGGCGCACAAAAAAGCAGGTGGCAGTTCACGCAATGGCCGTGATTCGGCGGGACGCAGACTCGGTGTCAAGAAATACGGCGGCGAGCACGTGATTCCCGGCAATATCATCATCCGGCAGCGTGGCACCAAGTGGCGGCCGGGCCAGAACGTTGGCCTCGGCAAGGACCACACGATCTTCGCCCTGATCGAGGGTAAGGTCGCCTACGCGAAGAAAGGGGCGGGACACACCTACGTATCCGTAGAGCCGCCGGCCTAACCGGGCTCGCCCGCGGATCTCCCAACAAGGGGAATGGCGGGCCATTCCCCTTTTTTCGTGGCGGTATCCGCATTCGGACAATTCGATGAAATTCCTCGACCAAGCCAAGATCTACATGAAGGGCGGCGACGGTGGTAATGGCGCCGCCAGTTTCCGGCGTGAGAAGTTCGTTGAATTTGGTGGCCCCGACGGTGGAGACGGCGGCCGCGGCGGAGATGTCGTGGTGCACGCTGTCACCGGTCTCAATACCTTGATCGACTATCGCTACCGCCAACACGTCAAGGCACAGCGAGGCCGGCCGGGTGCCGGCAGCGACCGTACCGGCGCCGGCGGCAAGACGGTGGACCTTCAGGTTCCCGTGGGCACCCAGATCTTTGAAGAAGACGGAGAAACTCTGATCACGGACCTGACCGAAGTCGGCGCCCGCGTGGTCCTGGCAGCGGGCGGCCAGGGCGGCCAGGGCAATGCACGGTACAAAAGCTCCACCAATCAGGCGCCGCGGCGCGCCGACCCCGGCACTCCCGGTCAGGAGCGCTGGGTCTGGCTGCGGCTCAAACTGATCGCCGACGCCGGACTCGTGGGTTTGCCGAATGCCGGGAAGTCGACCTTCATCGCCGCCGTCAGCGGCGCACGGCCAAAAATCGCCGATTACCCCTTCACCACGCTACACCCAAATCTGGGCGTGGTTCGGCGGAGCGACGGCGAATTCGTTCTCGCCGATATCCCAGGCTTGATTGAAGGCGCACACGAAGGAGCAGGTATCGGCGACCGGTTCCTCGGACATATCGAACGCTGTGGAGTTCTCGTTCACCTCGTGGACGGAACCCTGGACGATGTCGCCGACGCCTATCAGACGATTCGCACCGAACTCGATGCCTATGACCAGAGCCTCGGCGAAAAGCCGGAGATCGTGGCACTCAACAAGTGTGATGCTCTGAGCGCGCAGGAAATTTCAGAAAAATCGAAGGCGCTCTCGGAAATATCAGGTGCCGAAGTGCATGCCATCTCGGCAGTTTCCGGCGATGGGATGGACGCGATTGTCTATCGGCTGATGAAGGATGTCCGCGCTTGGCGTGACGCCGAACTAGAGCACGAAGGCCCCCTGCAGCCAGCCGTTGCAGGCTGGTCGCCATGACCACCCGGCTCAGCGAAGCCCGTCGAGTCGTCATCAAGATTGGCTCCGCCCTTCTGGTTAACACCGAGGGCGGCACGCTCAAGCGGTCCTGGCTGGAAGCATTGGCCGACGACGTGTCCCGCATGAAAGAGCGCGGACAGGACGTTGTCATCGTTTCGTCCGGTTCGATCGCGCTGGGCCGACGGCAGCTTCAACTCGAAGAAAGGGTTCTCAGGCTTGAAGTGAGCCAGGCCGCCGCCGCGGTGGGTCAGATCCGGCTCGCCCATGCTTATCAAGAGGTCCTCGCGCATCACGGCATCAATACGGCGCAGATCCTGCTCACCAGCGCGGATACCGAAGCCCGGCGGCGTTACCTCAACGCCAGAAGCACCATCAACACGCTCCTGAACCTCGGCTCGGTTCCCGTCATCAACGAAAATGACACCGTCGCCACGGAGGAAATTCGGTTCGGCGACAACGACCGGCTCGGCGCCCGCGTCGCGGAGATGATCAGCGCCGACTGTTACGTGCTGCTTTCGGACGTCACCGGTCTGTTTACCGCCGACCCCCGGAACGATTCTTCGGCGGAGTTGATCCCCGAGGTCCGCGAGATCACCCCGGCCATCGAAGCCCTGGCAGGGAAAGCGGCAAGTGACGATGCACGGGGCGGAATGATTACCAAGATCGAAGCGGCGAGGATCGCGGTTTCGGCAGGTTGTCACGTTTTAATCGCCGATGGGACGGTTCAGCGTCCCCTCACGGCGATCGAGGATGGAGGCCCCGGGACCTGGTTCATTCCCCATGCCAATCCACAAACCGCCCGAAAACTCTGGATTGCGGGAAGTTTGAGACCGGCCGGCCGAATCATCGTGGACGATGGCGCGATCACTGCGCTGAATAACGGAAAGAGCCTGTTGCCGGCGGGCGTCAGATCAGTCGAAGGGTCCTTCGAGCGCGGGGATTCGGTTGTTGTCTGCCGGCAGAACGGCAGTGAGATCGGGCGCGGCCTGATCGCCTATTCATCTCAAGATGCCCTGCGAATCATGGGGCACAAAAGCCGTGAAATCGAAAATCTGTTGGGATACCGTGGCCGTGACGAAATGATTCATCGTGACGACCTGACGTTAACCCGCGAACTCGACGACAGCAAAGCGAGGCAGGCATGAGCGCCATCGGGACGGCGGAAGTTACAGACCTGGACGAGGACGTCGGTACCTTGATGACGCGCCTTGGCAAGGCCGCGCGTGCTGCCGGATCGGTCCTCGGCAGCGCGTCGACGGACGCCAAGAACGCGGCGCTAGTGGCGGCTGCAGAAGAAATCCGTGCTCGAAGCGGCGACATCCTCGAAGCCAACGCCGCTGACATGAAGGCGGCGCACGACTCAAATCTCAGTGCCTCCAAACTGGACCGGCTGTTACTCGATGTCTCCCGTATTGAAGGTATCGCAAAAGGGCTCGAAGACGTCGCAGCGCTTCCAGACCCGGTCGGCGACGTCATCGCCGAATGGACCCGCCCCAACGGCCTGCGCATCTCCCGTGTGCGTGTCCCATTGGGGGTGATCGGAATCATCTACGAATCACGTCCCAACGTGACGGCCGACGCGGGCGCCCTGTGCCTGAAATCGGGCAATGCCGCCATCCTGCGTGGTGGCTCGGAAAGCCATTATTCCTCGGGCGCCATTCACGAATGCCTGCGGCGGGGGCTTCGCACCACCGGGCTGCCCGAGGCAGCCATACAGCTTATACCGACGAGCGACCGCGCCGCGGTTGGCGAACTGCTGCGCCTGTACGATTACGTCGACATCATAGTACCGCGCGGTGGCCGCTCGCTGATAGAACGGGTCTTCGAAGAGAGCCGAATACCGGTGATCGCGCACCTCGATGGACTGTGTCATGTCTATGTCCATGGTGATGCAGATCCGGAGATGGCGCGGGAAATCGTGCTCAACGCCAAGATGCGGCGCACCGGAGTCTGCGGTGCGGCAGAAACTCTGCTGGTGGACAAAACAGTGGCGGCGAGCCACCTGCCCCCGATCATTGACGACCTGATCGTGGCCGGATGCGAGGTCCGCGGCGATCGATCCACGCAGTCGCTGGACGACCGGGTCAGCGCGGCGGCAGAAGAGGACTGGACCACGGAATACCTGGACGCGATCCTTTCCGTCCGCGTCGTCGACGATCTCGACGCGGCCATCCGACATATCGAATCCCATGGCTCTCATCACACCGAGAGCATCGTCACCGGCAACGAGCAGGCCGCCGAGCGATTCCTCAACGAAGTGGACAGTGCAATCGTGTTGCACAATGCCTCAACGCAATTCGCCGACGGCGGTGAGTTCGGGATGGGAGCAGAGATCGGCATCTCGACGGGCCGCCTGCATGCCCGGGGTCCCGTGGGCGTGGAACAGCTGACCACGTTCAAATATGTCATCCATGGATCGGGACAAGTCCGGCCCTGATGATCCCTGGATCGATATCCCTATTCCCTATGACGCCCAGAAGCGCATGAAAGAGTCGATCGAGTCCCGCGGGCGTAATCCGCGTGGTCCGCGGGTTGGGCTTCTCGGCGGATCATTCAATCCCGCGCATGCCGGACATCGGCACATCAGTTTGTTGGCGCTTAAACACCTGCAGCTCGACCAAGTGTGGTGGCTGGTATCGCCACAAAACCCGCTGAAATCGACTGCCGGAATGGCCTCCTATGCGGAGCGGCTGAAATCCGCCCAGGAGACCGCTGGGGATCGGCGCATACACATCAGCGAAGCAGAAGTTGAACTGGGGACCCGATACACGGCGGATACCTTGCGCGCGCTGCGCCGCCGGCACCCCCGCCACCGTTTCGTGTGGATCATGGGGGCGGACAACCTGCTCCAAGTCACGCGGTGGCGGCGATGGATCGATATCTTCGAAACGGTTCCCGTTGCGGTATTCGACCGCCCCACCTATTCTTTCCAGGCATTGGCTGGCACTGCCGCGACACGGTACGCCCGCTGCCGGTTGAAGGAACACGAGGGAGGAACCCTGGCTGATCGAGACCCCCCAGCGTGGATCTTTCTTTGGGGTTCAAACGATCCTACGTCGGCGACGGCCCTGCGGGAAATCGCAGAGCGATCCTGAAAGACGATGGGATGCGGGCTTGCAACAAAGATGCCTCGTTGAGATACGCTGACGGAGGATGAAAAAATAGGCAAGAAGAACACCGCCGAACTCACATCGGCTGAGGTGCTGGAATTGGTGGTGTCATCGCTGGAGGACGACCAAGCGGGTGACATCGTTTCCATAGACCTCAGAAACAAGACAATCCTTGCCGACTACCTGGTGATCGCCACGGGCCGCTCTCAGCGGCACGTCGGAGCTGTTGCCGAACATCTAGTCGAACACTTGAAAGCGCATAAGCGCCGGCCCATCGGCGTCGAGGGCTTGCCACGATGTGACTGGGTCCTGATCGACGCAGGTGACGTGATTGCCCATATATTCCGTGAGGAAGTGCGCGAATTCTACAATCTGGAGAAGATGTGGTCGGTCGAATTGCCCGCTTCGGAACAGGCGGCCAGTTAACCGGCGATGCGCGTCTTGATCATTGCCGTGGGGCGCGGGAAACGCGACCCGACCGCTCCACTGATCGAGGAATACCTCAAACGCCTGCCCTGGCGGACCGAATTCAAGGAAGTAGAAGTGCGCGGACGGATGAACGCCGGTGAGCGGCAGGCCCGTGAGTGCAAACTCTTGCTCGAAGCGCTTCCCGAATCAGGACTGACCGTCGCCCTCGACCGAAGCGGAAAATCCGTAACCAGCGAAGGATTCGCGAAGCGGCTGCAAGAGTGGCAAAACCGCGCCCTGCCCATCATCACGTTTCTCATCGGCGGGGCGGATGGTTTCGAGAAGTCGATCCTGGAACGTAGCAACGAAATTATCTCCCTGGGCGCCATGACATGGCCGCACATGCTCGTCCGCGTGATGCTCGCAGAGCAACTGTACCGGGCCTCCTCGATCCTCTCGGGGCATCCCTATCATCGGGCCAGTTGACGAACGATTCTGAACTTGGGTGCGCAGAGCATCGCTGTGGTAAGAAATCCGGGATAAGGTAGTCCTCATGTATGACATCGACAGGCCCCGCCCCGTCGTCCTTTGCATTTTGGACGGTTGGGGTCATCGGGAGGCCGCAGAAGACAATGCCATCACGGGCGCATTGACACCGGTCTACGACCGGTTGCTTGCAGAGTGCCCTTGGACTCTGCTTGAAGCGTCGGAAACCCATGTCGGGCTGCCCAGCGGCCAGATGGGCAATTCCGAGGTCGGGCACATGAACATCGGAGCGGGGCGGGTGGTTTTACAAGACCTGCCCCGGATCAACGACGCCGTAAATAGCGGCGGGCTGGTCGAGAACGACAATCTCAAGAATTTCATCCGTGCGTTGAAGAGCAGCGGCGGAACCTGTCATTTGCTGGGATTGCTGTCGCCCGGCGGTGTTCATTCACATCAAGAGCATATGGCCGCATTGGCCAACGCCGTGGCATCCTCCGGCGTTTCCGTCGCCGTTCATGCATTGTTGGACGGCCGTGACACGCCACCCAAAAGCGCGGCGGCGTATCTCGAAATTTTCCAAAACTCCGTCGAACATATCGATGCGATCCGGATCGTGTCCCTCTGCGGCCGTTATTTCGCCATGGATCGCGACCAACGTTGGGACCGTGTCGAAATCGCCTACGACGCGCTTGTAAACGGACAAGGGAAGCAGGTCCCGGACGTCCCATCCGCCCTTCAGAGCGCCTATGCGGCCGAGGAGACAGATGAGTTCGTGAAGCCGCGACTGATTGGCGCCTATGACGGGATGCGTGACGGGGATGGCATCCTGATGGCGAATTTCCGTTCCGACCGCGCCCGGGAATTCCTTTCGGCTTTACTCGATCCTGAGTTCAATCCGTTCGAACGGCGCAACGTGATCCAGTTCGCGGCCACCGCCGGGATGGCCGAGTATTCCAGTGAGCTCAATAGATTTATGCCGGCACTCTTCCCGCCGATCTGCCTTCGAGACACCATGGGAGAGATCGTATCCAAGGCAGGATTGAAGCAGCTGCGAATTGCCGAAACTGAGAAATACGCGCATGTCACGTTCTTCTTCAACGGCGGAGAGGAGCAAAGCTTCCCGGGGGAAGAGCGAATCCTGGTTGCATCCCCCAAGGTCGCGACCTATGACCTCCAGCCGGAAATGTCAGCCTTTGAGATCACCGACAAGCTGGTCAACGCCATCGAGAGTCGTGAATTCGACTTCGTTCTCGTGAATTATGCCAATGGCGACATGGTGGGCCATACGGGGAACTTCAGCGCAGCCGTGAAGGCGGTCGAGGCCGTAGACACTTGCCTCGGCAAGCTGGAGGGAGCCGTGAAAATGGCTGGCGGCACCATCCTGATCACCGCCGATCACGGGAACGCCGAACGCATGGCAGACGGAGATACCGGCCAGCCGCACACCGCACACACCATGGACCAGGTTCCGGCGATCCTGATCAACGCACCGCACCGGGTGGGTGGTTTGCGCGGCGGCCGGTTGGCCGATATCGCTCCCACTCTTCTCGATATCATGGGCCTGGCAATGCCCGATGAGGTATCTGGCACCTCTCTCCTCATAAACCGGGAAGACGCGGAAAATTCTCACGGCCTATCCGTTAACCGTGCTCTCGGGTAATCGGCGATTGTTTCGCCTCCTGTCCAGCCTGGCAGCATGCGCCGCGCTCTGCATTGGCGGCGCCACTCCGGCAGATGCTCAATCGGCAGAAAAGAAACTTCAGCAAATCGAGCGGGAGATCGAGTCCAGCCGCAAGCAGGAACAAAGCCTACAATCGAAAGCGCATCGCCTCGACCGTGGACTCAAATCAATGCGAGGCGATCTCATCGACACCGCCGCCTCGGTTCAGATCCAAGAAGGAAAAGTCTCCCAGATTGAGAGCAAGCTGAAAGCCCTGAGTGCGGAAGAACGGGTAAAAGCCCGAGATCTGCGCGCGCGGCATGGCGAACTTTCCTCGGTGATCGGAGGCCTGGCACGCCTGGGACGGCGCCCGCCGGAAGCCCTGATCTCCGGGCCCACAATTCCGCTCGACGCCGTGCGCAGCGCGATCGTGCTGACCAGTGTGATACCGGAACTTCAGCGACGGACCGACGGATTGCGCGCGGAACTCACCGCGCTCCGGGCAGTTCGACGGGAAATCTCGGGCGAGCGAGCTGCTTTGGCATCCGCATCCGAGACCCTTTTCCGCGAACGGCAGGCCCTCGATCGTCTGCTGACCCAGACGTCGCGCCTGCACAAACAAACCCTCAGTAAAAGAAACCAATCCAAACAGCGTATCGCCCGCCTCGCCAAAGAAGCCAAGGATCTGCGCGCGCTGCTGCGGGAGCTGCAAAAGGAGGAAGCCCGACTCGCCCGGGAATCTCCGAATACCACGATCATTCCGGGAGGCGGTAAGCCGTTCACCAGCGCGCAAGGCAAGCTCCCTCTGCCCGTTCGAGGGCGGTTGGTCACACAATTCGGCGAGCGCAATCAATTCGGGACCCGAAATCGGGGACTCAGCCTCTCGACACGGTCTCAGGCACAGGTAGTTGCGCCGTATGACGGCCGTATATTGTTTGCTGGACCATTCCGCAGCTATGGGCAACTCTTGATCATCTCTCATGGCGAGGGATATCATTCGCTGATAGCCGGGATGTCCCGCATCGACGGTGCTGTAGGCCAGTGGCTGCTGGCTGGAGAGCCCATAGGACGGATGGGCAAGAATGATGGCACCGCCCCTGTCCTATACGTAGAATTGCGACGAAACGGCGTGCCGATTAACCCGCTTCCCTGGTTAGCGGCCAATGAGAGAAAGGTGAGTGGATGAAGCGTTCGGTGTTGTTTCTTGCCCTGATGGGGCTGGCTCTTCCGACGATGCCAGCGGCAGCCCAATCGGGTAGTTCAGACACGTACCGCCAGTTGCAGCTCTTCGGAGATGTCTTCGAACGCGTGCGCTCGGACTACGTCGAGGAGGTCACGGACGACATCCTGATCGAGAAAGCCATCAACGGCATGCTGACCTCACTTGACCCTCACTCGGGCTATCTCAATGCCAAGAGCTACCGGGACATGCAGGTCCAGACAAAGGGGGAGTTTGGCGGTCTCGGGATCGAAGTGACCATGGAGAATGGCGTGGTCAAGGTCGTCTCGCCGATAGATGACACGCCCGCATACCGCGCCGGGGTCAAAGCGGGTGATTTTATTACCCGGATCGACGGGCAGCAGGTTCTGGGGCTTACGCTGACGGAAGCCGTCGAAAAGATGCGAGGACCGATCAGTACAAGCATCGCCCTGACGATCTCGCGGCCCGGGCAGAAGCGTCCCTTCGACATATCGATTACGCGTGCGGTTATCAAAATTCAATCCGTCCGATCTCGAGTTGAAGGCGATGCGGCCTATGTTCGAATCACGTCATTTAGCGAGCAGACGGAAGCCGGCCTGAAGAAGGCAATGGCCTCGCTGAAAAAGGAGCTAGGTGGGGATATCCGGGGCGTCGTGCTGGATCTGCGCAACAATCCAGGTGGACTCCTGGAACAAGCCGTTGCTGTTGCCGATGCATTTCTCGACCAGGGTGAAATCGTTTCAACTCGTGGCCGCAGCCCGGACGACGTCCAGCGCTTTTCAGCTCGCGACGGAGACATGTCTGACGGCAAACCGATTGTTGTGCTGATCAATGGCGGATCCGCTTCGGCGTCGGAAATTGTGGCGGGCGCCCTGCAAGACCACCGGCGGGCCCTTGTGCTGGGAACCAAATCGTTCGGCAAGGGTTCGGTTCAGACGATCATTCCTCTGGCGGGCCATGGTGCCATGCGCCTGACGACGTCGCGTTATTACACGCCGTCCGGGCGGTCGATCCAGGCAACCGGAATCGAACCCGATATTGAGATCGTCCAGTCCCGTGTGGAACCGATCGATGCCGGCCCGCAACGGACCGAAGCCTCATTACGCAATGCTCTGGAATCTGAGGATAACGGTCAGGAAGACTCGAACGCGGGTGCGACTCCGGAAGCGGGCGCAGCCGCGCCGGAACCGGAAGCCCAGGACTATCAGCTCGCGCGGGCCCTCGACCTGTTGCGCGGGATTACGCTTTACCGAAATCGGACCAACTAGGAGCGCGTCTCGGAAATCTCCGATACGCGAACAGGCTGATCAGTGGCTCGACGAGCCCGTTCAAGACGGAATCGCCGCGAAAAGCAGGAAGGCGGGCGTCAGTTCAATTTTCCGCTGATCGCCGGACTGGCTCTGTTTGGCGTCATGCTCGGATTATTCGGCTGGGCTTGGCTGTTTTTCGATGAAGACGCTTTTGAAACTGCGATGAGGCCGCCCGTTGTGCAGGCGGACATTCCGCCGACTCCACAATTTTCCCATTCCCAGGATGAAGACGGCCTCGAAGACGAGGATGATGACGAGGCGCAGACTCGTGAGGACGACGTCGCCGAAACATCCGAATCAAGTGAAAATGCGGCGCAACCTTCAGAGGATCAAGGGTCAGAGGACCAAGCAGACGTTAAAGAACAGGCAGAGCCCGTAGCCGCACCTCCGCCTCTGCCAGAGGAAAATCAGGTCGCCCTTGCTCCGGCACCTCAGCCCGAGCTGGTCGCTGAGGGTCCGTTGCCCGTTATCGCGCCGGATGGCCGCATGGCCTGGCAAGTCTATGCCCGGCCGTTCGAACTCAGAGATCCGAAAATTCCGAAGATCGCGGTTATCATCGGTGGCCTGGGACTAAGCCGGGCAGCAACTGAGGCCGCGATACAGCAACTACCTGGTGCTGTCTCCTTGGCATTTGTTCCTTACGCACGTGATCTGGAAGATTGGATCGCTCAAGCGCGGGCCGCCGGGCATGAGGTTTTGCTTGAATTGCCGATGGAGCCCTTCGACTACCCAAACAACGATCCAGGCCCTCACACATTGTTGACGACACTCGATTCCGACGAGAACCTGACGCGCCTGGATTGGCTGCTCAGCCGGTTTACCGGATACGTCGGCGTTACCAATTTCATGGGCGCGAAGTTCACGACGTCAGCAGGCTCCATGGAACCCATCCTCGCTGAACTCAATGATCGCGGATTGCTCTACCTGGACAGCAAGGCCACGCGAAACAGTGTGGCAGGTGACATTACGGCAGAACTGGAGATGCCGAGCGTCGTCAGCAACAAGTTCATCGATCGCGTGGCATCGCGCGTTGCCATCGACGCCCGCTTGTTCGAACTCGAGCGCATCGCAAAATCCTCGGGAATTGCTGTTGGCATCGGTTTTCCCTACCCGGTTACAGTCGAGCGTGTTGCGGAGTGGGCGCGAGGCCTTCGCCAGAAGAGGTATGCCCTCGCGCCACTTTCTGCCGTGGTACAGGGCGCGTCATCCGAGTGAACAAGACGCAGTTAGACCACCTCGCTTACCGTCCATGCGTCGGCATGATGTTGGTGAATGCCGAAGGGCACGTGTTCGTCGCCGACCGGAGCGACGTAAGTGAGCCCGCATGGCAGATGCCTCAAGGCGGCATCGACGAAGGCGAGACGGCGGAAGCGGCCGCTTGGCGAGAACTCGCGGAAGAGATCGGAACGGATAGAGCGAAACTGATCGCCGAAAGCAAAGATTGGCTCACGTACGATTTTCCCGCCGATCAATTAAAGAAGGCTTGGAAAGGCCGTTACCGGGGACAGCGGCAGAAGTGGTTCCTGTTTAGGTTCGCGGGCACGGACGATGATATCGATCTCGATGCGCACAACCGGGAGTTCGACAAGTGGAAATGGGTTGAGCCCCAAACACTTCCTGACTTGATCGTGCCGTTTAAACGCACGGTCTACGAGGACGTGCTGACCGAATTTTCGGAAGCACTGTGTCAATTGAAGAGCGGGACTACGACCTAGAGCAGATCGAGCCTAAGCGGAATCACTTCGTGATCCCATTCAGGCGCGTGAATCGGCTCTAATTGACCGCCTTCAGCATTTCAAGCAACAACGCGATGGTCGCCTGCGCCTTGTGCGTCGCATCATCGGTCTCGGCATCCTCGAGATCTTCCTCGGCGTCTTTCAGGCGCTGCTCAAGAACTTCACGGTCCATCTCCGTCACGGGAACGGCTTCCTCCGCCAAGATCGTGAGACCCACCGGCGTCACTTCGGCAAAACCACCAGTGATGAAAATCCGTTCCGGGGCGTTACCTTCTTCGTGTATCTCGATCACGCCTGGCCGGACCGAGGAAATCACCGGCGCGTGGCCTGCCAGCACGCCGAAATCCCCCTCCCCACCCGGGACCACGACCATATCCGCTTCGGTCGAAACGAGGAGCTGTTCCGGTGAGACGAGTTCGAGCGTGAGTTTTTCAGCCATTGAGTCGCTTCCCAGAGCTATGCGGCCTCAGCCGCCATTTCCTTGGCTTTCTCCACCACATCGTCGATGGTACCAACCATATAGAAGGCGGATTCAGGAAGATCGTCGTGCTTACCGGCAATGATTTCCTGGAATCCCCGGATGGTTTCCTCCAGAGGCACGAAGACACCTGCGTGACCCGTGAACACCTCGGCCACGTGGAAAGGCTGACTGAGGAATCGCTGAAGCTTACGAGCGCGCGAGACCGTCAGCTTGTCATCTTCCGACAACTCGTCCATGCCGAGAATGGCGATGACGTCCTGGAGGGATTTGTAGGCCTGCAGGACACGCTGAACTTCACGCGCCACATCATAGTGTTCGTCACCGATGATACGCGCGTCCAACATACGCGACGTCGAGTCCAGCGGATCCACAGCCGGATAGATTCCGAGTTCGGCGATTTGACGGTTGAGCACGGTCGTTGCGTCAAGATGCGAAAACGCTGTCGCAGGTGCAGGGTCGGTGAGATCGTCCGCCGGCACGTAGATCGCCTGTACCGACGTGATCGAACCTTTATTGGTCGATGTGATCCGTTCCTGCAATTGCCCCATATCCGTGCCCAGTGTCGGCTGATACCCCACGGCCGAAGGAATACGTCCGAGGAGCGCGGAGACCTCAGAACCAGCCTGAGTGAACCGGAAGATATTGTCGATGAAGAGAAGAACGTCCTGTCCTTCTTCATCGCGGAAGTATTCAGCGAGCGTGAGGCCCGTGAGTCCCACCCGTGCCCGGGCACCCGGCGGCTCATTCATCTGACCGTAAACGAGGGCCGCCTTTGAGCCTTCACCATCCGGATTGATCACGCCGGACTCCAACATCTCGTGATAGAGGTCGTTACCCTCACGGGTCCGTTCGCCGACACCGGCAAAGACGGAGAAGCCACCATGGGCCTTGGCGATATTGTTGATCAACTCCATGATGATGACGGTCTTACCGACACCCGCACCACCGAACAGGCCTACTTTTCCGCCCTTCGGATACGGCTCCAGCAAATCGATAACCTTGATGCCGGTGACCAGGATCTCCGCCTCTGTCGACTGTTCAACGAATTCCGGCGACGGTCTGTGTATGGGCAACCGCATCTTCGCGTCGACGGGGCCCCGTCCGTCAATGGGATCACCGACGACATTAAGAATTCGCCCCAAGGTCTCCGGACCGACGGGAACAGTGATCGGATCGCCTGTGTCCTGGACTTCCTGCCCCCGCACCAGACCTTCCGTGGAATCCATTGCAATCGTGCGCACGATGGACTCACCAAGATGCTGTGCCACTTCCAGCACCAGGGTTTGATCCTGGTTTTGCGTGTGCAGCGCATTGAGGATAGGCGGCAAATGACCTTCGTCGAATTGCACGTCCACGACGGCACCGATTACCTGGGATATCCGTCCGACAACGTTGGTCTGCTGGGTCATAAGATCGCTCCCGATTTTCCGTTTGGGCGCGCGGACTGCCTGCGCATTTATACGGCCTCCGCGCCCGAAATAATTTCAATCAATTCCTTGGTGATAATGGCCTGGCGGGTGCGATTGTAGACAAGGGTCAGCTTGTCGATCATGTCGCCTGCGTTGCGGGTCGCGTTATCCATCGCAGTCATACGCGAGCCCTGTTCGCTCGCCGCATTTTCCAACAACGCACGATAGACCTGGACGGAGATGTTGCGCGGCAACAGCTCGACCAAAATCTCGTCTTCTTCAGGCTCATACTCGAACATCGCGTCCGTTCCCTCGGGATGCAAATCCTGCTCCGACACTTCGGGAACAGCCACCGGTATGAGTTGATGCTCGGTTACTTCTTGAGTCAGCACTGACTTGAAATGACTGAAGAACAGCGAACACACGTCAAATTCGCCAGCCTCGAACATTTCCAAGATTCGCCGCGCGATTGGCGCCACATCTGCGAAGGCGAGCCTGCGCACACCCGATAAATCAATGGTGTCGATGATGCGCGCGCCGTGGTCACGGCGCAGCATGTCCCGGCCCTTCTTGCCGATGCACAGGATCTTGACCTCCTTGCCCGACTGGATCAGCACCGAGATTCGTTGCCTGGCACGCCGCACGATGTTGGTATTGAAACTTCCGCACAGCCCGCGTTCAGATGTCGCAACGACCAGAAGATGCACATGGTCCTCACTACGCCCGACCATGAGCGCAGGCGCATCATCTGTATTCGTGATTGCGGCCATCAGCGATGCAATCATGCGGCGCATGTGATCCGCGTAAGGGCGACCGGACTCAGCCTGCTCCTGAGCACGGCGTAATTTCGATGCCGCGACCATCTGCATGGCACGGGTTATCTTCTGCGTGGAACGGACGCTGTTGATCCGAACTCTGAGATCCTTGAGGTTCGCCATGAACCGTCAACCCATCGAATTATCTGATTGCACCGTTCGAGACCGCCTAAGCGTACTTCCGGGTGAAATCGCCGAGTACCGTCTTTAGTTTCTCGTCCGTTGCATCCGAGATTTCACGCTCTGACCGGATGGCATCCAGGATATCGGTGTGCTGGTTGCGGACTTCAGACAGGAATTTCTCTTCGAAGTCGGTCACCGCCTCCAAAGGAATATCATCGAGGAAACCGTTCACGCCGGCGTAGATCGCCACGACCTGCTCTTCCACGGGCAGCGGCCGATATTGCGGTTGCTTCAGCAGCTCGGTCAGGCGCGCACCACGATTCAGCAACCGCTGAGTCGTAACGTCGAGGTCCGATCCAAACTGTGCAAACGCGGCCATCTCGCGGTATTGCGCCAGTTCGAGCTTGATACTGCCCGCAACCTGTTTCATGGCCTTGATCTGGGCGGCGGATCCCACCCGGCTGACGCTGATGCCGACGTTAATCGCCGGCCGAATGCCCTGATAGAACAGATCGGTCTCCAGGAAAATCTGGCCGTCGGTGATGGAGATCACGTTTGTTGGAATGTAGGCCGACACGTCGCTCGCCTGCGTCTCGATAACCGGCAATGCCGTTAACGACCCTGAACCTTCATCGTCGTTCAGCTTGGCAGCGCGCTCGAGAAGGCGCGAGTGGAGATAGAACACGTCGCCGGGGAACGCCTCGCGGCCTGGCGGGCGGCGCAACAGCAATGACATTTGCCGATAGGCGGTCGCCTGTTTGGAAAGATCGTCGTAAATGATGAGCGCGTGCATACCGTTGTCGCGGAAGTACTCGCCCATGGTGCACCCCGTGTAGGGTGCCAAGAACTGCAGTGGTGCCGGCTCGGAGGCGGTTGCGGCAACCACGATCGTGTAGCCCATGGCCCCGGCTTCCTCCAAGGTCTTGACCACCTGAGCCACGGTTGAGCGTTTTTGGCCGATCGCAACATAGACGCAGTAGAGCTTCCGCGATTCGTCGTCGCCCTCGTTGATCGATTTCTGATTGATGATGGCGTCGATGGCGACAGCCGTCTTGCCCGTCTGCCGGTCGCCAATGATGAGTTCGCGCTGGCCTCGGCCAACGGGAACGAGGCTATCGATAGCCTTCAAACCGGTCTGCATCGGCTCATTCACGGATTTTCGTGGGATGATGCCGGGGGCTTTCACTTCCACGCGTTTACGTTCGGTCGCTTCCACGGGGCCCTTGCCGTCGATCGGATTGCCCAGGGCATCAACAACGCGGCCCAACAAATTCTTCCCGACCGGCGCGTCGACGATGGTCCCCGTCCGCTTGACGGTATCGCCCTCGCTGATCGTGCGGTCCTCGCCAAATATGACGACACCGACGTTATCTTCTTCAAGATTGAGCGCCATCCCGCGAATCCCGCCAGGAAATTCAACCATCTCACCGGCCTGGACCTGATCGAGCCCGTAAACACGCGCAATACCGTCACCAACGGACAGAACCTGCCCGACCTCTGAGACTTCGGCCTCGGTGCCGAAGTTCTCAATTTGTGATTTCAGGATCGAAGAAATCTCGGCGGCACGAATATCCATTAGCCAACCTCTTTCATGGCGGTCTGCATTTTCTGAAGCTTGGTCCGCAACGAACTGTCAACCATGCGCGAACCAATGCGAACGACGAGCCCACCGAGCAGACTTTCATCTACGTCTGTGGAGAGCGAAATCTTTTGATCAACGAGACCGGCGAGCTGCGATTTTACCCGTTCGACCTGTTCATCCGAGAGTGGCCGTGCGGACGTTACCTTTGCCTTTGTCTCTCCGCGGTGAACTGCCAGCAGAGTCTGAAACGCGGCAATCATGTCCCGAAGTCCAAACAATCGCCGATTTTGTGCGACGAGCCCGACAAATCTGCACACGAGTTCGCTGGTGTTGGCTGACTCCAGCACCGCGGCCATGGCCCGACCTTGATCTTCGCGGGAAATTACCGGGCTTCGAACCAGTCGCGCCAAGTCCGCGCTTTCGCCGATCATCCCGTCAAGCGACGCCAAGTCGCTGGCGACAGCGTCCAGCGTGCCTTGTTCGCGTGCAAGATCAAAGAGCGCCGATGCGTAACGCCCTGCTATGCCGGACACGATGCTTGTTTCGCTGACCAATTCAGACCATCCGTGGCGCCCGATCTAAAAGGGCTATCTTATTGATTTGATTGAGCAAACTTCGAAGCGGCGAGTTCTTCCACCTTCACCACCAAGCCGCGAGTTTCCTAGCACACCGATTTTCCCCTTGCAACCGCTGCCCGCCAGAGATGTTCGTCGTGAAAATTATTGTATTGGCGCGCAGCACGCCATCATCCGCGCTACAAAAATGAGTACGGATCGATATCAACCTGGATGCGTACGTTCGACGGAGATGGCACCCTTGCCAGCCACATGCGGACTAGCTCTTGTACCGGCATCTGGCGTCCTGCTTTGAGAAGGAGCCGGTACCGGTACAAACCACGCAAGACAGCCAAGGGAGCGGGGGCGGGCCCAAAGACAGAGACCCCTTTTTCACGGGGCGCCGCTGCCCCGAGTTTGCGTGCAATTGCGGACGCAACGCGGTCATCCCGCGCTGAGATGATCAATGCCACGAGACGCCCGTAGGGCGGCATCTCCGCCCGTTGCCGTGCTTCCTTCTCCCGCGCAAGAAACGCCTCCCGATCGCCGGATACCAGTGCTGCCATCACCGGATGATCGGGCAAGTAAGTCTGCAACAGAACACGGCCCGGACGATCCGCCCGGCCCGCCCGGCCCGCAACCTGATAAAGCAGTTGAAACGTCCGTTCCGCAGCGCGCAGGTCGCCGCCATCGAGTCCCAAGTCGGCATCCACGACTCCCACGAGAGTCAGCATGGGAAAATGATGGCCTTTGGCCAGAACCTGGGTTCCGATAACAATGTCGACGTCACGGTCCTCGATACGCCCGATCAGCTCGCGGGTCGCTCGTGGCCCGGAAAACGTGTCGCTCGCGACCACTTCGATCCTGGCTTCCGGGAAATGCGCAATGACCTCATCCGCCAAGCGCTCGACGCCCGGGCCGCATGCAGCAAATCGATTGTCCGCGGCGCACTCCGGACACGATTGAGGAAAGCCAAGTGCCAACCCGCAGTGATGGCACATCAGACGGCCAACGCGGCGATGTTCCACGAGCCAGGCAGAGCAATTCGGACACTCAAACCGAAATCCGCAATTCCGGCAAAGGGTCAATGGGGCGTATCCGCGCCGATTCAGAAACAGCAACGCCTGTTCTTCGACGGCCAAAGTCCCGGTGATCGCCTCGATGAGGCTGGACGACAACCAGGCGCCGGCAGGTAGGCCAACCTCACGCATGTCGATTGCTGCAACCCGTGGAGGGGCGGCGCTGCCGTGCCGTTCGGGCAGATGCACGCACCCGTAGCGGCCACTTTCAACGTTGACCACCGTTTCGAGTGACGGCGTCGCCGAAACCAGGACAACTGGAAACTTCGAGAGATGACCTCGCACTACGGCCATGTCGCGGGCATTGTAAATCGTGCCGTCTTCCTGTTTGTAGGAAGAGTCGTGTTCTTCATCCACAGCAATGAACCCGAGGTTGGCAAAGGGCAAAAACAATGCCGAGCGCGCACCAATCACGACCCTGGCCGAACCGCTCGCCACCGCGCGCCAGGTTCTTCGGCGGATCGACTGGCTCAATTCGGAATGCCATTGTGCAGGTCGCACGCCGAACCGAACTTCGAACCGCTCAAGCCAGCGACCGGTCAAAGCGATCTCTGGAAGCAATATCAATGCCTGGCGCCCCTGTTTCAGGGTCGCGGAAATCCCCTCAAAATAAATTTCCGTTTTCCCGGAGCCCGGAACACCGTCGATCAAAGTGACACTGAAGCCACCATCACCAAGATGCGCGTTTAATGCCGCGACCGCCTCCGTCTGACTGCTCGTGAGCTGTAGCCCCTCCCGGTCAACGTCCGGACTCTCGAATCCGATGTCCTCGGGTAATGCGTGCCGGATCAGTGTCCCACTATCAGCGAGGCCCCGCACGACTGTCGATCCCACCGCAGCCGCCTCGCAAATATCGGAGAGCATTCGAGGCGGGCCGTCTTGCATCAATGCAATGACGCGTTCCCGCGCCTTGGTCATCCGCTCCGGTAGCGGCCCAGCGAGACGATAGGCGACTCGAGGCACGGTCGTTTTGAAAACGGAAGCCACGCTCATGGCCATGCGGAGAACGCCTCCCGTCGGCGACAGCGTGTACCCGGCAACCCATTCCACGAACTTACGGGCGTCTTGCGACAGTCCTGGAAGATCGTGGCGCCCAACCACATCACGGAGTTTTCCCGCGTCGACCTCCCCACTACCAGGGCCCCACACCACGCCGTTCAGCTCCCGCTTGCCGAGCGGCACGGCAACGAAATCCCCTTCGGCTAACTCGAGTCCGGACGGGATCACGTAGTCGTAGGCACCGCCCAAAGGAAGCGGCAACATGACGCTGACACGATCTCCCGCGCGAAATTCCCTGATATTCGGTGCTTCACCCGCAAAGTCGAGGGTGTCATTTGTGGTACGGGTTGTCCCCATGGTCTACACTGTGCCCCTGAGATCGGGGATGAACAAGCGCCCCGGGCCGGTCGCTGTCTCATGGATCTGGACCTAACGGAAATAGGCATATGAAGTTTTTTGCGGATACGGCGGATACCGATGACATCCGCGACCTTGCTGCGACCGGACTACTCGATGGCGTGACCACCAATCCTTCTTTGATCTCTCAGACCGGACGGGATTTTTTCGATGTCTTGCGCGACATCTGCACGGTCGTCGACGGTCCGGTGAGCGCCGAAGTCACGGCAACGGAATTCGACGGCATGCTGACCGAAGGGCGTAAACTCGCAATGGTCGCCGACAATATCGTGGTCAAGGTGCCGCTGACTTGGGAGGGCCTTAAGGCGTGCAAGACGCTCTCGAGTGAAGGCATTGGCGTCAACGTGACGCTCTGCTTCGCACCGGTTCAAGCCCTGCTGGCCGCTAAGGCCGGCGCCACATTCATCTCTCCTTTCGTCGGTCGTTTGGATGACATCGGCCATGACGGCATGGATTTGATCGAGGACATCCGGACCATTTACGACAACTATCCAAACCTCACGACAGAGATATTGGTCGCTTCCATTCGCCACCCAGGACATGTTGCGGAAGCGGCGCGTATCGGGGCGGATGTCTGCACCTGTCCGCCCGACGTCATTCGCAAACTTGTGGCACATCCTCTGACAGACAAAGGTCTCGCGGCGTTTCTGGCCGACTGGCAGAAAACTGGCCAAAACATCAGTGGCGCGTGAGCCCCGGGCATGACCTCAAGGCCTGACAAAGCATCGCCCGATACCACCTCGCAATCGGACGAGGTCCGCCAATATCTGACAGACAACCCCGATTTTCTAACCTCACACCCCGATCTGCTGACCGAACTGACGCCTCCCGCCCACCACCAGGGAGACGGCGTCCTAGATATGCAGCTCTACATGATCGAGCGGCTGCAGAAGCAGGTTGCCGCATTACGGTCCGAGCAACAGGATCTGATCGCCGCCTCACGCAGCAATATGATGAGCCAGGCGCGCATTCATTCTGCCGTTTTGGCGCTGCTGGAAGCGCGCACCTTCGAGCACTTGATCGAGGTCGTGACGACAGACCTGGCCAACCTCCTCGACGTCGATGTCGTCACCCTGTGTGTGGAATCGGATTCCTATGCGGCACAAGTTGCGGGAACCGACGGCGTGTTTACGATTCCACAAGGGCGTGTAGATGAGATGCTGGGCACGGAGCGGGATATCTTTCTTCACGAAGATGAACCCGCGGAGCACAGCCTATTCGGTGGTGCATCCACCCTCGTCAAATCGTCAGCATTGGTGCGTCTTCGTATCAATAGTATGGGTCCTTCTGCCATTCTCGCCTTGGGGTCCCGTGACGACGGACGATTCCACCCGGGACAAGGGACGGAACTTTTATGCTTCCTCGGCCGTATCGTCGCTCAGTGTCTTAAGGGATGGCTCAATCTGCCGCCGACATAGTCGATATTCCGGCCGAAACGGACCTGCGCGATGCTGTCCGTGACTGGCGGCAGTGGCTCTCGTCCGAACGGCGGACAGCCGAACTCACCACTGAATCGTACGGTCGGGACGTGCGAATGTTCATTCGCTTTCTCGCGGAGCACTTGGGCGGCCCCGCATGCCTGTCCGATCTCTCCAACCTGAAACAGGCGGACTTTCGTAGTTATTTGGCACGGCGGCGGGGGGAAGGTCTGTCCAATTCCTCACTCGCCAGGTCGATGTCGTCCATCCGCAGCCTGTTCCGTTTCCTGGAGCGGACGGACCGAGTGCACAATCCCGCAATCAATGCGGTCCGAACGCCAAAAAGACCACACGGCGTGCCGAAGCCGCTTAGCGTCGGACAGGCAATGTCATCTGTGGAACAGGTTGCCCAACTTCAAGATGAGAGCTGGTTGGGCCTGCGGGATGTCGCTGTGTTGACCCTGCTTTACGGGTGCGGATTGCGTATCTCGGAGGCCCTTTCACTCAACCTTCGTGACAAACCCAAATCCGACGTACTGGTGGTCACGGGCAAGGGCAACAAGCAACGCATGGTCCCTGTACTCAACGTGGTCCGCGCGGCTATCGACGAGTACCTTTCGCATTGCCCGTTCGAGCTTGGAGACGATGAACCCTTGTTTGTCGGGAAACGGGGCCGACGCCTCGATCCTGGCGTCATCCAACGCCAAGTCCGGCGTCTCCGTGGTCTTCTGGGCCTGCCGGAAAGTGCAACACCCCATGCCCTCCGCCACAGTTTCGCGACTCACCTCCTGTCGGATGGCGGAGATCTCCGCACGATTCAGGAATTACTCGGGCACGCGTCGCTTTCGACCACGCAACGCTATACGGAGGTCGACGCCGATCGCCTCCTCGAAGTCTACAACCGTACCCATCCCAGCGCGCGGCGGCGAGTCTGAAGATACCAATCGAGGTTTGTTAGCTATTGGCGGCGCGTCCGCGCGACAGGATTGCCACGGCGATGGGCCCCAATGCCACGCCTAGTCCCATCGTTGCGAATGCCAAGCCCCAAGCCATCGTGCTGGTGCCACCCCCCGCGACATCGAGCACCACGCCAAAGACGATTGGCCCCGCGCTGGCGCCGGCGAATCCGATGCAGGAATGCACTGCCATCGTGGCGCCACGGTACTCCGGGCGCGCCGCAGCCACGACACCCGCGGTGATGGAAGCGGAATCACCGGTGACAGTCATACCGTATACAAGCGAAAGGGCGACGATCACCACGAACGGCAACGACGCGCTGAATCCAAACAAGGCGGCATACAGCGCGGAGGCTGTCATCACGAATATCACGGTGCGCTGGCGGCCCAAGCGGACCGCGATTTCGTTTCCGAACACACTCGCGGGCCAACCGACAAGATTGATGGCGGCGGCAACGAGCGGCGGACTCCACCACGTCGCGTCGTCTTGCTGGAGGGATTGCGCATATACGAGGAACGCAACGATCCAAGACCGCAGACCAAAAAGCTCCCAGTTGTGGGCCGCGTACGCCAGCACGTACCCCATCGCCGTCCGATTTCGGAAAACCGGACGAAAATCGAGCAAATGACTTTCGGGCTCGACCCGCTGGGGCGCTGCCGATGGCAGCACGACGGCAACGATCAGAAGCGCCAGGAATGCAGTCCCGCCACCAACAATGAAAGCGCCCTGCCAGTCCAACCGTTCCGCAAGCTCGCCCGCAATGGCAAACGAGAAACTGGCCCCTATTCCAAAACTGGCCGTGTAAACGGCCACGGACCGGCTTTGTGCAGCACCTTCAAGCCGGTCGCTCAATGATTTCAGGCCGGGCATGTAAGTACCGGCCAGGCCGACCCCAGCCAACGTCCGCAATATCACAGCCGACCAAAATCCTTCTGCGAGGAACGCGAATCCCAAGGCGGACACCACGGTCACCACGGCTGATACGAGATAGATTCGGCGCGGATCGACCCGGTCCGTCATGCTAACCAGGACCGGAACGGCGATCGTATAGCCGGCAAAATAGAGGCCGTTGATCCAGCCCGCTTCGGTATTCGAGAGTGACCACTCTGCGATGAAGCCAGGCATCAAGGCCGGAAACATCGCGAAACTTGCCATGCCTAGAATTTCGGCAAGGCACATCGCTACGATAAGAGAAGGCCCGTTTAGCCGAAACATCGACCTACCTCCTCAAATCCCCGGTAGAGGCTGGAAGCCTTGATTCTGGACCGCGTGCGCCGCGCATCGACGACGCGGTCGGATTCCACGCGTGAATTACACGCCCCTGCGCGTCGAGTGCCGCTTCCTTGATTGCCTCGGCCAGCGTCGGATGCGCATGACAGGTACGGGCGATGTCCTCGGAAGACGCGCCAAATACCATGGCCGTCACAGCCTCATGGATCAGGGTTCCTGCCTCGGCACCGATAATATGCACGCCAAGTACACGATCCGTCTTCTTGTCCGCGAGAATCTTGACCATGCCATCGGCATGGCCGGTCGCCCTGGCACGGCTGTTTGCCATGAAGGAAAATTTTCCGACGACGTATTCGATACCGTCTTCCTTCAAGGCCTCTTCGGTCTTACCGACGGAGGCCGCCTCCGGCGACGTGTAGATGACTCCGGGGACAGGATCGTAATCGACGTGACCAACGCCTCCCGCCATCGTCTCGACGCAGGCGACACCATCCTCTTCTGCCCTGTGGGCCAGCATCGGACCGGGCACCGCGTCACCAATGGCATAGATGCCGTCCACGTTCGTTTTGAAATGCGAATCGACGGTCACAAACCCGCGGTTGTCGCGCTGGACACCAACCTCTTCAAGGCCCAAGCCTTCGGTATTCGGCCGTCGCCCAATTGATACCAGAACGACGTCGGCCTTGAGTGTTTCGCCTTTGCCGCCCGCTGCCGGTTCGATGTTGAGGTTCACGCCGCCGCGAACTTTCTTGGCAGCCGTGACCTTCGCGCCAAACTTGAAGGTGAGGCCCTGATTTTTCAACACGCGCTGCAGGTTTTTTGACAGTTCGACATCCATGCCCGGTGTGATGCGATCGAGAAATTCCACAACCGTCACCTCGGCGCCGAGACGGCGCCAGACGGACCCAAGTTCAAGCCCGATATAACCTGTGCCGACCACGACCATATGTTTTGGCACCGCGCCGAGTTCCAACGCACCGGTTGATGACACGATCTGCTTCTCGTCAATATCGACACCGGGAAGCGGCGCAACTTCCGAGCCCGTAGCAATGAGAATGTTGCCGGCGGTCAACGTATTTTTCGCGCCCTTAGCGGGTTTGACCCCAACTTTTCCGGGCGCCGCGATCCTGCCCATCCCCTGAACCAATTCGACCTTGTTCTTCTTGAACAGAAATTCGATTCCCTTGGTCAGGTCCTCAACGACCTTGGATTTACGCGCCATCATGGTTTTCAGATCGAGCTTGACGACGCCAGTCTTCACGCCATGGTCCGCCAGTGTATGGCTCGCTTCCGCAAACAGTTCAGAGGAGTGCAGCAGCGCTTTGGAAGGGATACAGCCGACGTTGAGACAAGTTCCGCCGAGCGTAGTCCGCGCTTCCACACAGGCAACCTTCATACCGAGTTGGGCGGCACGGATCGCCGCTACATACCCCCCCCCGGACCGCCGCCGATGATCACCAGATCAAAGCTGTCGTCGCTCATATTGGTTCCTCAAATATCGACAATGCCGCGCAAAGCTGACTTGGCCTGCAACCAGACAGCCACAGATCAAAGATCGAGCAGCATACGTTGCGGATTCTCCAGACACTCCTTGACCCGCACCAGGAACGTCACCGCTTCTCGGCCGTCGATAACGCGGTGATCGTAACTCAACGCCAGATACATCATGGGACGGACCTCGACGTTTCCGTTCACCACCATGGGACGTTCCTGGATTTTATGCATTCCGAGAATGGCCGACTGCGGGGGATTCAAGATCGGTGTCGAAAGAAGTGATCCATAGACACCACCGTTGGTCACGGTGAAGGTCCCGCCGGTCATTTCATCAAGGCCGAGCTTCCCATCACGGGCACGCAGGCCGAGATCGCCAATTATCTTCTCTATTTCAGCAAATCCGAGGCGATCTGCATCGCGAACGACAGGGACCACGAGTCCTTGCGGCGTGCCAACGGCGACGCCGATGTCGTAATAGTTCTTATAAACGAGATCATTTCCCTCGATCTCCGCGTTGACCTCGGGGATTTCCTTGAGGGCAACGATACAGGCCTTGACGAAGAACGACATGAAGCCAAGCCGCACCCCGTGCTTCTTCTCGAAGATGTCCCGGTGCTCGGCACGCAGAGCCATGATGGCCCCCATGTCCGCCTCGTTGAATGTCGTGAGGATGGCAGCCGTATTTTGAGCGTCCTTGAGGCGCTCCGCGATGCGCCGCCGCAGCCGGGTCATCGGCACCCGCCGTTCGCGCTCACCCATATCGGCTGCTGCAACAGTCACAATCGCGTCAGCAGCCAGAGCCGGAGCCGGGACCGCTGCTGCTGGCGCTGGCGCTGTCTCCAGATGAGCCAGAACATCCCCTTTTAGGATGCGACCGTCCTTGCCAGTTCCCTGGATCACGGCTGGGTCCAATCCATGCTCTTGGACCAGACGTTGAACCGCCGGAGAGAGAGGCACATCTGCAGTTGAGGGTTCGAAAACCGTGGGCGCCGCCACTGCTGCTTGCGTTGCCGGAGATGCAGCTGGCGGTGTTGGGGCCGGTGCAGGTACTTCGAGCGCGACCTTGTCCGTTTCAAGCTCGCAGATGATCTCATCCCGGGCAACGGGTTCGCCGGCGGCCTTCAGCCACCGTGCAACCGTCGCCTCGGCAACCGACTCACCAAGGGCAGGAACTCTAATCTCTGTTGCCATCATCCACTCCCGTACCGGGGATATTTAAAGCGTCAGCGCCGCGTCGACGAGAGCTGACTGTTGCTTGATATGGAGCTTCATTGTGCCGGGCGCCGGGGCGGCCATTTCGTTCCGGCCAACGTAGCGCGGCCGCTTCGATTTATGGCCGTTCTCGATCAGGGCGTCCTCAATACGCGGGTTAACGAACGTCCACGCACCCATGTTCTTCGGTTCTTCCTGACACCAGACGACGTCAGCCTTGAGAAAGCGGGAAAGTTCCTTCTGCACTGCTGGTTCGGGGAACGGATAGAGCTGTTCCACGCGCAGCAGATAGACATTGCGGATATCCCTCTTTTCACGCTCTTCGAACAGATCGTAGTAGACCTTGCCGGAGCACAGCACGACGCGCTTGATCTTTTCATCGGCATCGACTTCTCCGCGATCCCACAGAAGGCGGTGGAACGAATCGTCATGAGCAAATTCGTAAAGGTCCGATACGCACAATTTGTGGCGCAGCAAAGACTTCGGCGTCATGACGATGAGCGGCTTGCGGAATTCCCGATGAATCTGGCGGCGAAGCACATGAAAGTAGTTGAACGGCGATGTCGGCTGCACGACTTGAAGATTGTCCTCGGCACAGAGCTGGAGGTAACGCTCCATTCGCCCCGAGCTGTGCTCCGGTCCCTGCCCCTCCTGACCGTGCGGTAACAACATGACGAGACCACTCATACGCATCCACTTCATCTCGCCGGGCGCCAGAAATTGATCGACGATAACCTGGGCGCCGTTGGCGAAGTCCCCGAATTGCGCCTCCCAGAGGACCAATACGTTGGGATCTGTGATTGAGTAGCCATATTCAAACCCAAGTACGGCCATCTCCGACAGCATGCTGTCGATAACCTCAAACTGGCCCTGTCCCTCGGAGATATGGTTGAGAGGAACGTGGCGCTCTTCCGTATTCTGATCGACCAAGACGGCATGGCGTTGGGAGAAGGTTCCTCGACCACAATCCTGACCGGACAGCCTGACGTGGTACCCTTCCTGCATCAGTGTCCCGAAGGCCATTGCCTCCGCCGTCGCCCAATCGATGCCTTTTCCCGATTTGAACAGCTTCTCTTTGGCATCCAATTGCCGGCGAATGGTGGGATGAAGCTCGATGTGATCGGGCACTGTGGTCAGCGCTTTGCCGACCTCACGTAATTTCTTCTGACTCACCGCGGTTTTTCCACGCCGAATGTCACCGTGAGCCTGGCTTACGCCTTTCCATCGGCCCTCGAACCACATGGCGCGATTGGGTTTGTAACTCGAGGCAGCTTCGAATTTCTGGTCGAGATGATCGCGGAACCCGTTGAAGAGTTCGTCGGCTTCCTGCTGAGTCATCTCGCCTTCTTCGACAAGCTTGCGTGAATAAATCGCTCGCGTCGTCGGCTGTTAGGCGATTTTCTTGTACATGATCGGCTGGGTGAACTTTGGCTCATCACCCTCGTTGTGACCGAGACGGCGATAGCAAAACAGATCGATAACCACGTCCCGGCCAAAGTTCTGTCGGAACTCAGTGGCGATGCGGGCGACCGTGACCACGGCTTCCGGGTCATCACCATTGACGTGGAAGATTGGCACCTGAACCCCTTTGGCGAAGTCCGACGGATAAGGAGATGATCGTGAAAACGAGGGATTGGTGGTGAACCCGATCTGATTGTTGACGATAATGTGGACCGTGCCGCCGGTCTTATAACCGCGAAGTTCGGAGAGGCCGAAGGTCTCCGGCACGATACCCTGGCCTGCGAATGCGGCATCCCCGTGCATCAAGATGCCCATCACTTCCTTGCGGGTTTCATCACCACGGAAAAACTGCTTGCCCCGGATGCGTCCCATGACCACCGGGTCGACAGCTTCGAGATGAGAGGGATTGGGACTCAACGACACGTAGATCGGCATTTCGTCCATAATGCGCTCGGCCGACGTGCCGAGATGGTATTTGACGTCGCCAGATCCCTGCCAATCGTCGGGCCGCGTCTCCAGACCCTGAAACTCGCCGAAAATCTGGGCGTAGGGTTTTTCCATGATGTTGGCGAGGACATTGAGCCGCCCGCGATGGGGCATGCCGATGAGCACTTCCTGTACACCCATCTGAGCCGCTCGTTTGATCGATCCTTCCAACAGCGGTATTGCGGATTCCGCGCCGTCGAGACCGAATCGCTTTGTGCCCGGATATTTTAGATGAAGGAAATTCTCGAATCCCTCCGCATGCGTGAGCTGACGCATGATCTTTCGCTTCCGCGAAGAGCTTATTTTCTCGTGAAATTCCTCACCCTCGATGCGCCGCTGGATCCACTGTTTATCTTCAACATGGCTGATGTGCATGAACTCATAACCGATGGTGCCGCTATAGGTTAAGCGCAACACATCGACGATTTCGCGCAACGTCGCGGTTTCCAATCCCAATACATTGTCGATGAAGATCGGCCGATCCATATCGCTGTCTGTGAATCCGTAAGATTTCGGGTCGAGTTCCGGATGATATTCACGAGGTTCCAGATTGAGAGGATCGAGATTGGCCGCGAGATGACCACGAACGCGGTAAGCTCGGATCAACATCAATGCCCGGAGTGAATCTATGGTTGCTTGCCGGCTTTCAGCGGGAGCTGCTTTTTTCCTGACGCTTGCCGTCTTCCTCGTGACCCTGGAATAGGTCCCGACGTCTCCACGGTGCGCCCTGCGCTTCCGCGAGGACATCGGACGCTTCATCTCCCAATTCAGAAAAGAACTCACGCCAACTCGGATCCAGCCCCGCCGGATCGGAGAGGTAGCGCGTGTAAAGCTCTTCGAAAAACCCGCTGGCGTCGCCCGTCAGGAAGGCGGTCTTATCGAGTTCGATGGACATGATGCTACCGTAGCTCTGTGTGGCACACTGTTGACACGTGCACGGATCGACCCGGTCGGCACAAGACGGGAATGGCGGTCCCTACCCCTTGAGCACATCCACCATGGTCGTTCCTAGCGCCGATGGTGAGTCCGCCACCATGATACCGGCACTACGCATCGCTTCAATCTTATCTTCCGCTCCGCCCTTTCCACCCGAAATAATGGCGCCGGCGTGGCCCATCCGCCGGCCCGGTGGAGCTGTACGGCCCGCGATAAAACCGACCACTGGCTTTTTCACCTTGCTGTTCTTGAGGAAATCGGCGGCTTCCTCCTCGGCGCTGCCCCCGATCTCACCAATCATGATGATGGATTGGGTTTCATCGTCACCGAGGAACAAATCGAGACAATCGATGAAGTTGGTCCCGTTGACGGGATCACCTCCGATGCCGATGCAGGTCGTCTGACCGAGACCCGCAGCCGTTGTCTGGCCGACGGCTTCATAGGTCAACGTGCCTGATCGGGACACGATACCGGTGTTGCCTCGCGTATGAATGTGTCCCGGCATGATGCCGATCTTGCACTCGTCAGGCGTGATCACGCCTGGACAATTGGGTCCAACGAGGCGACAGGACGAATTGCTCAGCGCGCGCTTCACCCGGACCATGTCCATGACCGGGATACCCTCCGTGATGCATACGATGAGCTCGACTCCCGCATCGATCGCTTCAAGAATTGCGTCGCCCGCAAATGGCGGGGGCACGTAGATCGCGGAGGCATTTGCTCCCGTGCCCTCGACCGCCGCCTGCACCGTATCGAAGACCGGAAGGTCAAGGTGAGTCGTGCCGCCTTTTCCAGGTGTGACGCCACCGACCATCTTCGTGCCGTAGGCGATCGCTTGCTCGGTATGAAACGTGCCTTGGGCACCCGTGAGGCCCTGACAAATAACTTTGGTGTTTGAGTCGACAAGCACAGACATCAGGCGGCCTCCTTGACCTCAGCAACGATCTTCTCAGCCGCATCGGCCAGATCCTCGCCGGAGATGATCGGCAATCCTGACTCCGCCAGAATTTTCTTACCCAGGTCCACGTTGGTGCCTTCGAGCCGGACGACCAAAGGCACGTCCAGACTCACTTCTCTTGCCGCCGCGACCACGCCTTCGGCAATCGTGTCGCAGCGCATGATGCCGCCGAATATGTTGACCAGGATTCCTTGGACACTCTTGTCGGAGAGGATGATCTTGAAGGCCTCGGTTACGCGCTCTTTCGTAGCTCCGCCGCCGACGTCGAGGAAGTTGGCGGGCTCGCCACCATAGAGCTTGATGATGTCCATGGTCGCCATCGCCAAACCAGCACCATTGACCATGCAGCCGATATTTCCATCCAACTTGATGTAACTGAGCTCATGTTTCTGAGCCTCAATTTCAGTCGGGTCTTCTTCCGATTCGTCTCGCATCTCCGCGATATCTTTGTGGCGATAGAGAGCGTTGTCATCGAAGTTCATTTTCGCGTCCAACGCCATCACATCGCCATCTTTAGTAACGACAAGCGGATTTATTTCGATCAGGCTGGCATCGGTCTCATTGAATGCCTGATAAAGACCAGCCATGAACTTGATCGCGGACCCGATTTGTTTTCCTTCAAGGCCAAGCCCAAAGGCAATGCGGCGGGCATGATGAGGCTGAATTCCCGTCGCTGGATCGACCGATACCATGAGGATCTTTTCGGGACTCTCCGCCGCGACCTCCTCGATCTCCATCCCACCCTCGGTTGATGCCATGATCGTCACCTGGCTAGTCGCCCGATCAACCAACATTCCAAGATAAAGTTCGCGGGCGATGTCGCACCCGTCCTCCACATAAACCCGGTGAACCTCTTTGCCTGCCGGACCCGTTTGGGGAGTAACCAAGGTCATGCCCAAGATACTGCGTGCAGCCTCCGTGGCTTCCTCGGCGGATTTACACACCTTGACGCCGCCGCCCTTGCCGCGACCGCCCGCGTGAATCTGGGCCTTGACGACCCATACTGGGCCCTTGACCTTGCCGATGATGCCGGCAATTTCATCCTCATTGGCGGCGACATATCCCGTCGGGACCGCGACGCCGTATTTCGCAAGAACATTTTTCGCTTGGTATTCGTGAATATTCATGGGCTCCACCCGCCGGTCATCCAAACTCTACCAGCGCCAAAACATCATTTGACGCGGCGCGTGCCACTGCCGCCGGCATTTATAGCACCGACTGGTTGTGGGGAAAACCGGTACCCCAGATGAAGGTCGCCACCCAAGTTGCCCGTACGGAAGCTTTTTTTAGCTGCGCCGAGACTTGGGGCGGACAGTCTTCTTAGCTGGGCGTTTTTTTGAACGCCGCGGTGCAAGCTCCGGTTTGAGTCGCTTAACCGCGTTGACCAAACTGCGCACAGAACCGACAGAACTCTTAAACTCTTTCTGCTCGCTCTTGTTGAGTTCAATCTCAACTACGCGCTCGACACCGCCGGCGCCGATCACGACGGGAACCCCGACATAGAGATCGCGTACGCCGTACTGACCATCCAAGTACGCGGCGCACGGAAGCACGCGTTTCTTGTCCTTGAGGTACGAGTCCGCCATCGCGATCGCTGAACTCGCCGGCGCATAAAATGCCGATCCTGTCTTCAACAGGCCGACGATCTCTGCGCCGCCATCCCGCGTTCTTTGCACGATCTCATTGAGACGCTCCTTAGTCGTCCAACCCATCTTGATGAGATCGGGAAGGGGAATGCCCGCAACGGCCGAATAACGGACCAACGGCACCATTGAATCGCCGTGGCCACCAAGGACAAATGCCGACACGTCCTCGACTGAAACGCCAAACTCTTCCGCCAGGAAATAGCGGAAGCGGGCCGAATCCAATACACCCGCCATGCCAACGACTTTGCTGTGTGGCAAGCCTGTTGCCTGGCGCAAGGCCCAGACCATGGCATCCAGCGGATTGGTAATGCAGATGACGAAGGCGTCGGGGGCATAACGTTTAATACCTGCGCCGACTTGCATCATCACGTTCGTGTTGATTTCGACTAGGTCGTCGCGGCTCATGCCAGGTTTCCGCGGAATGCCCGCAGTGACAATCACTACATCGGCACCGCGAATCGCCGAATAGCTCTGAGCACCAGACATCTTGGAATCAAAGCCTTCAACGGGTGACGACTCGACCAAATCCAAGGCCTTGCCCTGAGGCAAGCCTTTGACAATGTCGAATATCACGACGTCGCCGAGTTCCTTAAGACCCGCCAGATGAGCTAGCGTGCCACCAATGTTGCCACCACCAATCAAGGCAATCTTGTTCCGCGCCATCACAAACCTCCTTGGACAGGCACCCGGTCTGGGCGACGAACCTGGACCTGGTGCCATCCGTTACGATTGTGGCTACCTACTCCGATTCCGGATTACGCCGCAAGCCTAACCGGTATTAATCAGAACCTCGATTGGTCCCGAATTTTGGCTTCTAATGCTGCCGCTCAGTTTGTTGCCAAGATCACGGATTGCGAGGTGGCTTGAATTCCTGGCTGAGAAGTACATATTTTCGGCCAAATTTCCCTAAGTTGACCAAATCGAATTGCACAAACGCGAGGAACCAAAGAGCCATGGCAGAAGAAACGCTGTCCTTTCAAGCAGAAGTAAGCCGTTTACTCCATATCGTTGCTAACTCCCTTTACAGCGAGAAAGAGATTTTTTTGAGAGAGCTGGTATCGAACGCGTCGGACGCGTGCGACCGATTGCGCTATCTGGCGCTGACGGAACCGGCCTTGACGGAGAACGATTCCGAATTTTGCATCACGCTGACCGTCGACCCGAAAACACGGATACTCACGATCGCCGACAACGGTGTTGGCATGAGCCGGGAAGACCTGATCGAGAACCTCGGCACGATTGCCAGATCGGGAACGCAGGCGTTCGTCGATCAGCTGTCAGGTGACTCATCCAAAGATATCGGCCTCATCGGTCAATTCGGAGTCGGATTCTATTCGGCGTTCATCGTCGCTGATCGTGTTGAAGTGACGAGCCTAATGGCCGGCGAGACACAAGCATGGTCTTGGACATCCGATGGTTCCGGCGAATTCACCGTCGCCGAGGCAGTGCGGGAATCCCGCGGAACATCCGTTGCCGTTCACTTGAAGAAAGCTGAGAAAGAATTCCTAGAGCCCGAGCGCTTGCGTCACATCATCAAGACCTACTCGGATCACATTCCCATCCCGATCCAACTCGACGGACAAGATGAGAAGCTAAACGCCGCCTCCGCTCTCTGGACGCTCCCGCGAAAAGACATCAGCCAGGAACAGTACAAAGAGTTCTACCATCACGTCGGACACGCATTCGATGACCCTTGGTTGACCATTCACACCCGTGCGGAAGGCAAGATCGAGTACACGTTGTTGCTGTTCATCCCTACTTCCCGGCCATTCGATCTCTTCAATCCCGACCGCCGTCATCAGGTCAAACTGTATGTGAAGCGGGTGTTCATTACGGATGAATACGAGGGCCTGGTTCCTCCCTACCTGCGTTTCCTTCGGGGCGTAATCGATTCCGAGGACCTTCCCCTCAATGTCAGCCGGGAACTACTCCAAACAAGCCCCGTCATCACGCGCATCAAAAGCGCTGTGGTGCGCCGAGTGATGACGGAGCTTAAAAAGAAGGCGGAGAAGGAGCCCGAGGAATATGCCAAATTTTGGGAGAGCTTCGGAGCCGTCCTCAAAGAAGGGATTTACGAAGATACGGATCAGCGAGAGGATCTGCTGAAAATTGCCCGGTTCCGGTCCACGACATCCGGCGATGAGCTGATTTCGCTCGACGATTACATCTCCCGTATGAAAGACGGACAAGATGGCATTTATTACATCAGCGGCGAATCACTCGAAGGTTTGCGTAAAAGTCCGCAACTGGAAGGGTTTATCGCGCGGGGCGCCGAGGTATTGCTGTTGACTGACGCAGTCGACGAATTTTGGGTTCCAGCAGTTCAGCAATATGCCGAAAAACCCTTCACGTCGGTCACGCAGGGCGCGGCCGGTCTCGACAAGCTTCCCGACCCAGATGACGCGCCGGTGGATGACGATAACCAGCCGTCCGATAGCCAGACTGCAACGTTAATTGCCCTGTTGAAGCAAACTCTGGGTGATGCAGTCAAGGACGTCCGGACGTCCAACCGAATGACCGACAGTGCCGTTTGCCTGGTCGCAGATGAGAACGATCTCGATATGCACTTGGCGCGGATGTTAAAGCAGCAGGGCCAGCTCAACGAACTGGCGCCCCGGGTCCTGGAAATCAACCCGAAGCATGTCTTGATAAGAACCTTGGCAGAGCGCGCGACGGGAAAAGGGGCGGCCAACACTCTCGAAGATGCTGCTTTTCTATTGCTCGATCAGGCGCGCATCGCCGAAGGGGAACCCCTTCCCGACCCCGTCGCTTTTTCTCGCCGCTTGGCGGACGCGATGACGAAAAGTATCGACACCACGAAGTAGGGATCGGAAGGGAAGATTCAGTCCGTCGACGCGAACTGCAGGCGCGCGGCTCCAAACACGGGGCCGCCCTGTTCTTTTTGGACGATCACAACACAGCCGTCGCGGCCAACTTCCCGGATTGCGGCAAGATCGACCGGTATCTCGGTGGCACTGCCGCTCCAGCTTCCGACCTTGCGGATGTTCCGCACCACATTGTGGTAAATGAGTTGGCGACCCGTATTCTCGCCCCGGCGCACGTCGACGGTCTGCTCTTTGTCGAACTCGATGAGCCATACGTCAGCAGAAGACATTCCCGACTGCTGACCGATTTTGATGGTCGCGTGATCCCGGCCCTCTGCCATGAGACTGACCGGCAACGTGTTATGGGTTGAAAGCCGTGCTTCCGCGATGGTCTTCTCGACCTCAACACTCTCCGACCCGACGACATCGACAATCCCGTCGATTACCATTTCCGGGGTATAGACGTACCGAGAGTTCAACGACCTGCCGTGGCGGCGCTGACGCGCCGTCGACTCGGGCAGTGCGAAGGTATCCTTCCACCCGATGTAGTCCCAATAGTCGACATGGAAGGACAGCGCGATCAGGTCTTCCCGTTGCGCAAGCTGGCCGAGGTATTTGTCGGCTGGCGGACATGAGCTGCAGCCTTGGGAAGTAAACAACTCAACCACCGTCGGAGAATTCTCACCCGCGATCGCTGGCGTAAAACCGACCGTGGCCACGAGAACCAGACCAGCCACGGCAAATCTACATGTTCTCAAGGTATGCATGACCCCGCCCATATACGCCCCGCCAAGAACACAGGCCAATCACTTCAGTGAGGAATCCTTCTCCAGAATTCCGCGTCTGGGGTGGATGCGCTCACGCCAGGGCCCGCGCGGCAAGCAGGTGCGCCGTAGGGCCTAGGCCGCAACGGGCTCCATCAGGTTCCTGAGCACGTACTGAAGAATACCACCATGGCGGTAATATTCGACTTCATCGAGAGTATCAACGCGGCATGTGAGGGTGATTTCCTCGCTGGCGCCATCGTCACGCGAGATTCGGCACGCGACATCCATGCGGGGGGAAATACCATCCGCAACACCCTCTATATCAAACGTCTCACTGCCATCGAGCTTGAGAGTTTGGCGGCTCATCCCGTCTTTGAATTGCAGCGGAAGGATTCCCATGCCAACAAGATTCGAACGGTGAATGCGCTCGTAGCTCTCCGCAATAACGGCCTTAATCCCAAGAAGCCGCGTGCCCTTGGCTGCCCAATCGCGCGATGAACCGGTGCCGTACTCCTTGCCGGCCACAACAACGAGAGGGACACCGTCTGCCTCATACCGCATCGCGGCATCGTAGATGGACATCTCTTCGCCATCGGGCATATGTCGCGTGACACCGCCCTCGGTTCCTGGTGCGATCTCGTTGCGCAACCGAATGTTCGCGAACGTGCCTCGCATCATGACTTCGTGGTTGCCCCGGCGGGCGCCATAAGAATTGAACTCTGTCGGCGGCACCTGATGGCCCACCAGGTATGCCCCCGCGGGTCCGTCATGTTTGATGGACCCGGCGGGCGAGATGTGATCAGTGGTGATGCTGTCGGCGAGCAAGGCCAGCATCCGCGCACCCTTGATGTCGGAGAGTTCTCCAGGCTCCTGGGGCATATCTTGGAAAAACGGCGGGTGTTGAACGTATGTCGACCCGATGTCCCACTGATACGTCTTTCCGGTCACGGTCTCGACTTTTTGCCAAGCCTCGGTGCCCGAGAACACGTCCCCATAGCGCTCACGGAACATTTCCGGAGTCACGCATGAACGCACGGTATCAGTGATTTCCTGGTTCGACGGCCAGATATCCTTGAGATAAACCGGATTTCCATCACTGCCTTCACCCAAAGATTCCGTCGTGATATCGATTCCGACATTTCCCGCGATGGCGTAAGCCACCACCAGAAGTGGAGAAGCCAGGTAGTTGACCTTGGTTTGGGGATTCACACGCCCTTCAAAATTGCGATTCCCAGAGAGCACCGCACCAACAACCAGATCGCCCTCGGTGATGGCGCTGGAAATCCCTTCATCCAACGGCCCGGAATTACCGATACAGGTCGTGCAACCGTATCCGACAAGGTTGAAGCCGAGCGCATCCAAATCATTCTGAAGATCAGCCTTGGCGAGATAATCCGTCACGACCTGTGAGCCTGGGGCAAGCGAAGTCTTGACCCACGGCTTAACCTTCAAACCCTTGGCAACCGCGTTGCGGGCAATCAGGCCGGCACCCACCATGACGCTGGGATTGGATGTATTGGTGCAACTGGTGATGGCCGCAATCACTATGTCGCCATCCATGAGATCGAAATCTTTCCCGGCGATAGGTACGGATGCCTTGTCAATTGAACCGCCGCGCGCATCGGCGAGAGATCCTTCAAACCCTTTCGAGGCACCACTTAGCACAATGCGGTCCTGTGGGCGTTTGGGCCCCGCCATGCACGATTCGACGCTGCCGATGTCGATCTCGAGTGTGTCAGAGAACTCGGGATCCGGCGTGTTGGAATCCCGCCACATTCCCTGGGCCTTGGCATACGCCTCGACAAGTTTAACTCTCTCGGGTTCACGCGCGCTGAGCTTAAGGTATGCGAGTGTCTCGTTATCGATCGGAAAGAACCCGCATGTCGCACCGTATTCCGGGGCCATGTTCGAGAGCGTGGCGCGATCGGCAAGCGAAAGCTGATCGAGGCCCGGTCCGTAGAACTCAACAAACTTTCCAACCACACCCTTCTGGCGCAGCATCTGTGTCACGGTCAACACGAGGTCGGTTGCAGTGGTGCCTTCTTTCAGCGACCCCGCGAGCTTGAAGCCGACAACTTCGGGGACCAGCATCGAGATCGGCTGGCCCAGCATGGCGGCCTCGGCCTCGATTCCGCCCACGCCCCAGCCCAGTACGGCGAGTCCGTTGACCATGGTCGTATGGGAATCAGTGCCGACGAGGGTGTCGGGATAGGCGATCGTGTGGCCGCCCACTTCCGCCGTCCAAACGACCTGAGCGAGGTATTCCAGGTTGACCTGATGGCAGATTCCAGTCCCCGGCGGGACCACGCGGAAATTATCAAAAGCATCCTGCCCCCAGCGCAGGAAGGAATAGCGTTCCGCGTTGCGGCGCATTTCCAAATCAACATTTGAACGAAAGGCGTCGGCCGAACCAAATTGATCGACCATGACCGAATGATCCACAACGAGATCGACCGGCGAAAGCGGATTGATCTTGTTGGGATCGCCGCCCAAATCGGACATCGCAGCACGCATCGCCGCAAGGTCGGCCACAGCCGGGACACCGGTGAAGTCCTGCATCAGAACGCGGGCGGGCCGAAAGGCGATTTCACGGTCCGAAGACCGGTTCTGCAACCACGCGGCCATGCCCTTGACGTCGTCCACCGTAACGGAACGACCATCCTCGTAGCGCAGCAGGTTTTCCAGCAATACCTTGAGGGAAAACGGAAGTCGTGAGATATCGCCGAGTCCTGACTCCGCTACCGCTTCGAGGCTGAAATAATCATATGAGACGCCGTCCACACTCAACGTGCGGCGCGTTTTTAAAGTGTCCTGGCCGATCGTGGTCACAATACGATCCTTCCCCCATTATCTGTTCAGCGTTGCTCCAGGAATTCCCATCGCGCATCCCGAAGAACCGACATAGGCATTATCAATCACAATCCCGACATTAGAACCAGCCCCCAGGGAGAATTTCGCGGATCGGTGATCCGACGGTATCTCGATTAGAGGCGCACAGCGGCGCCCAATAGCGACGCATTGAGCGATACGCAGACTTACCAAATTTGATTATTGATGGGGCATACGCCGATCAACGAACAATTGGGTTACGGCCTGCATTCAGAACGGTCCATGTTGCGTATTGCCTGACCTACGAATGTTGTTACTGTTCGAACGATAATACGAGAAAGATGTTTGGTTCCGGCCCACTTGGGATGCCGAAAGAGACCTGCGCTTGTCGATCAGGTCTGCGCGGACATCGCCTGGACTTTGTCGTTTCGATATGTTGGCTCACTCGGTGCCTTACCCGATTGGTACGTCGGATTGATCTAGGAGTGGTCGCATTATCATGATGCCGGAAGTCAAAGAGGCATTGAACCGCCTCGATACGCTCCCAAAACTGCTGCTCGATCATGCAGAGAATCGGCCCGACCATAGTGCCATCCGCGAAAAAGCCTACGGCATTTGGCAAACTTGGACGTGGGGGAATTATGCGGACCACGCGAGATCGTTTGCCTGCGGCCTGGCAAGCCACGGTGTATCGCGCGGAGACAAGGTCGCCATCGTCGGCGACAATCGGCCAGAACTCTATGCTGCCATGGCCGCCGCCCAATGTCTCGGAGCCATCCCGGTGCCACTCTATCAGGACGCCGTGGCGGACGAGATGCAGTACGTCCTTGACCACGCGGAGGCCACCGTGGTCGTTCTCGAGGACCAAGAGCAGGTCGATAAAGTGCTGTCGGTCCGCGAGAAATGCCCCAAACTTGAGCTTCTGATTTACAAGGACCCGCGCGGGCTCCGCCATTACCGGCAACATGACCTGTTCCGGTTCAGCGAGGTTCAAGCACGTGGCGAACAGTTCGACGCAGACAACCCCGATTTCTTCCTGACCGAGGTCAGCAAAGGCAGGGGTGAGGACATGTCCGTTATCCTCTACACGTCGGGAACGACGGGACAGCCCAAGGGCGTCATGACTTTGACCTGCGAAGTAGACGGTCAGACCACAGATCTAGATTCCGCAATCTCGGAGTCCCTGCAGTCCGTGTGCAAGGTGCGCGGCACGATCGCACTCGTCGAGCCGGGCAGTCTCCCTAACGATGGCAAGATCATCGACGACACCCGTACGTACGAGTAGGCTCCAGCGATGCAACTTGCAGGGCGTGTTAAGGCCGCTGCTGAAGACCGCGTCATCGAAATCGAGTCTCATTGATCTTGTCACTCATCGGTAACAATCTTACCTGCACGCGCGGCGACACCACGGTATTCTCTGCGCTCGACTTCAGTGTTGTGCCGGGTGACGCACTCATCGTGCGGGGACCCAACGGCAGTGGAAAGTCCTCACTTCTCCGCCTCACCGCTGGATTCCTGACTCCGACAGAAGGTGAACTCCGACGGGACGGAGTTCTAGTTGCCGAAGAACCGGAACGGCACCTGACCCGACTTCACTACGTTGGGCATCTCGATGCACTGAAGCCCGCGTTCACCGCGACGGAAAACCTAACGTTTTGGAGCCATTCGTTCTCGAGCAAAGCCATTTCTGCCGACTCGATCGCCCAGGCGCTCGATCGAATGGGGCTCTCAGCGCTATCCGACCTGCCGACACACTATCTTTCTGCGGGACAACGACGCCGTTTGGCCCTGGCCCGTCTCGTCGCGATTTCGAGGCCCCTGTGGTTGCTCGACGAGCCGACAGCCTCCCTAGACGACGCAGGAAGCGAGACACTGGTCGAATTGATCGCCGAACATCGGTCGGGTGGCGGGATGGTGATGGCCGCCGTGCATGGAGGGCTTGCGGTCCCCGACGTAACGACCGTTCAACTGGGGCGGCAGGATTCGGGAACGTGACTCCTTTCGTTCAAATCATCACGCGTGATGTGCGCCTCGCCTTTCGGCAGGGCGGAGCCACGATGCTGGTCGTGGTCTTCTTTGTCCTCACCGTTACGCTGTTCCCCTTGGGCGTCGGACCGGAATCCGCGATCCTTCAACGCATCGCGCCGGGCGTGATCTGGGTCGCAGCACTTCTCGCCGCCATGCTGTCGCTGGACCGCTTGTTTCAGGTCGATTTCGAAGACGGCAGTCTCGATCAACTAGCTCTGGCGCCGTTACCGCTTGAGCTGGTGGCCGCGGCAAAATGCATTGCTCACTGGCTCTCGACCGGCCTGCCGCTTCTCGTAATTTCTCCACTCCTCGGTGTCCTGCTCAATCTGAACGGAGAGGCGTATGGCGCACTGCTGATGGCAATGGCCATTGGCACACCCTCTCTCAGCTTGGTAGGTGCCATCGGCGCGGCTTTGACCGTGGGCATCCGCCGAGGGGGCGTCCTCTTGTCGCTTCTGGTTTTACCGCTCTACATCCCCATCCTGATTTTTGGTGTGGGCGCAATCGATGCGGCCTTGGTTGGTCTAGGGGAAAGCGCTCATCTATTTGTACTGGCAGCGATACTCGCCGCCGCACTACCACTAGCGCCGTGGGCCATTGCCGGAGCACTCCGGTTGAATCTCGAGTAACAACCGCGGCTCCGCGGGAATAACTCGAAACACGAAGTGTTGTGAGGCCTATGGAACATTTCATTCAGAAGATGGTGCTATAACGCGGTCATGGTGAACTGGCATCGCCTTGCAAATCCAACCCTGTTCCTGAAATGGAGCCGGCGAATTCTGCCTTGGGCGGCAGTTGCAACGGTCATCCTGCTCGGCTACGGGCTTTACCTCGGTTTGTTCGTTGCGCCTCCCGATTACCAGCAAGGCGACACAGTGCGAATTATGTTCGTCCACGTGCCGTCCGCTTGGATGTCCCTGTTCGCATACTCAGTCATGGCTGGCGCCAGTGCCGCGGGATTGATCTGGAAAAGCCCGCTGTCACATCTGACGGCAAAGGCAGCGGCTCCAATTGGCGCTTCCTTCACTTTAATTGCGCTGGTTACGGGATCGTTGTGGGGACAGCCAATGTGGGGCACATGGTGGGTTTGGGACGCCCGACTAACCTCGGTGCTGATCCTATTTTTCCTCTATCTGGGTTACATGGCGCTGTGGCAAGCAATTGACGATTACACACGGGCAGCCAAATCTGCGGCAATCCTGGCTTTGGTTGGATTCGTCAACGTTCCCATCATCAAATTCTCCGTCGACTGGTGGAACACGCTTCATCAGCCGGCAAGCGTCCTACGATTGGATGGCCCGTCAATTCATCCGACGTTGCTGACGCCGCTATTGGTGATGGGTGTCGGATTTACGAGTTATTTCATCGTGGTTCTGCTGATCCGGCTTGAGCGCGAAATTCTTGCACGCCAGGCGCAAACCATGCAGCGCGCGCAGGCACGTAGTTGAGATCGATCCAGGGGCCAAGGTAGACGCATTCAATGGAGCACCTATATTTAGGCAAGCACGGACGCGATCGAATTGTTTTCGATGGAAACCCGATCCAACCGTCTGTTCATCGCCAGCCCCGAACCCCAAGAGCCGATGCAATATGAATTCTCTTGCTCAATTCCTTGATATGGGGGGCTACGCCGTCTTCGTGTGGCCGGCGTTCACTGTCACCGCCATCGTTTTGGCGACACTTCTCGTATGGAGTTTACGGGATCTGCAAAAGGAACGGCAGCTGCTCGAATCGCTCCCCAAACGGCGTACCAACGCGGGAGTCGAAGATGACGCGTAGACGGCGCCGGCTCTACTTCATTGTCTCGAGCATGGTGATGCTCGGAGTCGCGACAGCGCTGATGCTGAACGCCTTTCAAGAGAACCTCGTGTTCTTTCATAGTCCGAGCGAGGTCGCCGAGAAGAGTATTCCTGCCGAACGCCGATTTCGCCTCGGCGGGCTCGTCGAGGAAAACAGCGTCATCAAGGGGGACGATGGGGTGACGATCTCGTTTCGGGTGACGGATACGGCTGCTACGGTGCCCGTCCGCTATCGCGGATTACTGCCTGATTTATTCAGGGAGGGTCAGGGAGTCGTCGCCGATGGATCCCTTGATGGAACTGGAACGTTCGTCGCCACCGAGATTCTTGCCAAACACGATGAGACCTACATGCCCCCCGAAGTCGCCGAGGCGTTGAAAAAAGCCGGCCAATGGCAAGGAGAGTAGCTCGATGATCGTCGAGATCGGACATTACGCACTGATCCTCGCACTCGCCTTGTCGCTCGTCCAAGGGACGATCCCACTGGCGGGCGCGCATCTTCGATACGACTCGTGGGTGGCCGTCGCCCGGCCCGTCGCGATCGTCCAGTTCGGGTTCGTGGCCGTGTCCTTCGCTGCATTGACCTACGCATTCGTTGTATCGGATTTTTCGGTCCTGAACGTCGCGATGAACTCTCATTCGGCGAAGCCGCTCCTTTATAAGGTGTCGGGCGTTTGGGGAAATCACGAAGGTTCGCTGCTGCTCTGGGTTCTGATTCTGACCCTGTTCGGCGCTACCGTTGCGGTCTTCGGTGGCAATCTGCCGCCGGAACTGCGTGCCCGCGTGTTGTCGGTTCAGGCTTTGATCGGCACCGGATTTCTTCTGTTCATGCTTCTGACATCCAATCCGTTTGAGCGTCTGGTGCCCGCGCCGGCTGACGGCCAGGGATTGAACCCGCTACTTCAGGATCCGGGCCTCGCCTTTCATCCACCGTTTCTCTATTTGGGCTACGTCGGGTTCTCCATGGCATTTTCATTCGCGGTGGCGGCCCTCATCGAAGGGAAAGTAGATGCTGCCTGGGCCCGCTGGGTCCGACCCTGGACGCTCGCGGCCTGGTGCTGCCTGACGGTGGGTATCGCTCTCGGATCCTGGTGGGCTTATTACGAACTTGGCTGGGGTGGTTTCTGGTTTTGGGATCCTGTTGAGAATGCTTCCTTCATGCCCTGGCTTGCCGGTACGGCGCTGCTGCATACGGCGATCGTCGTCGAGAAACGTGGCGCGCTGAGAAGCTGGACGATCTTGCTGGCCATTCTCACCTTCTCGCTCAGCTTGCTCGGAACCTTTCTCGTTCGATCGGGCGTGTTGACCTCCGTGCACGCGTTCGCGACCGATCCCGCCCGTGGGGTGTTCATTCTCGCGTTCCTCATTCTCGTCACCGGCGGCTCTCTCACCTTGTTTGCCATCCGCGCGCCGACCTTGAAGGGTGGTGGATTGTTTGCCCCTATCAGCCGCGAGGGCGCACTGGTCCTCAACAATCTACTGCTCACGACAGCATGTGCGACCGTATTGCTGGGAACTCTCTACCCGCTGTTTCTCGACGCTCTGACCGGCGAGAAAGTTTCAGTAGGCCCGCCATATTTTCACGCCACCTTTGTCCCGCTGATGGTGCCGGTGATCGCGGCCGCCGGCTTTGGACCTTTGATGGCCTGGAAACGGGGTGACTTGGCCGGAGCATTATCCCGCCTCCGCGTCGCTCTTGTGTTTACCTTTGCGGTCGCACTGGCAACGTTGGTTTTTGCGGCTAAAGCACCTCTGCTGGCGGTGTTGGGTACGGCGCTCGGCACCTGGCTGGTCGCGGCCGCGCTGAGTGAGTTGGCGGAACGGCTCAAACTATTCCGCGCATCACCGGGAGAAAGTTGGCGGCGAGCACGACATCTACCACGGGCGGCTTACGGGATGACGATCGCGCATGCTGGCGCCGGCATCGTCATTCTCGGCGTCATCGTCAGTGTGACCTGGGAAACTGAGCACCTGCAGGTCGTGCGGGTTGGCGACACTGTCCCCATTGGTGGCTATGACTTTACCTTCCGAGGGGTCGAGGACGTCAAAGGCCCCAACTATGATGCGGTCCGGGGAATATTCGACGTGTCACGCGACGGAGATCCTGTGGCCGTGATGACTCCAGAATCACGGGTCTACAACACGTCAACGATGACCACGACCGAGGCAGCCATTCGCCCAACGCTCACCTCTGATTTGTATGCGGTCATCGGAGATCCGGATGGAAAAGGAGGCTGGGCAGCGCGCCTATATCACAAGCCTCTGGTCCATTGGATCTGGTTGGGCGCAATCCTGATGGCTATCGGCGGAGTCGTCTCATTGACGGATCGGCGCCATCGAGTGGGAGCGCCGAAGCGAAAACCGGTTCGGAGCAATACCGATACGACCAGGCCCGTAGAGGCTTGAACGATCAATGCGGCTTACCCACATCCTGCCGCTGGTGCTGTTCGCGGTTGTCGCTCTCGCCCTCGGCATCGGTCTTACGCTTAATCCGCGTATCATTCCGTCGGCGCTCATCGATAAACCCATCCCCGAGTTTACTCTGCCGCCGGTGGATGGCCGCCCCAACGGACTGGCGGCCAGCGATTTGCGCACGGGTGAAGTCGCCATCGTCAACATCTTCGCATCATGGTGCGGACCCTGCCGTGTCGAACATCCCTTATTGATGGAAATTGCGCGGAGTGGGGAGGTGCCGGTTCACGGGATCAATTACAAGGACCTGCCCCGAAACGCTGTGGCCTGGCTCAAGCAATACGGGGACCCGTATCAGCGAGTCGGTTCGGATCGGGATGGCCATGTCAGCATAGATTGGGGTGTTTACGGCGTTCCGGAGACGTTTGTCATCGATCGCGAAGGACGTATTGCCTACAAGCATGTGGGGCCGATAATGCGCGATGACCTGGACAATAAAATCTTGAAAAAAGTCAGGGAGCTTCAAGGCAAATGATGCTGACTGTCTGCCGCGCTTGGTTGCTGGCGGTGGCGGCCGCTTTTCTGTTCTTGACGATTCCCAGTGTTTCGCAAGCGGTTCCAGTAGACGAGCCGCTGGCTGATCCGGCCCTCGAAGCACGAGCCCGCGCACTTCACAAGCAAATCCGCTGCCTGGTCTGCCAGAACCAGTCTATCGACGATTCCAATGCCGATTTAGCCCGGGATCTACGCATCGTGGTTCGGCAACGCATTTCTCTTGGTGGCTCCGATGAAGAGGTCCTGAACTACCTCGTAGACCGCTATGGCGATTGGGTGCTCCTGAATCCACCACTCAATATCCGAACCCTCGCTCTTTGGCTGGGGCCGGTTGTACTCCTTCTGTTGGGCGGAACATTTGCAGTCGTCGTCATCCGGCAACAACGAAGCACCCAAGGGGTTAAACCTGAGCCACTTTCGGAGGCTGAACAGGCGCGGCTCAGCGCTCTACTCGACAATGATCGGGACGCGCTCTGATGTTGTTATGGCTCGTGCTCGCCGCGTTGACTGTGATCGCACTGCTCGGCGCGGCATTGCCGCTTCTGCGCGGCGCTCGCAATCAAAGTCAGCGCGCCGAATACGATATACAGGTCTATCGCCATCAGCTTGATGAACTTAAGAACGACCTCGATCGTGGAGTGATCACATCGGGAGAAGAAGAGGCCGCCCGGATAGAGGTCGAACGACGGATTTTATCTGTATCGGCCGACCGCGAACCGTTGACCGGCACGTCATCTGCAACACCCCAAATCGTGGGCACCATGCTTGTCGCCATAGGCATTCCGGCGTTGGCATCTGGCCTCTACCTTTACCTTGGTGCGCCACAGTCACCCGATCAACCGTTCGCGGGCCGAACTTCTGTGAGTGCCACACAGTCCGCAACCACGGACGATTGGAAACCGCCGTAAGCCGGCTGAAAGCACGCCTCACGCAGGATTCAGGGAGTCTCGCGGACTGGCTGCTGCTCGGTCAGTCGTACAATGTCATGCGCCGCTATGGGGATGCCGTCGCGGCGTACCGACAGGCCGACGGTCTGAAGCCAGACGATCCGGACATAATGACTGCGCTCGGCGAATCGCTTGTGCTCGCAGCCAGCGGAACCGTAACGCCTGAAGCACAGGCTGTTTTTCGCAATGCTCACGCCCTGGACGACAAAGCGCCCGGACCAAGATTTTACGCGGGATTGGCGCATACCCAGACAGGCGACCTCCAAGAGGCCTATGACATCTGGTTCGCGCTCGTCCAAGACTCGCCTGCGGACGCGCCCTGGTTGCCACAGCTCATGCCCCGCCTTGAGAACGTCGCTGCCGAACTTGGAATAGATGTCGCCACCATCCTGAGCAAGCGGTCCCCTTCCACGGCCGCCACGAATCCCGTGCGTCCCCCTGGTCCGACCCAAGAAGACGTGGTCGCAGCTTCGGACATGTCTACCAGCGATCGCTCGGAAATGATCCGCGGAATGGTGGCGCGCCTCGCCGAACGCCTGCAGGACAATCCCAACGATCTCGAAGGTTGGGAACGCTTGGCGCGGTCCTATGAAGTTCTCGGGGAGCCCGGGAAAGCCGAAAACGCCCGCATGCGCGCGCAAGCCTTACGGGACGCCGCAGCGGCGTCCAAGACGACACCACCACAGAGAGGGCCCTCTCAGGAAGAAATTGCCGACGCTCAGGACATGTCCTCAGAAGATCGTTCGGCCATGATCGGCAACATGGTCAACACACTAGCCACCCGGCTTGAGGAGAACCCTGAAGACGTGCAGGGCTGGATCATGCTGGCGCGTTCATATCAAGTGTTGAATCAACCCGATAAGGTTCAAGAATCTCTTCGCCGGGCACAAGAAATTGCACCAGACGACCCTGGATTGCTTATCCAGCTGGGCACTGTGATCGTCGACTCCAGTGACCAGGACGGTCCGCTACCAGCAGAGGCCATAAAAGTATTCAGCCGAGTGCTGAAACTCGATTCACGAAATCCCGATGCTCTGTATTTCATGGGGATGGCGCACGCCCAATCCGGTGAGATCGAGTCTGCGCGAAACACCTGGCAGCAACTCCTCGGCCAACTCGAAGCAACCAGTCGCGCCTACGAAATTGTCCGACAGCAGATTGACCGGCTCCCTGACCGCTGAGTTCTCTTCTGATCCGTTCGCAGGTGGTGGCCCAAAATAGAATGGAGGCGTTGTATTACAACGCCTCCATTCAGAACCAGATCTGAGGGAAGATCCGGCATCGGTTAAGGGGGGAAGGTCCCCTGAAGAGCCGCAAATCCGACCAACTCAAAACCAGACTAAGCCTGATTGCATTGCGACTCCCCACGTGTGCGCCGCAAACTCTGTGCCACTCAAGCACCGCCGGGATTCCCATTCAAAATCGCAGAAATTTGCGATTCTTCTGAAGCGAAGCGTGCTGTTTTGGTGTTCGTTTCGATGCATCGATCTAGATCAGATGTCTCATTTTGATACGATTGCCAGTGTGAAGCCGAAATTTATTAACCATAAGAAATTAGGCGTTAACCTTACTAATTCCTTGACACTGTGGGTCAGACCGCCAAATTATTGGTATAGTCGCAAAAAGATGGCTTGTGCAGCGACGCTAGAATGCGCGTACACCGCACAGAAGGAATGGAAGCATGGTCGACATATCGCCGACCTCATTCGCGCCTCAACAGCCTTTGACCGCACCGTCGGCCGAGGAATTGAGGCAGAGGGCGCAAGACCAAGAGACGGCGCGAGCAACCGAGCAAACTCGCAATGCGGACTCCGAACCCGGTCCCCCGGCGCGGGAGGATCGGATCGAAATCCAACAACAGGCCGTCGAAGAAGATGAGCGCCGGGAAGACACGGAAAGAAATGAGGATGGATTGGGACGTCAAGTAGACGTCCGAGTCTGACCCACACCCAGCGCGAGCGCACAACGACGTTTGAATTCTTACGCGCGCGGCCTTTGTGCCGCGCGTGTTCGTTGTTGCCTAGACCACATCCGGACCGCTCAATAGAGTCGCGTCATGCCGCCCAAACAGAGATCTTCTGTAACTTCCAATGAAACTGAGAACTTCGCCCTCAGAACTCCTGAGGGGGAGGATCGGCCACGTCTGGTTTGCGATACCTGTGGATTCATCAATTATGTCAATCCGCGCATCGTGGTTGGCATCGTGTGCGTTTGGGAAGACCGCTTCCTTCTATGTCGCCGTGCAATCGAACCGAGGACGGGCTACTGGACGATCCCGGCAGGTTATCTGGAGGAGAGTGAAGCCGTTGTCGACGGCGCCAAGCGAGAGGCGTGGGAGGAGGCTTACGCAGACATAGACGTGGATCGCGTCCTCGCCATTTACACCATTCCCCGCATCAGCCAGGTTCAGATCATATACCGTGGCACGTTGCGCTCAGCTGATGTTGCGCCGGGACCAGAATCCCTCGATGTCGCCCTCCTTCCCTGGGACGAAATTCCTTGGAATGACATCGCATTTCCAAGCGTTCACTGGGCACTGAATCATTTTCAGGAGGTCGATGGCACCCAGGCCTTTCCCCCTTTCACCAATCCTCAAGGCGAGAGCGGAGATGAGTTACCGGGCGACTTGAAGAAGCTCAACGACTAGTCCTCGGTCGGCAATGTGTACGCACGCGATTAGGTCGTGTCGCCTGCGTTCGAGTAGCGATGCATCAATGGCGTTTGCGCCATCGCAAATACGACTGTCAACGGTAAGAAACCGAACACCTTGAACGTGACCCAGGAGTCAGTGGGAAAATTCCGCCATACGATCTCGTTGACCACAGCCATCACGATGAAGAACAGCCCCCAGCGAATCGCCAAAATGCGCCAACCTGCATCGTTCAGCGACACCATCGTACCCAGCAAGCTTTTTACGTAATTCTTGCCAAACGTGAGACCTCCAAAGATCATGACCGCGAACAATGTGTTGATGATTGTGGGTTTCAGTTTGATGAAGGTCTCGTCCTGCAGGTAGAGCGTCAATCCCCCAAACACCATGACGATAACACCGGAGACGAGCGGCAACGTCGGAATGTGCCGAGCCGCCACGTAAGCGACCACGAGAGAGATCACGATGGCCACCATGAAGGCGCCGGTCGCAGCGAAAATCCCATAGCTCGTGTTCGTCGCGAAAAAGACGAGCAACGGCCCCATCTCGATTCCAATTCGGAGAATTGGATTCATTGCCTGATATCGGTCGGCCCGTGTGTTCATGACTCAAATCACTTCAATAACTGCGCCGCATTTGACAATCGGTCACGACATAACGTGGAGGCGCATAGAGGAATGGTCAAGGTGCGCGAAAATTGAGATTCCCAGTGGCGGCATTCGCCGCCATATTGTCCGCATGGCGGCACCGCAGTTCGCACTGTTCACCGATTTCGGATTTGAAGGGCCTTATGTCGGCCAAATGAAGTCGGTCATCAAACATCTGGCACCAGATATTCCGATCATCGATCTGATGCACGATGTTCCTGCTCAAGGCGTGAAGCCGGCCGCGTATCTTCTCGCCGCTTTGTTCGAAGAACTGCCCGCAGGGACCGTATTTGTCGCAGTTGTCGATCCGGGCGTGGGCAGCGATGACCGAGAGTCTGTCGTGGTGAAAGCCGGCGGACGGTGGTTTGTCGGTCCCGGAAATGGATTGTTTTCAGGCGTGGCTGGTCGGGCGGGCTCGGCCGAAGCTTGGACGATCACGTGGCGACCGGAACGCGTATCGGCAAGCTTCCACGGTCGGGACATCTTCGCTCCGATCGCGGCCCGAGTCGCATTGGGCGGATACCAGCCCGACCAGCCGTGTGAATTGTCGACAGCCGTACATCTCGATTGGCCGTTGGACTTGGCAGAGGTCATCTACATAGACCGGTTCGGCAACGCAATGACGGGGATTCGCGCCAAAACCCTGCCTGGCAATAGCGTGATTCAAATCGGGGAAACAACGCTCAGTCGCGCGACCACTTTTGCGGACGTTCCTCCCGGCACGGCCATGTGGTACGAAAATTCAAACGGCCTTGCCGAAATCGCCGTCAATCAAGGCCGCGCGGACGAATTCTTTGGCCTCACCATCGGCAGTGAGGTGCCATTCCATCGCTCTTAAAGGCAGTCGACTAGTCTATTAGTGGCAATGGACTAGGCAATCGCCGCCTTTTCTTTTTTGGCGGTTTCCGTACTCGTGAACCAGTCGCAAATTTCCTCACCCCGCATGAAGATCGAGTCCGGACGCTCAAGCAGGTAGTCGAGCATGCGCCCCACCCAATGGGCCCGATGTGCTTGCCCCATCAGATAGTGGTGATACGACATCGATAGCACACGCGGCGCGTTCACTAATTCCGGCTCGAGACCCGCCACCATGTCCCGCATCCGATTAAATTGCTCGTCGGGGCCGTGCTGACCGATGTGATAGACGTAGGCATCGTTGAGTTCCGCCGTATAGGGCACGACGACGACAGGACCTTCGTCCGTTTTCATCCATACGGGTTGGTCATCGATCACCCCCCAATCCGAGATGTAGTCGATGCCGGCGGCCTTGAGTAATTCTGGGGTTTTGGTCGATTCTTTCAGTGCCGGGCCGATCCATCCACGGACCGGCTGACCGGAGAAAGATCTCATCCGTTCCAATGATACGTTGATGATTTCTTCTTCGTTCTCCTCGGTCATGGAACTTTGAAATTTGCCATGGCCTTGAAATTCCCATCCGGCTTCGAGGATTTCCTCGGCCACGTCAGGATATGCGTCAATGACGTCTGAGTTCATACAGGCCACGGCACGAACGCCGCGCTCCTTCAGCGTGCGAATAAGGCGGGGGATGCCGCAGCGCATCCCATATTCCATCCAAGTGTAATTGATGAGATCCGGGACCGGACTGAGTCCGTGAGGGTTCGTTAGAATCTTTCGAGGTATCGGTTGGTCGTAGCGAAATATCTCGACGGCGACGACGATCTGAACGATCAAGGATTTGCCGTTGGGTGGCGGTAGTGGGTCTCTCTTGGGAGCATATTGAAACGGGATGCGGGGATTGACCATTTGCCGGTCTCCTCAAATTTCATGACCATTCGCAATCAGTGTGCCGGGAGAACAAGATTGGGGAAATGCCGCGGCCAGTGACGAAGCTTTGGCGATGTATTGTAGGATGAAGCGAACAAAAAAACAGAGTCATGATCCATGAATGATGAATTCTGCGCCTTCATGCCGGACATCGATGTCCGTATTCCCGGTGCATCCGGCGGACCGCTGAGCGGAACGACCTTTGCCGCGAAGGACGTTTTCGACATCGCGGGCTTTCCCACCAGCAACGGAAATCCCGTTTGGCGTGAAACACATCCCGTGCCATCTGAAACCGCGCCCGCGGTACAGTCCTTGCTCGATGCCGGCGCCGACTTGGTCGGCAAAACGATCTGCGATGAGATGTGCTACAGCCTCGTGGGTTCGAACGCCCACTACGGCACACCGATCAATCCCCGTGCCCAAGAACGGTTCACGGGGGGCTCTTCCTGCGGCTCGGCGGCCGCAGTAGCGGGGAAGTTGGCGGACCTCGCTCTGGGTTCGGATTGCGGCGGATCGGTGCGCGTTCCAGCTGCGTGGTGTGGTCTGTTCGGAATCCGCCCGACGCACGATCGGGTATCTCCCGAACGGGTTTGCCCTCTGGCATCCAGCCTCGACACTGTGGGCTGGTTCGCGCGGGATGCCGCATTATTTACACGCCTTGGGCCTATCCTGCTGGATAACACCGGCGAATCATTCAAGCCGACAACGTTATTGATTGCGGAGGACATGTTCGCCTGCCTCGAACCTGCGCTCCAGGAATTGCTGCGGCCCCTGGCGGATCGCATTGCCGAAGTGACCGGACTGACGGCAGAACCTACTGTTGTCACGACCGAAAACCTCAACGATTGGTTCGAGGTCTTTCGCGTTGTCCAGGCGTCCGAGATTTGGGCACAGCACGAGGACTGGGTCACACAGGCCAAACCTGAATTTGGTCCTGGGGTTGCCGAACGCATAGCGGCCGCTTCGACCGTCACGGATGACATTGCCGCACCCGCACGCGGGAAACGCGAAGAGATTCGCGCCACCATGAAGTCGCTCCTCGAAGGAGACGTGATTCTCTGCCTCCCGACTGGAACGATCCCACCCATGCGGAGTGTGACACCCGAACAGCTTCAATCTTCGCGTGAGACGAATATGGCTCTCACCAGTCCTGCCGGACTATCAGGGGCACCCCAGATTCACATCCCCCTCGCCGAACACCGCTGGTGTCCGGTTGGCTTATCGCTGATGGCCTGGCGCAACCGCGATGAAACACTGCTCGATCTTACGGAGCAGGTGGGCACTACCCTGTTGGGTTAACCCTCTTCCTTCGCCTGCCGCGCTGAAGATCTAGAGGATCTCGTGGATTTCGTAGCCAGGCCCTTCCGCGGTCCGATCCCCAATTCCGACAGCGATGATCGTGTTGAGCCAACCGTATTTATCCGACGCGGTTTCGAAGAATGGAGCGATACGAAAGTAATACTCCGACGCGTCAACGATATCGCCATCAAGATGGCGTTGAAGCACATCCTCCGGACCCAGACGCAGCCCACGATATCGCATTCCGATCAAATGTCCGTCGTCAGTTTCCATAGTCAGCCGGACGTTGAGCTCAGTCGCATCATCTGGCCGCCGGATGAGCCAATCGCTGCCAAATACGATCCTCCCCTGCAGCCTATCGCCGCTGAATCGTCCACCAGGAACAGGCATGACCCAACGGTAACCAAACGGCGTGTCACCGTATTCGAGCGGACCGTGCGGCGGTTCCGGCGCCTGTATGCGAAAAGTCATCAGGTGACGTGTCTTGATTTCCGGCATGGGTTCCCCCGGGCAAACCATCGCGTTGCCGCTTCGGGTATCACTTTTATCCTAGTGACCTACCCTGCAGCAACGAAGTCGCATTCGACAGCCGCGGTGCTGTACCGTGCGAAAGCCGCGCCCTACATTTGGCGGCACACAGTGAAGTACGGGACTCCTTAAATATGCCTGACCATAAAGTTGCCCTTGTCATCGGTGCCACCGGCATTATTGGAGGCAACATGATCCGTCACCTGGACACCAAAGATGATTGGCAGGTCATCGGGCTGTCCCGTCGCCAGCCCTACTACGATTCGGGCGCGAAATTCATCTCCGTCGACCTCAGCGATTCCGTTGATTGTCAGGCCAAACTCGGTGAGCTCGGGCACATCACCCATATCTTCTTCGCCGGCTACACCGATCGTCCGACATGGGCGGAACAGGACGCTCCGAATCTTAAATTGCTCGCGAATCCCATGGACGTCGTCGAACCGATAGCCACAGGGCTTCGCCACGTCTGCCTGCTTCAAGGAACCAAGGCCTACGGCTCGCAACTCGGGCCGTTCAAGTCGCCCGCCAAAGAAATCGACCCACGTCACATGCCGCCCAATTTCTATTACAGCCAGCAGGACTATTTGGCTGAAAAATCGATGAAGAAAAATTGGTCTTGGTCGTGCATGCGCCCACACGCGGTGTGCGGGTATGCGGTTGGCATTCCCATGAATCTTGTTTCCTGCATCGCGGTCTATGCAACGATTTCGAAGGAACTCGGGCTACCTCTGAGATTTCCAGGCAGCCCGGTCACTTATGGCGGAATGTTCATGGCGACCGAAGCAGGATTGTTGTCACGGGCCATGGAATGGGCAGCGACGACGCCCACGTGCGCTGATCAGGCGTTCAACGTGATCAATGGCGACTATGTCCGCATCGAAAACATGTGGCCAAAGTTCGCCGAGTTCTTCGGCCTGGATATAGGCCCGCTGCAAAGTATCAATTTACCCTTGATGATGGCCGATAAAGGACCGCTGTGGGACGAAATCGTGAAGAAATATGATCTGGTTCCCAACGCCTACGAAGATATGGCGCATTGGCCCTTCGCCCAGTACATCTTCAACAATGAATGGGACATGATGTCGGACGCGACCAAATGCCGGGAATTCGGCTTTTTGGAATTCGTCGACACCGAGCAGATGTTCTTGGACCAGTTCGCTGAACTTCGCGAAAACCGCATTATTCCTTAGCGGCGCGACGGCACCGCATAGGTAAGGAGACGAACGCTATGACGGATAACAAAGTGGCATTGGTATTCGGTGCCAGCGGCATCATCGGTCGGGGTTTCCTGAGACACCTTGATGGCCTCAACGACTGGGACATCACCAGCGTCATGCGCAACCCACCGAACTTTGACACCCGCGCCGAGCATCTCCCTGTCGACCTGACCGAGCGCGACGCCAGTCTGTCGGGCCTGAAGGATGTTCCGCAGGTCACGCACGTGTTTTACACGGCCTATAAGGACTATCCGACGTGGGAAGCGGCGGCAGAGCCCAACACCGAGATGTTCAAGAACGCGATGGACGGCCTGCTGCAGAATGCACCGAACCTCGAACACGTTCAGATCCTGCAAGGCGCGAAGTATTACGGCCGGCACCTCGGCCCCTACAAGACACCCTCCAAGGAGGAGGATCCACGGCACATGCCACCCAGCCTCTATTTCGGGCAGGAGGATTATCTTCACGAGCTCCAGGTCGGGCAGTCGTGGAGCTGGTCAGCCATACGCCCGCAAGCGGTGTGCGGGTTTTCCATCGGCAACCCACTCAACCTCACATCGGTGGTAGCCGTCTACGCTGCCATTTCCAAGGAACTCGGCTTGCCGCTTCGCTGGCCGGGCAAGCCCGAGGCCTTTCGCACAATCTATCAGGTGACAGACTACGACATCCTTGGAAAGTCGATGATCTGGGCTGCGACGACTCCGGCGTGCGCCAACGAATCATTCAATGTCACCAATGGCGACGTTTTCCGCTGGGAGCACATGTGGGACCGCATCGCCGAATATTTCGATATGGAGGTCGGCCCGCCTCAGCAGATCAATCTCAGCCAAATGATGGCGGACAAGGAATCGCTGTGGAACGACATCGTCCAGAAGCACGGCCTTGCACCCACACCATTCGACAAGGCGGCGAATTGGGCCTTCGGTGATTATGCCTTCGGCTCGGACTGGGACGTCTGCATGGACACAACGAAGTGCCGCAGGGCTGGATTTCTCGATTTCATCGATACCGAAGAAATGTTCACCAACCAGTTCGATGAGCTACGCGAGGCGAAGATTATTCCTTAAAGAAAATTTTGTTGAGACGGACTTGGACTGGGCTTCGGCTAATCGAGACCAACAAGGGCACGCGCGAAACTTGCGGCTTCGAACGGTTGTAGGTCTTCGATACCCTCACCGACACCGATCGCATGAATGGGTAGACCGAACTTCTCGGCCACCGCCACCAGGACACCGCCACGTGCTGTGCCGTCGAGCTTGGTCATCACGATGCCGGTGACGTTGCAGATTTCCCGAAACGCTTCCACCTGCCGAATAGCGTTCTGTCCTGTGGTCGCGTCGAGGACGAGCAGCACGCTGTGTGGCACTGATTCATCGATCTTAGTGAGAACGCGGACGATCTTGGCGAGTTCGGCCATGAGGTTAGCCTTATTGTGCAGACGGCCCGCCGTATCGATCAAAAGCACATCAGCGCCCTCCGATCGAGCCTTCTGCAAGGCATCGAAGGCCAGGCCTGCTGCGTCCGCGCCAGGCTTACTGGCGATGACTTCGGCACCTGACCGCTCTCCCCATATTTGAAGCTGTTCGATGGCCGCAGCCCGGAAGGTATCGCCCGCCGCAATTATCGTGGTCCGGCCTTGCTGACGAAGGTTGTGAGCAAGCTTCCCGATCGTCGTGGTTTTGCCCGTCCCGTTAACGCCGACAACCAACACCACATGAGGCTGGTGCGACTCGTCAAAGGAAATGGGCACGGCAACGCCTTGAAGGATATTCGTAATTTCTTCAGCAAGCAGCCCGCGCACTTCCTCGGGCGTCGTCTCCTTGTCGAGGCGCGTTCGCGCGAGCTCCGCGGTTAAGCGGGAGGCAAGCGCGACGCCGAGATCTGACGTGATGAGAAGTTCCTCGAGGGCCTCAAGCGTTTCGCCGTCGAGGCGGCGCTTGGTCAGTATCCCGGTGATCCCACCGCCTAGAGCACCCGCAGATTTTCCGAGACCGCGTTTGAGGCGCGCGAACCAGCCTGATTGCTCAGCGGCAGTCTCCGTCACGCCACGACCCGGCCGACAAGCCGATGTGAGGATACCCCGGTAATGTCGACGGATATGACCGTGCCAGGCTGCAAATCACTACCGTGAACCTCGACCCGTGCATAACCCTCCGTCCGGCCTTCGCCACAGCGTTCGATGAGCACCGACTCAGTACCGCCAACACGACTCTCCAGATAGGTACTCATCGCTGTTTCGCCTGCGGCACGCAGTCGCGCCGACCGCTTCTTTCGCACCGCCTTGGGAACCTGAGGCATGCGGGCTGCCGGTGTGCCTGGCCGAGCCGAATAAGGGAATACATGGAGATAGGTGAGATCACAGTCTTCGATCAGGCGTAGAGAGTTCTCAAACATCACGTCAGTTTCTGTCGGAAAACCAACGATCAGGTCGGCGCCGAAAACGACATCAGGTCGATGGCGCCGAAGATCGTCACAGAGTCGAATGGCGTCCTTACGCAAATGACGGCGCTTCATACGCTTGAGGATGAGATCGTCCCCAGATTGGAGACTCAAGTGCAGATGCGGCATGAGTCGAGACTCGTTCACGATGACATCCCTCAGATCACGGTCGACCTCAATAGGATCGAGCGAGGAAAGCCTGAGTCGCAAAAGATCGGGCACGTCACGCAACAATGCACGGACCAGGCCAGCCAAACCTGGACGATCCGGCATGTCCTCGCCATAGGCAGTGATGTCAACGCCGGTCAGCACGATTTCAAGGTAGCCTGCTGCGACCAAATTTTGTGCTTCTGCGACAACGCGCCCAACTGGCACGCTGCGGTTTGGTCCCCGTGCAAACGGAATAATGCAGAACGTGCAGCGGTGATCACACCCTTGCTGAATCTCGAGGAATGCGCGCGTTCGGCCATCGAAACCCTCGATCAAATGACCGGCGGTCTCCGTCACCGTCATAATGTTGGCCACGTTAACCGGGCTACCCTGCTTTGATCCGTAGCTGTCGCGCGAGAGCTTCTCGATGTTTCCCAGCACGCGATCGACCTCAGGCATCTCGGCGTATGTGTCGGGATGGAGTTGCGCGGCACATCCCGTCACAATGATCTGCCGATCCGGCGACTCTCGCCTCAGACGACGAATTGCCTGTCGTGCCTGTCTCTCTGCTTCCGCCGTCACGGCACAGGTGTTGACGATAGCTGCATCAACGAGTCCGGCCGCCGCGGCCTCGCCCCGGATGACCTCCGATTCATAGGCGTTGAGCCGACAGCCAAATGTCAAGACATCAGGTGTCCGTGATGATTGCGCCGTCATACAGCTCACCCATTCAGCAAGGCGTCATCGAGAACACCGGAAAAACTGGTTGCCACGGGCCCGGTCATAAGGACGTGCGTATCGTCCCGCCAGACGATGTGCAACGTACCGCCGTCGAGGTGAATGTCGACCGCGTGATCCGTTAAGCCGCGACGCGCGCCTGCCACCGCGACCGCGCACGCCGCCGTTCCACAAGCCGAGGTAATTCCAACTCCTCGCTCCCATACCCTGACCCTAATGGCTTCGCGGCCACGCGCCTGAGCAACACTGATATTTGCCCTTTCGGGAAACAAAGGATGGTGTTCGAGACTGGGTCCAATTCCGGTCAAATCGACGGCCTCGACGTCGTCCACAAAAAAGACTGCATGCGGATTGCCAACATTGACTCCGACTGCGTCTGTCAACGGGGTAGGCGCTCCACCACCCTCCAACATGTCGACGTGCAGCGTGTCCATTTCACGCGCCAGGGGGATATCCCGCCAATCCGTCCGGGCAGGCCCCTGGTCGATGGTTACCAGCCCGTTGTCGTCCCGGGTCGCTTCGAGCACGCCTGCCATTGTCTCCAGGTTAGCCGTATCCGCACCCAGCTCATTCATGATCTTGTCGGCCACACACCTCGCCGCGTTGCCGCAGGCCGCCACTTCACCGCCATCAGCGTTGTGCACCCGCATGAATGCGGTCGCTCGCTGCGACGACTCGATCGTAATGAATTGATCGCACCCCACACCCCGGTGCCGGTCGGCGACCCGGCGCACCTCGTCTGCCGTCAATGCAATTGAGTCAGCACGGCCGTCCAGGACGACGAAGTCGTTACCCAGGCCATGCATCTTGACGAATGGAATCACCCTCATTGCCGCCTTATATGGTCATGTTGCGCTGCAAGTCTACAATTTCGGCAGTACGAAGGCCTTCCGTCATGCATCACCGTTCTTGACGACGTAGGCCGCCCAGCGGTAACTTCCGCGCGCTCCACATTGTTTTGTGATTGGGAGCGCCTACGGGTGTCCGCCAGTCCGCGAGTATTCGCGCACTGGCGCTATCGGTGTTTGCTCAACGGTTGGAATACGCTGGATCATGTTCGATAGTCTGACTGAACGCTTGGGAGAGGTCTTTGAAGGCCTGAAGCGCCGTGGCGCGCTCTCTGAAGGTGATGTCAATGCGGCACTTCGGGAAGTGCGCGTGGCGTTACTGGAAGCGGACGTCGCCCTCCCCGTCGTAAAAACATTCATCGATGGCGTGCGCGCACGGGCAATCGGCACGGAAGTCCTGCGTTCGGTCTCGCCTGCCCAAATGGTGATCAAGGTCGTCCATGACCACCTGATCGAGGTGCTGGGTCCTGAAACGGCCAATCTGGAGTTCCACGCCGCCCCACCCGTATCGGTGATGATCGTTGGGCTGCAAGGATCGGGCAAAACCACAACCACGGCCAAAATCGGGATCTGGCTCACCGAGCGTGAGAAGAAAAAGGTCCTGATGGCCTCCCTCGATACCCAGCGGCCGGCAGCCCAGGAACAACTCAAAGTGTTGGGAGAACAGGCCAACGTCGCCACACTCCCCATCGTTCCGGGCCAGATGCCCGAAGATATCGCGAAGCGCGCGATGAATGCGGCGCGCCTGCAAGGATGCGACATTGTCCTACTCGATACCGCGGGCCGCCTGCACGTGGACGAGGCCTTGATGGCGGAAGTCGTGGGAATTCGAGGGGCGACCGAACCCGCGGAAGTTCTCCTCGTCGCCGATTCGCTCACCGGACAAGACGCCGTCAATGTTGCCGAACAATTCAAAGAGCGCGTCGGCGTGACCGGAATTGTGCTGACCCGAGTGGACGGCGATGCCCGCGGCGGCGCTGCGCTGAGCATGCGAGCCGCTACGGGTTGCCCCATCAAATTGCTGGGAACGGGTGAGGCACTCGATGCCTTGGAGGTCTTCCATCCCGACCGGATCGCTTCCCGCATACTCGGCATGGGCGACGTTGTCGGACTGGTCGAACGAGCCGCAGAGACGGTCGAGCAAGAAGATGCCGCAAAGCTTGAGGAGAAGATGCGGAAAGGCACCTTCGACCTCGACGACCTTGCTCAACAACTCCGTCAGATCGGCCGCATGGGCGGTATGGACGGGATCATGGGCATGCTTCCAGGCGTCGGGAAAATTAAAAAACAGATGGCCGATGCACAAATGGACGAAGGTCTGCTCAAACGGCAGGAAGCCATCATTCAATCGATGACGCCAAAAGAACGTCGTAATGCCAAGCTGCTCAATGCGTCTCGAAAACGCCGCGTCGCAACTGGCTCTGGAACATCGGTGCAGGACGTGAATCGGCTGCTTAAACAGTTCAAACAGATGTCTTCAATGATGAAGAAGGTGAGCAAGATGGGGAAACGCGGCCTGATGCGCCACGGTCTGCCCGGCTTACCCATGAGATGACCTGAGATTTAAAGACGAAACGAATTCCGACAGAAAGCCTCAAATAGGAGCGATTGCAGTTATGTCACTTAAAATCCGATTGGCCCGGGCAGGCGCGAAGAAAAGGCCCTTTTATCGAATCGTCGTGGCGGATTCCCGCAGCCCCCGTGACGGCCGTTTTATCGAACGGCTCGGGACATACAATCCTTTGTTGAAGCGTGACGATCCGAACCGCGTGACGCTGAACGAAGAACGTATCCGTCATTGGCTTGGACATGGCGCACGGCCGACAGACCGTGTCGCACGCTTTCTTGGCACCGCTGAGATCATTCCGATGCCGGCCCAGAAGAACAACCCGACAAAGGGTGAGTCGGGCAAAAAGGCGAAAGAGCGCGTGAAAGCCGCGGAAGAGGCCGCCGCCGCTGCGGCCGCCGCACCCGCCGAAGAGCCCGCTCCTGAGGAATCGGCGGACGAGACCGCCCCTGAAGAAGCAGCATCGGAAGAGGCTGCTGCCGAAGCACCGGCCGAAGAAGCTGTAGTCGAAACTCCTGCAGAAGAAGTGGCCGCTGAGGACCCGGTTGAACAGCCTGCCGCCGAGGAAACGGCTCCCGAAGAACCGGCTGACGAAGCATCTTCTGGAGAGCCCGCGGCGGAAGCCGAGGAAGCGGTTGAGGCTGCTGAAGAGCCGGCCGCTGAGGAAGAAGCAAAAGAAAAGGAATAATTCCCGACAGGGATTGCCATGGTGGAGCCTCGGCAACTTTGTCTGGGCATCATTACGGGCGCCCGCGGCGTGCGTGGTGAAGTCCGGATCAAGACATTCACTGAGAGGCCCGAAGACATCGCTTGCTACGGGCCCCTGACGGACGAGGCGGGCCAACAATCGTTCGCGCTATCCAATCCAAAGCCTCTCAAGGGTGGTATCGCTGCCCGAGTTGAGGGAATTCTGGATCGAACCGCCGCCGAGGCGCTCAAGGGAACCCACTTATATGTCGGCCGGGACTCTCTGCCTGATCTCGAGGAGGAGGAGTTCTATCACGCCGACCTGGTCGGCTTGCGGGTGCAATCGGTGGATGGCAAGAACATCGGAATTGTTGCCGCGGTGTACGATTTCGGGGCTGGAGACATTCTCGAAATCGAACGGAATAAGGGGCCAGCGCTTATCGTACCGTTTACACGTGACGCTGTTCCCGAAATTGATATTGAACGGAACTTCCTCATCCTAGTGCCGCCGTCGGAAATTGTGGCGAACGGCGATGGCAATAATGAGGCGGATTGATCGGACCGATACCTACAATGAGTGAGCACCAAAGAACTTTACCCGATTCGGCCGGGGAATCTGTCCATGCCTTAAACAAGCCCTGGACAGCACGGGTGCTGACGCTCTTCCCAAAGATGTTCCCTGGTCCACTCGGCGAGTCGCTGGCCGGCACGGCACTGGAAAACGGGATTTGGGCACTTGAAACAGTAGACATTCGTGGGTTTGCGAGCGATAAACACCGCTCGGTCGACGATACTCCGTTCGGTGGCGGCCCCGGTATGGTGCTCCGCGCCGATATACTTGCCAAATCGGTCGACGAAACGGCAATGGCAGCCGGACCTGAGGTGCCAATTATTTACCTCAGTCCGCGTGGTCGGCCTTTCGATCAGCCGCTGGCAAGATCCTTGGCAGGAGGCGCGGGTGTCGTCTTGATATGTGGCCGATTTGAAGGGATCGACGAGAGGCTGCTCGAAGCGCGGCCGATTGAGGAAGTCAGTCTCGGGGATTTCGTGCTATCCGGCGGTGAGCCGGCGGCAATGGCAGTGATTGATGCAGTGGTGCGTTTGTTACCGGGTGTGATCGGAGATCCGCAGTCGGTAGCCGATGACAGTTTCGAAAGCGGACTTTTGGAGTATCCGCAGTACACGCGGCCGCAAGAGTGGGAAGGTCGCAGCGTCCCGGAAGTATTGCTTTCGGGTCATCATGAAAGGATTTCCCAGTGGCGCCGCGATCAGGCCGAGCGAACAACCAAGGCGCGCCGGCCTGATCTCTGGAAACGTTACGTTGGGGCCCGGGATTAAGTGAGGTGAAGACAATGGACATTCTGCAAAAATTCGAAAACACCCAAGCTGAAAAGATTCAGGCTGAACGTCCTGTTCCTGATTTCGGGCCCGGGGATACGGTGCGCGTCATGGTCAAGGTTGTCGAAGGGACCCGCGAGCGCCTGCAGGCATTCGAAGGCGTTTGCATCGGACGGAAAAATCGGGGACTCAATTCGGCATTCACGGTACGCAAGATCTCGTATGGCGAAGGTGTGGAACGGATATTCCAGCTTTATTCGCCACAGATTGCTGAAATTCACGTCGTGCGTCGGGGCGATGTCCGAAGAGCCAAGCTCTATTACCTCCGCGGGCTGCGCGGCAAGAAAGCACGTATCGCCGAGAAGCGGGACGATCGTCGCCCGGCTAAGGCCGGAGCGCCGGCAGCGACCAAGAGCGACGCCGTTCAGGAGAGCGAAACCTCCGCCGATCAAGAATAGCGCGACGTTATCCTGCGGGTCCTAACTGCACGCTGGAGCGAAAGATGACGAGCCCACGGACTCTTCTCGACAAAATTTGGAAGAACCACGTCGTCAACGTCGACGAAGATGGCGCTTATTTACTCTACATCGACCGTCACCTCGTCCATGAAGTGACGAGCCCTCAGGCATTCGAGGGGCTTCGTGTGGCCGGACGTCCCGTACGCCGTCCCGATGCGACGTTGGCGGTTGCGGACCACAACGTGCCGACCACGGATCGGGCGGGCGGAATTGTTGAAGAGGATTCCCGCATCCAGGTCGAAACACTGGAAGCGAACTGCCGAGACTTTGGCATCGAGTACTACGGCATGGGTGATATCCGACAGGGAATTGTCCACATCATCGGCCCGGAACAGGGCATGACCCAACCAGGGATGACCATCGTTTGCGGCGATTCTCATACCGCAACACACGGGGCATTCGGCGCTCTTGCTTTTGGCATCGGTACGTCCGAAGTCGAGCACGTGCTGGCCACCCAAACCCTGATCCAACAGCGGCCCAAGAACATGCGGATTACGGTCACGGGTGAGCTCGGGTTCGGTGTGGAGGCCAAAGACATCATTCTTGCAGTCGTCGGCAAACTTGGCATTGCGGGCGGAAACGGTCACGTCATCGAATACGCCGGCGATGCCATCATAAACCTTTCTATGGAAGGCCGAATGACGGTATGCAATATGTCCATCGAAGCTGGCGCGCGCGCCGGCCTCGTGGCACCGGATGAAACGACATTCGAATACCTCAAGGGAAAGCCGATGGTCCCGAAAGGCGGTGCGTGGGAGCAGGCCATCGCCGGTTGGAGCACCTTGCCCTCCGACGAAGGCGCTCAATACGACACGGAAATTTCCCTCAACGCGTCAGACATCGCCCCACAAGTAACCTGGGGGACCAATCCGGAAGAAGTGCTGCCGGTTACGGGCCAGGTGCCCGACCCGGCTGACGCCATCGATGAGGACCATCAGAAGAAATGGTCCCGCTCTCTGGAGTACATGGATCTTGCGCCGGGTACGCCGCTGACTGACGTAAGGATCGATCGCGTTTTCATTGGCTCATGCACCAACGGACGGATCGAGGACCTGCGCGCCGCAGCCAATATCGCCAAAGGCCGCAAGGTCGCCGATCACGTCGGTGCCATGGTTGTTCCGGGATCGGGCTTGGTGAAATACCAGGCGGAGGAAGAGGGTCTCGACAAAGTTTTTGTCGAAGCGGGTTTCGAGTGGCGCGAACCCGGGTGCTCGATGTGCCTCGCCATGAATGCTGATCGCCTGGAACCTGGTGAGCGCTGTGCCTCGACATCCAATCGTAACTTCGAAGGGCGCCAGGGCCGCGGTGGCAAGACACACCTGATGAGCGCGGCCATGGCGGCGGCGGCGGCTGTTACCGGGCGCCTCGCCGACGTCCGAGACCTGACTTAGGGAGGGAGAGGACCATGGAGAAATTCACGACGCTTACAGGTGTCGCCGCGCCCTTGCCGATGGTGAATATCGACACCGACGCCATCATTCCCAAACAATTCCTGAAGACCATCAAGCGCACCGGTCTGGGTATCCATCTGTTCAACGATCTGCGCTTTGACGAATCGGGTAATGAGCGGTCGGATTTCGTCCTTAATAAGACGCCGTACCGCGATGCGAAAATCTTGATTGCGTTCGATAATTTCGGCTGCGGCTCAAGTCGTGAACACGCACCTTGGGCGCTCTCGGATTTCGGCATCCGCTGCATCATTGCGCCGAACTTCGCCGACATCTTCTACAACAACTGCTTCAAGAACGGTGTGCTGCCCATTGCGCTGCCGAAAGAAGTCGTTAGCCGCTTGATGGATGTGGCCGAGCGCGGATCGAACGCAACGATTTCGATCGACCTGGAAGCCCAGGAGATCACTGATTCGGATGGCAATGTCATTTCGTTCGAGGTCGATCCCTTCCGCAAGCACTGCATGTTGAACGGCCTCGACGATATTGGCCTGACCATGGAGAAGGCGGCATCGATCGATGAATTCGAGAACTCCCAGCGCGCTGGGCAACCCTGGTTGTACGGCACGGCGGGCGCCTAGGTCAGGGCTGAAACTAGTCAGGCAAAATCATCGGTCGGGATCACGAGTAAATCATGGCGTCCAATAAGAACATTCTGTTCCTCCCCGGTGATGGGATCGGTCCCGAAGTCATGGCCGAAGTCCGTCGGTTGCTGAATTGGCTGGAGGCCAATCGCGCGATTGGCTTCAACATCAACGAAGGCCTTGTTGGCGGGGCTTCTTATGATGCACACGGCACGCCGTTGACCGATGAGACCTTGGACGCGGCAATGAATGCTGACGCCGTGTTGTTCGGGGCTGTCGGTGGACCGAAGTGGGATGATCTAGACTTCTCGCTGAAACCCGAGCGCGGGCTTCTGAAGCTGCGCAAGGAAATGGATCTGTTCGCCAATCTGCGACCAGCCATTGTGTTCGACGCATTGGCTGATGCCTCGACATTGAAGCGGGAGATCGTCGCAGGTCTCGACATCATGATCGTCCGCGAACTGACAGGCGGCATCTACTTTGGTGAACCTCGCGGAATCGAAACGCTCCCCGATGGGACGCGGCGGGGAATCAACACGCAGGTCTACACGACGCCTGAGATTGAAAGAGTTGCCCGCGTGGGCTTTGAGCTCGCACGCAAGCGCAACAAGCGTGTGTGCTCCGCAGATAAAGCGAACGTGATGGAGTCGGGCATTCTTTGGCGCGAGGACGTACAGCGCATCCACGACGACGAATATCCGGACATCGAACTGACACATATGTACGCGGACAACGCGGCGATGCAATTAGTCCGTGATCCCAAGCAATTCGATGTAATCGTCACCGATAATCTTTTCGGCGATATCCTCTCAGACGAAGCCGCCATGCTGACGGGATCTCTCGGGATGCTACCGAGTGCCTCACTGGGTGCCGCAGACGATTCAGGACGGCGGCGCGCACTCTATGAACCGGTTCACGGAAGCGCGCCCGACATTACGGGGCAGGGATTGGCCAATCCGTTGGCTTGCATCCTTAGCCTGGCGATGATGCTGCGTTATTCGTTTGATCTCGGAAGCGAGGCAGATCTCATTGAGACGGCGGGGTCCAACGTCTTGTCGGGTGGTCTCCGGACCGCGGACATCATGCAAGACGGCAAAGCAAAAGTTTCGACCAATGTCATGGGTGATGCGCTTATCCGTGAGCTGGACAAGATCGGCACCTAGCATTCGAGCTTGATCGTCACGATATGTTCGTGACCACACGGGAATTTAAACATGGGCTATAGAGTCGCTGTCGTCGGCGCGACCGGAAATGTCGGTCGCGAAATGCTGCAAATCCTTGCCGAACGGGAATTCCCGATCGACGAAATCACTGCTGTCGCGTCAGAGCGTTCGGCAGGCAGAGAAGTTTCATTCGGCGACAAAGACGTGCTCAAGGTTCAAAATCTCGAGGGATTCGATTTCTCGAATTTCGATATCGCCCTGTTTTCCCCAGGGTCGAGGGTCTCGGCCCAGCACGCACCCCGTGCAGCCAAGGCCGGATGCGTGGTCATCGACAACACGTCACAGTTCCGCCTGGACCCGGATGTTCCCCTGGTAGTGCCGGAGGTCAACGCCGACGCTGTCGCGGACTACAGCAAGCGCAATATTATCGCCAATCCCAACTGTTCAACGATTCAGATGGTCGTCGCCCTGAAGCCATTGCACGACGAGGCAACGATCAAGCGTATCGTCGTGGCCACTTACCAGTCGGTGTCAGGAGCTGGCAACGCTGCAATGGATGAGTTGTTCGAGCAAACCAAGGCGATCTACGTGAACGATCCGCTGGAGCCTAAGAATTTCACCAAGCAGATTGCCTTCAATGTCATCCCGCATATCGGCGACTTCCTGGACGACGGCGCGACGAATGAAGAATGGAAGATGGTCGCCGAAACCAAGAAGGTCCTCGATCCCAAGATCAAGGTTTCCGTGACATGTGCCCGAGTACCAGTATTCGTCGGCCATTCGGAAGCCGTGAATATCGAGTTCGAGAACCCGATTTCAACGAAGCGAGCACGAGATATTCTACGGGAGTCACCGGGCCTCATGGTCGTCGACAAACGCGAGGACGGCGGCTATATCACACCCGTAGAAGCGACCGGCGAATATGCTACATACGTCAGTCGAATTCGGGAAGATCCGACGGTGGAGAACGGACTCAGCATTTGGGTGGTTGCCGACAATCTGCGCAAAGGCGCGGCGCTCAATTCCGTTCAAATCGCCGAGGTGCTGGTCAACCGCCACCTCTCCAATGCGACACGGGCAGCGGCCAATTCCGCTTAGAGGCACGGATTTCCTTGGCGTTTTCACGCCACCCGCTTCACCTCGAACAATCGTGACGGCGAGATAATCTCGTCCTGAGCCCGAATGATTTCGAGCTCATTCACACCCGCGTCCACGGTGGCTTTCAATATTCCGTACCCCGCCGCCACGGCACTGGCGAGAGCTGCCGGAGGGTTCCGGTCCGCCAGATAATTCCCGAGAAACAGCGCGGCGAACAGATCTCCAGCGCCGAATAGGTCACCCAACAGACGCGGCGTGGTCGCAAGCCAGGCGCCGTCCGGTCCAACCGTCAGTGTGCCGATCTGCCGGTCGGAAATTTCCCCGACCGCAAGTGAGGTGACAACGACATACGCTGGCCCCTGATCGCGAAGTTCCTCACAGGCCAGGATCGCATCCGTCAGCGCAGGCAGCGGCCGGCCGGCAAGAAATTCAAGCTCAAACTGGTTGGGCGTAACTATGTCCGCCATCGGAACGGCGGTATCGCGGAACAAGGCCTGGAGATCGCCCGGAACAAAGAAACCATCCTGCTCGTGACCCATGACCGGATCACAGCAAAATACAACATCGGGATTTTGGGCCCTGATGGATTGAATGGCGTCGAGAACGATTTGTCCGGCCGTGACGTCGCCAAGATATCCCGTGAGGACAGCATCACAGTGCACCATGAGGCCGAGGTCGCCAATTCCGGCGATGAGTTCCTGCAATTGTTCGGCGGAGGATGTGCGGCCACGAAATCGTCCATGCTTCGGGTGATTAGAGAACGACACGGTATGAAGCGCCCAAACCTCATGCCCCAACCGTTGTAATGGGAAAACTGCCGCCGAATTCCCGACGTGGCCGTAAACCACATGAGATTGCAGGGAAAGTATGTTCATCCTCGACGTTCCATCTTCTCGGCCTCCACTTGGTCCACCCTCACGAGCTCCAGCATGAAAGGTTCCGGCACTCGCGTTGACTTGCACCCGACCAAGGTCTTAAATCGGCTCATAATTTGGCGACGGTAGGTCGCCCGGAGTACGCGGAGGAACCCAATCATGGCCCAAGTCGAAAGGCCACTTTCCCCGCATCTACAAATCTATAAGCCACAACTCACCTCAATACTTTCCATTCTGCATCGCATCACGGGGGTGGGCTTGGGTGTCGGCACGCTCTTGCTGACCTGGTGGCTTGTTTCTGCCGCCTATGGACCGGAAAGTTTCGCAACAGCACAGGCTTTTATTGCCTCGTGGTTCGGCCGCCTCCTGCTATTCGGATTTACGTATTCGTTATTTTACCATCTGTGCAACGGAATTCGACATCTGTTCTGGGATGCAGGATGGGGTTTCGAACTCAAGACAGCCTATACAACTGGCTGGCTCGTCGTGATTGCCTCCGTGGGCCTGACCTTGATTAGCTGGATTGCGGGATATGCCAGTGGAGGCGCATTGTGAGTCACCGGACACCTGCCGGCAGGGTACACGGCCTTGGAAGTGCTCAACACGGAGTCGATCACTGGTGGGGACAGCGCCTGACCGCTCTCGCACTCATCCCGTTGATCATTTGGCTCTGTATTTCAATCGTCAGTATGATCGGTGCCGATCACGCTACCTTTACGTCCTGGTTGTCGACGCCGGGCCGAGCGGTGGCATTACTGCTACTCATCCTAGCCACGTTCTACCATATGAAACTCGGGTTACAGGTAGTGATCGAGGACTATGTCCACTCGCGAGGGTGGAGCACCACCCTGTTGGTCACGAACAGCTTTGCATGTGTGTTACTCGGTACGGCGTGCGCGTTCGCCGTCATCAAAGTGGCGCTTGGAGGATGATGGTATGACCGAGGCTTACGACGTCCAGGAACATTTCTACGATGCCGTAATCGTTGGCGCCGGTGGTGCCGGTCTTAGGTCCGCTCTCGGCTTGGCGCATGCCGGCTTGAAGACGGCCTGTATCACCAAGGTATTTCCCACCCGAAGCCATACCGTTGCCGCACAGGGCGGGATGTCTGCCGCTCTGGGTAATATGGGAGATGACGACTGGCGCTGGCATATGTTCGACACGGTCAAGGGATCGGACTGGCTCGGCGATCAGGATGCGATCGAATACATGTGCCGCGAGGGACCCGCGGCTGTCGTCGAGCTCGAACATTTCGGCGTACCCTTCTCCCGCACCCCCGACGGAAAAATCTACCAGCGGGCATTCGGGGGCATGACAACCAAATACGGCGAAGGAATAGCGCAACGCACGTGCGCGGCCGCCGATCGAACCGGCCATGCCATTTTACATACGCTCTATCAGCAATCACTGAAACACAATGCTGAATTCTTCGTCGAATACTTCGTGATCGACCTGATCATGGATGACGAAGGCGTTTGCCGGGGCGTGGTGTGCTGGAATTTGGATGATGGGACAATTCACAGGTTCCGGGCTCACGTCGTTGTTCTGGCAACGGGCGGATACGGTCGGACCTATTTCTCTTGTACGTCGGCCCACACCTGCACCGGTGACGGTAACGCCATGGCGTTGCGCGCCGGCCTCCCATTGCAGGATATGGAGTTCGTGCAGTTCCATCCCACGGGTATCTACGGTGCCGGCTGCCTGATCACGGAGGGCGCGCGAGGCGAAGGCGGTTACCTGGTGAATTCCGAGAACGACCGCTTCATGGAGCGTTACGCACCGTCAGCAAAAGATCTCGCCTCTCGCGATGTCGTCAGTCGCGCGATGACCATTGAAATTCGAGAAGGTCGAGGCGTGGGGCCGGAGAAAGATCATATATTCCTTCACCTCGATCACCTTGATCCCGATGTCCTCGAGGAACGCCTCCCAGGGATTTCGGAGAGCGCGCGCATCTTCTCCGGCGTCGATGTCACCAAGGAACCGATCCCTGTCTTGCCAACTGTGCACTACAACATGGGCGGCATTCCGACCAACTACCACGGGGAGGTTGTCACGCTGAGGGATGGCGATCCGGACGCCATTGTTCCTGGACTGATGGCCATCGGCGAAGCTGCCTGCGTCTCAGTTCATGGCGCCAACCGGCTCGGGTCGAACTCGCTCCTCGATATCGTCGTATTCGGCCGTGCGGCGGCGCTCAAGGCAGCTGAGAACGTCCGCCCTGGGGCACCGCATAAGACTCTAACCAACGGGGCAACCGATCAAGCACTTGAACGGCTCGACAAATACCGGAACGCAAAAGGTGGTACGCCCACGTCACAAATTCGCCTCAATATGCAGCGGGTGATGCAAACCAATTGTGCGGTGTTCCGTACAGGCGAAATTCTGGACGAAGGCGTGAAACTGATTGCCGACGTCGTTGCCTCCATGAGCGACATCGGCGTAACCGATCGTTCGATGATTTGGAATTCGGACCTCGTTGAAACCCTGGAGCTGGAGAATCTCATTCAGCAGGCGGTTGTGACCCTCCATTCGGCGATCAACAGGCCAGAGAGTCGCGGCGCCCATGCTCGGGAAGACTATTCCACCCGCAACGACGACGAGTGGATGAAACATACGTTGAGCTGGCTCGATGAAAAATACGGGGTCACGCTCGACTACCGTCCGGTGCATACCTACACGTTGTCAGACGACGTGCAATATTTCCCGCCTCAAGCCCGAGTTTACTGATGAATTACGACAACCGCGTGCGACGCGTAACGGCAACTAGAGGACGCCATGGTTGAGTTTAATCTGCCCGCCAATTCAAAGGTCGGGAAAGGAAAATCCGTAAATTCCGCCAACGGTGCTGCGCGGGCACGGACGTTCAAGGTCTATCGTTGGAACCCCGACGACGGCAACAATCCCGTCGTCGACACTTTTGTCATCGATCTCGATCGCTGCGGCCCGATGATTCTGGACGCCATTATCATGATCAAGAACGAGGTCGATCCGACACTCACTTTCCGCCGCTCCTGCCGTGAGGGAGTGTGTGGCAGTTGCGCCATGAATATTGATGGCACCAACACGCTTGCGTGCACGAAAGCGACCGACGATGTGAAGGGCGATGTTAATATCTACCCATTGCCGCATCTGCCGGTCGTCAAGGATCTGATCGGCGACATGTCGATGTTTTATGCACAATATGCGTCCGTCAAACCTTGGCTGCAGGCTGAAAGTGCACCGCCGGAGGGAAGTGAGCGCCTGCAATCCCGAGAGGATCGCGCCGAAGTCGATGGCCTGTGGGAATGCATTCTTTGTGCTTGTTGCTCCACCAGCTGCCCAAGCTATTGGTGGAACAGCGAACGCTATCTTGGTCCGGCCGCATTGCTGCAGGCCTATCGATGGATCGCCGATTCACGTGATGAGGCAACCGGCGATCGATTGGACGAGTTGGAAGATCCGTTCAAGCTCTATCGCTGTCATACAATCATGAATTGTACAAAAACGTGCCCGAAGAGCCTCAACCCCGCTAAGGCCATCACCGAGATCAAGAAGAAGATGCTCGAACGCCGGTGAACCGGACGAGGCGAACCCGCCTGCACGAAACTTCTCCGGACAGGAACGCATTGAATAATGTGACTGAAGGCCCCGGCCTGGTACGGGCCGGGCTGCCGCTGAATTTCACACGCCCCGTGTCCACAGCGTACCCAGTGTTCACGACAAGCCCAGCGTTCACGACAAACGATGGGTGACCCATCCCCCCCGAGCGTGATGGCCGCCTATAGGGCCCTGGTCCATGCTGGTGCCTGGCAGCGCGACCCCGCACAGGAGCTAGCGGCTGAAATGCTGCAAATTCTGAACAATCGCTTGATCCACTACGCACCGTCCAAACGCAAAAGCTGGGCGGAACGCCTCGGCTTCAAACAGCAAATTGACGTACGGCATGGGATCTACATTTACGGTGCCGTTGGTCGAGGCAAGTCCGCGCTGATGGACTTGTTTTTTAATGGCGCGCCAATCGAGCACAAACGCCGTGTCCACTTCCATGCATTCATGCTGGACGTACACGCTCGGATCCACGTACAGCGCCAACGGATCAAACAAGGCAAAGCCAAGGCCGACCCCATACCTCACGTAGCGGTAGAGATTGCCGAAGGGGCCGTCCTTTTGTGCTTCGATGAGTTTCAAGTCCATGATCCCGCGGACGCGATGATCCTGAGCCGATTGTTTTCAGAGATGTTCGAACGTGGCGTGGTGGTTGTGGCAACCTCCAACCGAGCCCCGGACGATCTCTATTTGGGTGGGCTGAATCGCGAACTCTTTCTCCCGTTCATCGACCTTCTCAAGACCCAGGTTGAGGTCCTCGCGCTCGACAGCGCGCAGGATTATCGGCTCGCACGATTAAGAACCATGCCCGTGTATTTCGCCCCGCTCGGTTCCGACACCGAGACCAAGCTGGATGACGCGTTTACCAATCTCACAAATGGGACAGATGCCGCACCCCAAACCCTGGAAGTACAAGGCCGTACAATCATTGTTCCGGCAGCAGCAGCCGGGATCGCCCGTTTCACCTTTGATGATCTGTGCCGGCAACCACTCGGCGCTGCGGATTACATCGAAATCGCCCGCCAGTTCCACACACTGATACTTTCAGGAATTCCGGTCATGGAGACCAAGCACCGCAACGAGGCCAAGCGGTTTATCAATCTGATTGATGTCCTTTACGAACATGGGGTCAACCTGATTTGCAGTGCCGAAGGACCTCCTGACGAGTTATATGTTGAAGGTCATGGCGCCTTCGAATTCGCGCGCGCAACTTCCCGTCTTATGGAAATGCAATCGGAGGAGTATCTGGCGGCCGAACATCAGGCTTGATGGCGCGTCGTTAAACCGATTCCGCTGGACACGCCGAGCCGGGATTTTCGAGGGAGCAGCCCCCGGCAACTCAGACTTTTTACCAGTTGAAGCGAGACAAAGCGGCGACTGGACGATGCCCTGAATCGGCCACCATCTTCTGAAGAATTGGTGAGGGATTGCCTTCCCCATCGCCGAAAAGCTCGTCGGCGTGCAGCCCACCCATCACAAAAACCCCGTCGATTCCTGCCGCATTAGCCCCCGCGATATCGGTGCGTAGGGAATCTCCGGCTGCGACAATACGATCTCTGGGAATGCCGTCCAACGCCTCGAAACAGAATTCATAGGGACGCATGTGCGGCTTCCCGTGATAGCGAACGTCCCCGCCCATTTCCTCGTAGGCCATCGCGAGTGATCCTGCGCACAGCACAGTTTTTTCTCCTCGCATGACTGTGAGGTCCGGGTTAGCGCAGACCATCGGCAACTCCCGCTCCGCGGCTGTCGACAAACGACCAGCGTAGTCCGCCAGTCCTTCGGTCTCGTCGTCGTAAAGCCCGGTGTTGAGAAGGAAGTCCGCCGACTCGACCTTGTCGACCATCTCAATTTCTAATCCTTCGACCAGTCCCCAATCCCGCTCTGGCCCGAGCAGCAGGCAGCGCGCGCCCAAGGCCGCGTGCCAGTCATCATATCGCCGCGTCAGCGCGTCCCGTGTGATGTCGCCTGATGTGATGACTCGTTCATACTGGTCATCATGGATACCCATCTCCTGCAATCGCTCGACAACCTTGTCGCTGGGTCGAGGCGCGTTCGACAGGAACAGCGTTCGAATGCCGTTGTCTCGTATGCGGTCAAGACACTCCGGAACGCCGGGGTACGGCGCCACGCCGTCGTGAATCAGTCCCCACATATCGAGAATCATCGCGTCATAGCGCGATGCAAAGGACGACACACCTTCAACAATCGGAACGGTCATCATTACTCCATTGGATCAAGAACCGGTCACACCGCATCACTGCTGGGTCTAGGTTCTCCGAGCAAATAGCCCTGAGCGAGTTCCAGGCCGAGATCGAGAAGATCGATAACCTGTTGTTCGGATTCGACCTTCTCGGCGATGAGATCGATACTGGATTTCTTCAACGCCTCCTTCAGATCTTCAATATGGATCGGTGAGTCGATCTCATTCGGGTCAGACAGAAGGAAATCTGCATCAACTTTCAAGAAACGAAACCCACGCTGCGCCAATCCGACGTAGTCGAGATTCAGCGATGAGATTTTATCCATAGAGAACCGGAATCCAATTGCAGCGAGACGCCGCAGATAGGGAGTCACTTCTGCATTTACGGCATCATCTTGACTGAGTTCGAATATCAAACTCGAAGCCAGTTGTTCGTTGTGCTGCATGAAATCGACGAATTGCGGAAAGAAATTCGCGTCGCTCATGTTGTGAGACGAGAGGTTGCAGAAGAACCCAACTTCAAGCTGATCATTCTGTACCCGCCGGATCAGTTGAGCGCACCGGAATAGAAGTAGGTTGTCGATCGTCGCGAGCAGTCCGGTTTGGGCGGCGATAGCAAGATATTGTTCGGGTACGATGACGCTTCCCTCTTCGTCTCGAATGCGGGAAAACGCCTCGTAGAATCGTGTCTTGCGTTGAGGCAGAACAACGACGGGCTGCAAATAGAGATCGACCCGGTTCTCCTGTAAACCTTGCTGTACGATGCCAAGAATTTCCTTGTTGCTGAGCGTATCGGGGAGGACGTCCGGCATCTTCCGTTCGATGCGATTGCCAAGAGGCCCCACATTCTCATCCCCGGCAGTGGGCGTAAGAGCTCCTTTTCCCGAAAAGCTGCTCAGCAACCCCTGGAGGACTCGCATCTCTCCCACGACCTCTTCGTGCGCCTTCCAGTCTCCCTCAGCGACGACTTTCTTTATGCGCTCAATCTCCGCGGTCGCTTCTTCCAAGCGCGTGGTTAGATCTGAACTCGTGCGTTGAAGAGTGTCGAGATCATCGAAAATATCTTCCCGATCGCTCCGTCTGATCAAGGTTTCATGTGCGAGCGCTACGAGAAGGAACAAGCAGCCGGCAGAGGTCGCGGCAAAAATAGGCGGCAATGCCAAGTCGCCCTGCACCATCCATAGACCGGCCATCGCGGCACCGACGGCATAAAAGATGAGCCCTATAGCGTGGATCGCTGGCCTCACGTCAGAAATCTAAAATTTGTACGCACCTCACCCACGTAATCACCCGTCGTCACGGAATCGCCTCATTCTACGAACTTTTGCTGCTACCGGGGTTTTGCACGGCGCGGTTAGATCTTCTAGGCCTCTTCTACTCATTTGCGGCATCGGCGCCAACCGCTTGCGCAATGTTGTCATAACCATCTGTCGTTAAAAGATCAGCAAGCTCCTGCTTGATCTGACCGATGAGCCGGGGCCCTTGGAATACCAGGGCAGTGTATAGCTGGACCAAGCTCGCACCAGCCCTGATCTTGCGGTATGCGTCATGACCCGAAGCGATACCTCCAGTCCCGATGAGGGGGAGTTTTCCCTCAGTGAGTCGATACATCTCAGCAAGAATCTTCGTGGACGGTTCAAGTAGCGGCACGCCGCTCAATCCACCGGCTTCGTCACGAGAGTCACTCCGTAAGGCGGGCCGTGCCGTCGTCGTATTACTGACGATGAGACCGTCGACGCCACGCGCAAGCAGGACCTCCGCGATATCATGGCAATCCTCCGGAGACAGATCTGGAGCAATCTTCACGATGAGCGGAGCAGAATTTTGCGCGTCGCCTTTGCGACGTGCCGCAAGAACATGATCGAGTAACGCATCTAGAGAATCGCGCGCCTGTAGCGTCCTTAATCCCGGCGTGTTGGGAGAGGATATATTGATCACAAAATATGATGCGAGGCCGGCGAGTTCGCCGACGCCCTCGACATAATCGGCAACCGGATCTTGGCTATCCTTGTTTGCGCCCACATTTACGCCGACGATGCCAGACCGCCCGTGCCGCTTTCGTAACCTTTCCGCCGCAACCGCAAGGCCTTGGCTATTGAAACCGTAACGATTGATCACGGCACGATCTTCTTCGAGGCGAAATACGCGGGGGCGAGGATTTCCGGGCTGGGGCCGCGGTGTCACGCTGCCGACCTCAACGAAGCCGAACCCCAATTCCAGCAAGTCGTCAGGCACCTCTGCATGCTTGTCGAATCCGGCCGCCAATCCTACGGGATTGGAGAATTCCAAACCCATGACCTTCGTTCGCAATACCGATGGATCGGCGTCTGTAGACCGGGGGCGCGGCGCCACGCGAAGTCCCGCTATCGTCAAGCGATGGGCGGTTTCGGGATCGAGGCGGCGCAGCAGAGGTGCGGCTATGGTGTAAAGGTCAACCAACTGATCGAAATGTCGTGTCGCTGATGTCTGAGGTGCGAGCCAGACATATCACTCTTCCTGTCGAAAATCCCTGTCTCATCTCCATGTTATGCCTGCATACCAGTCATGATCGTTTCGTGGATTTCTGGACAATCGGTGGTCCGGCGATATGCTGCGCCACTGGCTTCGTATACATAGCCATATCGTCAATTCTGACTGGATAAGAGGCATGGCCGGTATTTATTATAGCGAAGGGCAGTGGTACGACGAAAACCCCAAGATCACGGGGCCGATGGACCACGCCTTTTGGATGTCATCCGTCGCATTCGATGGCGCCCGCGCATTTGGAGGCTTGGTGCCAGACCTGGAACCTCATTGCAAACGCTTGATGAAATCCGCAAAAGCCATGGGCTTGAATCCATCCATGACCAGCGATGAGATTGCTGAACTGTCCCGCGAGGCCGTACGTCGGTGTCCGCGAGATGCAGAACTCTACATCCGGCCGATGTTCTATGCGACGGAAGGATTCGTTCTTCCGGATCCGGACAGCACAAAGTTTGTTCTCGCTGTCTACGACAACCCTCTGCCGGGTTTCGGTGGGTTCAAGGCATGCCTGTCGAGTTACCGGCGGCCGGCACCCGATATGGCACCTACAGATGCCAAGGCGTCGTGCCTTTACCCGAATTCACAGCGTGCGCTCCGGGAAGCGGTGGAACGCGGATTCGACAATGCCATCATCCGGGATCCCATCGGCAATATTGCTGAATTCGCTACCGCCAATATATGGATCGTGAATGACAATGTAGCCGTCACACCCGTGGATAATGGCACCTTTCTTGCGGGTGTCACCCGTCAACGCGTGATGGGCTTGCTCTCAGACTCTGGCGTGGAAGTCGAGCAACGTACGCTGACATGGGAAGAAGTAATGAATGCCGACGAAGTGTTCAGTACGGGCAACTACGGCAAAGTTATGCCCGTCACACGCGTCGAGGATCGTGACTTGCAGCCGGGTCCCATCGCCACCAAGGCTCGCGCCCTCTATTTCGAGTTTGCGAAGTCCGCGAGTGTTTTCTAAAGAATTGATCACCGATACTCGTTGCATCGATGTGAGATCTAAATAGGCGCGGCCGTCTCTAATGCCGTGCCTCCGTACAGGTAGAGCTTATTCGGCGGCGACTCCATCACCGGTATCCGACAAATCCTTTCCCGCCAATGCGCGACGGATGAGCGAAATGGTCTCATCGACCCCATAGAGCGAAATGAACGAGCCCATCCTTGGCCCTTGCGACTGCCCGAACAGGATCTCGTAGAGCGCTCGGAACCAATCGCGAAGGTTTTCAAATCCGTGGCGTTTCCCAACCTCGTAGACCTCGTGTTGGATAGCCTCCGCATCCACCTCAGCCGAGAAAGCGGTCAACGCCACCGCAAGGTCTTCCAAAGCCGCTCGCTCTAGATCGCTCGGTGCCCGGTATTGTTTTGCCGGTTTCACAAAACCTTCGTAATACGCAAGCGCGTGGCCGACGAGCGAATCGAGAATTGGGTGCGTCTCCGGACCGATTCCGTCCGCATACCGGCTGATAAAGCCCCATAACACCGACTTATCTTCCGCGTTGCACGCACTCGCCAGATTCAGAAGCATCGCGAAGGTGACCGGAACGGTCTCTCCTGGCGGTTGCCCGTTGTGGATGTGCCATACGGGGTTCGCGTAGCGTTCCTCGTTCGTTTGATCGGAAAACTTCTGCAGCTGATCCAGATATTCGTCGACGGCCCGCGGAATCACGTCGAAATAGAGCCGCTTCGCCTTGCGCGGCGATTGGTACATGAACATCGACACGCTCTCCGGGAACGCATAGTGAAGCCATTCTTCTATGGCGAGGCCGTTCCCGATGGACTTGGAGATTTTCTCTGCGTTCTCGTCCAGGAACAACTCATAGGTAAAGCCTTCGGGAGGCGTTCCCTGGAGAACGCGGCAGATCCGGCTCGACAACTTAACTGAGTCGATCAGGTACTTTCCCGACATTTCATAGTCAACATCGAGCGCGACCCAGCGCATCGCCCAGTCCGCCTTCCACTGGAGCTTGCAATGACCGCCCGTAACCGGAACTTCAGCCAGGTTGCCGTCCACATCCCGATAGGTCACGGTTCCCGCGTCGGTATCGCGGGATTCGATCGTAACTTGCAGGACGACACCGGTTTTCGGGCAGAGTGGCAGGAACGGGCTGTATGTGGCGCGCCGCTCCGGACCCAAGGTCGGCAAGATCACGCCGGTGATTTCATCGTAGTGTTCGAGAACGCAACGCAGTGTCTCATCGAACCTGCCGGAGCGGTAACATTCCGTTGCCGAGACAAACTCGTAGTCGAATTGGAATTCGTCTAGAAATGCCTGGAGGCGCGCGTTGTTGTGATGACCGAAGCTCTCGTGCGTGCCGAACGGATCGGGCACACTCGTGAGAGGCTTACCCAAATGCTCGGTAACCATGTCCTGGTTGGGGATGTTGTCTGGTACTTTCCGCAATCCGTCCATATCGTCGGAGAACGCGAACAAACGGGAAGGTGTGTCGCTGAGAACCGCAAACGCGTTTCGCACCATCGTCGTTCGCGCGACCTCGCCGAATGTCCCGATATGCGGTAATCCCGAGGGTCCATAGCCAGTTTCGAACAGGACATATCCTTTGGGATTGGGGCGCGATTCATGACGCTTGAGGAGTTTTCCAGCTTCAACGAAGGGCCATGCCTTGCTGTACAGCGACAAATGACGATCAGAAACCATCGATTGCGTACCCAATTCCAGATGCCGTGCAAGAAATCGAACCTAGGCGGTAACGAAAATGGGGTCAATGCTGACGCTAAACCGGCCAACGCCAAATGGGCGAACGCGTAGTGAACGCGGGGACTCACAGATATACTGACCCCATGCCAGTTCAGGCCATCACACTCAATACATCGACATCCAACATGCAAATTTCGGTTCCCCAAACCCCGATTGTTGTCGCGGGCTTGAGCCGTACCGTATGGCTGATGCCGGATGGCGAGATCATCGAAATTCCGATTGCCGAGGCAGCCCGACGAATCGCACTGGAACCTCCGATCGTCTGTTATCGGCCCGGCGTCGCCCGGCGCCTTTCGATCCGGCGGTTCGAAGCACTCGACATCCTTGAACTCTTGGCGTTTGTCAGGCCAGCCCGCTTCTGTTTGCCAACGCCCTCCGGGATCGCTGATGCCCTGGCACTCACTCATCCCGAAACATTGGAGGATGCAGCGTCAACGCTGTATCGCGCAGTCGATCAACTTCTGACAGAAATCTCGACGCAGTCCAAAGATTCCGATCTAGTGTCAACCGCCCTGGGTCTCGCCGCCGCGGGTTGGAATTGGGGACCATCGGTGCTGGCGGCGCTTGGTCTCCAGAGACCTAAGGCGGCGCCAAGTATCATTCGCAGTGGCCTGGCAATTTGGGAACGATTACCGGAATGGGAGGACCGTGCCCCGCCATCGCGGCCATCGCATGCACCGGTCTCTGGCCAGGAAGCCGAAGCACAACTCGAACGCCTTCTGGGGAGTGGTGCGGAGGCGCGACCGCAACAACGAACGTACACACAATCGGTCACGCCCGCTTTTGCGCCTCCCGAGTCCATAGGCGAGCCCAATATCGTGCTGGCAGAAGCTGGAACCGGCGTCGGAAAAACGTTGGGCTATATTTCGCCGGCAAGTATCTGGGCCCGCCGAAACGGCGGCACCGTCTGGCTTTCGACCTACACCAAAAACCTTCAACGCCAAATCGACCAGGAACTCGACCGCTTGTATCCGAATCCCGCGGAAAAGGCGGAAAAGGCCGTAGTGCGCAAGGGTCGCGAGAATTATCTGTGCCTGTTGAATTTTGAGGAAGATGCAAGCCGGGCTGGCCTTGGCGGCGGCGGCATCGCCCTCGGCCTGATGGCGCGATGGGCCATGGCAACCCGTGACGGTGACATGACTGGCGGCGACTTTCCCGCATGGCTCAGCCATCTCTTCGGCGTTGAACATACGATCGGATTGACCGACCGCAGAGGCGAATGTGTGTATTCCGCGTGTCCGCACTATCGCCGTTGTTTCATCGAGATCGCGCAACGCAAGGCACGCTATGCGGAGCTGGTAATCGCCAACCACGCACTGGTGATGATTCAGGCGGCGATGGCCGGAGACGAGCGCGAACTTCCTTCACGCTACGTGTTCGACGAAGGTCATCATATCTTTGATGCCGCCGACAGTGCCTTTTCTGCCCACTTGAGCGGCCTGGAAACGGCTGAACTCCGGCATTGGATTCGAGGTGCAGAGGGGCGCCGGCGACGCCGGGTTCGGGGCCTAGAACGACGCGTCGCCGATCTGGTGGCCGATCACGAAGATGGCGCGAAGATGCTGACAACAGCCGTACGGGCGGCAGGGGCACTTCCCGATACTGGATGGCTGAGTCGAATCGTAGATGGCGAGCCTCGGGGCCCCGTGGAAACCTTGCTTCTCAACGTGCATGCTCACGTGCAGGCGCGGCAGACCAAGGCCGAACGTGGGTACAGCGTCGAGTCGGATACCGTACAACCTGCGACGAAGTTATCGGATGCTGCCCGGGATGCCAGCGTTGCTCTACATTCCCTGGTCAATCCCCTGACCGCCTTGGCACAGCACCTTACCTCACGCCTCGACGCCGGGGCGGACGAACTGGATACCTCGACCCGCGTGCGCATCGAAGCCGCCTGCCATGGTCTGAAACGTCGCGCCGACACGGTCCGCATGTGGTGTGCCATGCTCAAGGATATTGGCGATGAGCCGCCCGAGGAGTTCGTCGACTGGTTCGAAATCAGCCGATCCAACAACAGGGTCATCGATATCGGGATGCGCCGGCATTGGCTGGATCCCACAATCCCGTTTGCCGATTCCGTGCTGAGCCGGACCCATGGCGCCATCATCACTTCGGCGAGCTTACGTGACCGGAGCGGAGACGACGACGAAACCTGGATGGCTGCCGAAATTCGAACGGGCGCGAATCATCTCGCTCTTCCGGCACGGCGCAGTGGCGTTTCTTCACCGTTCGATTACCGCGAGCAAACCCGTGTGCTCATTGTCTCCGACGTGCGCCGGGATGATCCAGATCAGGTCGCGGCCGCTTATCGTGAGTTGTTCCTTACCGCCGACGGCGGCGCGCTCGGCCTGTTTACCGCGATCACGAGGCTTCGACAGGTCCACACGAAAATCGCAGCCCCGCTCGAAGCGGCAGGATTGCCGCTATATGCCCAACACGTCGACGCTATCGATACCCCGACATTGGTCGATATTTTTCGTGCCGAGACCGATTCCTGTCTGTTGGGAACCGATGCCGTACGGGACGGCGTCGATGTCCCGGGAGAAAGTCTGCGGCTGATTGTTTTCGACCGGGTCCCATGGCCACGCCCCAACATCCTGCACAAGGCCAGGCGATCGGTCTTCGGCGGCAACCGCTACGACGACATGATTACCCGCCTCCGCATGAAGCAGGCGTATGGCCGGCTGATCCGGCGTGCTTCAGACCGAGGTGTCTTTGTCCTGCTCGATAGGATGACACCGTCCCGACTGCTTGACGCGTTTCCATCTGAGGTAGATGTTCAGCGAGTTGGGTTGGCTGAGGCAATCGAAGTCACCCGGACATTTCTCATAAATGGCGACTAGGCTTCGGACTTGTCGTCACTGCGTCCGGTCCCATATGTTGCCCACGCATTTACGTAAAAATGGTCCGCCACCGATGGAACACGCTGCACTCATTTACACGATGGTCATCATGTCAGCCGCCGATAGAGACATGACGGACAAGGAACTGTTCACCATCGGTGACATCATTCAAACGATACCCGCGTTCGAAGATTTCGATCCCGAACTCCTGCCCCGGACGGCAGAAGACTGTGCCGGCCTCCTCGGCGAGGAAAATGGTCTCGATACCGTCATCGGGTTCATCGATCAAAACCTGCCCGATAACCTCCGCGAGACGGCCTACGTCCTCGCCTGTGAGATCGCGGCATCCGACGGTCATCTTCAGCCCGAAGAGCTCAGGCTTCTCGAGATATTAAGGCATAGCCTCAAAATCGGCAGGCTACCGGCCGCAGCCATCGAACGCTGTGTTCGCGCACGCTACCAGCGGGCTTAGAGGTTGTTTTCAGTCCGGGAGGTTTCGTTCCCTGGCAACGGCTTTAGAGGAGTTCTGATATGGGAGCTCTAGACGGTCAAAGGATCGGATTCATCGGACTCGGCTTGATGGGCCGGCCGATGACCGAAAACCTGCTCTCTGCGGGTGCCTCTATCGTCGGCCACAATCGAAGTCAGCAAGTGATCGAGGACCTTTCGACGAAAGGGCTGACCCCGGCCGCAACCCCCAAGGATGTCGCCGAAGCTGCCGACACCCTGATTCTCATGCTCCCGGACACGGGAGCCGTCGAAAATAACCTTCTTGGTAAAAATGGAGTCATCGAGGGCCTTCAGTCCGATGGCCTCATCATTGATATGGGAACGACGGCGGTCATGGCCACGCGTCAGTTTGCCGCGGCGACCGAAGAAGCTGGCGGTGGCTATGTCGATGCGCCGGTCTCCGGTGGCGCTGTCGGCGCGCAAGGCGCTTCGCTGTCGATCATGGCGGGTGGCAGCGATACGGCCTTTAGCCGTGCCAAACCCATCTTCGAAGTGCTTGGTCAAAACATCAGCCACGTTGGAGACGTGGGCGCCGGTCAGGTTACGAAGACAGTCAATCAGGTGATCGTCGGCCTAACCATCGGCGCTGTGTCGGAAGCCTTGGTCCTGGCGGAATCAGCGGGCGTGGATCCTGCCAGGGTCCGTGAGGCCCTGATGGGTGGATTTGCCACATCCCGCATCCTTGAGCTGCACGGACAGCGCATGATCGAGGACAATTTTGAACCGGGCGGCCGGGCAAAGACCCAGCGCAAAGACATGTTCGAAGCTAAAGAGTTCGCGGCAGCGCTAGGAATCGAGTTGCCCGCGCTGAATCTCAACCTGGAACTCTACGACAAGCTGCTTGAGCGTGGCTGGGGGGAACTCGACCATTCCGCCCTCTATAAGTTGATCAAGGACATCCAAAAGTCCTGATCAATCAAAAAGTCCCACTGTCAGCGGCCATTCACAAACCCGACGACGGCTGCGATTCCTTCTTCCCAATTCTGCTGCTCCGTGCGCCCCGATACCTTACGCGGCTTGAAACTGTGGTCACCGTCGGTAAGCCAATGGAGGCGTATGGCTGGAGACAGCGCGTAGTCCTCAACGTCTTCAAGCGTGCCCAACGAATCCCTTTCCCCTTGTACGACGAGAGTCGGCGTGCGGAGGAATTGGAGATGATCGACCCGTGTCCGTTCGGGCTTGCCGGACGGGTGAAAGGGGTAGCCGAGGCAAACGAGCCCTGCGACACCGGCATCATCGGCGATCATGCTGGCGATTCGGCCGCCGAGGGACTTGCCACCGATGAACAGGTTCTCGCGGGGGAGCCCCATCTGAACCACCTGTTCAACGGTAGTTTGCCAACATTCGATCAATGCCGGTGCACGATCTGGCGGGCGCCGTCTACCGTCCTCGCGCCGACGGCACATATATGAAAACTCAAAGCGTGCAACACGGATTCCTGCCGCGGCGATCCCCTCGGCAAACGCGATCATGAACGGGTTGTCCATCGGTGCGCCCGCACCGTGCGCTAAGATTATGCCGTGCTGCGCCTCCGCCGGCCCATCAAACATGAATTCGGTCATCGCATCTCCGTCCGCATGTGCTCTCGCGTTTTGAAATAATTTCATCACCCCCCGGTCCGCATAGTACATTCACAGACGCCATAGATTGGAGCGGCCCCGATGCAATCATGGTTCGCGGCACATGAACCGGCGGTTCGGCTCAGCGTCTTCCTATCTATTTTCATCGCAATGATGGTGTGGGAGCTGGCCGCACCCCGCCGTCAACTGTCTACCAAACGGCGTGTGCGGTGGACGTCGAATTTCACACTCGTCCTCATCAACACCGCCGTTATCAGGTTGATATTTCCAATCCTGGCAGTCGGGACGGCCGAGATTGCCGCGGCAAATGGCTGGGGGTTGCTGAACGTCTGGGCACTTCCAGACTGGATATCCGTACCCATCGCGATGCTGGCGCTCGACTGCCTGATTTACGGCCAGCACGTGATGTTCCACGCCGTCTCCCCACTGTGGCGGCTCCATATGATGCACCACAGCGATCTCGACTTCGACACGACTACCGGAGTGAGGTTTCACCCGATCGAGATCATCATCTCCATGGGACTCAAGATCGCGGCAGTCTTGGCGCTCGGCGCGCCGCCGGTCGCCGTGATCCTGTTCGAACTCCTGTTGAACGGTACGTCCTTGTTCAATCATGGCAATGTGCGCCTGCCCACGGGAGTAGACCGCTTGCTTCGCCTACTGGTCGTTACCCCCGACATGCATCGGGTCCACCACTCGATCCACCGGCAGGAGACCAACAGTAACTTCGGCTTCAACTTTCCCTGGTGGGATAGATTGTTCGGCACCTATCGCCAACAACCGTCTGAGGGACACACGGGGATGACCATTGGCTTGGAACAGTTCCGTAATCCGTCCCGACTGGGATTACCCCATCTGCTACTCATGCCATTTGTCGATCCAACGGGCGCATACCCCATGATGCAGAAAGGGAAGCACCCGAAAGGCCCGACCCAGTCTTAGTCGACTGCCTCTGCGACCACCGAATTTGTGGAATCGGCGGTCCATTCAGCCATTGATCCATCGTAAAGTCGGGCATCCTTCATACCGAGCAACTCGCTCGCGACAAACCAATTGACGCTAGCCCAATGGCCCGTATTACAGAACAGTATGGGAGCGTTCGTCTTGCCCACGCCAGCTGACACAAACAAACGGTCAAGTGCAGTAGCGCTTTGAAAGGCGCCGCTTTGCGGCCGCGTGAGATTTTCCGCCGGCAGGCTTCGCGCGCCGGGAATGGTACCGGGTCTCGTAACTGCCCCGCTTTTCGTTCGTCCTTGAAACTGGGAGACCGGCCGGGCGTCGATGAGAGTGTGGTCCCGCACCATCGCCTGTTTCACTTCGGCTTCCTGAAGCAACATGTCCGACCGCAGCGCGACGTCGAACGTGCGCAAATTTGAGGGGGTAAGGTCGCGGGTCAAAGGCCGAGACGCCTCTTCGAGATACGCCATCATCCCGCCATTGAGAATCGAAACCTTGTCATGGCCCAAGACCTTGAAGGTCCAATAGATGCGGGTGGCGACGCCGAGGTCGATTTCATCCCTACCCCGAGGGACGAGAACGATGTGGGAGTCGTTATCGATTCCCATTTCTCCGATGCGGTCGGCCAGCGCACCCAACCCAGTGGCATCACTGGGAAACATGCCCGGTGTTCCGTTCGCGTCCGTTACTCGCCAACCATCCCGGCCATAGTCAGTATGCACGGCCCCGGGTATGTGCGACCGAGTGTCGATAATGACGATGCCGGGTTCAGCCGCGTGAACGGCAAGCCATCTTGAATCAATGAGAGGCCGCATTCCGTCCGCGGCAAACGATTCCGTCGCAAACAGGGCGAACGCTAAGAATGCGAGGATAGGCTTCATCTCAAGGCCCTGAGTAATTGTAGTAAAGAGGCCGGCACACATGAGGTCTACATTATTTGTGACATATCTTGGTAACCATGTCGTGCCTAGGCCCCAACGCCATCACACTTTGTTGATTTATGGCGTGCGGCACGCCTTCGTGCAGTAGAATCCCATATGTCTATCGACATCCTCATATCGCCAGCGGAAGTGGCCCGCGACCAGCATGCCGTCACTGCAGCCCGCCGTTGACCTGAAGGTCCAAAGCAAGATCGTAGGGCCGGGGATGCTCGCCCTTATGGTGGGCGCCTGACTGTCGACGGAGTTCGGCCGGCAGCACGCGACCCTGTTCCTCGTCGGGGCACTACTGGGCGTGACGCTCTATCACGCTGCCTTCGGATTCACCTCAGCCTATCGCCGTATGTTCGTACAGCGCGACGTCACGGCCGTCCGTGCGCAACTTCTCATGCTGGCGGCGGCAACCGTTCTGTTCGCGCCAGTGCTGTCCGACGGCACGGCGTTCGGCCACCCCGTCGTCGGCGCCGTCGCACCACTCGGAATTCAGGTCGCGGTTGGTGCCTTCATATTTGGCCTCGGCATGCAGCTCGGCGGCGGATGCGGCTCGGGAACGTTATTCATGGTCGGTGGCGGAAGCGCGCGCATGGTGCTAACGCTCATTGCGTTTTGCGCAGGCTCGTTTGTCGCCAGCCTCCATATGCAGTGGTGGATCGTCACACCCAGACTCCCCGCCATAGCCCTTAGCGATACCTTCGGCTGGTCAGCCGCCGTCGCGCTGCAACTCATCCTGCTTTTCGTACTTTCCGAGCTCCTTCGACGCTGGGGGGCAAAAAATATTGCCTATCCCGACATACGGGGATTCACCTGGCACAAACTAACCAGAGGGCCATGGCCGTACGTGTGGGGTGGATTGGCGCTGGCAGCCCTCAATTGGGTCACGCTGGTCGTTTCCGGCCATCCCTGGACTATTACCTGGGCATTCACGCTGTGGGGAGCAAAGGCTGCGCAGCTGCTTGGTTGGAACCCCGGCGGCGTGTGGTTCTGGTCCGGGGGATTTACGGAAAACGCCCTGAATTCGAGCATCTGGGCCGATGAAACTTCGATCATGGATATTGGAATATTGATCGGAGCGTTTATCGCAGCCGGCGCCGCGGGACGATTTGCGCCGACACTGCGCATTCCACTTCGATCGATCATCGCGGCGGTACTGGGCGGTCTGCTGATGGGTTATGGAGCGCGTATTGCGTTCGGTTGCAACATCGGAGCATTCTTTTCAGGCGTCGCATCAACCAGTCTGCACGGCTGGCTTTGGATCATCTGCGCGCTATCGGGGACATGGCTCGGGGTCAAATTGCGCCCCTGGTTCGGCCTCGCCAACGAATAACGTTATCAGCCCAGGGGCTCCCGACAATGAAGCTTAGAACCGAAGAACCGTGGATGCCGGCGCCGACTTACGGCCGATCCCTTGAGGGCTTGACGGTGAATTTGCTGGTCCAGGACATCGGGATTTCCCTTGCTTTCCAAAGAGACGTCCTCGGCGTGGAAGTCGTGTACAGCGATCCAGATATTGCTGTTCTCCGATTCCGCGACGCCGAGTGGATGCTCCATGCCGATCACACCTACGAAGACCATCCACTCCATGGCAGCTTGAATTCCGACATTCCTCGGGGGATCGGAGTTGAACTACGGCTGCACGGCCGTGATCCGGACGCGGCGGAAACGGCTGCCCGCGAGCTGGGTTACACAATTCTCGATGGCACCAGCGACAAACCACACGGCCTCCGGGAGGCTTACCTCATCGACCCCGACGGTTACATCTGGGTCCCAGACATACCGACAACGGAGTGAAGCCACCGTTAGTCGTCACAAGGAAATCTGCCCGCCGTCCCATCGCCGCGCCAACAGCACGGCGCAACCCGCACCTGCCAACGTCATCGCGGCCATGAATAGAAACGCACCGCCGCCGTATTGTGCGTAGAGATATCCCGCCAATGGCATTGTGATCCCGAATCCGACGCCGGTACCCAGTGCCGCATAAAGTGACTGTGCCGACGCCGACAAGCTCGACGGCGCGGCCCGGGCGATAAAGTGAACGGCCGCAAGATGAGTAGCACCAAAGGTGAAGGCATGTGTCGCCTGAACCAAGAGCAGAGGTATCAGGTCGGTGGTCAATCCCGTCACACCCCACCTCAACAATCCCGCCAAGCCAGCAATCATCAGAAGCCGCACCGGTCCCAAACGAGCGAGCAAAGCGCCCCCGAACATGAACAGGATGACTTCTGCGATGACGCCTTCCGCCCACAACCAACCGATCACCGTGTCGGAATGGCCGATTGACCTCCAATAGAGCGTGGCGAAGCCGTAGTAGACCGCGTGGCTCGACTGAATGAGGCTGGCACTGGCAAGGAACAACAGGAACACTGGATTCACCAGTAGGCGAAATGATAACGCCTTACGCCCTTTCTCCGTCGGCCAGCGGGCATCGGGCAGCAGGAAGGTCGAGGCCCATGTCACGGCAACCGCGGCAATGACCAGTGCAAGCACCCAGCCCTCCGACCGGCCTTCGAGAATACGACCGCCCAGCATCGCTGCGACGATGAAGCTGACAGATCCCCACAGGCGAATCCGTCCGTACTGCAACCCCCGCTCACTGGCAATGCGAACGGTCAGGTTGTCTGACAGCGGAAATAATGACGAGAGCGCGAATCCGAACAGCCCTGAAACGATCAGCAGCACCCAGAAGTCATGTGCCCCGTAGAACAGCACGACAAATGCAAGTCCGGCACCAGCAAGCACAATCATGGGAAGACGCCTATCGCCGCGCTGGTCGACAACGTGCCCTACGACCGGGTTCGCAAACACCTTCACCCAGGTCCCGACCGCGAGCAGGATACCGATCTGCGTCGCGGTCATCCCCCGGCTTTCAAGCCAGACGGGCCAGAACGGCAGGTAGATGCCGACAATGAGGAACAGGCACCAGTAAAACAACGACAGGCGGACACCCGGCCCCAAGTAATCGGGGATCTTCCAGAGAATCGGGAACCCGACCGGATACATAGCCAGCGTCTACCGCTCGAACGGGACGATGATCGGAGACCCCATAACTCTATCAATCAAGAAGTTAGCTTTACTCCCCCGTTACGGTCTCGGGTAGATAACGCTCCCCATAAGCCGGGGTCTTTTCAGGCAGGGGCGGATATTGAGAGGCACCGGTCGGCACTGGCCGGATATCGCTGTCCACATGGGCGTCGATCAAGCATGGCTTGCCGAGCTTCACCGCGTGCTCGAGTGCTCCGGCGAAGTCCTTGTTGTGGGTGACCGTGATTCCCTCGCACCCGGCTGCCCGGGCCATCATGGCGAAGTCCGGGTTGTATCGCTCACCGTCTTTGTAGAACAGCGTGCCAATCTCACGTCCCTGGAACATACCCAGTTGGATATCACGGATGGACGCCCAGCCGAAGTTGTTCCAGACCACCCACACTGCAGGGATGTTGTATTCCACCGCTGTTGCTAGAACATGCGGTGTCATCATGAAACTGCCGTCCCCGACCACCGCGACACAGGCACGTTCGGGAGCGGCGAGCTTGGCGCCCAGCACCCCACTTGTGCCGAAACCCATCGCGCCGAAACCAAAGGCGTTCAGCATGGATTGAGGCCGGCGTGCCTCCCACATTTGAACGAACCAGTTGTGATGCGCGCCAACGTCCAGCACGAGGATGCCATCATCCGGCAACACCTTTCGCACGTCTCGAACGATGCCCTGTGGCGTGGCCGGGGAACTGCTCTTATCAATATTTGGCGCGAGAAACGATTCCCACTCCTTACGCCATGAAGCGACTTCAGCCCGCCAGCCCGCTGTGCGTGCCGGCTCGGGCGCCCCACGCCGACCAACCTCTTCGAGTAGTTGCTGAAGGAAGCTTTTCGCATCCGCGGCAATTCCGACCTCGGCCGGATAAGCCCGACCCAGCTCATCCGGGTCAATATCCACGTGAACGAGTTTGGTGGGAGGAATGTTCCAAGAATAGCCCGGCAGCCAACTGGACGACGAGCGGTCATCGAAATGCACGCCGATGGCGAGCAGAACATCGCAGTGCCGGCCCGCCTGATTGGCTTGATACGCACCGTTCCGGCCGTTGTGTCCGACGAAAAGCGGATGTCGCGAGTCGATCACGCCCATGCCATTGGGCATGGATCCGACGGGAAATTGAAGGATCTCGACAAGCTCAGCAAGTTCGGCACTCGCCTCAGAAATCGCAACGCCATGGCCGATGTAGATCAACGGCTTCTCTGCCGCGTACAAAAGGTCGGCAACGCGCCGGATATCGTCGGGCGACGCCCCGGGACGGCTCGCCACAGCATGCCGGTTGGATGGCTGATATTCAACGTCGTCTTCCTCTTGAAAGACGTTGTAAGGCACGTCGACGCATACCGGGCCGGGACGTCCGCTGGTCGCGACGGCCATGGCCTGACGCATGGATGTTGGCAGCATGTCCACACGGGTCGGCTGCAGGCAACGCTTTACATAAGGCCTTACGCTCGACGGGAAGTCGGCGGGCTGATTGCGGTAAACCTCCTGAAACGCACCTAGGCCGAAATGCTGGGTCGGAACGTTCGCCGTAATCGCAATGTACGCAGAGGAATCCAGAAAGGCGTTGGCGAGCGGCAGCAGCATATTCACCGAACCGGGTCCGCAAGAGGACAGAGTCGCCACGGCCTCGTGCCGGACGCGCCAGTAAGCGTCCGCCATGTGCCCAGCGGTTTGTTCATGCCGTGGCGAGATCAATTTGATCTCGCTCTGCCGCTCATACATGGCATCGAGAATACCGACGTTCCCATGCCCACAGACCCCGAACACGTACGGCACGTCTTCCCGGATCAGGAAGTCCATGATGTATTCTCCGCCCTTCATCTTCGGCATGCTGCTCTGCCTTTCTCATTTGTGATGTTTCGTTCAAGCTCTTCCGCACCAACGGCAGGTCAAGCTTTCGAAAATTCTTCCCAAAACCACCAGTCGCGATTGCTGACCCAGTCGTCAATCTCCTCGCGCAATTTCTTGAAATGCGGGGTATTTCGGTGAGTCGTATACGCTTCCTTATCCGCGTAAACCTCGAACATCATGAAGCGGGCCGGGTCTTCGCGGTCCTGGAACGTCTGAAACGCGAGACATCCGTCCTCGATGTCGAGACACATTTCTGCGTGGCGCCGTATCCGCTTTTTGAAGCGGTCGATACAGTCCGGCTTCAGCACTAGATGTGCGGTATGTACGTAGGACATGCCCTCTCCCCGGCGACTTATCAGTAAACGCTTACCAGCCCATCGCACCCAGCTTCTCGATCCCGTCGGGAAAGTCCACGTCGGGATCGGGCGAGATGATTTCCAATACGACCGGGCCGTCGTAACCGACTTTCCTCAGGGCCTCACCCACTTCCTTGAATGGGACAACACCTCGACCGATGGGGTCATGGCGGAACTCGGCGGTCGTCGTATCCGAGATGTGTACCAGCTTCATACGTGACGTCACGAGCTCAATATCCGCCATGGGATCATCCTTGGCGAATACTCCGTTCGCGACGTCGTAGATGATCGCCAGAGATTCCCCATATCCCAGTTCATCAAGTGCAATCATCATATCCCGGGCCTTGGGTAGCCAGGTGTAGGGGATGTTCTCAAACAGCAAGTCGGTCCCGGCACGTTCGGCCTCCGGCACCAAACGATCCAGACTTTCCCTAAGCCAATCCATCATGCGTTCGCGAGGCGCGGGGAGAAGCGGTCGCGAGAGGCCCGGCGAGACAACGACACCTGGCACGCCCCACTCGCCGGCGAGTTCGATAATTCCACTGAGGTAACGGTAGGTATGGTCCCGCATCTCGCTCGAGGGGCTGACCATGTTGTTGTCCCAGCCGCCCGGGTTGAAAGACGTAAAGGATAGGCCCCGGTCGTTCATCAGCTTGGCGGTTGATTTTCGTGCCGCGGCATCGAGTTCACTGGACCAGATATGACCCGGCGTCATGATGGCCTCGAACTGAGTATGTCCCTGGTCTGCCAGGTGGCTTAGGCAATCCTCGATCGTGTGTGTCCAGATCCAAGAAAAGGTATTGATCGAAAAGTCGGTCTTTGCCATTCCATCCCCTTGCCCACAATTGTCGCGCACGACGATCCGCCGTGCATCATCAACGTTATGCCTCGGCGTTGCAGTATAGCTACCCACACACAGCGAAGGCATCTCAACCCCGCGTCGCGACTTGCCAGGTATCACTTTCAGGCGCTAGAACGCGAAGCTCAGACCATGCTATCGATCTCTCTGGAATGCCTAGAACATTACTCCTCATGCGCCACGCGAAGTCGAGCTGGAACGACCTAGCGGTGGCCGACTTCGACCGACAACTGAATAACCGAGGCCGGAAGGCGGCGGCGCAGATTGGCAAACACATCCGGGACATGGGCCTGAATCCGAATCTCGTCCTATGTTCCACAGCAAAGCGTGCACGAGAAACGTGCAATCTCGTCGAAGAAGCGCTTGGCGATGATATCGATGTCAAGTTGTTGAAAAGCCTTTATCTCGCTTCGCCCAGCCAACTTTGCCGTGCAATACATGCCGTGTCCGGCCACATCGACACTCTCCTGGTCATCGCACACAATCCAGGCATTCAAGAGCTTGCTTGTCACTTGCCAGGGGACCCGGAGGACGAACGAACTCGAGTCCTATCGACTACGATACACACCAAATTCCCGACGGCAGCGCTCGCCATTCTGACGTCGGACACGAGCTCCTGGTCCGACACTGCCTATGGCCAGGTCTGCCTCGAAGATTTCATTCGCCCCCGAGATCTGCGATAGCAGGATGCAACCTCAAAGCCCTGCGAATGGATCACTGCCTCATCTGAAAACCGACGGCCGCAAAATACTTGTGATCTACAACCCTATTGCGGGGCAGCGTAGGCAGCAGCTCTACGGGGCCACCTTGAAAATACTTGGTGAATTCGGTGTGCACGTCGTGGAACGCCGGACGAGCAGACGCGGTGATGCGGAAAGGTTCGCTTCCGAAACTCTAACGGACGAATACGACGCAATCGCCGTAGCGGGTGGAGACGGGACCATCAACGAGGCGATAAACGGACTCCGCAGCACCTCGCCGCCTCTCGCCATTGTGCCGCTGGGCACGGCGAACGTCCTGGCGGCAGAGCTCAACCTTAAAACTGACCCAACCCTCATCGCGCATACGATCGGCGCTGCGCAACCCTCACCCATCCATGTCGGCATCATTAACGAACGCAAATTCGTGATGATGGCTGGTGTGGGCATCGACTCACATGTGGTGCAGAGCGTTTCCACGAAGCTCAAGCGCATAACCGGAAAAAGGGCCTATATCTGGCAGACTCTCGTCGAACTTGTTCGCTTTCCATCTCCTGTCTATACCGTCACGATCGATGGTATTCCTCATGAGGTGGGCTCCGCAGTGTTCGCCAATGGTCATTATTACGGGGGCAAATTCGTCACTGCGCCGGAAGCTCGGCTTGAAGATCCGGTGCTGTACGCGTGCCTGTTGACCGGCCGCGGCCGCTGGAATCTCATACGCTATGGCGTGGCATTAGCCGGCAATCGCCTGACTCGATTGAGCGACGTGACTACTATCGAATTCGAGCAAGCGGTGATTGATGGTCCGGCGGGAGATCCGGTTCATGCGGACGGTGATATTATCGGCAGCCTCCCGGCAACGATTCGTGCCGACACGACACCGCTCCACGTTCTGCACCCCACGGGTGTTTCGAAGAGCTAGTCCGTCATGCGCACACTCTCACATGCACAGGCCAAAAAATTCTATGACCGGTTTGGGACCCGGCAAGATCGCAGTACTCTGTACGAAGAGCGGCCCCTTGAGCTGTTGATTGAAAACTCTGAATTCGACAAAGCCGAGTCCGTATTCGAGTTTGGCTGTGGCACAGGCCGGCTGGCGGAGCGCTTGCTATCGGATCACCTTTCCCCGCAAGCAACCTACACCGGCGTAGACATCAGCGAGACCATGGTTGGTCTGACCCGCGAGCGTGTGACCCCATGGAGTTCGCAAGCTGATATCCACCTGACAACGGGAAGGATGACTCATGAGGTCGAAGATTCGAGCTACGACCGCTTCATCAGTACTTACGTCTGCGACCTCTTGAGCATCGGGGACATCGTCAAGCTTTTTGAGGAAGCCCATCGCGTATTGCGGCCCGATGGAATTTTGTGCCTCGCATCCCTAACCGCAGGACACGGGATCGGTGCCAAACTCGCAACGGGCATATGGCGCCTCGCTTACCTGGTAAGTCCCACTTTGTTGGGCGGTTGTAGGCCGATCAGGTTGTGGCGGTACCTCTATTCCGACCACTGGGAAGCAAAATTCCGTCGCGTTGTCTGTCCGGGCGGATTGTGCAGCGAGGTGCTGATTGCTCGGTGCGTCAAGGAAGGCGACTCTGCTGATGCGGAGCTTGCTTTCAACTTTCAAAGTGTGGCGCAGCGATAAGCTCACGCGTTCCCGCCGCAACGTCATAGGCGTAAAACCGATCCATCATGCGGCCGTAGAGATGCAGACTGACGGCCCGCGGCCGATCCTCGGGGACACCCGTGACGTGGATATGATCGGGATTCGGCACGAACGTTGTCACGGAGTCCGGCGACAGGAGCACGAGTCCACCACGCTGGAGAGCGATCCCATGATTGCGATCTGGCAAAGGATCGGCATCCACTCTCATGTAGGCGCGCTCCTCAAGAACGCCTTCGTACACACCCACAATACCCCACGAACCATGGTCGTGAACCGGCGTCCATTGACCCGGCTCCCACACCAGGGCGAATAGTGAGAGGCTGCCGTCTTCAGCCGCGTACACGAGATTCCGCGCGTAGTGACTTGGATCTGACCGAAGGTGGGATGGCTTCAGAAAATCCGCCGCGACCGAAAGGAGGCGTTGCATCGGCACTGCCGAGCGCAAAACAGTGTCTGCCGGCACCTCGTTGTCCGCGGCGGCATTCCCACATTCTTCGAGAAACCGGCTGAGCGAGTATCCGGTCATGGTCCTGGTAAACTCAACTTGTAGAATTGCGGGATTTTCAGAGAGTGTCTTTCTTGAATCAGGAGAGCAAGCTACCGCACATTGCCGGCACTAAAGAAGAGTCATTGGCCAAGCTGCATCGTTTCTATACCGTTGCTCACGACAACTCTCAGTGAGAAATGACACCATGAAGATTGAGATCGCCTACTGCGCTGCTTGAAACTATGAGCCAAGAGCCCTCCGTGCGAGGGATCAGGTCCTCACCAAGATACCTGAAGCGGATGTCATGCTCGTCAAAGGCAAAACCGGCGACTTCGAGGTCACCGTCGACGGTGCGCTGAAATTCTCGAAGCAGGAACTCGGACGCTTCCCAACGGACGACGAAACGGTGGACCTCGCCACGTACTGAAGCAGGTCGAAGTGGAAAATGGAGCGGGCGAGGGGAATCGAACCCCCGTCGTAAGCTTGGGAAGCTTCTGCTCTGCCATTGAGCTACGCCCGCCTGGCGATGGCCGAGATGACTGTCACCGCGCTATCTTGATAGCATAATTCGAGAGGCTCTTGAACGTAGCGTACAGAACGGAACGCGATCGTGAGATCAAGCGCAATCGTCTTGTCGCATTCGCCTTTCATACAATCCGGATTACCTTTGCCACATGGATATCGGCCCGCTCGACCAACCAGTTCTCATATTCGGGGGTCCGTACAATAACTTGGAAGCAACGCAGGCGTTGCTCAAACACGCAAAGACGTTGGGAATCCCCCCGGAACGCATGATCTGTACCGGTGATGTCGTTGCCTACTGTGCCGATCCTGAGGCAACGACAGACCTGATCGCTTCGTCGGGGATCAACGTGGTGCTGGGCAATTGCGAAGAATCCCTCTCGGCAGATTCGGAAGATTGCGGCTGCGGATTCGCGGAAGGATCGATTTGCGACGCGCTGTCGGTTCAGTGGTACACCCATGCGCGTCAAAATTTGACGGCGACGTCGAAGCGATGGATGGCCAGCCTGCCGCGGTATATCGAACTCGAAATGACCGAACGCCGTCTCACCGTGGTTCACGGTGCGCCATCCGCCATCAATCGATATATCTTTGAGTCCACGGAAGACTCGGTCGTGACCGGCGAACTTCAGCAAAACGATTCCGATGGCGTGCTTTGCGGACATTCTGGTCTGCCGTTCACACGCGTGGTCGAAGGCAAACTCTGGCACAACGCCGGCGTTGTTGGATTCCCCGCCAACGACGGCACGCCACGCGTTTGGTTCAGCACCCTCACACCGGCTGGTAGGCAGATCGTCATCGACCATCATGCACTGGACTACGATCATGTTCGTGCGGCTCGCAAGATGCGTGAGCGGGGACTTCCAGAAGCCTACGCCGCGACCCTCAAATCAGGCATTTGGGACAATTGCGAGATCCTGCCTCCGGTAGAAACGGCGCGGCAAGGTCAGCCGCTGAGTGAGCACACTCAGGCATGGTCCGGTGTCCAAAATATCGCAACTGCCGCGGCGGAATGATCTCCGCTCTCTCGTGGATACATTCCTTGACGACGCAACACCGACCCTCTAAGAGCAGGCCCCACGTGGGGATTTGGTCGGCCGGCTTGCTCCCACGCGAAATATCAAGCTAAAAGGCCGTGAAGCGAGGACCCTGGATTTTCGGCCGGGGTTTTTTTGTTTTCGGAGATCGAAAAGATGTCTCAGCGAGTGGGCGTAAGTGACGAATTCAGTTCCCCGATATGCTCCGAATGGCACCAGGTCACGCGACTGGTGCGGGGCGGGAGCCAGCGATCGATACACGGCGAGACAAGCGAGGCTATGTATCTCACCTCCGGTTTCGTTTACGACGACGCGGAATCCGCGGAGGCCCGCTTCAAACGTGACGAAGATGGCTTTATCTACTCCCGCTACGGGAATCCGACCGTCGCGATGTTCGAGCGGCGGATGGCATTACTCGAGGGCGCGCCGGCTGCGTTCGCTACAACCAGTGGCATGGCCGCCGTCACGGCGTCACTGCTCTGTCAAGTTGAGGCTGGCGATCACGTTGTCGCCGCCCGTGCCCTTTTCGGATCGTGCAGATATGTAATCGAGAACATCCTCCCGCGATTTGGCGTATCGGTTACGTTGGTGGACGGCACCGATCTTGACCAATGGCGAAATGCCGTCCGGCCGCAAACGGTTTGTGCCTTTCTTGAAACTCCGTCGAATCCAACCCTCGAAATCATCGATCTGGCAGCGGTTGCGGAAATCGTCCACGGTGTAGATGCGCGCTTGATCGTGGACAACGTTTTCGCAACCCCGATCCTCCAGCGTCCCATGGAATTTGGCGCTGATGTCGTCGTGTATTCGACGACCGAACATATCGATGGACAGGGACGGTGTCTCGGTGGCGCCATCCTGGGAGATCAAACTTTCTGCTTCGAGCTCCTGCAGCCCTTTTTACAACACACCGGTCCCTGTCTCAGCCCTTTCAATGCCTGGGTGATGCTCAAGGGCCTGGAAACACTTGAGCTGCGTGTGACTCGACATTGCGAAAACGCCGTCAAAATTGCACGATTTCTGCAGAGGCTGGAATGTGTAACCTGCGTCATCTACCCCGGCCTCGAATCGCATCCGCAACATAAATTGATACGATCACAGATGGACGCCGGAGGGACCGTCATAACTTTCGATCTCAAGGGCGGTCGGGAAAGGGCATTTCGTTTCCTCAATGCTCTCAGCCTGATCGATATCTCCAACAATCTGGGGGATGCCAAAAGCTTGATCACCCATCCGGCGACTACGACACATCAACGAATTCCCCTCGAGGAACGGTTGCACCTGGGCATCAATGACGGCACTGTCCGGCTGTCGGTCGGCCTCGAAGATTCCCGCGATATCGTGACCGATATCCATCAAGCTGTGGCAAGTTCCGGGCACGAAACACACCCGGCATGGCACACATCCGTGCCGGCATGATCACGGCGGACTGCCAGACCTCTGGACAACATCGATTCATGGACCGATATTCTTAGTTGGATGTGAATTGCCGGACAGGCAAATCCTTTCGGAGCAGACCATGTATAGCCAGAAGACACGGTCGATCGAGGTAACGGTTAAACCGATGTATCTTGATGACCAGTCATCGCCATCAGACGACCATTACGTCTGGGCATATTGGGTGCGTATTGACAACCAAGGCTCAGAGACCGTGCAACTGCGGTCGCGCTACTGGCATATCACCGATGCGTCAGGACGCGTCCAGGAAGTCCGGGGTGCCGGTGTTATCGGTGAGCAACCTGTTCTGCAACCAGGCCAGTCTTACGAGTACACAAGCGGGACCCCGCTTCCGACACCATCCGGAATCATGTTGGGCAGTTACGAAATGGAATCGGAACAAGGCGAGCGGTTCGAGATCGACATTCCTCCGTTCTCACTGGATAGCCCTTACCAGGAAAAGTCGATCAACTAGAATTGGGTAGACTCCGACCCGCTCGTTGGGCCAATTGGATACCCGTCGACCGCAGCGCTGAAAGCTTACTCAAGTTCGAGGAGATACCCGTTGACCGTACATATGACCGCTGAGCTAGACGAGGGCACTGATGAAAGCGTGACCTCTGGATCGCGACCTACGCGCGAGCAGGCGGAACAAGCTATTCGAACCCTCATAGAGTGGATCGGCGACGATCCGGATCGGGAAGGCCTTCGAGGCACGCCGGGACGCGTCACGCGCGCCTACGAGGAATTCTTTAACGGCTATGGCGACGATCCCGTCGGGTATCTCAAGAAAACCTTCGAAGAAGTCGAAGGTTATGACGAGATGGTCGTCCTTCGTGACATTCGGTTTGAGTCTCATTGCGAGCACCACATGTTGCCGATCATTGGCTGTGCTCATGTTGCTTATCTGCCCAGCAATCGAGTTGTCGGCATCAGTAAACTTGCACGGGTGGTGGAAACCTATGCCAAACGTCTGCAAATCCAAGAAAAATTGACTGCTCAAATTGCAAACACCGTAAATGACGTTCTCGCACCGCAGGGTGTCGGCGTGGTCGTGGAAGCCGCGCACCAATGCATGACAATGCGCGGCGTTCACAAACCCGGTGTTACAATGGTGACCAGCCAGATGCTTGGGCGATTCCGGAGCGATTCCAGAACCCGGCGTGAGTTCATGTCGCTGATCAACCACCATTCGGGATCAGGAAATCTCTAAGGCACATCCCGAGCACACCGTCCCCATACAAGATAGAGGGCAAGAACGAATCAGTTCGCGCCAATCGCGAGACAGGCACTGATGGACTATCGGCCCATCTTCTTCATCGTTGGCATCCTCTTGGTGATGCTTGGCGTCGCGATGCTGATTCCTGCCGCGGCCGATGCCATATCCGTAAATCCGGATTGGCCGGTATTCCTTGCATCTGCGTTCCTGACCTCCTTCATCGGTGGAGCGTTCATTTTGATGAACCGCTCACGTTTCGGTTTTTTGGGTGTGCGCCAAGCGTTCGTCCTGACGACGATGAGCTGGATCGTGATTGCGGCGTTTGGTGCCCTCCCATTCATGTTTTCCAACTTGGAGCTCACGTATACCGATGCGTTCTTTGAGGCGATGTCAGGTATCACGACAACGGGCTCAACCGTCGTCACCGGTTTAGATTCGGCGCCGCCGGGTATTCTTTTGTGGCGAGCTCTACTGCAATGGCTCGGAGGTATCGGCATCGTCGTGATGGCAATTGGGATACTGCCCATGCTGCGCGTTGGCGGCATGCAGCTATTCCACATGGAATCATCCGATCAGTCTGACAAAATGATGCCGCGCGCGGCCCAAATTTCGACAACGATCGCCGCGATTTATCTTCTGCTTACGGCGGTGTGCTTCAGCGCGTATTGGGCAGCCGGCATGACACCATTCGATGCAGCGGCCCATTCCATGACGACAATTGCAACCGGCGGCTTTTCTACCTCGGATGCTTCACTGGGTCACTTCGACGCTCCTGCAATTCACTGGATCGCCATATGTTTCATGATCCTTGGCAGCTTGCCATTCCTGCTCTACTTCGAGGCCGTCAGAGGTCGCATATCCGCCTTGTGGCAGGACACGCAGGTCCAATGGTTTTTCGGCATCACGCTGTTTAGCTTCGCCGCCATAGTGTATTGGCGCTGGCAGGACAGTGGCGATTCCTTCGAAGACACGCTGCGAGAGAGCGCCTTCAACGTGACGTCAATAATCACCGGGACTGGCTATTCTACGGCTGACTACACGACCTGGGGAACGTTCGCGGTATCGGCATTCTTCTTGTTCATGTTCGTTGGTGGATGTGCGGGATCCACGTCCTGCAGCATCAAGGTGTTTCGGTTCCAAATCCTGTTCGCGGTCTTGCGCACCCAGTTGCTCCGCCTATGGCAGCCGCACGGCGTTTTCGTCCCCTACTACAACCGCAAGCCCCTCGATGAGTCCGTGACCGAAGCGGTAATGGTGTTCTTTTTCTTGTTCGTTCTCGCGTTTGGTCTGATTGCCCTTGCGTTGGCCGCTATTGGCCTGGATTTTGTGACGAGCGTCTCGGGTGCGGCCACAGCGATCGCTAACGTAGGACCTGCACTCGGCGACATTATCGGTCCATCAGGCACGTTCGCCACTTTGCCGGACACGGCCAAGTGGGTGCTGAGTATCGGGATGCTTCTCGGACGCTTGGAGCTGCTTACCGTTCTGGTGCTATTCACACCCGGATTTTGGCGAGCCTGACCGCCTCAACATGCATTCGTGCGGCGAGATGCTCAACATGTGGACGCTCCAACGGCTCTGGCGCTATCGTAAACTCTGAAATGTTGTCTCCTTGGGGTGCAGTCCGATTGCACCTCTCATAAATTGAAGAACGAAAATGCCAAACTCCAATACCTCCGCAGTTGAACTTCTCGAGAAACTCGTGGCGTTTGACACAACCAGCCGGAATTCAAATCTGGAACTCATTGAATTCGCATCAGATTATTTGGCGAACCACGGCATTGAAGCAGAAGTGATCCACGACGACACCAGAGCAAAGGCCAATCTCTACGCCACGCTTGGTCCCCGACGAGACGGTGGCATTGTACTTTCGGGTCACACCGACGTTGTTCCGGTTGATGGACAGGATTGGGATACAGACCCCTTCGTGCTGCACGAATCCGATGGCAAACTGTTTGGTCGCGGTACCGCCGATATGAAGGGATTCTGCGCCGCCGCACTGGCGATGGTTCCAGAATTTCTGTCCCGGAATCTTGAAGTCCCCATTCATCTCGCATTTTCGTACGACGAAGAAGTAGGCTGTATCGGCGTCCATGGCTTGATCCCCCACGTCGCCGTTCCCGGCATCACTCCAAAAGCTGTCATCGTCGGCGAACCGACCAGCATGCGAGTGGTCAATGCCCACAAGGGAATTCGCGCCTTTCGAACAACCGTAACAGGTTTGGAAGCGCATTCGAGCGCGACACATAAGGGCGTAAACGCCGTGATGATTGCTGCCGACTTGATCGGTTTTCTAGCGCGTGTGGCAGAGGAAGAGATCGCTTCTGCAAAACCTGACTCTCGATTTGATCCTCCTTACACGAGCGTCAACGTCGGCCCTATCACTGGCGGTACCGCACTCAACATCATTCCCAAACACTGCAGTTTCGTCTGGGAATATCGGCCGCTCCCGGAGGCCGAGGAGAATGAAATTTTCGAGCGGTTCACGCGATACGTGGATGACGATATCTTGCCGCGCATAATGAAAGTTTCCAAAAAGGCGGCCATCGAATCGACCGCTCTGTCCCGAGTGCCACCGCTCGTCCCGGAAGATGACTCATCTATCGAAACATTGATCATGGCTCTCGCCGGCACGAATCAATCCTTCACCGTCTCATACGGCACCGAAGCCGGTGTCTTCCATGAAGCCGGCATACCGGCAGTGGTCTGCGGCCCCGGTGACATCATGCAGGCACACAGACCGAACGAATTCATAGCCGTCTCCCAGATAGAAGCATGCACGGAATTCCTGCACCGGGTCCTCGATCACGTTGCCGAAAACTGAGCACGACGACGTACAGATTTATGTCCCAGAGTGCCGCCATTGCGAACCATCATATTTCGGACGAAGCCCGTCGGCGGCTCGTTACGTGCCTTGAGAGTTTCCAAACGACGATTGCAGCGGTTCTGCCGTATGAACGAGAGGAGGCCATCGACCTTCTCGACCTCGGCGGTGGATCGGGCATCTTAAGCGGGTTCATGCTTGAACGATTTTCGAACGCTCACATCACTCTGATAGACTCATCTGAAGAGGCCATCGAATCTGCACGCGGCGCAACCAATCAATTCGGGGACCGTATAGAATTTTTGGTGCGGGATTTTGCTCGAGAGGAACTGCCGATTGGGTATCATGCGGTCATCTCTGCACTCGCGATACACAATTTGGACAATATCGAGACACGCGGGTTGTATCGGAGCATCTATTCGTCACTACATCCTGGAGGGATGTTGGTGGTCGCCGACCGCCTGGCGGCCCCGTCGCCAATTTTGGCGGAGCGATACCGCGCCGCATGGCTGGATGGCGCGAGAACGCTCGGAGCCTCTGACGAAGAGATCAGTGAAGCGGAAGCACGACAGCTGAGCGATAATCGGACGCCAGCTCTCGAACATCTTCAATGGATGGTCAATGCGGGATTCCGAGATGTGGATGTCTTCTACAAGAACTTGATGTATTCCGTGCACGGCGGGCGGCGCCCGCGGCTTTAGCCACAAACTGAGAAGCGTCCCTCTTACAAGAGATCTTTCTGCATGTGCTGGCGCATGTTCGCCTCCAGTACGGAATTCAGCTGTTGCATCAAATTCTCGGTCATCGCGAAGAATAATTGATCACGTTCGGACAGCGTCATCTCTTCAGGCACCGTTCGAGAATGAGTTACCCGGGCCGTCGCGTAAGAATCCCGATAGCCGCGTTCCGCCCTCACCTCGACGCGGGCTTCCAGTGTGGCGTCGTAGCGGATCTCCTGTTCTTTGTAAAAGAGACCTTGTAGCCCCTTGCGGATCGGGAGTAAGACCGCCACGACACGGGCATCTTCTATGATCACGCGCCCGCGACGCGTCGCCCCCGCCGCCTCAATCCGATCGACGGCCCACTGTCTCATCGCCGCCAAGGGCGTCATCGGGAAATTGTGCTCAACGTTTGGTGCACGATGCGGTGGAACGTAATTTTCAACGATGTCGATCTCAGCAACGTTCAATCGGATCGGGGAAAGATGGCCGAATGTAATTTCCGGATATGCCGGCGACGGCGCAGGAACGGCACACGATGCCACCCATGCCGCCAGCAGAAAAATTACTGAAACTTTCACGGCGCGGGCAGTGACGCTCATGGGGATAAAACGGTTACCTGTTGCAGGATTCGTTAAACCCAAACATGGCGTCGGCACCGTCGTTATGCAAGAAATTCTAAGATGCCGACGTGCATTCCACCCGCTGGCTCACGACAAGCACCAGGCCAAAATTCCCTTTTGAACATGCAGACGGTTCTCCGCTTCGTCCCATACAATCGATTGCGGGCCATCGATGACGGACTCGGTGACCTCCTCTCCTCGATGCGCGGGTAGGCAATGCATGAACACGGCATCCTCGTGTGCACGGCTCATCAGACGCTCATCCACACGATACGGCGCAAGAAGGTTGTGGCGGCTTTCAGCTTCATCGTCTCCCATCGACACCCAGGTGTCCGTGATCACGCAATCTGCGTTCGCGACCGCTTCGTCTGGATCATGCACCACGATAATACGCCCGCCATTGCCCCTCGCCTTGTCGAGTTCAGTCGCCGATGGCGCCAATTCGGGGGGGCAAGCCAATTTGAGCTCGAAATCGAAGCTGGCGGATGCATGCATCCACGTCGTCGCCATATTGTTGCCGTCTCCGCACCAGGCGACGACGTGTCCGGCAATTGGACCGCGATGCTCTTCGAAAGTCATGATGTCCGCCATCACCTGACAAGGATGGGTACGGTCGGTAAGGCCGTTAATGACCGGAATCGTCGCGTGCTCAGCCATCTCCAGCAAATTCTTATGGGCCGACGTGCGAATCATGATTGCGTCTACGTATCGCGACAAGACACGGGCGGTGTCACCGATCGACTCGCCACGGCCGAGCTGCATATCGTCACCGAGCAAAAGTAGGCTCTCTCCTCCAAGTTGGCGCATTGCAACGTCAAATGAGACTCGCGTCCGTGTTGAGGGTTTCTCGAATATCATGGCGAGGAGACGGCCGGCGCACGGCGTATCCTGTTCCCGTTCGACCTGACCATGGCCCTGCCGGCCAGATTTCATGCGCATCGAATTGTCGATAATTGCCCGCAGCTTCACTGCGTCAACAGCATCGATATCCAAGAAGTGCTGAAGATCGTCCATAACGTACCGTTAGCAATAGCTAGCGGCTCAGGCGTCCGCATACTCCATCGAGTATCCGTATTGCGTCGTCCACCTGGCTATCATCAACAATGAGAGGCGGCAGGAAACGAACTACGTTATCCGCTGCCCCCACGGTTAGCAGGCCACCTTCCCTAAGCCCATCAATGAGATCGCTCGCCGGGACGACGCATTTCAATCCGATCAGCAGGCCCAGGCCGCGTACCTCTTCGATAATTTGCGGGTAGGTGTCGGCCATCGCGCCGAGCTTCTGGTTCATCGATCCAGCAATGCGCTGTACGTTGTCGAGAAATCCATCTTCCAGAATGACGTCCATTACGGTTTCCGCAACCGCCATGGCGAGGGGATTGCCGCCGAATGTCGAGCCGTGACTGCCTGCGGACATGGCATCGGCCACCTTCGCGGAGGCGAGACACGCGCCCACAGGAAAGCCACCCGCCAAGGCCTTGGCAACCGACATAACGTCAGGGGCGACGCCGTCCCACTCATAAGCGAACAACTTTCCGGTACGGCCCATCCCCGTCTGTACTTCGTCGTAAAACAAGAGGATTCCTTCAGCGTCCGCGAGCCCCCGCAAGGCTTTGAGATAGCCCGGCGGCATGGGACGGACTCCACCCTCTCCTTGCACCGGCTCGATCAATATCGCTGCCGTTTCATCCGTGACGGCTCTCTTCACCGCCTCGAAATCGCCGAAGGGAACTTGGTCAAACCCGTCGACCAGCGGACCAAACCCGGCGATGTGCTTTAGCTGGCGGCCGGCCGCCAGTTCAGCCAATGTGCGGCCGTGAAAGGCACCCTCAACCGTTACAATCCGCCAGCGTTGCGGATTGCCTGCCTCGTGTTGATATCTGCGAACGGTCTTGAGACCGGTTTCCACGGCTTCCGCGCCCGAATTGCAAAAGAACACCGCGTCGGCGAACGTGTTCGCCGTCAGTTTGGCCGCAACACGTTCCTGCTCGGGAATCCGGTAAAGGTTTGATACGTGCCAAAGTTTCTCGCCCTGGGATTTCAGCGTCTCCACCATCCTCGGATGACTGTGACCGAGCGCGTTGACAGCAATTCCAGTGGCAAAATCGAGATACTGGCGACCATCGGTATCAAACAGATATGCTCCCTCGCCCCGTTCAAAGGCGATGTCATAGCGTGCATAGGTCGGGTAGAGCGGTGTCGTCATAATTTTAAGTCCGCGCACCGGATGCGGCACTGATTTGGAGCCGCCTGCCGAGAAAGCGGGCGAGTATGGTGATGGCGCCGCACGGTGTCAACGCGCGCGACGGCATTCACGTCTTGAGACGGAATCCCGTCGCGAACAGGGCATAGCAAGTTGCGAGCAGCACTAGATCGACACCGATCAGATAAATGACCCCAATCACGATTGATCCGTCTGCGGCACCGATGAAGCCAAAGCGGAATCCGTCGATGGCATAAAAAAACGGGTTGAGCTGGCTGAGCGTATGCCAAATACCTGGGAGTCGTTCAATCGAGTAAAAGGTTCCGGACAGAAACGTCAACGGCGTGACAACAAAGTTGGTGATGACGGCGGTTTGATCGAATCGTTCTGCCCAAATGCCGGCGATGACACCGATCGAGGACAACATCAGCGACCCGGCAACGCCGTAGAACAGAATTGCTCCCGCATGGTGCACTTCCAACGGGGCGAATGGAATCATCGTGACCGCAACAGCGCAGCCGACAGCGAGTCCTCGAGTGACACCGCCCATTGTAATGGCAAGCGTTAACTCAGCCGCCGACAAAGGTGGCACCAGATAGTCGACGATATTGCCTTGAACCTTGGCAACGATCAGGGAGGCCATGGAGTTTTGGAATGAATTCTGGAACAGGGCCATCATGATCAGACCAGGTGCCAAAAATTGCAGATACGGGATGTCGCCGACAGTCCGAAGCGCGCCTCCCAATGCGAGGGAGAACACCGTTAAAAAGAGAAGCGCGGAAACCGAAGGTGCAATGACGGTTTGCAGCATGATTTTTTGAAAGCGTCGAATCTCCTTCAGATACAACGTCCAGACACCAAGCCAATTCACGCGACCGATGCTTACCGCAGAAGTCGTCATTCTTTACCTCACTTTCCTCGAAATTCGGGTTCGGTTCCGACGGCATTCCTAAACATCAGTGTCGTCGGGAGTAATCGGTGCGGCGCGCTGCGGGCCTTGCGGTCCGGTGCCGCTTTCACTCATCGTATCCCGGTTTGGCTGATGTTGGTTTACGCGCAGTGGCGACGCATGCCCGTCCTTATCTTCCCCGAAATAGACAGTTTGGTGCGGGAATGGAATTTCAATCCCATGGGCGTCGAATTTGAACTTCATCCGTCGATTGAACTCTCGTTTTATTGCCCATTGTCGCCCGGGACTTGTCTTCAGCCGAACACGAACTACGACCGCCGAGTCCGCAAGCTGCTGTACGCCCAGCACCTGGAGTGGTTCCGGCAGATCTTCGGCAAAAGCGGGATCGCCCCGGAGTTCCGCGCCCACCTCCTCGAGCAGACGGGTGACTTCGTCCGTGTTCTCACGATAAGCGACGCCGGCATCAATGACCGCGTAAGAGAATTCTTTCGTGAGATTTGTGACTTCAGTAACAGTGCTGAACGGCAGAATGTAGACGCGTCCGTGGAGATCCCGCAGACTGATCGTCCGTACCGTCAGCCCCTCGACGACGCCGGTGTGCCCACCAACGCTGATCACGTCGCCCACCGCGACCTGATTCTCGAAGAGTATGAGAGCACCGGTGATGACATCCTTCACCAGCGTTTGTGCACCGAAACCGATTGCCAAGCCTACGACTCCCGCTCCCGCGAGAAGTGGAGCTATATTGATTCCAAGTTCCGACAGCACCGTGAGGGTCACGATGGACAGGATCACGATGAGCAACGCGTTTTTCGCCAGTGGCAGGAGCGTCCTGACGCGTGCGCTGGCGATGACCGGCGACTCATCGGAATCCGCACGCTCCAGATAGATGGAAATGACAAGGCTGACCAATTCCCATACCGCCAGCGCCACCAACAGAACCATAGCAATGCTGAACGCGCGCGAGATGACACCCCGGCCGGACTCCGCCAACAACCACGCAAATATATCGAGGTTCCAGGCCTGCAGAATCAACAGTCCGGCGATCGCATAGATCACGACTGTCAGCAGTCACGTGATCAAGGGTGAATATCGGTTGGCGCGTTGTTCAATCTGGGGATAGCGCTCGGTCAGATCAGGAGATATCCGGAACATCCGGCTCACAACACGACCGGTTGCGCCTCGCATCAGTCGCGCAACGACAACGATGAAGACCGTGACCACCGTTGCTCTGGCGATGAATACGAACCCACCAGGCACTTCCAACGCCCAGATCAAAAATACCCCCGCGACATATAGGCCGAACAATATGTGCCAGACCTCACCGATACGTCTGCGCAGTCCGCCCCATGCAAGGGCTGCCTGCGACTGCGAACCCGATTGGGGTTGGATGATTGCCGCAACCGAATCCCGCAGCTGCAAGGTAAGCACAATGCGAGCGCGGGCTGAAGCAGGAAGAAGCCGTCTACTATCTTGGACCTTTCCAAGATGTGAAGAACGTCGGCGAATTTCACCAGAGCCTGCGCCCGCCCCCACGGACTCTTCATCTCTCTTGTCACGTTCATTCCCCGATCGAAGAGTTGGCGGGCCATCGATGATCGCCCAAGGGCAGCAAGCGTGGCCGCCGCGTTCGCCATTATCCAGGCCCGGTCAAGTGTGCTCGCGACCCTCCCAGTCTCGTGAGACGCCAGGGTTTCGAGACGTCTTGCGCCTGATTCGCTGGGCGCCGCGACAGCTGCAATCGTCCACATCGTGCCAGCACGCACGCGATCGTCGGAGATCTGTCGCGCAAGATTCACGGCCTGCTCTGTCTCTTCCAGACCGACCCAAAGAATTGCAATCCGGGACAACGCGTCCGATCGCGCATAATTGAGATCTTTCCCAATTCGAGTGCTGGCCCGCAACGCATCGGGAAGTACAGAGACGGCTTCGCGCCGCCGACCTCGATCACGTTGGGCTTCAGCGATCCGCAGCAGTGCCGCGAGGTGGAAGCGAGGCGTCTGGATCGAATCCGCAAATCCGCGCGCGCCGCGCACATCACCAGTTAGCGCCCGGGAATAGGCCGCATCAATCAGTGCTGACTCGCGATACGTCTCATCATCAAGCTTCGAGAGCAATTGCCGCGCTCGCTCCGTCCGTCCGATTCGCGCGAAACCGGCTGCGATCGCGGCGATATCTATGGATTCGGGGTTAACGGCATCGGATTTCTGATCTTTCTCCGACAGGTTCGCGAGCAAAATTGCCTGATTGAGTGCCTGCACCGCACCCGAGAGGGAGCCGCCATCTATTAACGCGCTGGCCAGTTTCACGAGCATGCTCACCCGGGGGTGTTCGCCCTCGACCTCAACAATATCCTTGCCGATCAGTGCCGCGAGCCCACGTGCACGGCCAACTCGTCCGCGTCGGAGGTAAGCCGAGACAACTGAGATGCGTGCCTCCGTCCGAGCCCATGCGTCCGGGATCATTTCGGCGGTTGCCAGCGCGGTTTCGATCCGATCCGAACCCGCCGCCGCCATAACCATGCGTTTCAGCGCAACAATGACCAAACGCGGATCATCGATCAGGCCAGCCGTCGCGAGCGCACCCGACATAGTGCCTGTCCGTGCCTGGACGGACACCACCTCTCCCAGTACCCAGTCCCTGAAGTGGGCCCGGTTGATCGCCTTCGCGGCCTCGGTGGCCTCAATGAGCAGGCACTGTACGGTCGGTAACGATAGACACGACTCGGTATTGCGCGTCGGGTCCGCCACCGCCAGCCGCCCGGCGCCGGAAAACAGCGAGCGGGTCGCCGCGGTCGAGGCCAGCGCTTTGCGTGCCCGCTCCTGTTGTTGACTGCGCAACTCATCCAGGCGACCCACCAGTCGACCGGCCTGCCCTGCGAACTCCAACCGCGAGAGGAGTGATTCGTCGATCCTTCCGTCAGGCATCATGCCGGATCGTCTCTGGAAGGTGCGTACAGCTACCTCGACGTCATCGTTGAGACGACCGTCAACAGCGCCGCGATAGAGTTCCAGTTCCGCAAGCAGCTGTTGGACAAGCAGGACAAGTGGACTGGAAGGCGCAAAATTCGTGGTCGCGGAATGATCAACGCGCCCGGGTTCGAGCGCGATCTTGAGCATAAGACTGTCGGACACTGCATACATTGAGGGTGGATGTGGCATCACCGCTGCCGGCGACCCGGTTCCTGGAACGATGCAGGCCAGCAGACACAGCAGCGATAATACTTTCCCGCGCTTAACGGTCGCCGGTTGTGCGCAACCCCAGCCGGTTTGCATACTTGGACGATGGAATCGATCGGTCGATGTCGAATCGTACGCCGTCTGAGGGGCGGGCATCACTGCGACGTACTCCTCTGTCGAGGCTCCGATGCTGAAACTGTCGTTAAGTTATTCCATATTCGAAGCCGGCATCTGAAGCGAAGAATTGTGAAAGGCGATACCGCCCTTGCTGCCCGCGTCCGGCAGAGCTTCATGGATGAAGCAGGTTTGACCGCAGACTTGAGCCATCCAAACATCATCAAAGTCCTGGACATCGCGGAAACGCCGGACGGTATGCCCTACTTTGTCATGCCTCACCTGCCGAGCTCCCTGGCGGTCAGGGTGTGGCCCTTGCACCTGCAATCCTTTTTGAAGACTCCGGTTGCAGAACGGCATATTGAGCCGATCGATCCAGTCGAGACGGCGCGATTCTTACAGGGACTCCTCTCCGCACTGAGCGTGGTGCACGAAGCGGGGATCGTCCATCGCGATGTTAAGCCGAACAACATCCTGATCGACGATCGTGGAAGCCCTATATTGTGTGATTTCGGCATGGCCCTGTTGGCATCGGGTGAATCGGTCACGTGGCGGAAACGGTTTGGCGCACCCCCGTTCGTCAACCCGGAACAGCTCATCGACCTCGCATTGGTTGGCCGACAAGCCGACGTGTACTCGGTTGGGGTCATCGCCTACCTGATGCTCACAGGCCGCCCACCGGACGCTTCACACACGCCACCCAATCGATACATTCCCGGGCTCGACGAGAAACTCAACGACATTGTGATGCATCTGATCGAGCCCGCAGCGACAGGGCGGCCAAGAGACGCATCTCAGGCGTTGGATTTACTCAAATCAGCCCCCAGCCGGAACATGCAATTGACTTGACTCAAGGCCTCCGCTGGAGGCAGATGCGGGCCCATAAAGGGTGTTCGCGTTTGGTTTTGGGTGCGCTATGGTCCTCACGCTTCCAAGGAGAACCCCAAACATTTCGTCATATTCAATTCTAAATCGGCCCGACGCGCGACCCTATGGATCACCTCGTGCTGCATCAAAATGAGTTTCTGATGGAACATATCTTCCGCGACCTATTAATCCTGCTAGTGGTCATCTGGGCCGTTGCCGTCGTCTTCCGGCGCATCGGCCTGCCGACCATCATGGGTGAGCTCATAATGGGCGTTCTTCTGGGGCCTGCCGTCCTGGGATGGGTCGAACCCA
>Ga0114999_10000116_pt1 | contig 109388 bp, 92 predicted proteins | sample ArcticOcean_MG_C_3_FD_89820 | JGI IMG/M metagenome (GOLD analysis project Ga0114999, IMG submission 89820) | Marine microbial communities from western Arctic Ocean - ArcticOcean_MG_CB8_126 | ecosystem: Environmental > Aquatic > Marine > Oceanic | place: Arctic Ocean: Canada Basin | collected...
CAGACCGAGTAGCCGCCGTGTGGGCGGAGTGGAAAGCCGAGTGGGCGCCGAAACTGGCGACCGCAGGCACCCCGATGAACCCGTATCGGGTCGTCGCCGAAATCAACGCGGTCGTGGACCACAAGAACACCGTGGCGACCCACGATGCCGGGCACCCGCGTGACGAGGTTATGCCGTTCTACACGGCAACCGTCCCGTTCGGTTACATCGGCTGGGGCCAGACCACCCACCTCGGGTACGGTATCCCCTTGATGATCGGTGCAAAAATCGCCGACCCGTCCAAGTTCTGCATGAACATCATGGGCGACGCCGCATTCGGTATGTCGGGTCTAGACATCGAGACCGCAGTACGGTCCGGTTACCCGATCACGACAGTTGTGCTGAACAACAGCACAATGGGCGGCTACAACCACCACCAGCCGACCGCTATGGAAGAATTTGGCGCAGGTAACCAGGGTGGTGATTACGTCAAAATAGCGGAAGGCTTGGGCGCAACCGGTATCCGCGTCGAGAAGCCTGAAGATGTCGGCCCGGCGATCAAAAAGGCGCAGCAGCTCAACAGCGAAGGTACTTGTGTATTGATCGAGACGATCACGACGCAGCAGATGGAGTTCTCCATGTACCCGGACCTGCTCAAGTAGGTCCCAGTGGGGCAGTTAAATTAGGTGAATAGAGGAGGCGCTCCGATTTCGGTCGGGGCGCCTCTTTTTATATTCAGGCCTTTACTATGTCCGCTTATCTCTTAATTCAGGGAGAGAATTCATGAGCTCAGAACCAGACCGACCAGGGCCCGGTCAGGGCGGCGTGGAGTGGGTGTACTCGTCAACAAGCTCCGAGCAACTGATTGCTCGCTACGACACCTGGTCAGCTTCTTATGAATCTGAAATGGAAGATAATTACGGGTGGTCAGCCCCTCGTGTGACGGCTGAAGTAGTGCAGAAATATGTGCTGTTTGAAGGTCGGATCCTTGATGCGGGCGTCGGCCCCGGGATGGTTGGCCAAATACTGGACGAGGCCGGATATACGAATCTGGACGGGTTCGATTTCTCGGCTGGAATGCTGGCCCAGGCACGTCTCAAAAAGGTCTACGGCGATCTCCGGCAGGTGGAGCTAGGCGATACTCTGGACTACGAATCCAACTCTTTCGATGCCGTGATATGCATCGGAGTCCTGACCCTGGGACATGCCCCGGCCTCGTCCCTTGACGAGATGGTTCGAATTACAAAACCCGGAGGCCACGTCATCTACACGATGCGGCCCGACTATCGGGAGTCGGCCGGGTTCATTGCGAAGGAATCCGAGCTCGAAAGCGCCGGCCTGTGGAAGCTCGCCGAAGTCACAGATCCAGTTCAGACGATGCCAAAAGGGATACCGGACGCAATGATGCAGGTCTGGGTATTCGAGGTGACGGGGTAGGACGCGAACTCCCTCGCCCGGTCGCTACCCCGACGGTATAGATCCCTCGGCTACGCTCGGGATGACAGCGCTGACAGCAATTTTCGTGCCGCAAGATCGCCCGTGATTCCGAAGATGACGACCGTGGTGGAGGCGGTGCCCTGAGTTTCTGTCATTTCGCTTTTTGCACGGCGTGGCCGCCAAATTGATTTCGTAGAGCGGCCAGCATTCGGCCCCCGAACGGGTTCGGCTGTCGAGACCGGAAACGCGCCTGTAGGGATGCCGTTATGACCGGGGCTGGGACACCGAGATCGACCGACTCCTGCACGGTCCATCTACCCTCTCCGGAGTCGTCGACATAAGAGGTCAGTTCGGAAAGATCGCCGTCTTCTTCCAGAGCCGCCACTGCAAGATCCAGCAGCCATGATCGGACGACCGAGCCGTGTTGCCAGATCTTGGCAATCTGCTCCAGATCTTCGGCGAGTTCGGACTTGGCCGCCAGTATCTCAAAGCCCTCTGCGTATGCCTGCATCATCCCGTACTCGATGCCGTTGTGGATCATCTTCGTGAAGTGGCCCGCCCCGCTCGGCCCGACGCGCCCCACGCCCCGGTCCGCCGCCGGAGCAAGCGACTGAAAGATCGGCTCAATCCGCGTGTAGGCGTCTTTGTCGCCGCCCACCATCAGTGCATAACCCTCTTGAAGCCCCCAGATACCGCCGCTTGTGCCTGCATCGAGAAAGTCGACGCCATGCTCGGCCGATTTCTCGGAGCGGCGTATCGAGTCCTTGTAGTTGGAGTTACCGCCGTCGATGATCGTGTCGCCGGGAGATAGAAGGCCAAGGAGTTCATCAATCCCGGACTCCGTGATGTCACCGGACGGAAGCATTATCCACACCGCCCGTGGTGCGTCCAGACGTGACACAAGATCGGCAGGTCCGGTCGCCGGGATCGCTCCGTGCCCGACCGTTGCCGCCACGGCAGCATCGTCGCGGTCGTAAGACACTATTTCGTGACCAGACTGCAAGAGCCGCTGTGCCATGTTGCCGCCCATGCGTCCGAGGCCAATCATGCCGAGTTGCATCCGGAATCTCCTGTCAGAGAGGGAATGGTTATTGATGTGATTACAGAAGTGTGAACGCTACCACCAGGAAGCGTTCTGCGCTCGCGCTATCCGTATGTGAACGTCGTTGTCATCCCGATCCTTCCGGTGCCGGAAGGACGAGGGTCCTTCACCAATACATCGTCGTGATAAGGCCCTTCCGATTCGAACTCAGCGATCACTGTCATCCTGATTTCGAGGCGAAGGATCTCCTGCCTCTCCTAAATAAAACGCCCAATCTCACCATCCAGGATTGTTCGTTCGGATATGGCGCAACCGCAATAGTGGCGAAGACGTGAGCGTAGTAATTGCCATAGGGCATCCGGATGGCCGGAAAATCAGGAGATTCTTCGCCTCGGGCTCAGAATGACAATCCAAGCGTGGCATGCGTAGTAGGGGTTGGCAGGCACGCACCCCTACACGCCTCCCCGTCATATACCCTTCTATCGGATTTCAACGCACTACCGGGAGAGTCAGACTTGCCGATCAAGACAGTAGCGATCATGGGCATCGGAGACATGGGTCACGCCGTAGGCCAGGCGTTGCGTGAGAGCGGATTCGACGTTATCAGTTGTCTCAACGATCGGAGCGTGCACTCGCGAAACCTGGCCAAGGTCGCCGGAATCAGGGACATCGGCAACCTCGAGTTGATGATTACCGAGGCCGACATCGTTCTGTCCATCATGCCGCCATCGGCCGCAGAAGGCTTTGGTAACGACGTAGCGGCCGCCATCAAAGGCTCTGGCTCTACGCCGATGTTCGTCGAGTGCAACGCAATTTCGCCTGACACTTCACGACGGATCCAGGCGGTGATCAAGGGAGCGGGCGCCCTTTATACAGACGCCGGGATCATCGGCAGTGCGCCCGGAAGGCCGGGGTCCCCCCCGCGCTTCTACGCCAGCGGCCCGGATCTGGGTCCGATAACAGAGCTGGACGGCAAGGGCATCAAGGTGATCCCGGCGGGCGACGAAGTCGGCAGAGCCAGCTCAATCAAGATGTGCTACGCCGGGATGACCAAGGGCATGACAACTCTCCTCACTGCGGTCGCCATAGCTGCCGAGTCACTTGGCATTACGGAAATTCTTGGCGAAGAACTTGCGTCGAGCCAGGCAGCTGCGTACGAGGGAATGAAGCGGGCGGGCCCGCGGTTGCCGCTCGATTCAGGCCGATGGATCGGCGAGATGGAAGAGATTGCAGATACGTTTGCGTCGGCCGGAGTAACGGACAAGTTCCACCAGGCCGCTCGTGATATTTTCGTGCTTCTGGACGGAACCCCGTTCGCAAGCGAAACACGTCAGACATTCGACACCAGCCGAACGTTAGAAGATTCGGTGAAGGTGTATGTGGAACATCTGGACAAAAACGGCGCATAACGCCAGTCAAGACGAAGAGGGATTACATGGCCAGCAACGACTTTCTCGTTTTTATTGGCGCTTACACACGACGTGAGGGACTCGGCATTGGAGTAGCCCGGTTCAACTCGGATACCGGCGAGTTGACGACGCCTGAACTGGCTGTGGAGATCACCAACCCGTCCTTTGTGGCGCTCGACCCGTCCCTGTCTCACCTGTATGCCGTCACAGAGATCAACGACTACGAAGGCAACACCAGCGGAGCGCTGAGTTCATTTGATGTGGACCGGTCGACCGGCAAGCTGACTTTCCTGAATCGGCAGCCTACAAACGGCCCTGGACCGTGTTACGTGAACATCGACTCCGGCGGGAAGAACGCGGTGGTCGCCAACTACAACGGCGGTAGTGTGGCCGTGCTCCCCATAAATGCGGACGGCAGTCTTGAAGCAACGTCTGATTTCGTTCAGCACGTGGTCGGAACCGGCGTAAACGCTGAGCGGCAGGCAGGGCCGCACCCTCACTCGGCCAACCTTGACTTGGTGACCGGTCGGGTCTATATCAATGACCTGGGCCTTGACCGCATAAAGTCCTACGAGTTGGATTCTTCAACCGGCAAGTTGAGCCCGGCTGGATTGGACGTCGAGTTACACCCCGGCGCGGGGCCTCGGCACTTCGACTTCCACCCGGACGGTGCGCACGCGTACACCATCAACGAACTGGACTCCACGATTACGGCGATGGACTACGACCGCGCCGCCGGCCGACTGACGCCAACGCAAACGGTGTCTGCACTGCCAGATGGCTGGTCCGGATCATCGACCACCGCCGATCTCCATATCTCTCCGGGCGGTCGTTTCATCTACGGTTCAAACCGCGGCCACGACAGCATCGTTATCTACGCGATCGACTCGGCCACAGGTCAACTGGAGTACGTCGGGCACGAGTCGACCCGGGGCAACAATCCGCGTAACTTCGCCATTGATCCATCCGGGCGATATCTGCTCGCCGCCAACCAAGACTCTGACAACATTGTTGTGTTCGAGAGAGACAGTGAAACCGGGACACTGACTGCCACGGGTACCGAGGTTTCGGTATCAATGCCGGTCTGCCTCAAGTTGGTTCCGACGGTTTAGGCCGGCACGCGTACTCTGCACGGTTATGCCGCAGAGGCAATCCGGAGACCAGAAACGTGGCGGACATCAATCCGGGAGATTCCTCGCGTGCGGGCTTCGGAACGACAATACGGACGTAATGCTCGCAATAGTCACGTCTCGGAGCGCGTTCGTCGCATCTGCCCCCACGCCATTACGGCATCGTGATTTTAGAGACCATCGTCTCTGACGTATTAACCACCCATAACGCCGCCGGCTTTCCGGGACTGGCTGGCACGGCGACCATACTCACAGGCCCCCTGCCGACGGGCAGAGTCACGATCTCTTCACCGTCCAGTGCGAGCCGGGTCACAGTGTTGTCTACAAAGTTGCTGACCCAGATCGATTCTCCGTCGAACACGAGCCCCGACGGCCACTCTCCCACCGTGATCTCTTTGAGAATCTCGCCATCGGTGTTCAGCATGATCACCATGTTGATCCAGTTAGATGCCACCCACACGTTCTCGCCGTCAAACGCAAGCGCCGTCGGCCCCTGACCACCGGTGTCAGTCCCAATGCCCCTATAACTCCGGTTGCGCACCCCGACCGGGAACGAACCGAGAACCTCGCCATCCAGCGCAATCTTGTCGATGGTGTGGAGGTTCAGGCTTGCGAGCCAGATCGACTCGCCGTCAAAAGTCACCGCCCAGGGCGAAGGGTGATTCCCGGGAACGGCGACCGAGAACAGGTCCTCGCCATCGGGAGCCATCTTGTGGATGGAGTTGCCCCAGGAAGCCACGACCCACATGTTCGTCCCGTCGGTAATCATCGCCGTCGGGGAGGTGTAACCGCCGCCGACGGGGTAGGTTCCGATCTGCTCGCCGTCCAGGGTCAACTTGGTGACCGAGCTCTCAGAGTTGTTGCCGACCCACATGAACTCGCCGTCAAAGGCGATGGGCCGAGGGGTGAGTCCGACGGGGTACGTGGCGATGATCCGCCCCCGGTCGTCCAACTTGGAAACCGTGTTGTCGGCTACTATCGCTACCCATACGTATTTGCCGTCATAGGCGAGGTCACCCGGGGTCTTGATACCTCCGAAGGTCTCGATCAAATATCCGTCGAACGTGACCGGCGGGGGCGGTGGAACTGGCGTGGAGGTGGGGCGTGGGATGCGGGTTGGTCGCGGCGTCGGTGGAGGAGGTGTAGAGGTTGCAGGGATCGGCGTGTCCGGCTCCACTGTCGGGGTGGACTCCTCACTGCCACATGCGACGCCCAGAACGACGAGCAACGCGAACGCAACGGCGTTACGGATCAACGAACCATGCCATCTCCGGGCTGGAATGCGAACGGAAATACGACCGATGCCGTGTCTGAGGGACGCGTCGTCGAACGAGCAAGGTGGCATGGCGTGAGTAAAACTGAGCGTCGGCAACCGGTCAAGTGTGAAACCGAACGCCCGACCAACCTGATTTAGCTTTCTGGGTCCAGCTCTACAAGCCGTCGTCGGACAGCATCTGCGATTGTGTGGAACTCGTCCGCTACCTCGTCAGAGTTGAACACCGTGGGCTTGGTTTCAGACATCTGATAGTCGGCACGCATCTCTATGCGACCTAGGAACGGCAGTTCCATTTCTTCAGCGAGTTGCTCACCGGCGCCTCTTCCGAAGATATCTCCAGACATGTTTTCGACCACGCCAAGAGTCTCGAGGTTGAGCTTGCGGACCATGTTGATCGAGCGTTTGGCGTCCAACGCTGCCAACTCCTGGGGCGTTGTCACGATGACGAATCCGTCCAGGTTAAGGGTCTGCATCACCGTCAGCGGTGCATCGGACGTGCCCGGCGGCAGGTCAACCACCATGTAGTCCAGCTCACCCCAATTAGTGTTTGTGAGGAATTGGTTGATGGCGTTGTGGATCATGGGACCCCGCCAGATCGTCGCCTCTTCCTCGTTCTCCTGGAACATCCCCATAGACATCACGCTGACGCCAAACCGTGACGGAGGGGTCATCACCGTTCCGTCCTCGGAAGTAGGCCCTTCGCTGATACGCATCACCCGGGTCACATTCGGGCAGTCGATATCACAGTCGAACAGCCCCACGCGTGCGCCTTCTTGAGCCAGCATCACTGCCAGGTTTACGGCTACCGTGGTCTTCCCGACTCCACCCTTCCCGGAGTAAACGCCGATACGCTTTCCGATCTGTTGCAATCGGTCGTTAACCAGGCGCTTCTGTTCCCAATTGCGCTTCATGCCCTCTACCCGGGCGCGTTCTTCAGGAGTCAGCTCTCGTTGTTGAGTCATGTGACTGGGACATTCCTTGAAGGTTTGAGTTCTGGGCGAGTTATGGCTTACGCGACAGGGGCGGCCCTGAAATGGACCGCCCTGTCAATTCAAATTGTTAACCGCAACTGTTTGGTAGTCCCGGCTGGTCCGGGTTAGTCCAGTCCCAGCAGACGCTTACCGTCTTCCGTGATCAGCTCGGGAGACCATGGCGGGTCCCAGACGAGTTCAACCTCGACGTCCTCAACGCCGGGAATCTCTGCGATGCGCCATTCTGCTTGTTGGGCGATGTAGGGACCCATGCCGCAACCCTGCGCGGTCAACGTCATCTCGATGGCGACCTCGCCGTCCTCGACTTCGATGTCATAAACCAAGCCAAGGTCGACGATGTTGACGGGGATCTCGGGATCGTAGACCTCTTTGAGAGCCTCAATCACGTCGTCTTTGGTGAGTTTTTGCTCGGTGGTCATTCACGTTTCCTAACGCTGAGGCCGCCCGGAGGCGTACTCGAAGAGTTGCAAGTCGCACTGGAACGATGCCGCTAGTCTAGCAAGGGAATACGTTCCTAGCAATTTGCGAGAGATAATCCGCGTTTATTGCCATTACTGCGGCAGGACACCCGGATGTGTGAAGAACTCTATTCAGCAGTAGCGGTGGCGGTCGATTGTTTGACCTCTGGCGCAAGCTGCCGGTATCGCGGTAGGCCGATTAAGGCCGCCGAGGTAAGTCCGACGGCCATCGCAATAAACAGAGCTATGTCGTAGGAGCCCTGGGTATCGTACAGTCGGCCGGCAATCCATACGCCCGAAGCCGCACCGAGCGGCATGATGCCGAAGATGGCCCCGTAAACGGTGCCAAGACGTCGTAGCCCGAACTGGTCAGCACTGACAGAGCCGGTCAACGAAATCACGGTCGTCCACGACGCCCCGATGATCATCACACCTATGGTCGCCATGGGTAGCGAGTTAGATAGGAGCAAGACCGCGTAACCGATGCCACGGAAGCTGTAGGCCACCGCTAACACGTACCGGGTGTTGTAACGGTCCCCTATGTTGCCAAAGGTCAGTGCCCCAATCACGCCGGTCACGCCGACGGTGGCGAGCGCTCCCGCAGAAACGATGGTGCTCGCGCCAAGTTCCTGAGCGTAAGCAACGAAGTGGGCATTCACGAAGCCCATTGTGTAGCCTCAGGTGAAGAACCCAAAGACAAGTGCCCAGAATATGGGCGTCTTGGCGGCCTCCTTTAGGGACATGCCCTGATCAGGGGCCCAGGCACATACCGGCCCTTTCGACTCCCCCGCAGCGGTCTTTTCGATTTCGACCGGATCACGGTCGTCAACTTCCGGAGTGAATTTCGATTTCAGCAGCCGGAATGAGATCGGGATGATCACGACCAGCACAAGAAGCGACAGCACGATGTATGCGGCACGCCAATCGCCAAGGGTCAGCACAACTGCGGAGATCGGCACGAGCGTTGTCTCGCCGATCGCAGACCCACTGCCGGCCAGTGAAAGAGCCAGGCTCCGGCGTTTTGTGAACGCGGTACTGATCAGGCGGGTGAGTGTGGCTGGCGAGGCAAGCGTAAACCCGGATCCCATGATCAGGAACAGGACGTAGAGCTGCCACAACTCTTGCATTTGCGACAGGCCAAGCAGGGATAATCCCGCCATCACCATGCCCACAAGAGCCATTTTGGCGGGATCAAAACGGTCGGACAGATACCCGGCGATCGGGCGCAGGAACGCCGTAGCAAGCCCGGCTATAGCCAGTGCTCCGGACAGGGAACTACGTGACCAGCCAAAGTCCTCGGACAGAGGAGTCAGGAATACGCCGAACGAGAATCGGCTACCGGCTGCTCCAAAAAGAACCAGCGCGGCCCCGGCCACGATGAGCCATCCCGAAGACATGCCTCGAATGCGCGATATCAACATCAGATTGAAGAACCGTGGCGTCTACGCCTCGCTCCATGATTAATTATCATAGGCCGAGATCATACAGGCCATGAGGGGTGAAGGGGGAGTGAATACCTCATGCAGTGGGATGGCGTGTTGGCGCGCCGTGTTACTTGCACACCGTAGGGACGGCGCTTGCCCCGCCTTCGCCCGTAATTCAATCACTTCAGAACAGTGAGCAACAACCGTCTCCCCGAACAACTTGGAGGCGGATTGGCATCTGCCCTCGACTCCTATGACTATGCGGGCTGAAATCCCTCTGACTCACTCACCCGCCCAGACCCGCTTGGCAATCGTCCTACTTCCAGAACCGCCAGACATAAAGATCACCATCGGAATGGACGGACCGCCTGTACGTGGATACTGAACGAAATACGGGCTGGATGGAGTTGACTGGATATCCTGAAAGGCGTCGTATTCAGCGGGTACGCAGTATGTCGGAGGCCCGCTTGCCTGTGACGACGATGTCGTAGCCTCAGGCGTGGTCAATGCTGACGTACGAAGCGCCGGGGAGTCCTTCCACTCACCAGACCCGCCAGAAGAAACCTTAATCGCCGGCCGGTGACGGTGCCGCCTCTGTGTCGACCAACACCTTTCGGAGGTCGACGACCTGGTCCCTGAGTAGCGCCGCTTTTTCAAACTCCAGGTCTCGTGCTGCCGTGCGCATCTGGCCTTCAAGGTCCTTAACGAGCCTCAAAAGATCGTCCTTTGGCAGACCTTCGGCGGCCACGTAAGGAGCCTTCGTCTCGGCGACCTTGCGGATCTTCTCCGTCATGTCGCGTACTTCCTTGATGATCGACGCCGGTTCGATACCGTTTGCCTTGTTGTGTGCATCCTGCACAACACGCCGCCGCGCCGTCTCATCGATCGCCGTGCGCATCGAATCAGTCATGTTGTCGGCGTACATGATGACGTGCCCAAGCTCATGACGAGCCGCTCGTCCAACCGTCTGTACGAGTGATGTCCTTGACCGCAGATAACCCTCTTTATCGGCGTCAAGAATGGCAACGAGCGACACCTCGGGCAGGTCCAGTCCCTCCCTGAGAAGGTTGATCCCGACCACCACGTCGTAAATGCCGAGCCGTAGATCACGCAAAATCGCTGTGCGCTCAAACGTATCGATGTCCGAGTGCAAATACTGCGTCCGGACGCCCATCTCCAGCAGGTACTGGGACAGTTCCTCCGCCATCCGCTTCGTCAGAGTTGTAACAAGCACTCGCTGATGATTTGCGACCCGCTCTCTAATGTTGTCCAGGAGATCGTCGATCTGTCCTTTGGTCGGCTTCACCTCGATTGTCGGGTCGAGCAAACCGGTAGGCCGTATGAGCTGTTCAACACGCTGCTCTTCGTGCTGATCCTCGTAAGGCCCTGGCGTAGCCGAGACATACACGATCTGGTTCACCCTGTCCTCAAACTCGTCAAAAGCGAGAGGCCGGTTATCGATGGCAGACGGCAGACGGAACCCGTAATCGACCAGTACCGACTTGCGAGCAAGGTCTCCGTTGAACATGCCGCGAATCTGCGGCAGGGTCATGTGCGACTCGTCGATGAAAATTAAGAGATCTTTCGGGAAATAATCAAGCAGAGTCCACGGGGCCGAACCGGGGGCGCGTCGACCAAGCGGTCGTGAGTAGTTCTCAACGCCGGGGCATGAGCCGGTCTCCCGCAGCATCTCCAGGTCGTAACGGGTGCGCTGCTCAAGCCGCTGGGCCTCCAGCAACTTCCCGCCGTCGTTCAGGAACTTGAGCCGGTCCTCCAGTTCTTCCTCTATATCGCCCAGCGCCTCCAGAAGACGCTCCTCAGACGTCACGAAGTGTTTGGCCGGAAAGATGTCGATCTCATCCCGGTCTCCCAGGATCTCCCCCGTCAGGGGATCGAGAACGGTGATGCGCTCCACCTCATCGCCCCAGAACTGAATTCGTACCGCCAGTTCGTCGTACGCAGGCATCACCTCGACGGTATCGCCTCTTACGCGGAACCGGCCTCGACTGGTGTCCATGTCGTTCCGGTCGTAGTGCATGTCAACGAGCTGACGAACGATCTTATTGCGGCCCGTCTGTTCGCCCTTGGTCAGTTTCAGGACAAAGCTCCCGTACTCTTCCGGCGAGCCAAGGCCGTAGATGCACGAGACGGATGCCACGATCAGCGAGTCACGACGTGTCAGAAGGGCACGCGTGGCGGCGTGGCGCAGCCGGTCGATCTCCTCGTTGATGTCCGACTCTTTCTCGATGTATGTGTCGGACCGGGGGATGTAAGCCTCGGGCTGGTAGTAGTCGTAATAAGAGACGAAGTATTGGACCGAATTTTCCGGGAAGAACTCCTGGAACTCTGAGGCGAGCTGCGCCGCTAGCGTCTTGTTGTGCGCGATCACGAGGGAAGGGCGCTGCTGACGCTCAATGATCTGGGCCATCGTGAAAGTCTTGCCGCTGCCGGTCACACCCAGCATGGTCTGGTGCTTCAGCCCATCATCTAGGCCCTTTGAAAGCGCGTCGATAGCGCCGGGCTGGTCGCCGGTCGGCTGGAAGTCAGAGACGATTTTGAAATCAGGCATAGATCTTGAAGGGACGGCCCGTTCCGCTGAGGCTATCGAAGGGCATGTAGTTCAGGAGTTAACCGGTGTAAACCTGCCTACGATTGTATTCGAGTCGCGCAAACCCCGAGTGTGGGCCGTCACATATGGGCGCGAGATAGCCGCATGGGCGGCTGACTACCCGCCCTCGGATCGATGCCAATCGTCCCGTACGATCGTCGTTCAGAAAGATCGATCTACCGTAAACACCCGTGGCCAAGACATGCTTCTGTCATCCTGAACCTCGGGTTCAGGATGACAGAAGCATGTCTTGGCAGGCATCGGGCGAGATCCCATTATCCAGCTGTAGGGGCCGTGCTTGTTCCGCCCAACGCCATCCCGAAACAACGCTGTTGGGGACGTATGACTATTGGCCAATCCCCCTCTCCCAGTCGGGAGAGGGGGATTGGGGTGAGGGGGGTGATTGCCTCGCAATGCGATCACAGTACGCCAGCGCGCTTATCGCACGATCCGGTCCTTCGATATCCTAAGGAAACGACGTATCCACACCCAACGCCGCGAACGCGTCTACCCGTCACGCCTGGCGGACCACCCACACCATCTCTTCACTGTCCTCGTCCAACGGCCCACCGTTGAAATCGCCAAACACCTGGTCTGCGACTAGCCCCACCTTTTCCAACATGATGTGTACCTCGGACGGGTACAGGTAGCGGAGATTAACGTCCAGATCGACCGTTTGAAGTACACCGCCTGCTTCGTCTAGCTCTTCCACTGTCTGAGTGCTGTGGATCGTCTGTGCCACCGGGTCGGGTCGATTGATCGCGCTGAGCAAACAGCGGTTGCCGGTTGCCGGATTGATCGTCTCGCCCATCGCAAACGGGTCTTCGGATGTGTCAGCTAACAGGTCAGGATCCGGCGTGAACAGGTTGAACGCCAGAATTCCCCCGGGCGCCATATGCGACGCAGCTCGACGCAGGGTTTCGACCTGCTCTTCGGGCGTTAGCGCAAGGTATAGCGTGCGAGCGGGGATAACGACGAGCGGGAATAGTCGATCTAACGCGAGCGTTCGCATATCGCCGTGGACGAACTCGTACGAGCCGCCAAGGTCGCTCGTCGTTGCCGCTCGTTTTTCAGCCTTTACGAGCATGGCCGGCGAAAAATCCACGCCGACGATATCCACTCCGGCAGCAGCAACAGGCAGAGTTACGCGCCCCGTTCCGCAGCCGATCTCGAGGACCGGCCCGCCGGAAAGTACAGCAAGATCAACATAGAACTCGACGTCATCGAGCCCCGCCGTTGAGTAAAAGACGTCATACCACTCGGCCCAGGCGTCGTAATCCATGCTCATGAAACCCTCTCTCCCAGCGGGAGAAGGAAATCTGTCCATCGCCTGAACGCGTCTAACCTGCCTCGGCGTACTCTGCCATCACTTCGTCTGGGAAGTCGGCATTAGAGAACACCTTCTGGACATCGTCTAACTCTTCCAGCGTGTCCAGGAGACGGAGCGCCTGTCTGGCCTTCGACTCATCAAGCTCCACCAGGGTGCTTGGCACCATTGCCAGCTCTGCGGACACAACCTCAACGCCGTCCATAGCTTCAAGCGCCACTTTGAGTGGTTCGAAGTCCGTGAAGGAAGCCTTGAACTCGATGGTGGTGCCTTCTATATCGAAATCCTCTGCACCGGCATCTACTGCTTCCAGTGCGATCTCTTCAGGATCGCCGCCGGAGGTCTCGACATTGATTACGCCGGAGTTAGAGAAACCCCAGGACACCGCTCCCGCCGCTGCTAGGTTTCCACCCGAGCGGGAGAACATTTGCCGCACATCGGATGCGGTTCTGTTCTTATTGTCGGTCAGCGTCTGGACCATCACCGCAGTGCCGCCGGGGCCGTAGCCCTCATAGGTGATCTCTTCCAGTTCGGCCCCATCGTCGCCGACTCCGGATCCCTTTGCGATAGCGCGGTCGATGTTTTCGTTCGGCATGTTTGCGGACTTGCCGGTCTGAATCGCTAGGCGTAGTCGGAAATTGGTTTCGGGGTCTGCCCCGCCACGAGCCGCCACAATGATTTCACGGGCGATCTTCGTGAAAAGCTGTCCCCGACGTGCGTCGGTGGCAGCCTTCTTGTGCTTGATGGTGCTCCACTTAGAGTGGCCGGACATGGTGCTCCTCCCGTTTCCGATCAGTATCGGTGGGGGCTTAGTTATTCACACAACCTTGGACGGACATTTCATCAGTTAGAGAGTGATCTTAGCAAGTCGCCCGAAATCGGGTCAATCCGGTCTGCCAGTAAGACGGCTTGCAGAGGTCCCGGGTTTCGGGTCAATCCGTTCCTTTAAGAGCCTCAGGACACTATGTACGAGTCTCGAGACACCAGGTGTGAAGAGGCGAGGCCCGTTCTTACCGCAAACCTTCAGGAAGATTGACGGTCACGACGCCATTATTGGTGTTCACGTCAATTACGACATCCGAAATTGCAGGGATCAGGATCTGGTCTTTGGACTCGATAGCCCCGGGTGCGCCGACCACGTAAACATCATTAGCGCCGGTGACGATGATCTCAAGCACGACGCCTAGATCTTCTCCCTCGGTCGTTTTGACATTTATGCCGACGATCTCGTAGTGGTAGTAAGCACCTTCAGGCGCTTCCGGGAGATCTTCGCCCTCCATCTCGATGATGGTCCCGCGCAAAGCATCGGCGTCACGGGTGTTGCGAATGACATCCAGTTGGAGGACGGTGGCGGTTCCGGCGCGGTGGCTATCGATGACCTTTGCAGGGTGCCCTCCGGCCACGAAAACCGTGTCGCCGGGGGAGAAGCGATCTTCGCCTTCAGAGAATGGTGTGATGGCAATCGATCCGTCCTTACCCCAGGATCTGCGGACTGATGCGATCCCTACCCGTGTGGGGCTGGATGGCTCGATTACGTTGGGTTGGCGGATTTCGCGCGTTTGGAGGACGGGAGGCTTAGGTGCCTTGGGACGTCGTTTCTCTCTTGCAATGCGCCGATCTTTAGACGTGCGACTTCCTGAAGAACTGCGCTGGCTAGAAGAGCTGCGCGAGCCGGAAGAACTGCGAGAGTCACGATTGGACTTAGCGGGCGACATTTCGCCGAATCCCGACTAGTCGATCTGGAGGACGATGCGCTGGTCTGACTTTACGCCGGAGACCCGCAGCAGAGATCGAATGGCCTGGGCTACGCGACCGTCTCGGCCGATGACCTTGCCTTTATCTTCGTCGTCCACGATGAGCGTGATGAAGACGCGGTTGCCGCGAACTTCCTCCGTCACCTCAACTGCGTCTGGGTTACGGACCAGCGCCCGGGCTATGTACTCGACCATCTCTTTCATGAGATCAGGCAGTCTCTTTCACTTTGTCCAGGATGCCGAGCTTCTTCAGCATGGCCCCAACGGACTCGCTTGGCTGTGCACCCTGACGCAGCCACTTCAGGGCTGCTGCTTCGTCGATCTTGACCTCGGACGGGTCTTTCATCGGGTCGAACGTGCCGATCTGCTCGATGAACGCGCCATTGCGGGCGGTCCGCTGGTCAGCGACAACTACTCTGTAAAACGGGTGGCCCTTTGCGCCGATGCGGCGCAGCCGAATGCGAACCATGGAAAGAAAAAGACTCCAGTTACGTTTGAGGAAGGCCTGAACACGACAGAATTGCGCAGCGGATCAAGCTATTAACCAACTAAGTGTAGATAGGCAGTGTAAGGAGTGTCAACGCGAAGGGCCTCTCTGGAGAAGTTTTTCGCCCGGAGGTGTGATCCATTCTTCTGGCAAATGGACAACGTGATTGACGTCAACTAACGACACCGAGTCGGGTCGAACCTCCAGCGTGGAGACGCTGCAATTGGCGAGCAGGTGTCGCATTTCGCCATCGAAGCTGATCCCCGCGATGTGATCCAGGATGACGTTTATCGTGCCGCCGTGACTGGCCAGTGCTATGTCACGGTGTCCATCGCCCCTAATGTCATCAAGAGCCCCCTGGAATCCGGAGATCGCCCTCTGGCTGAACTCGGTGCCGCTGTCGCCACCCCACTCTTTGAACTCGATTAATGGCCTTTTACGACCGGTGGCCTTGCCACCGGGATAGTCGCCCAGCTCGATCTCGGTTATCGATTCCAACGTCGTTGGCGCTTTGCCCAGCAGCCTTGTTATAAGTGCCGCGGTCTGTTGGGTACGAAGTAGAGGGCTGACGAAAACCGACGTGACGGCGAGGGTGCTGAGGTGACCCGCCGTGAGCGATGCTTGCCGCTCCCCCCAGGTGAGTCAGAGTCGGGTCACCGACGTATGCGGTGTTGGCGCCCATAGTCTCGCCGTGGCGAATGAGATAGATCTTCCTAGTAAGCGACATGGACACGAATATTAGGGCACCGACGGCTCAACTCGAAGGCCATCTGGCAGCGCCTTTGGCATCATCACTCGTTGTGTTCAACCATGAATTCCAGCTTTGCTGTCCGGCACCATGATCGTGCTGATCCGCACGATCTCGAACTCCAGCACGAGTGAGGTACTGCCCTATACGACGTGTATGACGCGATTGTTTGGCGTGACGGCGATGTCCGCCTCGCTAAGATCCGTGTTGGAAGAGCTACGTCGTAAGTCCTGAAGGATCTCGATCTTGACCGGCGACGGCCTGATGATCTCAATAACGGGCTTGAGTGATCTGCTGCTGATCTCGACCACGAGCCTGATTAATCTCCAGAAGATGTGCAACATCCTTCCCAGCCTCCCGTGACCCGCACGTTAATTTTTGGCGTTTACGCTGTGACAAAAGAAAAGGCCGGGTCGAAACCCGGCCTTCATCATCTTCAGGTCACCAGACCCATCTCTTTGCGTTGCACATATGGGCAAAGCTGATCTGAGAATGAGCAGAAAACGCAGCAACCGCTCTCTGGCGGTTCCAGGTCCGCACCGCACGACGTGCAGTGGTAAGCGATCAGTCAGTCGTCCGCCAACATCATTTCGTTGTGGACGACATGGCACTCCGGACAGGTCAATTTAGCTTCAAGGGCTATCTCTGCCATTAAGGCGTCCTTTCTAATGACCGTAAGACCCGCATTCTGACACATCGCCAGTTTTTTCACCGAGCGTAAACTGAAATATGAGTTTGGCGCGCGACTCTGACGTTTCTAAACGTTCAGGCCGGCGTGTTCCGGCAGTCCCAACATCAGGTTCATGTTCTGGATCGCAGCCCCGGATGCACCCTTGCCAAGGTTGTCGATCTGGATGATCACCAGTACGTGGCCTAGGGCGTTTGGCACGACAGATATGTCCAGGCCGTCGTTGTCGTTCCTGGCCTGCGGATCGAAGGCCGGGTCCGAGTACGCAAGCGCGTCGTCGATGGAGACGACGTTGATCAGCGGCTCGTCTGTGTAGCGCTCGTCCAGCAACTTCCAGATCGACTCGGCAGTCGCTCCGCCCTGGATGATCGACTTGTGCAGCGGTATCTCGACGCGCATACCTTTCAGGAAAGGGCCGACGGACGGCATGAACTGCGGCTCGTAGGTCAGGCCTGAATACTTCTGCATCTCCGGCACGTGCTTATGCTCGGTGTGGAGGGCGTAGGGCGACTCAAACGGCAGCCCTGATAGATCGGGCTGGCCGCCCTCCCACTTGGCGATCAGGTTCTTCCCCCCGCCCGAATACCCGGAAAGGGCGTGAATCGTGATCGGTGCGTCTGTAGAGAGGATGCCCGCCTCGGTCAGAGGCCTGACGGTCAGCACCACGCCTGTGGGATAACAACCCGGGTTGGACACGGTGTCGGACTCGCGGACGGCGTCACGCTGATCCGGCGTCATCTCCGGAAGGCCGTATGTCCAGCCATCGGCAACGCGATGCGCTGTGGAAGGATCAACAATTTTGGTGTCGCTCTCGGCGGCCCACCCGGCGGCCTCTACGGCTGCATCGTCCGGCAGGCATAGGATCGCAAGATCAGAGTTCACAAGCGCGTCGCGACGTTCGCCAACGTCCCGGCGCAAGTCTTTGTCGACTACTACCAGGTCGATGTCGTCGCGCTGCTCAAGCCGTTCACGAATCCTGAGACCCGTGGTGCCGTAAGAGCCGTCTATGAATACCTTTGAATTTGCCATCGTGACCTAAGTGATCGGGTGGCTCCGCGTACGAGGGCAGAGAAATTAGAAGGCTAATTGTGCCACGGGGTGGATTGCCGAGTGAACGTTCAGGTTACGCAAACAGGCCGAAATTAGGCCATACAGACGTATACTCGAATCAGTAATCACCCACGAAACGAGCCCGACTATACCTATGAAGATCGCCATCAAACTATTCGCCGGACTCCGGGATCGAGCAGGAGTAGGCGATCTGTCGGTGGAGCTACCGGACGGTGCTACGGTGCGTGATGCCATCGACGCGGCGCAGCACAACGCTCCAAAAGAGTGGATCGCACCCACAAGCCTGATGGCCGCAGTGAACAACGAGTACGTAGAGTTCACTGGCACCCTCTCAGACGGCGACGAACTGGCCCTCATCCCACCAGTGAGCGGCGGTTAAAACATCATGATAATCATCACAGACCAGCACCTCGATCCAAACGTCCTCACAGATGCCGTCCGAGATGACACCGACGGCGCAGTGATCACTTTTGAGGGCATCACGCGTAACCACAACGACGGACGTGGTGTGGAGTATCTGGAGTACGAGGCTTACCAGCCGATGGCCGAGGAGAAGCTCCAGGAGTTGATCGATGAGATCAAGGAAAAATGGGAGATCGACAAGGTCGCAGTCGCCCACCGCATAGGCCGGGTCGATATCGGCGAGCTCAGCCTTGTGATCGCCGTATCGGCGGCGCACCGGCGTCCCGCGTTTGAATCCACCCTCCACTTCATCGACCGCCTCAAGCAGGTCGTGCCGATCTGGAAGAAAGAGTACTTCGAGGGCGGCGACGTATGGATCGGCGACCCGGGCTCCGAGCGCGCATCGGCCTGAACCAGGAGTGCTCCCTTGCTCCGTCCGTCCTTCGCTGACCTCCGTACACTGGCCCTACGAACGCGCTATCTGACCGTCTCACATCGATATGACGTAGCCTCGAACCGTCTCATAGCTTCATCATGGGCACTGGGTTAAGTTTTTGGTCATGATTCAATAGAAGAAGCTGCCGCAATCAGGCCGCGCTATAGACCCCAAAATAATTGCACCGCTAACCCGACGTCGCTATAGTCAAATGTGTAGGGCTAACCTGCCGCGGAGGGGTCGCATAGAGGCCTAGTGCGCCGGTTTGCTAAACCGGTATGGGGTGTTAAGTCCCATCGAGGGTTCGAATCCCTCTCCCTCCGCCATTTTTAACGATACCTAACGCCGACAATTCCCGGCCTTTGTCTGGTTATGACGACATATCACATCTGGACAGTTGGCTGTCAGATGAATAAATCCGACTCTGAACGACTCGCAAGTGGGTTCGAGCAGCTTGGGTTGTCCAAAATCGACGATCCACGCTCGGCCGACGTCGTGGTGTTGAACACCTGTGTAGTTCGCCAGGGATCTGAGGACAGGGCTACGGGCCTTCTGGGCGCCCTTAAAAAGGCCAAAGATGTAGACCCGGAGCGACGCATCGCCGTCATGGGGTGCATGGTTGGTCCGCAGAAAGACGAACTCAGCCGCCGATTCCCTCAAGTAGATGCGTGGGCACGTCCGCAGGAGTTTGACCCCATCCTCCAGATGGCTGGAGAGGTGGTTGGAATAGACCCGGACGGCTGCATCACAGAACTGCTACCGGCAGATCCCAGGGTCGCCACATTCATCCCGATCATCCACGGCTGCGACAAGTTCTGCAGCTTCTGCATCATCCCGTACCGGCGTGGCCGAGAGGTCAGCCGTTCGGTTGAAGAGATTGTCCACGAGACCGAGATGCTGGTGAGTAGGGGAGTACGTGAAGTAACGCTGCTCGGCCAGAACGTTGACTCGTACGGCCACGATCTCGCTCCTGCCCAGGACCTCGCCGACCTCATGTACGCGATTAACGAGGTCGAAGGACTGGACCGAATCCGATTCTTGACGTCGCACCCCAGCGATATGTCCGAAAAGATCATTCGAGCTGTAGGCGAACTGCCGAAGGTGTGCGAGAACATAAATCTGCCGTTCCAGGCGGGCGATGACGTGGTGCTTGACCGGATGCGCCGTGGCTACACAAGGGACGAATATTTACGAAAGATCGACGAAGTCAGGTCGATTATCCCGGGCGTGGCAATGGTGACCGACGTGATCGTCGGTTTCTCCGGGGAGACCGAGGAGCAGTTCGCAAATACTCTGGATATCCTCACGCAGGTCAAATTCGATAAGGTCCATTCCGCCGCATACTCGGTCAGACCGGGTACTATTGCGGCGCGCCAGCATCCCGATACAGTCTCGGTCGAGGAAAAGAAACGACGCTTGGTGGAGTTGAACCTGCTGCAAGAGAGCATCAGCAGGGAAATCAACGCCGGGTTAGAAGACCGGGAGTTTGATATCCTGATTGATGGACATTCAAGAGGAATGCAGCAGGGACGCACAAGAACAGATAAACTTGTTTACTTAAAGAGCTCTGAGACGCTCGAGACTCGCATAGGCGGATTCGCAACGGTGCGGATCACTGAGACCGGTCCCTGGTCACTACAGGGGGAGGTCATAGCGGCTGAAATGCCGGCTGCGGGAGATCGACTGAGGGTATATTCAGCATGACCATAGGGTCACGACAGACCGTAATACCGATAAGCGAACTAGAGCAGTCTGCCTTCTGCAGAACAGATGGCAACCTGCGAACCCTGACCCTGGAAGAAGAATTCGAGGCAGGCGTTAGATGGCAGAAGGTACCGATCAGGTATCTCAAGATGACGCCGGAAGAAGTAAACGACGGCATCGCATCAGCGCGTGAAGCGTTGGGTGATCAAGTTTTGCTTCTGGGTCACCACTACCAGCGCGAAGACGTTTTTAAGTACGCAGACCTCTCTGGAGACTCGTACAAACTGGCACGCCTGGCCTCCGAGCGCAAAGACGCCCAGTACATCGTGTTCTGTGGCGTCCATTTCATGGCCGAAACGGCCGATGTGTTGAGCGGTCCGGATCAGACGGTGATTCTCCCTAATATGGCCGCCGGCTGCTCGATGGCCGATATGGCCCAGACCGAAGACGTTGAGGACGCATGGGCGGACCTGGCATCTGTCCTTGGTGGTGAGGACGAGATCGTCCCGATCACTTACATGAACTCGACCGCCGATATTAAGGCCCTCTGCGGCCGCAACGGCGGAATCGTCTGCACCTCAAGCAACGCCGATCTAACGTATAAGTGGGCGTTTGAGCGCAGCAAGCGTGTGCTCTTCCTCCCGGACCAACACCTGGGCCGAAATACCGCCCTCAAGATGGGCATCCCGGAAGACGAGATCATCGTCTGGAACCCGTATGCGCCCATGGGTGGACACACCCCGGAAGCGCTTCGACGTGCGACGGTGATCCTGTGGCAGGGCCACTGCTCCGTCCACACAAGGTTCACTCCGAATCATATCCAGGCATCTCGTGACAAGTACCCGAACGTGAACGTCATCGTTCACCCGGAATGCACACGGGAAGCCGTGGACGTCGCCGACTTTGTGGGTTCGACCGAATACATCGTCAAGATGGTTTCGGAAGCACCCGCCGGATCGGTATGGGGCATCGGGACCGAGATCAATTTGGTAAATCGGCTGTCCAAAGAGAACCCGGACAAGACTGTGTTTTGCCTGGACCCGGTCGTGTGCCCATGCGCTACGATGTACCGGATCCACCCGGCCTACCTGCTGTGGGTATTGGACGGTCTGATGGCCGGACTGGTGATCAACCCGATCAAGGTCGAGGGACAGACGGCGATAGACGCCCGGGTTGCACTCCAGCGAATGCTGGACGTGGCCGGCTAAGCGCATCTCTGAATCGCCCCCCATGAAACAATCCGGGGATCATTTCGGGGGACTTCCGTACGCCGCGCTCGACGACGTAATTGAGCGCGCCCTCCGGGAAGACCTGAGCCTGGGCGACGCCACCACTGATGCGCTGATCACTGCGGAACTTCCCGGCGCTGCCAACCTTGTCGCACGCTCTACGGGCGTGCTGGCGGGCGTAGAGGCCGCATGTGAGGTGTTCCGGCGTGTGGATGCCAGCATCGTGGCGAAACCGCTGGTAAAAGACGGCCTACGACTGGAGCCGGGACAGGCGATTGCCCGTGTCTCCGGATTGATGGCCGGGATACTGAAGGCAGAACGCACCGCACTAAACCTGCTGCAACGCATGAGCGGTATCGCAACGATGACGGCCGAGCTTGTGGGTGCCGTTGAAGGCACCAACGCCCGGATCATCGACACGCGGAAGACGGCTCCAGGACTGCGCGCTCTGGATAAATACTCCGTAACTGCGGGCGGCGGCGCAAACCACCGCTTTAACCTGGGCGACCTAGTCCTCATTAAGGACAATCACATCGAGGCGCTCGCGGCAGAAGGCCTTGGACTGATAGATGTCGTCCGGCGGGCACGACAGAACGCTAGACACAACCTTCGGATAGAGGTCGAAGTCGAGACCGTCGATCAGGCCGGCGAAGCGTTGGAGGGCGGAGCGGACATAATCTTGCTGGACAACATGTCGCCCGCCGACATGGCCAGAGCCGTGAAGCTGGTAGCAGGCCGGGCGCTTACAGAAGCGTCAGGCGATATCAACATGGCGACCGTAAGAGCCGCCGCCGAATCAGGCGTGGACCTGATCTCGGTCGGTGCGCTCACACACTCCGTTAAAGCGCTGAACATAGCTCTCGACTACGAGAACGCTTAAGTCCGTCTTACACACCGGAACGTAATACCTGCTGGATGCCAACCGGCGCCGCTAGATGACGTTCTGTGCGGCGTCCCGTGGTATCTGCAACAAACCAGGGCAGTCGGTTATTCGTGTGACGTTTCTCTTTACGTCGTCACAGGCATTTTGTCATTCCGAAGCCGGCACGCGAGGAATCTCCTGGCCAGTCTTCCGCCAAGGGTGAATACGGGCAATCGGGTGTTCCACCACGCCGGTCGTACGGGTCGATCTTCAATCGACCCAAGGGGCGGATAGTCAGCCGCCCCTACGGTGGTGAATCATCAAAATCTCGATTGCAGGAGCGACAGTTCTCGTCGCCTGAAATGCGGCGAGACGCCGCAGCAAGAACTTGCTTCCTCTCCACTTGGGGAGAGGCCCATTCGTATCAATGGTGAGCCGGTAATATACGTGCGAACCGCAGTCCGCACGTGAACCAAACCCAGGGCTAACCCCGGGCCGCTTCCATCCGAGCGATTGCTGATCCGTAGACGGCATCTGGCCGAAGAATCATGGCAACCCGCTTATCGCCGTCCACAATCTTGTCGTACTCGTCCCAGTTAGCGCTTTTGCGTCGAGTCGTGGCGCTGAAGATGTTGCGGCGCGCCATCTTCAGCTCTTCCGGGTCGGTATTTCCGGAATGCTGCATCTCCATGGTGCCTTCAAACACCAGGAATCCAGACCACCAGTCTTCGTGCGAGATCAGGACCGAACTACGCGGATCTCTGAGTAGATTATTGAACTTGATTCGGCCCTCGGTGATCGAGATGCCTACGCCGCCGTCACGCGGGTACACGGTGACGATGCTGAGTTGCGGCATTCCGTTACGTCGGAACGTCGTCATCACGCCCTGCGGATTGTCATGAACGAACTGTTCGATCTGTGGTTCGAGTTGCACAGGTTGGATCCTTCTTTTCTGGCATATCTGGCGAATCTGGTTTAAGTGGATAGCGGGAGTTTAATCCCGACGGGGTGCATTGCGGTCGGCGGTGTCCAGAATGAATGTTGCCGGTCCATCGTTTGCCAGCTCGACCAGCATCTTGGCTCCAAACACACCTGTTTCTACACGGAGCCCGGTTTCTTTGAACGCATCCACCACCTGATTAAACAGTGGTTCCGAAACGGCCCCCGGAGCGGCTTCGGTGAATCCGGGACGTCGGCCTTTTCTTGTCGAGGCATACAAGGTGAACTGGCTGACAAGCAGAATGTCTGCACCCACATTTATGGCCGAACGCTCAAAGCCAACGTCGTCCTCATCGCCGTGGAAGATGCGCAGGTTGACGATCTTGTCGCGGAGGTACTTGACCTCTTCCGGGCCGTCTTCATGGGTAACACCGATCAGGATGGCAAGACCCACTCCCGCGCTTCCCGTAACTGCACCGTCAACGGTTACCGACGCATGACTCACGCGCTGGACTACTGCTCGCAACTGACGACTCCCAGAAGTGGAATGGCATTGATCGCTGAGCGACTAAGCTCCGACGATCCAGCATGTTATCCCGTCCCCGGGATATCTCGTAGGGGCGATGCTTGACCCGGATAACACTTTGCCCCCCTCGCCTGAGCATTGTCATGGACCCTTACCCTGGAGATACGGTTCATCCTTCCGGACCACAATATTTTGTCATCCTGAGCCCGATGCGAAGGATCTCCCGAGTTGACGCAAATGAACGCCCAGTCGCCATAAACAAAACCGTTCGTTCGACACTCACGCATCATCAAAGAGAACGGGGATGCCAGCACTGTGATCAAGGAACATAGCCGGACGCACTGAAAATCAGGAGATCCTTCCGACTCGGGCTCAGGACGACAATTTGGGCCATATCAGCGTCTTATGACAACCGGTCCTAGGGAAGTACACCGTAGGGGCGAATAACTATCGCCCTCCGGTCGACATAAATCGACCCGATCAGCCTAATCGGAGGAAGACGCGGCTTTGGAAGTGCTCTTGGAGTCGCTGGATGACGACTTCGTTTCCGTCTTCGACTTCGACTTGGAGCCAGAGCCAGAGTCGGAACCAGAACTAGAGCCCGAGCCAGAGTCGGAACTAGAACTAGAACTGGATTCGGACTTCGACTCCGATTTGGACTTGGAGCCAGAATCAGAATCAGAGTCCGAGCCAGAGGAGTCAGATGTGCTTTCGGACGCACCGTTCGATGCCCTGTTGTCGGTTACGTAGAAACCGCTGCCCTTGAAGTGGACAGCGATCGGCGAGAGAAGCCGTTTGGCTTCGGTGCTGCAGACGGGGCACACCGTGGCGGTGTCATCGGTGTAGCTCTTCGACACTTCAAACGTGTCGTTCTCGCAGGCGTCGTCAACGCACCGATAGTCGTACCTGGGCAATGGGGCCTCCGGGGGTCGCAAATCCCCGGAATCAAGTGTCGAGGGGGTCGCGAAAAGCGAGCGCCGGACGGCACTCGCGTACTTGAACTGCTAGTGAAAATCTAGCATCGCGGTGAAGGTGTGTCAAACGTAACGATTGGCCAACCGATCGAATGACCAATCGTGAACTCCAACGTAATTACATGACTCATGCGCTTGTTGGGGCGGTGCTGCTGGTGGCTTCCTCGAATCCGGACATCCAACGATTGTCGGCTTCGGACAGCGACACATCGATGAGATCACTGATGGCAATCCGGTCACCACCTGTGACGCCTATACGCACCGACGGTACCCCCACGTTTGCCGAAATACCTTCAAGCTCAGAAACCCTGTGCACCGGAACCGTCACGATGATGCGGGACTGCGCTTCGCCAAACAACGCTGCGTCCCATCGACCACCAACCGCGGCGTCTACGGTCACGCCGCGCCCGCCAAGAACCGCCGCTTCGGTGATGGCGACGGCCAGGCCTCCGTCGGACACATCATGGGCAGACCGGATCAGCCCGGCGACGATCCCGTCACGGGCCACTTGCTGCGCCTTCACCTCCAGGTCCAGATCCAGCGACGGCTGCCCTTCGACCCGGCCCGTGAACAGTTCCTGATACTCGCTCCCGGCCAGCGTCGCCGCATCGCCGTCGAGCTCACTCACTCCGATCAGGTAAACGACATCGCCGTCTCCAGCGAACCCGGATGCTGCGTGCTTGCGCACATCATCAAGGAGGCCCATCGCACCAATTACCGGGGTCGGGTAGATGGGCCCGGCAGGCGCTTCGTTGTAGAGGCTCACGTTACCGCTGATCACCGGAACTCCGAAGGCTTCGCAGGCCTTCTTGATTCCGGCCACGGCCTGAACGAGCTGGAACTGACCATCCTCGGTTTCCGGGCTGCCGAAGTTCAGACAGTCGGTGATCGCAACCGGTATCCCGCCCGTTACTGACACATTCCGGCATGCCTCTGCGACCGCTATCTGGCCGCCGATATAAGGGTCCAGGTAGCAGATGCGACCGTTCCCGTCGGTGGACAGCGCAATACCGCGCCGACTGCCCTTAAGCCGCAGCACAGCGGCGTCGCCGCCGGGAGCTACGACGGTGTTCGTCTGAACCTGGTGGTCGTATTGCCGGAACACCGGGAGCTTGGAAGCGATATTAGGCGTCGCAAGAATCTTCAGGAGTGCGTCAGAAGGTGAATCAGACGACAGCGGAACCGCGTCAAGATCGGCGGCCTGTAGATCTGCGATCCATCCAGGCTTCGGTGGATCAAACACATATTCTGGCGGATCTGTGAGGACCTTGATGCGGGTCTCCGACAGCACTTCATCGCCATCCATAATGACGACGGTGTCCCCGGAGACAAATTCGCCGATCTTAGTAGCGTCCAGGTCCCACTTGCTGAATACGGCCTCGGCCTCGTGCTCGAATCCCGGCTTCACCGCCAGCAGCATGCGCTCCTGCGACTCCGACAGCATCACCTCGTACGGCGTCATGCCCTCTTCCCGCCTCGGTACCTCCGCCACATCCAGGTGCAACCCCATGTCGCTCCGCTCGGCCATTTCGATTGCGCCACTGGTGATTCCGGCCGCGCCACAGTCCTGAAGGCCGACCACGCTTTCAAGCTGTATCACCTCCATGCAGGCCTCTATCAAGACCTTTTCCAGGAAGGGATTGCCGACCTGTACGGCCGACCGAAGCTCGTTCTGTTCCTCAAATGTGCGGGATGCCAGCCCGGATGCGCCGTGAATGCCGTCTCGGCCTGTGTCGGAGCCAACTAGAAGTAGTACATCGCCCGGCTCTTCGGCACGGGCGGACATGATATTGCCGTCCTCGATAAGCCCGACGCACATGGCATTCACAAGTGGATTGCCGTCGTAGCTACTCGAAAAAACAACCTCACCGCCCACGTTCGGGATGCCCAGACAGTTTCCGTAAAAAGAGATGCCGCCTACCACGCCGTCAAGTAAGTAGCGATTGCGAGCAGTGTCTGGTTTACCAAACCGCAAAGAGTTCATGAGGGCTATGGGACGGGCGCCCATGGCAAAGATGTCTCGGACAATCCCGCCAACGCCTGTGGCAGCGCCCTCACGGGGCTCGATAGCCGACGGGTGGTTGTGCGATTCGATCTTCATCGCAATCGCCAGGCCGTCACCTATATCAACCACACCAGCGTTCTCGGTACCGAGTGACGTGAGCAGCCGGTCGCTCTCACCAGGAAGCGTGCGAAGCAGCGGTTTCGAGTGTTTGTATCCGCAGTGCTCACTCCATAGCGATCCAAACAGCCCCAGTTCCAACGGGTTGGGATAACGACCAAGGCGATCGACTATCGCCTCGTACTCGGCTTTGGAAAGGGCTACTTCGTCGAGTTCAGACTGGCTAATCGGCACGGGAAGAAGATGATCTCGCAAGAATCGGACTGCGTCGCCCGGCGTTGTTCACAAGTTGAGATACCCCGGGCAATTCAGATGAGATTGACTCGGGAGTAATCACGAAGCATTTAGTCTAGCCGCCACAGTGTCGGCGTGACAGTCGTTAGCTTTGCCATGTCGCCAACGGGTATCTGGTTCGTGTGTGGGAATAGAATTAGCGTTCTGATTCAAGACTGGGACGATGTCGGTGATCCGCCGATATTGCTCATATCTCGGGGTCTTATTCGAAGACTTGATCGAAACGACGGCGATTAACTCCATCTATGTTCAAGCGCGTTCTAGTACCGATGAACGGATCCCAGAACACTGAGCGTATTTTGCCCCACCTGGTCCGGGTGACGAGTTGGGGCGAATCCGAGCTGACGCTGTTGCACGTCATACGTCCAACACGTTCACGGCGTACGGAAAACCTTCAGATCGAGTACCCGAACATGCTGACTGACCGCGCACAGGCGCTGGCTCGGGAGTATTTTGATGAACTGGTCGGACAATTAGATGGCGCTGGCGTCACGGCCCACTCCACCAGCGCCACCGGCGAACTGGTCGATACCGTGGTTGCGCGCGCTTCGGTGGGCGGATTTGACCTACTGGCCCTGGCCGCGGGGGAGCGCCACCCCACGCTCCGACATGTAACCGACAGCCCCAGCGAAAAGATAAGGGTTCGGTCGCCGATCCCGATGCTGATATTGAACGGCCATCAGTCGGCCAGAAGGGGTACCGAAGAGATCCCCACAACGCGACTGCTGGTGGCGTTGAACGGCACCCGGATATCGGAGTTCGCCCTTCCCTATGTACGACGAATAGCACGTGCGGGAAACCTGCCGATCACCCTGTTGCGCGTGGTGCCTGAGATCTCAGGATTCCACCTGGCGGCAACGATGAGCAGCGTGGCCCCACGATTTGTTGAGGGTGCTATCCAGACGGCGGAAGAGTATCTGGAACAGCAGGCAACCCTTCTGGTGGAGGGGGGGTTCGACGTCACAACGCGGATCGAGGTCGGACCGGCATCTCGTACATTGACGGACGTGCAGAACGCCGAACCAGATCACCTTCTGGTGATGGCGTCGGTAGTGCGCAGCGGCTGGCAGCGAGCGATGCTGGGGTGTACGGCGGATGAGGTGATTCGTATGTCAGGTCGACCCCTGCTTCTGATTCCCGCCGGTCTACGATCTGGTGCGTCCGACACGGGATCTGAATCAGACGGCGGTAATGCTGCGATCAAACAGGGTGCGTCTAAAGAATCCTGAGGCAGTGAGCCAGCAACTCGGCACGGTTCGGCAACTCTGCCGCCACCAGGTACTCTCCATCGGCGTGCGGATTCTCGCCCACGGCACCCATTCCGTCGATGGTCGGAATTCCAAGTGCCGCGGTCAGATTGGCATCGCTGCCTCCGCCGGTAGATGTCTCGGTCAACTCCAGCCCCAACTCTGCGCCGATCGACTGAACTCGACCGAACAGCTCCGCCACAGGGCCTTCCCTCTCCATCGGTGGCCGGTGGAGCGCGCCGGTCATCGTCAGTGTGGCGTCCGGATTTACAGGCTCTAGTCCGTAGAGGGCACTGGTGACACGCTGCCCCTCGTCCTCGCTCTTGACCCGAACGTCGATGACCGCATTCGCGTCCGCTGGGATGGTATTGCGCGCCGATCCGCCCTCCACCAAGCCGACGTTGATCGTCGTCCCTGCATCCCAGTCCTTGAGCGACTGGATTCGCAGAATCTGATGTGCCATCTCCTCGATAGCCGATATGCCGTCTTCCGGGAAAGCGCCGGCGTGAGATGATTTGCCGTCGATACGCAACCGGAACTCGCCAAGCCCTTTGCGGGCCGTCTTCAGTGCACCGCCCATGGCCGGCTCCATGACTATCGTGTAAGCAGATTTGGCGGCCTCCGCCTCCACCAACGGGCGTGAGCTGGGGCTGCCGACCTCTTCATCAGAGTTGACCAGGACCGTCAGGGCGCGCTCAGGCCAGTTGTCCGAGCCACGGAGCATAAATAGGGCTGCGATGGTGGCGGATATTCCGGCCTTCATGTCCAGCACCCCGGGCCCGTAAATGTTCCCGTCCTGTTCCCGGTATGGCATTTCGGCCAGAGTCCCCGTCGGCCACACGGTGTCGATGTGCCCGACGATAAGCCCCGGCTTGCCGACTCCCGGCCATCGAGCGACTAAGTGGTCCCCAAAAAAAGGCTGCCGCTCGATCTCCACAGTGGCTCCCAACACCTCAAAACGATCCCGGACAAGCGCCAGAAGACGATCGTTGGACTCCTTGTCCGATGTTGGCGATTCGATCTCCGTCATGTGCCGAAGCAGCTCAAACATGGCGGCAGACTGTTCTTGGCTCAGGCGCAACGGGTCAGGCACTCGATCCTCTTTTTTATAAGGCGATTGGGTTGGCGCACAGGATATGCGACCGGAGGCAGGCGTGGTGCCCGATCATGCAAGGGCTCTCCTCTCCCTGGTCTCCACTGCGGCAAACCATCGTTCAAAGGTGGCGATCAAGATGGTGTGCGAACTTGTCTCTTCAGGCCATCACCTGATCAGTTCCCGCTGCGCTCGACCGGGCTTTGGGCTCTGGAGGTGTCTATTTCAAGTACGTGGAAACTCATGGCTTGTGAAAATTCACACACGATCTCACTTCGCGCTCATACGTCCCAACTTATGTTCATGTCTTCCTCATGGTTTTTGGAGTCCCGTATTTGGAGTCCCGTGTGTAGGAGACGCAGTCGCGAAACCGGCTGACTGAGTCAGGGGCGTATTGAAAGCATCTGCAATAGATGGCCGTCTTCGACCGTGAACTGCTCTCCGGTGTCCTATTCGAAAACTTTCGACGGCATACGCATCCCCTGGATAAGAACGCCGGACACGTTGGCGACCGTAAAGAGAGGAGATGACTATACGACCGACTTCTCCGGAAGTGGGTCACAGTCGTAATTAGCCCGTCTATCCCAAATTCCCGACAGACTCGACACCGTCTTTCTTTACCCTCCACAGACATCGCCCCAGTCTGACGGACAGTGGATATACTCCGTCACGACCGCATCACAAGCCTGAGGAAGTGCCGTATGCCTGCTGTATCTCATCAATCCTTGGATCCGCAAAATCCCGACATCCTATATGGATCTACCAGCTCACTGTGGGACGCCCGTCACCCTATTGAGTGGGCGATCAAGCGGATCGCCGCCCTAGGATTGCAGGGTATCGAGCCGTATGCGAAGCAAATCGAGGATCACCGTGCGGACCCTATGGCGCTCAAGGAGAAGTTCGACGAGTCGGGCGTGACCATGATCGATGTCTCCAACGGAGCGAAGGGGCAGTCGACCAACTTTACGGACGCGGAACACACGGCTCAGACTATCGCAGACCACGTGGTATTCGCTCGTGATTTCCTTCAGCCCTTTGGCTGTGAGACGTGGAAAGTCAACATGGGCCCTCGCCCGGTCGACGGTACGTCGGACGACGAGTTAAAGAGGGTTTCCGATACGTTGAGCGAGATCGGTCGACAAACCCTGGAAATGGGAATTCGCCTTGCGCCGCACCCGCACGTCTGGGGCCCGGTGGAGCGTGAGCATGAGGTCCGGGCGATGCTCGACCTGACCGATCCCAATTACGTGTGGTTCACACCCGACACCGGCCAACTGACCCTGGGCGGCATGGATGCAGTCGAGGTTATGACCGACTACCTGCCCCGTATCGCCGAGGTGCACCTGAAGGACACATACGCGAAGTACCGCGGGAACGACGCGACCCCTAGCCGGGCACAGCATGCCGAAGCCAGCGTTTATCACAACCTAGGCGGCGGAGGCGTGGACTTCCCGGCCGTGATGAAGCTTTTGCGAGACCAGCGCTTCAAGGGATGGGTCATGCTGGACGTGGACGGCCCCCGTGAGGGCGACGATGGCTACGACGCTATCGGTGGGAATATCGACCTGGCCATCGACGACTACCTGGCCCACAACGTCAACTACATGCGGGTTATCCTGGGCGTGAACCTTCCGCCTTCCGCCTGATACTAATCACTTGAGGGTCCTCACCCCGGTGGGAGGACCCTCAAGTGATTAGCCCTTACCCAGCGTCTGCCAGTGTCTCAAGGATCGTCTCTTCCAGCTCTGAGTAGGGCGAGAAGCCCTCAAACCTGCCGGCCGCCGTACCCGTGGAATCCATGACGCAGGTCCACTCGGCGGTGTACAGGCCCCATTCCATTAGCAGGGGAGTGTGCACGGCGAGGTCCAGATCGCCCTGTATTTCGTGCGGGTTGATGAACAGATCCACGTGGATGAAGTCCATGCGGTCACCATAAGTGGCGTTTAGCTCACTCAGTACGTCGACCTGCGGTCCGCAAACGGCTGTCGTGCAGAACGCGGGGCTGGCGAATACGACGGCGAACGGTCGACCCGACTCCAGCGCGTCAGGAATCGACAGATCGTACAGTTCCAGGTCCCTTAGCGAACCCGTCGTCAGTTCTTTGACCGACTCCACGTCGTCTAGCCTCCAGTTGCGGGCGTCCGTGGGACGACTGCCAACGTCCGGGGAAGTGGTGACCTCGTTGACGTCGAACCGGTGTTCGATTGTTCTGCCGGACCCATCGGTACCGGGCAGCGACACTTCAGCGCGCCACCGCCCGGCGCGGTCGAAGTTGTGACTGGCCGAGTACACCCCTTGGGTGCCGAACGGGAAAAGCTGGAATCGGGCGAATTTTTCTTCTACCGGGCCTTCACGTTCGCCCTCATATCCCGTCGGGTAAAAGAATGACTTCACGTCCACGGCCGGGAACTTCACCAGTCCGACCGGCTCCGTCAGGACAAAGGCAAATCGACCTTGACCTACGCCGATATTGGTAGTGGCGAGGATCGTGATGAGACCGTTCTCTTCATTGATCTGCGTGTAATCGTCGGTGCTCGTCAGGGTCGGGCGTTCGGACGATTCCTGCGTTGCATCTCCGGCAGCATCCAGAACGGGTGTGGGGTCACTAGGGTCGGCATCAGACCCACTACTACACGCAACGACGGCCACCAGCGCCAGAGCGATAGAAGCCCAGATCAAGTCCCGGCCCGAGACCACGCGACGAGCCCCGGGATGACGTGGATTCGCATCCCTATGCGCCCTCCATGTAGATGCCAAAAGTGAACGCAAACATAGCGAACTTTGGCGATGTTGACCGGAAGAACAGGTTGCCCTTCAAAAGCTCCGGGGATTCAAGAACCGCGTAAAGTCGAGCTTCAGAGACTTCGATCACCGTGCTTCCGTCGGTCTTGAACACGATGTCTGCACCCGCCTGCTCCTTTGTGAGCGGCGCGCCATCAAGGTCTACCACTACCTCAAACAACTCCGGTCCTGACGGATTGACAACTATGTTGACGCTGCGTGCGCTGAATGGAACCCGCAGGTGATCTTCAAGATCCGGGTCCTCCCGGCCGTGGGCTATCGCCTCTGAAGTGTTCTCCCACAGTCCCTGGAGGAAATACTGACCGTCGGTGTCGTCGCTCAGGTCCTGGTACTCAATCGCCTGATCTCCGCCGAAGTAGTACTCCTCGTGACCGTTGTAGACACCCTGTTGGGAGTATGCGCTGGTATAGCCGCCGTAGAGTTCCCTGGTCTGGCTGGTGGCTTCCTCATCACGAACGTCGTCGGGAAGAGGTTCAAACGGAATATTGCTAATGTCGTGTCCGGCGGCTATCAACCGCTCGCGGATTTTGCTCTCGGTTTCGGCGTAATCTCCCTCTCCGAAATGCGAATAGAAGATCTCATCATCGGTGCTAAACAGGTATTTGGCGGGCCAGTACCGGTTGCCACAATCCCGCCAGGTTTCCATGTCGTTGTCCTAGGCCATGGGCCACAAAACTCCGATACTTTCGACCGCTTTCTGGACGTTGTCGTTGTCCTTCTCAAAGTCGAACTCGGGGGAGTGAACGCCGAGTATGGTCAGCCCGCGATCTGCGTACTTTTCGTGCCAACCCTTGAGGTGGGGCATAGTCCTCAGGCAGTTGACGTAGGTGTAGGTCCAGAAGTCGATCAACACGACGTTACCGTCGGCGATCTCTGCCTCGATGGTCGTCGGTTCAGAATTAATCCAGTTGGCGATGCCCTGAATGTCGGGAAGCAAAGAACTCCGCTGGGATACGGTTTCGCTTGTATCGTCGGCCACCGTCGTCGGTTGGGGCGTTTCAGATGCTTCTGATGACCCGCCACACGCCGCCGGCAGCAGAACGACCATCGTCATGGCCGGATAGCAGTCCCATTCTCGATTTGATGAGGCCCAGGACCATCTCAACTCTTTTTCTTGAAGATTAGACCACCGGCAAATGTGCCGGTGAACGGCCTACAGGTTCGGTCCCCAATACAACCCGGAGTTGATGCGAGAGCCGTTCCGTTACTACCGTTACTAAAGGTAGTTCGTCCGTGCTTGTCCTTTAGATTCGTCTGATCGTAAACCGGTGCGGCGGCGAACCCACCTGAGCGCGACGAAACCCACTCGGACTCGCTGTTTCTGCGACTTCAAATCGTGAGTGGGTTTCGTAAGCGTCATACCCGTTTGAATTCTGTCCGGGCCAAGCCAGTTCGGGAGTCGGGCGTTCAATCTTGACCCAGTTTAGGTCTCGATCGGGTAACCGATCGCGTTGCCCCATTCTCGCCATGAACCATCATAAACGGACGCATTCTCGTAGCCGAGAAGCTGAAGAACCAGAAATCCGTGCGACGCACGGATGCCGCCCTGTCAGTACGCGACTACTTTCTTATCTTTAGTTACGCCGTTCGCTTCCAGCATCTCACGCAGTTCGTCGGCGTCCTTCATTACCGGAACGTCGCCGTCCGTAATGAAGTTCTTCCACTCCAAATGCACCGAATTGCCGATGCGACCGCCCCGGGCAGTGCCCCGCTTGTTAGATCCGTCCCGTTCGCCATCTGATCGGACATCGAGCATGATTGCGTTGGGGTCGGTCGTGCAGGCAAGGACGTCGTCCTTGTCGGAGAACACCTCGGCCTTTGGTTTGGACGTGAAGCTTGCAGACCGTGGCGCTGGCGTTACTCGCGAAAGAGGCTTGCCTTCGGCCAACCATTTCGGGAAGCCGCCGTCCAGAATTCTGACGTCATCATGGCCGTAGAACTTCAGCGCCCAGAAGAGCCGGGACGCAACGTGATTCGCGTCCGAGTCGTAAGCGACCACCGTTGTGTCGTCACCGATCCCCATCGACTCCATGGTCACCGCAAAGGTGCGTGCATCTTGAATGTACGGGGTACCGGACAGCTCTTTGTAGTAGTTATCCTGGTACACAACCGCACCGGGAATATGGACCCGGGCGTAGTTGTCGGGAAGGTCCTGGTCAACGACTACGACATTTGGGTCGTCCAGGTGATCGGCCAACCAATCGGTCGTGACTAGATGCTCCGGGTGGGCGTATCCGCGCTCTTCAGGCGGCTTGATGTTGAGGCTCAACTGCGTTCTCCGATGCGGAATCATTAAGTCGGCTCAGTTTAAATGAGGTGCCTTGCGGAAAATTTGACACGTTCATCACACGAGTGCGGCGGTGAGCGCGGATAGTAGCATGTACTAACTGTGAAAATCTTTGTGACTCAGGTCACGCTGTGCTAAAGTTCCCGACGCCGTCACGTTTAATACGGAGCTAACTTGCGTTTCCTCGTAGCCGGGCTGAACTACCTGACCGCCCCAACAGAGCTCTTGGAGAGAGTCTCGGTCAACGACCGTGGACTACCTGATCTCCTACTCCAACTGCAAAGGCAGCTTGGGGAGACTCTGGTTCTTTCAACTTGCAACAGAACCGAGGTCTACACCACAGGTGAAGGCCTCGGTTCTGTTGCGCGTGGTCGTCTTATGCAAGCGCTCGGTGACATGGCCGGGCTGACCGAAGACGAGGTCTCCGCTGTCGCTTATGTGCACGAGGGCGATGACGCTGTTCGGCACGCTATTCGAGTCACCTGCGGGCTGGACTCGATGGTCATCGGTGAACATCAGATCGCCGGGCAGGTCCAGACGGCGCTTCGTGCGGCCGGCGAGGCCGGGTCGGTAGACACACCGCTTTCCAGGTTATTTCACTTCGCCCTGCGCAGCAGCAGGCGCATCCGTGAGGCCACCGGTATAGGCCGAAGTCGGCTAACCGTCAGCTCCATAGGCGTACAGCTTGTGGAGCGCGCTATAGGTTCCCTGAACGACCGGCGAGTTCTGCTGGTCGGTGCGGGTGAGACCGGGAAACTGGCTGCACGGACGCTTGGAAAGATGGGCGCAGGTAGCCTGACGGTTGCCGGACGTAATGCTGAGCGGACGGAGCGCGTTGCGGCTGAGCTGGGTGGCGACTGGGTACTTCGTGAGAACCTGGTCTCAGCCATCGCAAGTGCCGACGTCGTTATCTCCGCTACCGCGGCCAGCGATGTCCTCATAACCGCTGATATGGTTCAGACAGGACGAGAGAACCGGGGCACCGAAGATCACTCACTGGTGATGCTTGATCTTGCAATGCCCCGTGACATCGACGCAACGGTCGGAGACATTCCGGGAGTCACCCTGTACGGCCTTTCAGACCTGCAGGCGATCGCAGACGAACATCGTGCGGAGCGAGCAGATGCCGCCGCCGAAGCCGAGACGATCATCGAAAGAGACGTCCCTCGATTTATCGAGTCGTTAACCGCCCTGGCTACGGAACCGGTAATCAGGGCACTAGGCGCTCATGCTGAAGAGATCAGGATTCGCGAGCTCCAGAACGGGTTGCGCCGATTGCCTGACCTGACTGATGACCAGCAAGCCGTAATTGAATCACTCACAAAGTCCGTCGTCTCCAAGATTCTGGCGGACCCGATTGCGTTCCTGCGAACGCGTGAGGACGACGAAGCGGCGAGTGCCATCTCCAGGCTGTTTCGGCTGCCCGAGCCCGAAGCCGATTTTCAGATAGATACCGGCGCGGAAATGATTGAGGGCGACGACAGATAGCCTGTCCGCTTAGAATCGCTGTCGGGTAAGATTTCTGCCTCCCAATAACGCAAACTGTAAACCCCCTAGCCTGACCGACAGGTGATCACACTTGGATACCGCCCGCTCGCAAAAGTTGTTTGAACGCGCCCGTGAACTCATCCCCGGGGGTGTCAACAGCCCCGCCAGGGCCTGGACATCAGTTGGCGGGACGCCACTGTTTTTCAATCGGGCGAAAGGCTCCCATATCTGGGACGAAGACGGCAATGAGCTGATCGACTACGTCTGCTCGTGGGGCCCGATGATCCTTGGACATGCTCACCCGGCCGTGCTGGCCGCGGTGCAGGAAGCCGCGGTTAACGGGACAAGCTTCGGAGCGCCAACGGCCGCAGAGGTCAGTATGGCGGAGCTGGTCGTCAGCGCCGTACCGTCGATCGAGATGGTGCGGTTCGTTTCCTCCGGCACCGAGGCCACCATGTCAGCGCTACGACTTGCGCGGGCGTACACCGGTCGCAACAAGATCATGAAGTTTGACGGCGGATACCACGGCCACGACGATGCCCTGCTGGTATCAGCGGGCTCCGCCGCCGCCGGACACGGGATAGCCGACAGCGCCGGGGTGCACCCGGATTACGCCAGAGACACGCTGGTGGCCCCGTACAACAACCTCGCCGCTGTCGAGAAGGTATTCTCCGACAACCCCGGCCAGATCGCCTGCATCATCGTGGAGCCGATCGCCGGAAACATGGGCGTCGTTCCACCGGGTGACGGCTACCTTGAGGGACTCCGCAGCATTTCGGAGAAGGACGGCGCACTTCTCATATTTGACGAAGTGATTTCCGGGTTCCGCGCCTCGCTGGGAGGCGCACAGTCGGTCTTCGGCGTGACGCCGGACATCACCTGCCTAGGCAAGATCGTCGGCGGAGGCCTACCGGTCGGCGCATATGGCGCCAGCAAAGAGATCATGAACACGGTCGCCCCGCTCGGTCCCATGTACCAGGCAGGCACGCTGTCCGGAAACCCGGTGGCGATGGCGGCCGGTATCGCGATGCTTGAGGAGCTGGGCAAGCCCGGCGTCTATGAAGAGCTGGATCGCAAGGGTGCGGCGCTGGCCAAAGGCCTGAGTGAAGCATTCGCCGAAGCTGAAGTCCCGGCTCGGGTGAACCGAGTTGGCTCACTGCTCACGATCTTCTTCACCGGGGATCCCGTGACCGATATGGAATCGGCCTCGTCAACTGACCGGGACCGATTTGGGAAGTTCTTCCACGCCATTGTCGAAGAGGGCGTGTACCCACCGCCGTCTCAGTTCGAGGCGTGGTTCGTATCGCTGGCACACACAGATGAAGACATCGCAAACACCGTCGCAGCAGCAAAGCGAGCCCTGGCCAGGATATAGCCCCATGCTGGGCGGGGCTATATCCTAGGTGTTCTGGGAGTGCCGGGTTGCCTCTGGCGATTTGCGCCAACGGCATACGGCGCGAGAACCGCTGATTAGCGGCAGGTGTCCGTCTCTGGGACCTAGTCCCCGGCTACCACGGTCGCGCTGGCCTCGGTGTCGGAAGTGTCTCCCGGCCTTCGTGACGCCAACCCCATGACGGCGACTAGCGATATCGCTGATGCGATCAGCACCAGGATGAACACGCCGTCTAGCCCGGACGCATCCGCCCGATCTGTCCCGATCAACCCGGCCAGGATCGCCGATCCGACGATGCTGCCGAAGTACCGGCTGGTTGAGAACACACCGGAGGCAGCTGCGGTTCGATCCGGCGGAGCGGCCTCTACCGCTCCTGTTTGCATTCCCGGATTTGCGATACCAATTCCGACACCAAACAGAATTAGTGTTCCGACCAGCAAGGGAATCGAGATATCGGATCCTTCGATGGCGAGCGAGAATGCAGCGGCGGTCACGATGATGAGTCCAAACACCGTCGGCGCGCGTCTGCCTAACCGGTCAGCAAATCGGCCCGCCACGGGCGAAACCAGGAAAGATGCGATGGACAGCGCCATCAGGACGAGTCCGATCTCGATACTGCTGTATCCGCCCCTGGCATTCAGCATCAGAGGGACAGCTAACAAGATCACATACATCGCCATATTGCTGAACGCGATGCCACCGGCCGCGGCCACGAACGCCCTAATCCGGAACAATCGCGGCTGCAGCACAGGCTCACTGGCACGTGTCTCGACCAGTGCCAGGAGAACAGCGACAGCGGCCACCGCAACGATCGCGACCCCAACGATCGACCATGGCGCACCACGGGCTATCGCCATGAGAACTCCAGCCATGCCGGATAGCACAGCAGGAAGAAGCAACGCCCCGGCGAAATCGAATCTGCTTCTGGACCCAGACCCAGACCCAGACCCAGACTCGTCGTCGGATAAGGATTGTGGCCTCGGCAGTACTCGCCATCCAAGCATCAAGGCGGCCGCTACCACGGGGACGTTCACGTAAAAAATACCGTGCCACCCAGCGAATTCCGTAAGCACTCCACCCAGTGGAGGACCGGCCCCGGCCGAGAGCCCGATCATGGAACCCATGAGACCAAACGTGTAAGCACGTCTTTCTTCCGGGACCACCTCTCGCATCACCGCCCAACCGGCCGGTAGAACCATCGAACCGGAAATCGCCTGTAGGACGCGAAACACCAGAAGAGTCTCAAAGTTTGGAGCGATTGCTGCACCCAGAGATGCAAGCCCAAAGACGGATAGCCCGGTCAGGATCATTTGACGTCGCCCGAATCGGTCGGCGAGATCGCCCGCAAGCGGTAGAAGAGATGCAAGAGCAACCAGGTAGGCCGTGACGAGCCACGATGATCGTGCTACGGAGACGCCAAGGTCATCCGTGATTTCTGGAAGGGCGACGGCGATCATCGTGGAGTTAAGTGGCATCAGCGTCGCGCCGAGAACGACCGAAATCACGATCAGTCGCTCACTAGACCCCCGTGTAACTACAGGAGCAGACGTGGCTGAAGACTCTGCTATGTCATCTATCCGGGGCGAAACGTACTCCTCAGGAACAGTAGGGGGACACAAGTAGGGGACGTGGTGTGGCGACCCCATATACGGGTGGCACTAGATTATGGACCGCTTTTGCCTCGTCTGGCTCAGAAACCCCAGGGAATACTCAGAACTACGAACGGCTAATGCCGTGAGGGCCGTGTTTTCAGGCCAGTCCCGGCATTGGTTACGCGACTAATCGTCGAAGATAAGCCGTACTTCCCCGGTGTCGCCGTCGATTTCCAGCGTTTGTCCGTCGGCGATCATGGAGGTCGCCACACCCGTGCCCACTACGGCCGGGATGTCGTACTCACGGGCGACGATGGCGCAGTGGCTGAGCGCTCTTCCGGTGTCCGTCACAATCCCGCCAGCGGTCGCGAACAAAGGCGTCCATGGCCGAGACGTGGTCGCAGTTACAAGGATCTCGCCCTCATTCTCCTCCCAAAGGGCCATATCAGCCTTTTCTGCTGCGATCGGGGATCTTCGGTCTCCGGACAATCCGGATCCAGAATCACCACGGATCTCATCGATAGTCAGATACCAGATACCAGATATCGGACGGATCGGCGATCACGCCAGCTGCGTCGAACCTCTTTCCCACCTTCAGGAACACTCTCCGAAGCGGGTGCAGCCCCTGCTGGTCCAGCCACCAGTTTGTGGTTGGTCCTCCTCGATGCGGAGACCAGCTTCTCGCGTTCATTCGTCATTTCTCGCCAGTGGATGTCCGGGTCAACGGCGGAGTCGGACAGATAGTTCTTGAGAAGCTCGATGGCCGTCTTTGGCTCCTCAACCCAACTGGGGTCAGACATCTCGATGACGGTGTCGGATCGCATTCCATACTTGCCCAGGAACTCTTCTATATCGGCGATAAATTCGCTGTGCTTCTCTGAGTGAGAAAGCATCCTCTTAACGTGGGTGGCGTCGGCCTCGGAGATGAGCATCGTGAGTTCAGGATCGGCTTTAACTTTTCGGCTCAACGCCCAGAGAGCACGTCCTACGACCAGGCTCGTGTTGTCGCGTCCTTGTGTGAGCTTGTACGCCTCAAGATCCTGATCCCCGCCAAACAGATCGACATAGAGATCGTGGAACATACTTGGCGCTACGACATAGGGGAGGGTGACCTCCATGCGGTGCGCTCAACGATGATGCTCTTGAAATCGGCCGGAGAAGCAGCAGCAGCGATATTGTCTTACATTTCATCGCCGGTCAGGAAAAACACGTCATCCCGTTCGGCAATCGATCCCGCAGCGGCGAGCCGTCGGCCAAACTCAAGGAGAACCAGCCGAACCTTGTGGTTGCCCATCTGGTCGATCCACCAGTTGTGGTCTTCCTGGATACGATGACCTTTCTGGCCGGCGGCCATGAACATCTCAAACCCGCCACGTACGGCCTCCGGATACCCGGCAAGTTTCTCCCGGGCATCGGCGACAAACTGCTCGCGCTCGGCGACCAGCTGGTTCCAGTGTTCCTCAGGATCCTCGGCATCTTCTGAGAGGTAGTGTTTCAAGTTTTCGATGGCGATAGAGGGGTCTTCAACCCAGCTCGGGTCCGCCAGCTCAATGACGGTGTCGGACCTCATGCCGTACTTCTGCAAATACGCCCGTAGCAGGTGGAGGAACTCGCCTCCCTCGTCGGACAGCTCAAGTGCGGCGACTATTCCCCGGTCGGTTGGTTGAGGATCAGAGACCTTATCTCATCGCTGTCCGCACTCTGGCTGAGCGACCAAAGCTCTCGACCGGCGATAAAGCTAGCGTTTTCAATCCCCTGCAACAGCTTGTACGCGTGCAGGGCCTCGGTCTCACCAAACACGTCCGAATACATGTCATGGAACATGCTCGGGGCCACCAGGAAGGGGACTGCGATCTCAAAGTGTATTTCCCACAGCCGGACGAACTTATCAAGAGTCCAGTCGAGATGCTCAAGAAGGCTATCGACCGACGCAGCGGCCAGATCGAACGCATCCCAGGTGGCGTGGTAACCCTTGAGCTCCGGAAGCCACTCGTCATCCCAGCGTTGCACGAAGGTGCCAATTAACTCCTTTGGAGTTTCCTCGGCGTGCTTTCCGGCCTCCGACATTTTCTCCGGCGGCACTGACGGGACGATAGTCAGGAAGTAGTAAGTGTTCCTGCGCTTGATAACCGCAGCAATAGGCTGACCGGCGGCGGCCAGGCCGGCGCTTGCGCCCTTGCCCCAGTAGTTCTCGACAACCCAGCCCGTAAGGGGGGCGATCGGCGAGGGCGCGTGCTGACGGTCTTGGATAAGGGGCAGATGGGCGTCACCCGGGTCGGCCCAGGTGACGGGAAAATCAGGCGGGAGTTGGATAGGAGTCGGTTCCGGGTGGTGTTCAGCCGAGATTCATCCTACAGGGGGTAAATTGGGAGCGGCGTGCACGGGACGCACCCTGTGGTCAGCCGAGGGTCGTTATCGGCCGACACTGGAGCAGGTAAAGCGTGTCTTTGAAAATTGCCCATTCGATGTCGACCGGGTGCCCTTCTCTCTTCTCTAAGGATTCGGCGAGACGGGCGACTTCCAAAGTTTGTTCGTCTGACATAGAAGGCTGTTCGCGCATGATGCGAGGAACGTCTACTTCTTCGGCGCCATCGCCTTTGGAAATCGTCATACGGGCCTTGTTTGATATCTGCGAAGACATGACGGTACCGGCGGCTTTGTCGATCGTGTACGTATCCGGCGTTACGGTGCCGCTGACTACGCTTTCGCCAAGACCCCAGCTTGAGTTGATAACGACCTGCCCAAGCTCGCCGTTGACCGGGTTGGCGCTGAACGCCACGCCGGAGATGTCGGACGGGACCATCTGCTGCACGACCACCGCCATCACGGCCTCGTCAATCTCCAGCCCGCTCTGCTTGCGGTAATCCAGGGCTACCGCACCATCAAGCGATGCCCAGCAGCGCACAACGGCCTGTGCGACGGCGTCGCCGCCTTTCACATTGAGAAACGTATCGTGCTGCCCTGCGAACGAGTTGTCGCTGCCGTCTTCATCCACTGCGGACGATCGCACAGCGACCGCGGGTTCGTCGGTTCCGCAAAGAACGCCAAGTTTGGCGTAGGCGTGGGTTACAGCGCTGAGCATGTCGCTCGAAGGGCCGTTTCCGTTCCTGCGCGCCTCACCCCAGCGGTCGAACGCATCAACCGTCAGGCTGAACGCCGGGGGGACGGTATATCCGTCAGCCAGTCGGCCCAGGCTTGCGCCTTTGCCGCCGACTTTTGTTACATCACGAGACCACTCGTGATCTAACCACACAATATCCAAAGCGGTTACCTCCCTGGCGCGGTATGCCAGAACGTCATTACAAAGTAGCGGAATCCTACACCCGGCTCCCGATTCAATCCAACATCGAAACGATACCTGACAACCGACGATCCTGGACGTGACAGAGCGCCCGTCGTAAACGCGGGCGCTCTGTCGTTTATCTATCTGGCGACGTAAGTTCGTGGCTAACGGGGGGGGGGTATTTCTCCCCCGCGTCGTCGATGAGCGGGTTAATGGAGTCGATTGATTCATCGTCGGGATCACCGTCGTCGAAACCGTATTCCGCAGGAGTCGCTGACTCGGGACCCCAAACGTCTTCGTCCGGGGTTGTTTCGTCAGGGGCACCCACCGCGTCGGGGTCATCTTTTTTCGCTTTGAGCCTGGTTAAAAGATCATCGAACGAACCGACGCCGCCGATGCGTTTGGCCTCGTCGCCGACCAGCTCTTGGATGGACGCGCGATCAGACCGAGTTTGAACCGATACCCGGTGGGACCACGATAGAACGACTAACGTTCAGCGGACGCTATTCGTTGCTGGACCCAGAGCCTAATTCTTGAGCGCGTCCGCCAGCACCTCGACAAGGTGTCGTGCCTTACGTCCCGTCCCGAAATTGGTCTGCTCCCGACATGAAATGCCGGTCACACACACCTCGTGGTCCGGATTATTTCGCACATGCGGGAAGAACCGCTCTTCACCCGCCGCCATCGAAACATCTACGTGCTCGGACTCGTATCCGAACGAGCCCGCCATGCCACAGCAACCGGCAGGTATGTCGATAACTTCGTAGTTCGGGGGCAGGTTGAGCGCCTTCACGCTGGACGAGAGTCCGGTGAGCGCCCGCTGGTGGCAATGGCCCAGGAACTGCACCTTTTTCGGCAGGTCCGTGAACTCTAGTTGCGGGCCATCGTCGCCCAGGCACTCGGCGATCACTTCCTCCAGCATCACCGTGTTGTCGGATACCGCTCGCGCCTTCTCGTCTCCGCCAAGCAGGTCCGGGTACTCGTCCTTAATCGTCATCACGCAGGACGATTCACAGCCCGCGATCTTGACGCCGCGCTGGACGTATTCGTAAAGGAGATCGACGTTGTGTCGGGCGTTTTCGCCGGCCTTGTCAAGCAGCCCCTTAGAGACCATAGGTCGCCCACAACACTTGCGGTCCTTGAGGACTATCACCTCGAACCCGAGCGCCTCAAGCAGATCGGTCGCAGCGATTCCTATCGACGGGAAGTTGAAGTTCATGAAAGTGTCGTGGAATAGCACGATCTGACCACGCGGGTGCGTTCCAGCGGGCGCTTTGCGGGCGTCAAACCACTTCTGGAACGTCCTACGCACAACCGGCGGCGCAGGCCTGTCAGATGAGAACCCGACCAACTTTTCCAACGCCCACCGCATGGGAGCGCTCTGCGTGATGGCGTTTGCTATCGGCGCTATCGGCGCCATCTTTGCGTTGGTCTTGTGGATATCGGCGACCATTTTGGATCGCCGTGGGACCTTGTTAGTCTTGTAGTACTGGTGCAGGAACTCGTACTTGATCTTGGCCATGTCCACGTTGGATGGACACTCCGCCTTGCAGGACTTGCACTCCAGGCACAGGTCCAGAACATCCAGCGTCGCCTTAGACGTGAGCTGATCGACAGGGAACTTGCCAGAGAGCGCTGCACGAAGAACGTTGGCCCTGCCACGGGTCGTGTGCGTCTCCTCGCGAGTTGCCATGTACGACGGACACATCGCTCCCATGTTGAGCTTCCGGCACGCGCCGACGCCGTTGCACATTTCCACCGCAGCGGCGAAACCGCCCTCTCGACTGAAGTCCAGGCGCGTCTCAATATCGTTCGTCTTGTACTCGTCGCCAAACCTGAGATTGTCCAGGAGGTGCGGCGTGTCGAAAATCTTTCCCGGGTTCATGATCGTGTTCGGATCGAAGGCCCGTTTGACCTCGCGGAAGTTCTCAACCAACTCCGAACCAAACATCTTCTCGGTCCAGAATCCACGAACGATGCCGTCGCCGTGCTCGCCGGTCATCGATCCGCCGAACTCCTTTAGGAGATCGGAAACTTCGTCGCTGATCTTGTAGAGACGGTCCATTCCCTCACGGGTCTTGATGTCGATCAGCGGTCGGATGTGCATGCAGCCGACCGAGGCGTGGCCGTAGTAACCAGCTTCTGTTCCTGAGTTACGGATGATCTGCTGGAAGCGTCGTACGTACTCTGGCAGTTTTTCCGGTGCTACGGCGGTGTCTTCGACGAAGGGAAGTGGCTTTGCAGTGCCCTCAATATTGTTCATGAGCCCGAGGCCGTTCTCGCGCATCGACCACACCTGCGCCATCTCGGCGGGGGTGTTAAGTCTGGTCATGGCGAACCCTAGCTCTTTGCGGTTCATGTCCTGTTCAAGCTTGTCGAGCTTATCAGCGATATCCGCCTGCGACTCCCCGTTGAACTCGACCACAAGGATGTCGGTCGGCTCGCCCTGAAGGAATCCCAGGTTTCGTGAGACCTGGATCTGGCGACGGGCCTGGGTGATGATGATTGCACCTATGTGCTCAACCGCAGACGGGTTGTGCGCAAGTGTCGCAACCGTCGCCTCCATCGACTCGTCAAGACTGGCGAAGTGCAGGACGGCTAGTCCCGCGTGCTTCGGGATTTTGACCAGGTTGAGTCGGGCGGCGGTGACGGCGGCAAGGGTACCTTCTGAGCCGACCATGAGCTGCGCCAGGTTGACGCCGCCGGGATCGTTCACAAGGTCCAAGTTGTATCCGCCGACACGCCTTAGGACCTTGGGGAAGTTCGCTTCGACCAGCGGTGCGGCGCTTGCGGCGACCTCACGGACGGTTCGGTAAATGTCTCCCTCGAGCCCGTCGATTCGAAGCTTGGCTTCGAGTGCAGAGCCTGCAACATTTTCAAAATTAGCGATGCTGCCGTCAGATAGAACCACGTCCTGACCCAGTACGTGGTCCACAGTCTTCCCGTAGATGATGGAGTGCGCCCCACAGGAGTTGTTGCCCATCGCCCCGCCCACGGTTGCACGGCTTGCGGTGCTTGGGTCCGGTGTGAACATCAGGCCATGAGGACGGAGTTGCCGGTTCAGTTCTGTGAGGGTGATGCCGGGCTGGGTACGGACCCACTGCTCCTCGGCATTGATCTCAAGCACATCGTGCATGTACTTGGAGTAGTCAATGACCACCGCACCTTCTTGCACGGTCTGGCCGGAAAGCCCGGTGCCGCCGCCGCGGCTGAGAACCTTCACGCCGTTGCGGTTGCAGATCTCCATGACGGCCTGAACATCCTCAACAGACTTCGGGAGTACTACCCCTGCAGGCTCCATGGAGTAGATGCTGGCGTCCTGGCTGTAGAGGGCGCGAGAGTAGCTGTCGAAGCGGACCTCGCCCTGGACAACGCGTCGGAGATCGGCGGCGAGATCGCCCCGGACACTTGTGGTCATCTTGTTCCGTTTCCTTCCTGGTTATCTCCGCCACAATCACGTCGGGTGCATGGCGGATCGGTTCCGGGGCGCACCCCGGGATTAATTCAATATGCTGCCTGGCTCGTCAGAACCGGATCAAGTCGAATCCGTGTCACTGTTGGAGCCTGTACTTAACGCAAGGGAGGCATCTTCGCGCCGTTTGGCGATGTATGACGCCAGTATCGTGACCGCCAGAATCGATCCCACGGTTCCGAGTGAGATCGCTGTCGGCATGTGATAGGCCTCGCTTGTGATCATCTTTACGCCGATGAAGACAAGAATCACTGAAAGTCCGAAGTTGAGGTATCGGAAATAGGGGAGTATCCCGTCCACGAGGAAGAACAGCGCCCTTAATCCGAGGATGGCAAATACGTTGGACGACCAGATGATGAACGTGTCATCGCTTATGGCAAGTACAGCGGGAACCGAGTCAACAGCGAAGATCAGGTCGGTCGTTTCCAGTCCCAGCAGCACCATGAATAGGGGCGTAACAAACCACTTGCCGTGCCGACGTACGAAGAACTTCTGACCTTCAAAATCTGACGTAACCGGCAGGAAACGCCGAGCCAGTCTCATCACGGGGTTTTTGTCTGGCTGGACTTCTCCCTCTCGCCGGATGGCGAGCTTGAGTCCGGTGAATACCAGGAATCCTCCGAATAGGAAGATCAACCATGCGAAGGACTCAAGTAGAGCCACTCCGGTCGCTATAAACAGTCCCCGCATGACCACAGCGCCGAGGATGCCAAGGAATAGGACGCGGTGTCGGTATTCGGCCGGGACGCCGAACGAGGAGAAAACGACCAGGAAGACAAATATGTTGTCAACGCTTAGTGATAGCTCGATCACATAAGCGGTGAGGAACTCGTTACCGCTGTCCGCCCCCATCCAAATGAAAATGCCGATGTTGAATAGGACGGCAAGGCTCACCCAGATGCCGTACCAAATAGCGGCTTCGCGTATGCGCACTGAGTGTACATTGCGATGGAATACCAAGAGATCCAACGCCAACATTGCGAGAACGAAAACGCTGAACCCGCCGAATAGCAGGAAGGAATCAGACACAGGTCAGCCTGTCTGGTAACTGGCTATGCGAAACAGACTTGCCCGGAAGTCGGAGCCTGGAGTTTGACGAAAATATTTGTCGAGTGCCACGACCATAGGACCGTTTGTCCGGAGATAGCGCGTTTGGAGTTCGGTGCGGTTGCATTGAACCAGAAGCCCGGAACGTAAGCATCGACGCCGGAATCGGCCGGAAACCCGAGTCGTCTATTTCGTCCTCCAAGTGGTGCAGCGCTCGTCATAGGCGCGCGGGACCAACAGCCTGAACATCGAGTCGATCAAAACCGGTTAGCTGGCCTTAACGATCTCAAATTGTTTGGATCCAGCCGGGGTATCTACCGTGACGGTGTCGCCGACCGAATGTCCAATAATGGCTCCGCCTACAGGCGACCCGCTAGACATCTTGCCAGATAGCGGGTTTGCCTCGTCCGGGTGGACAAGCTGCACAGCAGTGGACCGTCCGGAACCGACTTCTTTGATGGTGACACGGCCGCCAAGGCGGACTACACCTTTATCTCGTGCGACGTTCCTGTCGGTGATGATCTCGGCACCCCTGAGGGTCTCCTCTATCTCGCCAATCTTCAGGCTCACCATGCCGTGTGCTTCACGGGCTGCTTCCAGCGGTGCGTTTTCACGGACGTCCTTGTCCGCAGCCGCTTTCCGAATGTCTGCGGAGAACTGGGTGCGCTGGATGATGAGTTCCGCCAACTGATTCTGCATCTGCTGGTGTCCGGACTTGGTCAGTTTTGCACCGGCTCCAGCTGACGCAGCCGTGGCGTTCTTCGCACTGGTTGCGGCTCCTCGGCCTCGTCGAAGCCGTAGGTGCTGTGCCAGGTTGACTTCGATGTAGCCCTTTTTCTTCAAATGGGCGAGGAAGAGCTTGACCACTGCCAGGCGGTCTACAGCGTCAGGCGCGGTTCCGTGGGCTCCAATGTGATCGCTGTAATCGCCAATCTCTGGCGGAGCAAGGGACTCAAGGGAGCGGTCATTTCCAAGCCACCTGACGAATCTTCACAACTCTGCGCTTGCAGATGGTCGTTCGTCTTCTGCGATGGTGGCGGTGTAGTAGCGAAGCGCCTCTGTGACGGTGCTGACGTCGTCCGCTTCCGGGTCGATTCCGGTATCCTTTGACTTGGCAACCATAAACCGGGCGCGCTCCTAAGTACTTCACGGGGTAGTTCCCAACTGTGATTGTCAGGACCCCGGACACTCGATTCTAGGAACGCTGTGTCGAGCCGTCAAGAAAACGGGTTTGAAATTGGTACCGCGACTGTGACCGAACGGTTACTGCGGATATAATCACTTAGTTAATTTTTAAGAGCCCGAGAGTCCAATACCCACAAAATGCCAAAACGTACGTACCAGCCCAAAAAAAGACGCCGCCTCCGTGTTCACGGTTTTCGGCTTCGAATGCGATCAACAGGTGGCCGCAGGATCCTAGCCCGACGACGTGGTCGCGGCCGCGAACGCCTGACCGTCTAAGGCCCATCATTTTCCCGGTTCCCGTAGAAAATGGAATCCGGGGTCTTTAGATGCGCACCGCCTTCAGGCTTCGTAAGAGCGCCGACTTCAAAGACGTCCGTAAGCGTGGACGTCGCGTGAGCGACCGCTTGATGATCCTTGGATCAGTCCCAATTAATGAAGATAATGAAGCCCCGGCCGGGGATATTACTCGTTTCGGGCTGGCGGTGAGCAAGCGAGTCGGCAATGCCGTCACAAGAAACAAGGTCAAGCGTCGCCTCAGGGAAGGACTGTCGGCACTGGATATCCTTCCCGGATATAAGGTCGTCGTCTCTGCCCGACCCGAAGCTGCACAAGCGGACTACGGCATGTTGTCGTCGTCGCTAAGACGGCTGGCCAGACGAGCCGGGGTGTTGCAATCCGATATGGCGAACCCGACCAACACACCCCACAAAAGCACGATCAACCCGAGCGCTGTAGAAAGGGACAATTCCTGATATGCGCCGTATCGTGATCCTGCTTTTGAAGGGATACAAAAAGATCATTTCGCCGTATTTGCCCTCGCAGTGCCTCTACGAGCCGACGTGCTCTATATACGCGCAGGACGCTGTGCGCGAGCATGGCGTCTTCAAAGGCATCCGCATGACGTTCAAGCGTTTGGGCCGATGCCATCCCGGATACGAAGGTGGATACGACCCAGTCCCGATGGCCGGAGCCGCCGATCCTGATCCCGATGCCGGAGCAGGGCACAACGCCTGAAGTGCCGGCAATTTTCAGCAAACCCAGTAATTAAAAGTCAATCAAGACATCCCGCTCCCCGCTCCCTGTCTGTTAGCGGCTGGGTCGGAGTGAGTACTTTGACCCGACCCGGAGATTCATTACGCCACTAAATAACCACACCGATAGAACATCAGGACTTTTAGAGTCACAGGCAACTCTGCCAGGGATGAAGAGGCCACGGCCACTCCTCCTTGGGATGCTGATCTCCTTATCGATATTTGTTCTTGCCGCCTGCGTCGGAGACCTCAACCCGGACGGCGGTTGGTCCGCGCCCGTTGTGAGCGGAGACCATGTCTACGTTGGCGCAAAAGACGGCCGGATCACCCGACTCAGCCTTAATGAGGACGGGCGTTTCGACACCGGATGGGGGTACCCCCCTGTTGGTGCGGACACACTTGGACCGCTGTACGGAACGCCTCGCATCAATGGCGACCGGGTGTTTGGTGCTGCGTATGACTGCGACAACCTTGACTGTGATGCTCAGGTCTACGCCCTGTCTACAGACGACGCCAGCTCCTTATGGCCTGAAGGCACTTTCACGTTGCCTACCTCTATCGTCGGGGCCGTCGCTGTTACGGACGATACGGTTCTGTTCGGGACCGCCGGAATTAACGACGAGCTGGATATTGGTGACGCAGAGGGATACCTCTATGCCTTGGACACCGACCCGGACGCCAACCCTCGTGTCCGGTGGCGTTTCGCCACAGACGCGTCAATATGGGGCACACCCGTCGTCTCTGACGGCGTCGTCTACATAGGTGACCTTGATGGCGTGCTTCACGCCGTTTCGCTGGGCGAAAGTGATGGGTCCGCAGGGCAGGAAATCTGGAATTTCAAGGCCGGCGGCGCGATCGTCTCTGAGCCGCTCATCACTAACGGCAAGATCTACTTTGGCGATTTCAGCGATACTTTTTATGCGCTGGACATTGCGGCCAGAGAATCTGGCGGAGCAAGTTCTAACGCGCTTGGTTTCGGTGAATGGTCGTTTGATTCCGACGGATGGTTCTGGGCGACGCCGCTCATTCACGAGAATTCTCTGTACGTCGGAACGCTGAACGGTAATTTCTACGCTCTGAACCCTGATACCGGAGCCGAACTCTGGGCGAATCCCGGAAAGGTAGTTGGCCAGATCGTCGGTAAAGCGGCTGCTTTTGATGAGGTGGGCAAGGGGACGGCCCTGGCTGTGCCGTCCGGCGAGGACAACATCGGCGTTTTCAGCGCCGTGAACGGTGCTGAATTGAACGGGTTTGCCTCAGAAGGCGGAGTGAAATCCAGCCTGGTCGTGGACGGAAGATTCCTTTACGCCCACACCACTGATGACCATCTGCTCAAGTTCAATATCGCTGACCGTAAGCTGTTCACCTGTATTGACGCAGAGAACGGAGGAGCGTGCTGATGGGCGCATTCTTCTCCAGGCGAATGATGATGATCTTGGGCGTCGCACTTTTGGCGATTGCTGTCTTCAGGTTCAACCTGTTCGTCATCGGGCCTATGGTCAACTCGCTGGTGCTGCTGGACAAAATCCTGTTCAGCAACTTTGGCCTGGCGATTATCTTCTTCACCGTCACGGTTCGATTACTCATGATTCCGCTGACCGTGATGCAGACGCGCAACATGCGCAAGATGTCTGCATTACAGCCACGTATGAAGGCGATGCAGGAGCGGTACAAGGACCATCCGGACGGTCGTCGGCTGCAATCGTCAGAGACGATGAAGATGTACAAGAGCGCAGGCGTCAGCCCGATCGGCTGTCTTGGACCGATGGTCCTTCAGATGCCGATCTGGTTTGGCCTTTACCGTGCAATCTTCAGGGCCGTACCTGCGACGCCGGAAGGCACGGCAAACCTTTCGACCGTGCTCTACGGATGGAACCCGGCTGCCAGTGATGTGCCGCTGGACAGCATGTTTATCGGAATGGACCTTGTTGACCTGGTCCAGAACGCACCTGCGCCGTTCAACTTCGCCTTGCCGATCCTGGTCGGCGCGTCGATGTGGGCGCAGCAGAAGATCAGCGCTATGCCGTCCATGGACGCAAGATCAGCGCAGACGAATCAAATGATGCTCTGGATGATGCCGATTATGTTCGGTTTCTTCACCTTCCAGTTCCCAGCGGGCCTGGCGGTGTACATCCTGTTCTCCAACTTGATTGGAGTCGCAATTACTGCAGTGATTTCCGGACCGGGAGCCCTCCTGGGCACAAGGTTCGGTACGTCAGCTGCGACGGCGGCGGCGGCTGTAGAAGCCGGCGTTTCGAACGCTGAAGATGAAAATAAGGGGGAAGTCATTGATGGAACCGCGACGGTTCTCGGGGAAGACGGTGGAAGAAGCGACCGACAACGCGCTCGAAGCGCTCGACGCAAACCTCGAAGACGTAGAAATCGTCGTCGTTAACCCTGGCCGATCTGGGATCCTGGGTTTCGGCGGTGAGCCGGCTGAAATTGACGTAGCGCTGCTTGATGGTGATTCACCCACCGGCGGTTATAGCGCAAATGCATCAGAATCAGGTTCTGGTAACTCTCACTACGCGCCAGAGCCGGAGCAAGCTGACCAACCGGACCCGGGTGATGAGTTCGACGACGATGAAGAGTTTGAAGACGAAACAGCGGAAGACTCAGACGAGCCCGAAGTTTCCGTCCCGGATGTCGAAGCCGAAGAAGTGCAAGAGGACGCCGATTCAGGCGAGCCCGAGTCTGTTCCGTTTGTAGCCCGAAGTGGCGGCGGAAGAGGAGACCGGTCTCAGACGTCTGGTGACTCTGGAGGGCGTTCTAGCGCTCCAGAACGACGGGAACGATCGTCCGAGCCTGATCCAGAGGTTATCGAGTTCGCATCGGAAGTAATCGACTATTTCCTGGCGAGCATGAGCGTCGTCGCTGATACATATATCCGTGAAGAGACGGACGACGGTGTCCCGGTATTCGACATCGAGGGCGAAGACTCAGGGCTTCTCATTGGAAGACGCGGGGAGACCCTGCAGTCGCTCCAGTACCTGGTCAACCTCATCGTCACGCACCAACTCGGTCGCTCTGCATATGTTCAGATCGATATCGAGGGGTACAAAGAACGACGCCGGGAAACTCTGGCAGGTGTGGCGCAGCGGACTGCTGAACGCGTGGCGGACTCCGGCGAGTCTGCTGAGCTAGAGCCTATGCCCGCTTACGAGCGACGCTGGGTTCACATGTCTCTTGCGAACAGCACACTGGTGCGCACCGAGAGTAGTGGCGAGGGATCTGAACGATTCGTGGTGATCTACCCGGGTAGCGAAGGTAACTCCTCTGGCGGTAACGCCGGTAACGGTGGCCGTGGACGACGCCCACGGAGCCGCGGTGGCCGACGGGGTCGCGGTTAGAGCGATCGCCCAACAGGTACTTTTTATGGGGAGACAACCGACGCCCGTGACGCCGTGGGCTGGTTGTGCTCGCCATGCCTGATTCCACGACGCCGGATTTTCTGTCCATCGGAGTCCTGACTTACGACGTCACGCCGGAACCTGGTAACCCTCACGGACGAATCAGGCCGGGAGGTGCCGCCGCATTTTCTGCGGTGTGCGCACAGGCACTCGGGTTGAAAGCGGCTGTTATTGCAAGCGCTGCGGCCGATTACCCGGTTGAGGAAATCCTCCCTGGTATCGACGTGCACATCGTAGAGTCTGACTTTACGACCTTCTTTCAGAACGTCTACGGTCAGGACAGTATGCGTTCTCAAGTTCTCGGCGCGCGCTCGTCGTCTATTACGCGCTCGGACATTCCAGAAGCCTGGCTTGAGACGCCGATCGTATTCTTCGGCCCGCTGGTTCGTGAGATTCCTCCGAATGCACAGAGTTGGTTTCCTCACGCCTCGGTCGGGGCAGCCGTTCAGGGCTGGTTACGCATCTGGGACGACTACGGACGTGTTAGTGAAGCGAGTGGCCCTCCTGCATACATTGGCAGCGGGTATCGGTTGCTGGCGGGCTCTATATCCGAGTTCCATGAGCGGGACGCTCAGGAGATGGCAAGATGGGGCAACAGCACAGAGGTGCTTGGCGTCACCGATGGAGCTCACGGGTCGCGGATCTATGTCGACGGAGTGTCGTCCGTGATTCCTGTCTCTGATGCGAACGAGTTGGACCCGACCGGCGCAGGTGATATCTGGGCGGCTTCCTGCTTGATCCGACTGGTCGAAACCGGAGACCCGGTTGAGGCGGCCCGATTCGCCAACGCCGCCGCCAGTATTTCGGTGGAGCAAGAAGGGCTGGCCGGTGCTCCACTTCGATCCGAGGTCGAGGCACGATTGGCCCGCGGATAAGTGGTGCGAGGCAGACAGCCGGAGCACCCCAGATCGCCAGCACTTCAGATCACCAGAACCCCGGAACAAAGGTAATATCAGCGTCAGCCCCTTAAGTCATACGGCTAACTACTTTCATGAGCAGTTCAGACAGGCAAACGTTCAGCAACCCCGAGTTTAAGGACGATCACATCCTGACTATCCCGGTCAGCGATATCTCCGCGTTCGAAACCGCGTGTGAGCGCGTAGCGACGGATCAGAGCGTCAGATCCGCCGTCTTACATATGTCGGGTGAATCGGTTGAACCCGGAATGCCCGCGACTCTTGCCGCATTACAGGCACCGGTCGTGGTGGGCCTTTCCGGACAGATCGACAATCGATCCCTTGAGCTGGCGATGGCCGCCGATGTGCGTGTCTGTGATGCCAGCACGACCTTTGCTCTGACAAGAACAGCACAGGGCGAACTGCCCTCTGATGGAGCAACGCAACGACTCCCACGGCTTGTAGGCCCAGGGCTGGGCGCCGACATGCTCCTCACCGGACGCCGTATATCAGCACAAGAGGCACTCACGTTCGGTCTAGTCACCGAGGTAACGCTCGACCAGAACGCAGCTGCGAGAGCCGATAAGATCGCTGCGAAGATAGCGGCGCATGGTCGAGGCGCGAGCCGGTTCACAAAGGAAGCGGTGATCAAAGGCGCAGACATGTCCCTGGAACAGTCACTTCGACTCGAAGCTGATCTGGCGATCCTCCTCCACACCGACCCGGAACGCGTCGAGGGGATAGACGCATTCAACGCACGTCGAAAACCAGACTTCCGGCCAGAAGAGGACTGAGTATGACAACCGATCCAGGTGCGACGCCGTTCCAGACCGTCCTCTACGAGAAACACGGTCCGGTCGCGCACGTCGCTCTGAACAGGCCGGATGCGATCAATGCCTTCAACGTCCAGATGCGAGATGACCTGTCAGAAGTGCTGGAGGCGCTGCGATGGGACCCGGACGTGAGGGCGGTTCTTCTTAGAGGCTACGGAGAGCGTGGATTCTGCGCAGGTGCCGACCTCTCGGAGTTTGGTAGCGCGCCTTCACAAGCAGCGGCTCGACACGCCCGTTGGGAGCGAGATGTGTTTGGGGTACTCAGGGATCTTCCAATGCCAACCATCGCTGCGCTGCACGGCCACGTGATCGGATCAGGGGTCGAACTGTCGCTGCTGTGTGACATCGTTATCGCCTCCGCCGATGCCGTTTTCTCCATGCCAGAGACGTACTACGGGTTGATCGCCGCTGCGGGCGGAACGCAGACCGTGCCGCGGGCAATCCGGCAGGGTAGGGCGCTCGACCTTTTGCTGACCGGTAGGAGCCTCAATGTAAGAGAAGCGCTTGAGGCAGGAATCGTACAGCGCGTCGTCTCTAAAGAGGAACTGAAGGGTGAATCGGAGAAAATTGCGGCCGAACTGGCGGCGATTGACCCGGCATTGGCTCGCTCGATCAAGGCATCGCTAGCTGCGGCCCGCGATCTTCCGTTGACTGATGGCCTTGCGCGAGAACGAAGGCTGTCTATCATGTTGGACCGTAACGCTAAAGCTAATTAGCTGTCCCTCAAGATACTGAAATCACCGGCAATTCTGGCCTGATACGGGAATTCATTGAATACATTTGAACTGCTCGAGATCGCTTGTGCGATTGTTCCGGACCGTCCGGCATTCGTAGCCGGTGAAAATGGCGAGATTAAGCCCGATTTCGCGACGTTTCGAGACCGAGCGTCCCGGCTGGCGAGCGTGCTTGCGGGCATGGGTGTCGGACCAGGCGACCGTGTCGCCCTGATGGACGTGAACTCTCCGGCACACGCCGAAACCTACTTTGCGTCGGCCATGCTGGACGCCATATACGTCCCCGTGAACTTCCGCTCCCGTAGTGCAGAAGCCAATCACATGATTGAGCGCACGGAACCGTCCGTGGTGCTGGCAGGCGCTCGGTACATGGACCTGATCGACTCTTGCGAATGTCTTGACGGTAAAAACACGGGTCGTATAGCGCTGGATTCGGGCGCAGCCACTGATGGCTGGATCTCTTTTGAAGACGCGGTTGCAGCCGGAGAGCCTTACCTCGGCTACCCGGCGGGTGACGACGACGACACGACGATGATCATGTTCACGTCGGGGTCTACTTCTCTTCCCAAGGGAGTGACATTAAGCCACGGCAGCTTCACGTCTTTTGTGATGGAAAATGTGCCCCCGGCTGACCCGGATGCCATCGAGTGCAATCTGCTCACGGTGCCGCTTTATCACATCGCCGGAGTGCAATCTATGATGGCCGGTGTATGGGGCGGTCGCACCCTCGTCCTTCAGCCGCAGTTCGATCCCGAGGGCTGGATGTCGCTGGTTCAGAGGGAGAGCGTGAACCGGGCCATGATGGTCCCGACCATGCTCAAAACCCTGATGGACCATCCGAAGTTCTCAGACTTCGATCTTTCAAGCCTCGACGTGATCACGTACGGAGCGGCAGCGATGCCTGAGTCCGTGATTCTGGAGGCGATCGAGCGCTTTCCAGATGTTCAGTTCATCAACGCGTTCGGACAGACGGAGACGGCCGCAACGATCACCATGCTTCCGCCAGAGGACCACGTCCTCACTGGCACTCCGGAAGAGGTCGCAAAGAAGCGCAAACGTCTGCGGTCCATCGGAGTTCCCATGGATGGAGTTGATGTCCAGATCATGAACGCAGCCGGGGAAGAACTTCCGGTCAACGTACCCGGCGAGATCGTTGCACGCGGCAAGCGCCTGATGAAGGGTTACTGGGGCGACGATTCAAACAGCGCCATCAACGCCGACGGATGGCTCTATACCGGCGACCTTGGCTACCGGGATGAGGATGGTTACATCTTCCTGACGGGCCGTGCCCGGGAAATCATCAAGCGTGGCGGAGAGATGATCTCACCCGAAGAGGTCGAAGAGACGCTTGAGCGACATGAAGCCGTGCGAGAGGCGTCCGTAATCGGCGTCCCTGACACCACGTGGGGGGAGCTGGTTCACGCCGTTGTGGTGGTCGAAAAAGGTTCTTCCGTCACGGAAGACGAAATTATCGAACACGCCCGTCAGGCCCTTGCCAGCTACAAAAAACCTGACAAGGTCCATTTCACGGACGAACTGCCTAGAAACGCTCTCGGCAAAGTGATCCGCCCACGTGTCAAAGAGAAGTTCGGCGGAGCTTAGAAGAAGGCTCTACCGGAAGTAAATTAGTGCCCTACAGAGCCTAGGGGAGAACTCATGCGCCTATTACTCGCGGGGTGCGAATACGCCGGAACGACCACCGTCGCCCACGCCATCGACGACTGGATGTCGGAAAACACTGGTGCCCGCTTCTCCCTTATCCACGAACACTGGAAGATCCCGCACACCTCCGGACATCCCGATAACACCTCGTCGGAGGAGCAGGCGTGGTTGCTGGCGGCAACTCCAAAGTTCAAGGAAATGCACCAGCGTCACAGCCTCTACTACCACACGCAGGTGAGCACCTATAACGGCGGCGACGGCATGGTCGTCGGAGGACACATCGATGATGCGGTCTACGCCCCGCTGTACTTCGGGTACGGGGAAAAGCGCTACAACTTCGACCGTGAACTCGTGATGCACCAGGTGGAGAAAACGATCATCCACTTCACCAACGACACCGTGGTAGTTCACATCACCGCCGACACGGACGTAATCAAGCAGCGAATGAAGGATGATCCGCACGAGAACGGTATCGTTCAGTCGGACGACGAGGACAAGAAGCGCTTCGAAGATCTGGTTGATTGGTCTTTGCAGGGCAACAAGATCTCGATCGACAACAGCGGCGCACTGGTCGACACGATGGTGCAGTTTGTCGCCAAGATGGAGCCATACTTCACCGATACAGACCGTAGCCGTATTCTGGCGCACAAAGTACTAAGCGGGGGCTAAGGTCTGGCTTCGTCTGGATGATATGTCTGTTGCGGTCGAATGATCGGCGATGGGCGAACACCCAATATGGGCTAAAACGAAACCTCACCCCAGAGGCTCTAATCCCACCATTAGGCTCTCGAAGGGCGGTCACTTCAGCGACGGGGTTGGAAAGCGCCGTCACGAGTCAATTGCATGCGCGCCATCGCAGGATCCATCCCACTCAGGGCTCAGGCACATAGACTTGCGACACAGGGCGAACTGAACCAGAACATCCACCCGTCCCCCTGAACTCGATTCAGGATCTGTTTCTACGTCATAGTCGCCCGTCGCCGATCACCCAGACCGTAAATCGCCGCGTCTGACGTATCGGAACGATTGAGTGCGATGACCGGATCCTGAATCAAGTTCAGGATGACAGTCGACGGTGGCTGCTCATTCTTAAAGCTCAGATGAAACGGGCGGAGCAAGCCCGCCCTAACGAGGATGTCGCGTAACAACGAGCCCCTCTTCCCGACGCGGGAGAGGGTTGGGGTGAGGAGTCAACCCCTAAGCCAGCGCTCCGCCGTCTACCCGCATCGGCGTCCCAGTCACAAACGAAGCGTCAGCGGAGGAAAGCCATACCACCGAAGCCGCAATTTCATCCACTTTCCCGAATCGGCCAACAGCCTGGCGGAGACGCATTCGTTCCTCAGACTCGGCGTGCTCAAACAGCGGTGCAGCCAGAGGGGTCTCGACTATTGCCGGGCAGACGGAGTTCACGCGAATACCGCGAGTCCCGTAACCACGGGCGGCCGAGTTTGCCATACCCACCACGGCATGTTTGCTTACCGAGTACGCCGGAATCGTCGGACTCCCGACCAGCCCGGCCACAGACGCCGTGTTCACGATCGAGTGGCCGCCCTCTGGCGGGTCCTGCGTCAGCATCTGGCGTATCTCCGCCTGCATGCACAGCCACACACCCGTCACATTGACTGAGATCACCCGGTCGTAATCCTCGCGTCGGTACTCGGCGAACTCGGCAACCGGGCCAAGAATCCCAGCGTTGTTGTGTGCGCAGTCCAAGCGACCGTACTTGTTGACCGTGAAGTCGACCATGGACTGCACGGACTCCTCGTCCGTCACATCGACGTGAGTGAACTGTGCCGCACCGCCGCCATCCCGGATCATCCTGGCCGTCTCTTCACCCGCCTTAAGGACGATATCCGCAACAACGACTCGTGCCCCTTCGGCCGCGAAACGAATCGCCGTGGAGCGTCCAATCCCGGATCCGCCGCCGGTAACCAGTGCAACTCGTCCATCGACCTGTCCGGGCATTTAATCCTCCTAATTGCGCTATATCAAAGATGTACTCGCCGAGTCGATCGGCCGAGAAAGCGAGGCTAACGCATAGCGAACACACGCGGGAGTCGTTATTACGGTTCGCACCGATGCGCCCGGGGGGCAAATACGAGATCGTCCCTTATCGCTGTGGATAACGCGACGATAACGCGGATCGACTCCCAGATCGTCGGCGACGGCTTTGAGAACGGGATTGCCGGTAGCGCTATCGCCACCGGCAATGGACGTATCGTCTAATCGGCGCTGACCTCGGCCTCGGCTTCTGCGTCTTCCCTGAGCACCGGCATCACCTCTTTAGCGAACAACTCCATCGACTTAATAACCTTGTCGTGGGGAAGCTCGCCGATGCGCATCCAGGTCATCCAGTGGTTGGTGAAGGTCCTCGCCCGGTAGTCACGTAACTTCTTGATGACCGTCTGAGGGGAGCCGTAGGCCGTTCCCCACTTCCAGAGATCGTCTGCCGCAGCTTGTGCCACGGCTCCGGGGTCCGCCGGGTACTCCTCGTACCCGCTATCCGGCTTCGTGCGGCCCGGAGCGCCGGGCAGGAACGCCGAGAGTGCGTTGTTTGTAGAACCACTGCGCGTTGGGCGCTGCGTCTCGCTCAGCCTCCTCGTCGGTCGCTGCCACGTAGACCTTCGCCATGAGGGGTATCTCATAATCTGAAAGCTGCTTGCCCTCGTCCAGAAGATTGGAGGTGTTGGCTTCTGAAATATAGAGACGTCTTTGAACTGCCAGAACTTTTCTTCGTGGGAGAAGGTGTCCTCCGTCCAGGCTCGGTGGATGACTTCTATGGCTTCGGTGTACATCTCACGAGACTGCGTCTGATTGATCTGGAACGTTTCGAACTCTGGAACCTGCCAGACTCTACCAACGCCGAGCACCAATCGACCGTTGCTCAGGGCGTCTACAAGAGCGGCGTCTTCGGCGATCCGCAACGGGTTATGGAACGGAAGTACGGCAGCGGCGATGCCGTACTTGATGCGCTCGGTCCGCTGACTCGAGCATCAGAGGATTCCCAAGGAGTCCGGGCGTCGCAAAGTGATGCTCGGGAAGTCAGACGGAGTCAAAACCAAGTTCTTCCGCGTAGTCGATCTCTTCCAGTACCTTTGAAAAGGTCTGCTTCTGGGAGAGTTTTGAAAAATCGCTGAATAGAAACATCAAGCCGATGTCCAAGGGTGTCCTCCTAGTTGGGCTATGGCGTACAGGTTCAGACGGGCAGCCGATTTTTTGCGAGCCTCGCACACGTCACCCAGGCCCACGTGAGGAATCCGTGAAGTCTTTGCCGGTAGTCGCCGCCGTCTCGTCTTTCGACGCGTTACGGGGGCGGCTTCGGCGATTTAGAATCCAGCAGCAACTGCGAATGATGCCATCGGGATGCGGTGGCCCAGCAACCAGCTCTATGCCAGATGTCGGCTCTATGGAGGAAAACGATGCCAGAGGTTTACGAGGGATCGGACAGGTACGAGAACCTTTTGATCGACCGTGTCGGGACTGACGGGCGTGTTGCCCGAATTACGCTCAATCGACCGGACAAGCTCAACGCCCTGTCACAGGAACTTTTGTACGAATTCTGGGACGTACTACATGAACTGGAAGCGGACGACAGCGTTCGGGCCATCATCGTCAGAGGTTCAGGCCGGGCGTTCTGCGCCGGATATGATATAACCACGCCCAGGGGCGAAGGCGCAGACGGACAGATCCGCAGCCACAAGCAGTTCGACAGTAAGAACCGCCGAATGCTGATGGGCGTTCGTACGTCCATGCAACAGATCACCGATATTCATATGTACTTCTGGAACATGGCAAAGGTGACCATCGCCCAGGTCCACGGCTTCGCTATCGCCGGAGGATGTGAACTGGCGATGATGGCGGACCTTGTCGTAGCGACCGAAGACGCACAACTGGGGCACCCGGGCCTTCGTGGCATGGGAACCAGCCGTACCGGCGTGATATGGCCTCTCGTCATAGGCATGCGCAAAGCCAAGGAGCTGTATCTCACGGGCGATCCGGTGACGGGCACCGAGGCCGAAGAGATGGGCATGATCAACTACGCCTGGCCGGAGGATGAGCTGGAAGACAGGACCATAGCCTTGGCGGATCGGATCGCAAACATGACTGCGGACAACCTGGCGATACTCAAGTTAAACATGAACCGCTTCTACGAGAACATGGGCATCTACTCGTCCGTCCGATCAAGCACGGACATGGACGCCGCCGGCCAGTTCACTGAGCACTCCTACACGTGGCAAGACATCATGAAAGAGGACGGCTTCAAGGCGGCCGTGGCATGGCGTGACACGCCTTATGGTGACTACAGCGCGCGCCCCAAAGAGTAATCGTCTGGCACGTCTAGCCCGACTTCAGCGAATACTCTCGCTGGGGCCGGGAAGGTCGTAGCCCCCCCCCAAACAAAAAGTCCAAAGATGCAAGCTAACGGTTCAGGCGGCCAGAGTAGATTCGACGTTCGATGTGAACAAACTCACATGGGCTGCAATCGGACCCATCGGACTCTTGAGAGTTGTGGCCACCTGCGGCGTCCCGTTCGTCGTGATCCGTATCCCTGCCGGTTGAGTTGAATGGTAGGCGCCGGTGAGATATCGACGCGATAGCCCGCCGATGCAAACTCTCGTTGAACCTAACCACCTATCTGTCCGACAAGTTCGTTCAATATTCGCAAAGATTCGGAGCTCATGCCCGAAGCTGGTCGGCGTTTGGCGATGGTAACGACCTCAATCGCTACCGCCCGGTCCAGCCCGTAGTACACGCTGCCGTTGAACTCTCCGGAAACGCGCATGAATACCGAGACCTCTTTGGTTGTGGCCTGATCCAGGCCTGACAACGGCTCCATTCAGCCGGACGTCGATGCCGAGGTCAGACTTGAAGACGCGGGCTGTTGACCCCAGGAACGCAAATATGAGTTTGTTTCGGTTTACCTCTGGTTCAGTCGTCCGCTCGAAGGCGACCTTGACAGCGTCATCATCTGAAATAGCGTAGCCGGGGGCGCTGCGTTGTGAGGTGTGAGTTGCACGGACACGGCCATCAGCCTCAAGCGCAGAACAGGCCCATTTGACCGCGCAGGTCCAGGTCCAACCCTGCGGCCATGTCTCTGGCCGTGGGCGCTGGATTGCTGCGATCCTCGTAGGTTTGCACCAGTTTCACCACAACTCCGCTTATCTCAAGCTTGCGACATGCGCGTGTGACTACCTCGACGGATTCGCCCAGCCTTAAGGCGATGTCTTCAGAGGTGGGAGACGGGTTGTTTCGGTCCTCGTAGGCCTCAAGCAACCCAAGGATGGACCTCAAGAGTTCATCGGGAATTCGGACCATAGGGACCTTACGGTCCGAAGAAAACCCTTCGTCGCCGATCAATTTGTCCTCCATGGTTAGCCAAGGATTCGCTGGGATATTTGCTGCCAACGGATTACGTTCGCGTCAATGTCCATGGGATGCGCCGGTCTGCTCATGGTGAGGCAAGTGGAATGATGACCCGGGAATGAGCGACCCGATTACCGTGACCCCATCGTCTCTCCAACGTGCGTGTGTCCCCCGAGTCAAGGTGATGAGTGATCAGGCGGCGAGGGCTTTTTCGACCTCTGGATTTCTAAGGACGACGTGGGCGACGACGGGGCCGTGTCCGCTGGAAAGTGTGGCGATTACCTCGGAAGTTCCGAGTGTGGTGATTCGCATACCGGACGACCGAACGGTGGATGCCGGGAGCATCTCTAACGAGCAGTTTAAGATGGCGAGTTCGGCGCAGGTCGATGCGATGATCCGGTTCGCCATGGAGTTTAAAAATTGCACGGAATGATCGTCGATCCCCCCGATGTGCTGCCCAGCTATGGCATAGATTACAGCACTTGCGGCGATGCGGTTTAGACCAAAGCAGATACTGCCATCAAGCTGTCCCGATACCCGGATAAAAACAGAAAACTCTTCCGTCATTTCCTGAATCTCGAGCGTCTCACCGCCTGAAAGTGTGACGCCAATGTTGAGTTCTGATTTGAAGTACCTGGACGTGGCCCGGAGGAGGGCGGTGACGACCCGATCCCGAGACGCAGCTTCGTCATCTTGCATCGGCGATCGGCCCGGCGTAGTTAGCGCGAAACTCTGAGCGCGAAGATCGCTCCCGGTCCGGGAGATTCTCAAATAACCGTGATACTCAAGCATTGCACTTGCGCGCCTGATCGTATCTTCGGCCTGTCCCAACCTGCTTGCCACCTCTTCTGTGCTAGGTGAGGCGGCCCCATTCTGTTCGACGGCGCTTACCAGGTCGACCATCGACTTCATCAGTTTCTTGGGAAACGAGTTTGCGTCGTTTGTACCGCCCTTTGCCGAGCTTGCGTGTTCGATGAAAAGGCTCCCTCTACCACTCTTCCAGGCTCAACCGTGGGATTTGCACGTGCCAGTACGCATATTGTCCGACTTACAACACCGTGGAATCACTGGGTAACGCCGTATTTAGCGTGTTGTTACCGGCCATAAGGTTTGGGGGGTAACAGCAATCGGGTAAAGACCGAGTAGAGAGTAGCAGCGGATGCTTCTGTGTGGCCGGCGTGAGCCGGGCCACACGAGGACGTCCCTTTGTAGCGGCGCATGGCGTCCATATTTCTCGACTACACATCGGGGGGGCGATGGCCCGGGCCGACATGCGACTAGAGCTTTTGTCGAGCACCCTCGAAAAATGGCAAAAAAAAGCGCCCCTGCAGTCCACATAAGTGGGGGGGGTGGGCAGGGGCGCCAGAAGCAACCCTGGGGGAACAGGGCAGATACGGAGGCTAGGCTTTCCCAGCCGTTCCCCCATAGTTAAACGCGACGCGTCTTTACACGGTTACGGGTATTTCCCGTCGCTTTGAACCTAGGGGATTGGCAGCCGAATCAGGCTTCCGACACCGCTTTGGAGATACGTTCTTCGGCTATGGCGCAATATTCCGCAGATGTGTCGTATCCGACGTACCGGCGACCCGCGACCGCAGCAGCCATCGCCGTGGCACCGGTGCCGACGAAAGGATCAAGCACGACATCGTTGGTGTAGGTGTAAAGCTGGATCAACCTGCGCGGCAACTCAACCGGAAACGGCGCAGGGTGGCTGGCTCGCTTGGCTGACTGAGGGCTGAAGTGCCAGATCGACTTTGTCGACTCGAGAAAATCCTCTTTGACGATAGTGTTCTCGCCGCCCTCAGGCGCTCGCCTGCCGAACCCTGTCTTCGGATGCGGCTTCTGGAAAATCAGGATGTACTCGTGCGTGTCCCGAAGTGTGGGGTTCGAGGCCGACATCCAACTTCCCCACGCAGTCGATGCCCCGGCACCTGCGCCCTTGTCCCAGATGATTTCGCCGCGCATCTGGAACCCTACTTCGGAGGCGTCCGAGATCACATAGGCATGTAAAGGAATGTATGGCTTTCGCCCGAGATTGGCGACGTTGACGCATGCCCGCCCGCCAGGAGCCATCACCCGCCAGGTCTCTTCGATCACCCGTCGCAGCAGCCCGCGGTAGTCGTCCATAGTCAGGTCCTCGTCGTAATCCTTGCCCACGTTGTAGGGCGGCGACGTGACCATCAGATGCACGCTGCCGTCCGGCAGTTCGTGCATGTCCTCGCTCGTATGCGAGTAGATCTGATCCAGCGAATCTTCCGGTGCTGCCTGTTCCTCGCCTACGTTTGAGGTGTCGATTTCGGGCTGGAAAGCACGGGAGTAATACGCAGATGAGTCGTGCGAAAATCGACCGCTTGTACCAAACGAACTGGTACTCGTTGAGCGGCGTTTTGCGGGCGACTCTCGACGTGGCATAGGTGTCTTAGTTCGCCGATCCGACCGGCTCTGAGGCCGGTGACTCTGCGGTACTATCTGGGCCACTTTCGGCACCTTCAAAACTGGCGTCCATGATCTCAAGAAGGTCCTTTGCGGACTTCGTGTCGTCCACGCCCTTGGCGCCAATTCCCTCCTCCATCATCTGGAGGCAGAACGGGCAGGACAACGAGATCGATTCGGCGTCGGTCTCAAGGAATTGATCGGTACGCATGTGGTTAATTCGGGTTCCATCCTCTTCCATCCACATCCGACCGCCGCCCGCACCACAGCAGAACCCCCGCTCCTTGCAGCGACTCATCTCCACAACCTCTAGCCCCGGTATCGCCGCGGCTATGCGTCTTGGTGCGTCATAAATCCCGTTATGCCGGCCCAAAAAACAAGAGTCGTGATAAGTCGTTTTCTCGGGAGTAATCGTCGCCAGCGCTCGTAACTTACCGTCGTCGATCAGCCCGGCCATGTACTCCGAGTAATGCTGCACGTTGAACACGCCGCCAAACTGCGGGTACTCGTTCTTCATCGTGTTGAAGCAATGCGGGCAGGTCGTCAGGATCGTCTTCGGGTTGATGGCCTTTAGCGTCTCGATATTCGTTTCCGCAAGAATCTGGAACAGGTACTCGTTGCCCATGCGACGTGCTGGATCGCCCGTGCACGTCTCAGAGTTGCCGAGTACGGCGTAGTTGACGCCGGCCTTCTTGAGTATGGAAGCAGCGGCCCGCGTGACCTGCACATTGCGATCTACCAACGCACCGGTGCAGCCGACCCATAGCAAGACATCAGCGTCCGGGTTCTCTTCGATGGTCGGGACGTCCTGTCCCTCCATCCAACTTGTGCGGGTCAATGTGGTTCCCTGCCAGGGGTGACCACGCTGTTCCAGGTTTAGAAGCGCCGCCTGTGCCGTCTCCGGGAGCCGTGACTCCTCAAGCACAAGATATCGCCGCATGTCCACAATCGTGTCGATGTGGTTGATAAATACCGGGCAGGCCTCGACACAGGCGCCACATGACGTGCAGGACCACAGCACATCTTCCGTAATCACCTCGCCGACCATTGCGCGCTCGGGAGCAGGTGCGGTTTCGCCCTCAGGCGTCGCCAGTAGTACGGGAGCGCGCTCCGCCATGAACGCCTTCATGTCCTGCATCACGCCACGCGGCGAAAGCGGCTTCTCGGACGCCCACGCCGGGCATTGCTCTTCACAGCGACCGCAGTTAGTGCATGCGTCAAAGTTCAAATTCTGCCACCAGGTGAAGTCCGTGATGTCCTTTGCGCCAAAGGTCTCAAGCGTCTCAAAATCGCCCATCGGCTTTAGCGCACCACGAGGCTTCTTGGGCCGTAGGAATATGTTGGCCGGGCTCACCATGATGTGGGACAGGTGTTTGTAGCCGACGGCGATGTAGACGAACCCGGCCGTGAAGATGCCGGCGTGCGTCCACCACATCACCTGCTGCAGGTCTTTCATAGCGGACACAGAAAGGCCGACGCCATCCAGCCCCTTTGCGAACAACCAGCCGATTGGCGACCAGCCGGCCAGGCCCTCGTTAAAGAACTTGCTTGCCGGGTTAAGTTCGGTCGCTCCAATGCGTGCGCCCTCTATCAGGAAGCCCGTAAGCAGCAGTAGTGCCAGGTAGCCCAGCACGATGCCGTTATCGGAGTAAGAGTGAAGTCGGTTAGGTCGGACCACGTAGCGCCGGAACGCCGCCATAGAAAGCCCGATGGAGGCCAGAAGTCCGCCTAGGATGTCCCAGGTAAATCCGGCTGCTATTCGGTACTCAACCGTTGGGAACTCGCGATGCAGGTACTTCTCTACGTTGAACTCGATCGCCGCAACAGTTGTCGCAAGCATAAGGATCATGAAGCCCCAGAAGATGGAGAAGTGCATGATGCCCGGGTAAAGCTCGCTCTTCACAAACTTCCGGTGGGCCAGAAGGTCTACCACGCCCAGGCCGATGAACTCGCGAACACGTGGGCCCATCGGGCCGAAGTCCTCGACGGGCTTCCCAAGCCGCCACATGAGCGACCGTCGCCGGATGCCATATACGACCGCGGCCAGAATTATCGGCGCAGCCAGGTAAACGAGGATGGCGGGTAAGGGGTACCCGATGTTCCAAAAATCCTCACGTCCGGCAGGCATTCACATTCCTTAATTCCAGTGGTTGTTGTCGGCCACCCAACACCGTCTCGCTCCCACAACATAGGACGGATTGGCACACGTAATCCCGTACTTCAGAAACCTTTGAGTACTCCGGCGAGAACTCTGGAAAAAGGGATGCAATGTAGCCCGTACGCGTTACGTGCGCACAATTCCATCAGATCAGAGGGAAGCGTACCCGTAACTTCCCGTTTAGTTAAGGGCCAGGACGAGCGCCGCCGTAGCCAACCACAACATGATCGTCACAACCATCGCCGGATCCCTAGCCAACAACTCTTCCGGAGACTCGCCCATGTCTAATTTGTATCCCAGGTACAGATAGCGGAACAAACCGTACGCCACAAACGGGATCGTAAGCATCATGGAGTTGTTGTCCGGAAGGTTCACGTCCGGAATAAAGCTGCCGCTGAACGAATACAGGGTGTAAGCAATAAGGGCTGTGGGCGCGACGACCGCGACCATGCGATCGATTAACTCGACGCTGTATTCGCCCAGGATTGGCCGTTGGGCGCTGGCGTTCGCTCCGGCGGACAGCAGTTCTGATCGGCGCTTTATGAGAGCAATGAGGAGTGCGCCGGAGGCCGTACAGACGTAAAGCCAGGGCGAGATAGTTAGATCGAGTTCGATATGGTCAACGCCGCTACCCAACTCGAAGCCGTTGATCGCCTCAGAACCCGCGGCCGCACGAAGCACAAACCCGGCGGCCACCGTAGCGACGTCCAGGATTACTGCGCTCTTAAGGATCAGGTTGTAGGCCTGCGAAAGAAGGAAGTATCCCAGCACTATCAGGCCAAACGACATGCTGATGGCAAACGCCGCCACTAGGGCTACGGCCAGCAGCGCCGCGGCTGCGACCCAGGCCACGCTGATCGGAACGACGCCAGCCGCTATTGGCCGGAATCGCTTTCTGGGGTGTATCCGGTCACGTTCCGTGTCGAACAGGTCGTTGACGATATAGACCACGCCGCTCACGATGATAAAGATCAGCGTCGCCGCTACGCTGGTCGCAACCAGTCCGGCCATGCCGCCGATTTGATCGGGATCCCACCATTTGTTTACGGTGAAAAAAAGCGCGACCAGAACCAGCCCATTTTTCGGGCCCTGTTTCGGTCGCATTGAACGGATAAGTCCGTACAGGATGGCCGCCGGTGACCCGCGGCGGCGACCTGCTTCAGGAGCGTTGACCATCGAGCAGATGATACCGGACCGCATCGACGTCGCACATACGGAAATGGAATACGAGTTGCTGCGGTGTGGGATTACGCGTGCTTACGGACGGTCCCAAACATCTGGCCAGATAATTAGAGTCACGTTCGGAGTTCTGGCGTGAGTCCTCGTCGGCGGATTCGCCTCGATCAGATAATGGTCGACAACGGCCTTGTAAGCAACATTGAGGAGGCGCGCGCTCTGGTGATGGCCGGAGAGGTTTCCCTGCCCGGCGCTTCCGGTAAATCTTCGGCGCGGGGACGACCCACCGCGGGGATGCAGGTCAGGGAAGACCAGGAAATAGCCCTGCGGGCTCGGTCCCGGTTTGTGTCGCGCGGGGGTGAGAAATTAGCCCGAGCGCTGGAACGCTTCGAAGTCGATCCTGCAGGAATGACGGTACTGGACGTTGGTTCGTCAACGGGCGGATTCACTGACTGCGTGCTTCAGAACGGGGCATCACTTGTGTACGCAGTGGACGCAGGACGCTCGCAACTACATTCCCGACTTGTTGCGGATGACCGAGTCGTGTCCATGGAGGGGGTCAACGCACGAGAGCCGATGCTCCTCCCCGGAAAAGTTGACCTTATATTGGCGGACGTTTCGTTCATCTCGCTTGAGACGGTTTTGCAGCCGGTATTCAAATACCTTAGACCCGGGGGGCGAGCGATTGTGTTGTTCAAGCCACAGTTCGAGGCTCGACGGGGAGAGGTGCCTAAAGGCGGCGTCATCCGAGATCCTGCATTAAGGGCACAGCTCGTAGGGCGGTTTGTGGCGTGGCTGACCAATAACGGGATTCGGATCCGGGGGCTGGTCAAATCGCCCCTGCTCGGGGATGCCGGGAATGCAGAGTTCTTGTTCTGGTTAGAGCCGCCAGCCTGATTCCGTGAAGTCGGGTAAACCATCCGGCCGAGTCGGGCCCATGAGGGCTTGGGGCGTGCGATATAACGGACCGCGCTGAAATCAATGTGAATTACGAGCTTTCGTATGAAACACCGGTGGGGGTAACATACTCTTGCTCTAAGCGACGCAATTCTCGGCCCTTCGCAGATGCGGTGGCGCCACGGGAGCCGCGCACCTCAGGTCCATTGCTGCAAACATATCAGACTGATCCGCTGGACAATGACAAGCCCCACGAGGCATGTGGAGTCGTCGGCCTTTATGCGCCCGGCGAAGATGTCGCGAATGTCGCTTATTTCGGTCTATTCGCACTGCAACATCGCGGACAAGAGTCTGCCGGTATCGCAACGGCGGACGGCCACAATATGGTGCTCCATACCGGAATGGGCCTCGTCGCCCAGGCGTTTCGTGAAGAAGACCTTAATCGTCTAACCGGCCATATTGCCATCGGCCATACGCGTTACTCCACCACCGGCGCAACCAAGCGATCCAACGCACAGCCCATCATCGCCCATGGCGAGAACGGCCTGGCCATCGCACTGGGCCACAACGGCAACGTCATCAACGCCGGCCCCCTGCGGACCGAACTTGAAGAGTGGGGGGCCACATTCACCGGCACTTCCGATACTGAAGTGATCGCTGAGATGTATGCGAAAGCCCCGGCCAGCACATGGGAAGAGCGATCTGCCTACTGCATGAGACGCCTCAAGGGCGCGTACTCACTGACCATCATGACCAAAGACCAGCTCATAGGGGTCCGGGACCCTCTTGGAATACGCCCGCTTTGCATCGGTAAGTTTGGCGATGGCTACATCCTGGCATCCGAGAGCTGCGCCATAGACCACGTCGGTGGAGAGTTCATCAGAGAAATCGAACCCGGCGAGACAGTGGTTATCGACGAGAACGGCATAGAGTCGTTCATGTGGTCCGGCGCACGCGAAAAGCACGCCATGTGCATCTTTGAACACATCTACTTCGCCCGACCAGACAGCATCCTCAATGGCAAGTTGAATCAGTCGACGCGGGCCGAGATGGGCGCACAGCTGGCGAGGGAGCACCCGACAGACGCCGACATGGTGATCGGTGTACCGGACTCAGCGATTCCACATGCAATTGGCTACGCGAACGAGAGCGGAATCCCCTACGGTGAGGGTCTCGTCAGGAATCGCTACGTCGGACGGACCTTCATACAGCCGAGCCAGCGCATGCGAGAGATTGGCGTTGGTATGAAGTTCAACGCACTCCCCGACGTGATTAGTGGCAAACGGTTGGTCGTGGTCGAGGACAGCATTGTACGTGGCACTACCAAATCGCGTGTCGTGAAGCTGCTCAGGAACGCGGGCGCAGCCGAAATTCATGTGCGAATCGCTTCGCCGCCCATCATATCCACATGTCACTTTGGCGTGGATATGGCGAGCATTGACGAGTTAATTGCGGCGCAAAAGACAGTGGAAGAAATTCGAGAATTGATTGGCGCAGATTCGCTGGGTTACTTGAGTGTCGATGGTCTGAGAAGCGCGGTCGAGGCCCGGCAGGGGACCTACTGCAATGGGTGCTTCACCGGAAAATACCCCATCCCCGTTCAATTAGAGATGAACAAGATGGCGTTTGAGGGCATAGGCGCGAGCAACGACTAGGTTTCCCCCAATCTCAAGTTTTGATACCGCTCAAATACTGGCTGATCTGTGGGAGCCCCACGATTTCCCATCTGGTAATCCCGATAACAGCGAAACTGATCGCCCCCCAGAATTGATAATTCCTTCGTATACGGCTATCGCCCGAAGCTGGGGCGTAATAAGCTAATTCCTGTGTCAGTTGGGTACGTTCGTCCGGGTTTCAAGAACTCCCGGCTTCGATCCTTGCTTCTCCGTATCACCTGAGATTCAGACCCAGATAAAAAGGTAGTGGTCGCACCCTATGACCGCCGATTCCTCTAATACCGGCTCTTCAAATACATATCTGGCAGCCGGAGTCGATCTAGACGCCGCAGGCGCGCTGAAGGATCGAATCAAATCAGTTGCAGGTATTACCTTTGGCGGCCGTGTGATCGGTCGGCCGGGTTTTTTCGCAGGCGTTTACGAACGCTCGCCCGACGACGACCTGCTCATGGCCGCCAGCGCTGACGGAGTTGGGACAAAGATCGCTGTAGGCCAGGCCGCAAAGAACTATCGCGGCCTCGGGATGGACCTAGTCAATCACTGCGTGAACGACCTCCTGACCACCGGAGCCCGCCCGGCTTTTTTCCTCGACTATATCGGCCTCGGCCATGCTGATCGGAACGACGCCGTCGAAATAGTTGAGGGCATGGCTGAGGCCTGTAACGCAGCCGGATGTGTCCTCCTGGGCGGCGAGACCGCTGTTATGCCCGGCTTGTACTCGGGCGATGATCTTGACGTTGTCGGTGTTATCGCCGGATACGTGCATCGGTCCGACCTACTTGGCGGCGAAGACGCGCAACTAGGTGATGTGTTGATCGGCGTCCCGTCTAACAGCCCCCACACCAACGGCTACTCGCTGATCCGACGGGTGTTTGATATCGACAACCACCCGGAAGTACTTCAAGAGACCGAGTGGTCTCCGGATCTTGGACGATCCCTGGGCGACGCGTTACTGGAACCGCACCGCAGTTACCTGAATGTGCTTGAACCGGTGATGGGAATGATCCGCGGGATGGCTCACATCACCGGGGGTGGGGTGTTCGAGAACATCCCGAGATCGCTTCCGGACGGACTCGGTGCTGACATTGACCTGTCCAGCTGGGAAGTCCCGCCGTTGTTCCGACTGATCCAGGAGCAGGGCGGGGTAGACCGTGACGAGATGTTCCGTGTCTTCAACATGGGTCTTGGCATGGTTTTGCTTGCATCGAAAGACCGGGCCGACGAGATCATGAAGCTGGTCCCGGATTCCTGGATAGTGGGTCGGGTAGTTGAACGTGAAGTTGGCGCTGAGCTGGTAGCGCTTATTTAAACGATCGTCCGGGTGACATCAAATCACCGAGTACAGGAAATCGACCCGGGTAGTTCGTTCTATCCCACCGGTTCAAGAATAAAAAGAAGCTCCAAGCAATAAGGAACTGTTAAGTTGACTCTCGCCCTACTGAGCGTCTACGACAAGTCGGGACTAGTCGAGTTCGCACGCATAATTCAGGCCGCTGGATTCGATCTCGTTTCCACCGGCGGAACGCATGCAGAACTGGCCGGTGCGGGCCTGTCGGTAAAACAGGTGGCCGACGTGACCGGGTCGCCAGAGATACTGGACGGACGAGTCAAAACGCTCCATCCGGTGATCCACGGGGGGCTGCTCGCCCGACGCTCCAACCCAGACCACGTTTCTCAGCTCAAGGAACATGATATACAGCCGGTCGACATCGTTGTCGGTAATCTCTACCCGTTCCGGGAGACCATCTCCCGGCCGGGCGTCACGCTTGACGATGCGCTTGAGAACATCGACATCGGCGGTCCGACCATGGTCCGTGCGGCCGCCAAAAACTACCCGGACGTTGTGATCGTCGTAGATCCCGATGACTACGAGCGTGTAGGCGCAATGCTGGCGGATGGTGGCGTGCCACTGGGCGAACGCCGGAAGCTGGCTGCGAAGGCCTTCCAGCACGTCGCTCTCTACGACACCGCCGTCGCCGGATATCTCCGGGACACGCCCGAAGAGGACGATGTCCCTCAGCAGTTCCCGGACGAGTTCACTGCAGGTTTCAAGCTGGGCGGCGTACTCCGATACGGAGAGAATCCGCACCAGCCCGGTGCCCTGTACTCCCGTGATGGCGGCAATGGAGGCGGTATAGCCGCCGCAGAGCTACTTCACGGCCGGGCGATGTCATACATCAACTACTTGGACGCAGATGCGGCATGGACCTCGGTGGCGATGCTGCCATCGACTGCTGTATCGGTCGTTAAGCACGCCAACACATGTGGGCTTGCGATGCACGAGAACCAGACCGAGGCTTACCGAAGGGCTTTCGAGGGTGACAGTGTTTCTGCCTACGGGGGCATCGTCGGGTTCAACTCGACGGTCACCGCCGAGACCGCAGAAGCGATGCGGCCCGTGTTCTACGAGGTTGTAGTGGCACCGGACTATGAGCCAGAAGCGTTGGCCATCCTCAAACGGAAATCAAAGAACCTTCGCCTCCTGAAGGTAAACCCGGAGACGGAACATGGACTCGGATTCCACACCGTTTCCGGCGGGTTGCTCGTTCAGGTGGCGGACCGGGCGGACGACGATCTTTCGGCCTGGAAGGTCGTGACGAAACGACAACCCACCGATGAAGAACGGGCCGACCTGGAGTTCGCATGGCACGCAGGTCGGCTGATCAAATCGAACGCCATCGTACTGGTCAAGGACCGTGCGATCGTTGGCATGGGCGCAGGGCAGCCGAACCGTGTGAACAGCGCGTTCCTGGCCGTGCGGGCCGCTGGCGATGCGGCACCCGGATCGGTGTTGTCATCCGATGCGTTCTTCCCCTTCCCTGACACGTTGGAACTGGCGGCAGAGGCCGGAGTGAAGGCAGCGATATCGCCTGCGGGCTCGATCCGAGACGATGAAGTCGTTGCAGTGGCGGACCGGCTCGGCATGGCGGTGATCATGACCGGCAACCGGCACTTCCTGCACTAGATGGCAGCGAGCGTAGACATAGTCATCCCGGTCCTCAATGAAGAGGCAGCGCTACCCCGCTGCGTTCAAACGCTGTCGGCCTTCATCGCAGAGCATCCTGGACGGGACTGGCAGATCACCGTCGCCGACAACGGATCGACGGACAGGACGCAGGAGGTTGCCGGGGAGCTTGCGGAGCAGGGATACCCCATCCAAATCACTCGTCTCGATCAGCGTGGACGAGGACGTGCCTTGAAGAAGGCATGGCTTGAGAGCGACGCCGACATCAGGTTCTACATGGACGTCGACCTCTCGACCCGGCTCGACGCGCTTATGCCACTTGTCGAGGCCTTGGAATCCGGCGAGTATCAGGTTGCTACAGGGTCCCGATTGATGAAAGGGTCTGAAGTCGTAGGACGGAAGCTCCAGCGCGAGATCACGTCACGGGTTTACAACCTGATGCACCGGGTCATGTTTTTCTCGCCGTTCAAAGACGCACAATGCGGTTTCAAGGGAATCACGCGTGAGGCGGCTGAGGCATGTATCCCACTGGTGGTGAACAACAACTGGTTCTTCGATACGGAGTTGCTGATCATCGCCGCCAGGTCCGGGTACAAGATCAAGTCTCACCCGGTCCACTGGCAAGACGATCCCGACACCCGGGTTCATGTCACAGCGACGGCTACTGAAGATATCAAGGGACTGTTGCGCCTCCGATTTGGCGGCATCCCCAAGGCGAAGCGTCTATGACACGTGCCAGTGTCGGCCATAGGAACCTTGACCCCTCCGTCCAGGCGTCGATAGAGTGACGCAACCTTTTGCGGAGACGCACCGGAACGCTTCTGATCCCGTACGCACAGTTCTGATATCCCCGTGTTACCAGATTTGCTAGATTTAGATAAACCGTACAGGCGCCGATGACTAATCGCGATCCTGAAATACCCAGAGCACTGGTGTTGGGCCATACGGCCGACATCGAGCTCCACCGCGCCCGGGAGATTCTGCGTAACGAATCGATCAACCCCGAGGTTGTCATGGAGTTCTCGCCCGGAAAACCGGGCGTTCTTGCCGGGATAAACGACGTCAAATCCCTGCTCAACCGGAACCTGCCCGAGACGGGGCGCGAGGTGTGGGCTCTCGACGAGGCAAGTAGTTTCGACGAGGGCGAGGTGGTGCTCCGGGTTCGTGGTCCCTACGCGTCATTTGGGCTATATGAGACGGCGATAAACGGGATTCTTTCGTCCAGCGCCGGTTGGGCGACGGCGGCGCGGCAATGTGTGGATGCAGCAGACGGCGTGCCTATCGTTTCTCTTGGCGCACACCATGTTCACCCCAGCGTTGTCGGGGTGATGGACTACTCGGCCGTGACGGGTGGCGCAAGTTCATGTTCTTCGGTGCTCGGCGCTCGACTTGCAGGCGTTACGGCGTCCGGCACGATGGCTTCAGCGCTTGTGATTGTGATGGGCGACACCCGGTCCGCTGTCGAGGCGTTCGACCGAAACATGCCGCCCGAGGTGCAGCGCGTTGCCGTCGTCGGGACTATCGGCGATGAGGCGATCGAATCTATCGAGGTCTCACGAATGTTGCGGGACCGTCTCCGAGGTGTACGGCTTGAGACGGCAGAATCACGAGGTGGCGTGACGCCGGAGCTGGTTCACGAGCTTCGGGCCCGGTTAGACCAGGCTGGGTTCAACCACGTGGATATCTTTGTGAGCGGCGATTTGAAGCCGGAGCAGATTCAGGCGTTCACTGACGAACGAGCTCCGGTGGCTGCATATGGTGTGGGGTTCCACATCGGCGCCGCGCAGCCGATCAAGTTCGAGGCTGAGATAAAAGAACTTGAAGGTCGGCCGGTCGCACGCCGTGGCTTCGTTCCGGGCATCACGCTAAACCCACGCCTGACTCGAGTGCTCTAAAGAAGCTCGTGTCTCCCGCTCAGCTAATCCCAGCCCGATTAAGATGTGAAGCTGATGCGGAGAACCTTTTCCGTGTCTGGGGACACCCGGGCCCACTCAGCGATTCGCAAGCCTGAAACCCATGCGATCCCACGGCTGCCTTCAAGTATCGGCACGCGGTCCCGCCAGGAACGGGGAATCCCGGCGTTTACGAAAAGGTCTTTCAATCGCGTGTCGGTGTCCATTCCCAGCGGCTGAAAACGATCGCCTTCGCCCCGATTGCGCAGCGTCACAACACTTTCAAAGGCACAGGGGTCGGCGTACTGGAAGGTTTCGGAACTAGTATCCAGATCGTCGGGCCGGTCGATCAGTTCTAGCTCAACCGATTTGCCGCCCGGAAACTCGATACGCCCCGGAACAGACATCTCGAACGGTTCAATAGGCTCAGGATAGGGAACGTTTTCCATACCGACCGGGGAGAACATCACTGTGTCGGTACGGGTTTCAAATCGAATCCCATGAGGCAGGTCCAATGACCGACCGGCTCCCGTTTCGGTGAGACGGTCCATCTCAGTGATATGAGAACGAAGCAGATCGACCGACGTACCGGCGGCCTCTACGAATGCCTTCCGTAGCAGAGATCGTCTGAGTGCAGGGCGGGTGATCTTTAATAGTCGGCGGTCCAGAGTTACCGTGTGTGCATCAGAGTCTGAGTTATCGAGCACGTGTTCCCAGAGCTCATCCACGACTTCCTGTAGTGCTGCGAACTCCTCCGCCGCGGTGTCAGACAGCCGGGTGATCGATTCAGCGACCCGCGGGTTGATCGCTTCCAGCTCCGGCATAACATTCAGGCGCAGGCGGTTCCGGGAGAAGGTCGTCGACTCGTTACTGACGTCCAACCTCGGGACGATTCCGCGCTCGCGACAGTACTCCTCTGTGTCTTCACGATGGACGCGGAGTAATGGCCGTATGACGGTCAGTGATCCACCGCCCCAGCGCCGGGGAGTCTGCGACGTGAGGCGCATGCCGCGGACCCCGGCCAGGCCCGAGCCACGCACGATATGTAGAAGGACGGTCTCGGCCTGATCGTCCAGCGTATGGCCCGTGATCGCCGCCTGTGCCCCTTCTTGCTCGGCGGCTCGCCCTAAGAAGCCGTATCGAAGTCGGCGAGCAGCGTCTTCAACCGACATACGCTCTTCTTTAGCGTACGCGGAAACGTCTGCCCCATCTCCCAGGTAGGCTAATCCACGGCTTTCAGCCGCTTCCCTGACGTACTGTTCGTCTGCGTCGGAATCGGCTCCCCGCATTCGGTGATTGAAGTGGCAGGCAATAACCGTCGGGCCGCTTGCTTCCCCGATGGCCTGTAGCGCATCGAGCGCCGTCATCGAGTCGGCACCACCGGATACGGCGACCAGTACCGGGCGTGTCGCATCGACTTCGGCCTCTTGTAACGCCGCATTTATCGTCTCCCTGACCGAAATTACGTGGTCGGCGATCAGCCCGTATGCCCCTGAATCTATAGTGGTCACGGAACGAGTGTTGCCTCTTGCGTTGTGACCCATCGCATGGCTCGCACACGCAAAATCTTGTTCCCGGACATATCGATCACTTGAAACCTGACCGGCCCGGAACGCACCCTGTCGCCAACTTTAGGCAAGCGTTGCAATTGATCCAGTAAGAACCCGGCGATGGTCTGATAGTCCCCATCCGGTATACCAAGTTCTAGCCTGTCGTTAGCGTCCTCGATAGATAGTGCTGCATCAAGATCAAACGTGTTGGCGTCCACCGTGATGAACCTGTCGTCCGGCTTAAGCCCCTCTTCCCCGGTTTCACCAATCGCCTGTTCAACGATTTTGGTTAGCGTCACCAGTCCGGCGATGCCGCCAAACTCGTCCACCACCAGCGAAATTTTATGTCCGGTCGCCTGCATATCCTCAAACAGTTCGTCCTGTTTCTTGGTCTCGGGAACGAACAGGGTCGTCCGCATGAGGCCCGTGACCGTTGCCCCGTTCTTAAGGTCGCCGCCGGCGATCGACTGAAGAACGTCTTTCACGGAGAGAATGCCGACTACATCGTCGTGGTCGTCGTCGAACACGGGGAACCGGGTATGGGGGGTATTGGCGTAGATCTTCATGAAGCCGTCGATGGACGTGCCTACCTCGATCCATTCGATCTCGTTCCGGGGCGTCATGATGTCCCGTACTTCAGATTCGCCGAACCGGAAGATGTTTTCCAACATCTCTCCCTGACTCTCCTCTACCGTACCTTCCGCCTCACCAACATCGATCAGCATCCGGAGTTCACCCTCGGTGATGGTCGGCGTCATGAGCGCCTCTTTGCCGCCGAACGCGTGCGTTATGATTCGGGGCACTAGGGTGAATACCCAGACTAGGGGCCCGGCGAATCGCATGATCGTTAGAACAGGCCGCGACACTATGTGGGACCAGCGTTCCGCGCCGTGTATGGCGACCGCTTTCGGAGTAAGTTCCGCCGCCACCACTACGACCACTGTTGCGCCAAGCGTCGCGATAGCGACCGCGCCGGCCGAGTTACCCCACAACTTGATTACGAGCGCCGTGCCGACAGCCGTGATGATGATGTTCAGAGCGTTGCCGATGAGCAGAATGGTTCCGAAGAACTTGTTGTACTCGTCGGTTATCTGGACGATCGCTGCGGATGCATGATCGCCTTGTTCAGCTCTATGGCGGACGCGGAAACGGTTGACCGAGATTATTGCGGCCTCCGACGCGCTGATCAGAGCGCTGCCGATAATGGCAGCGACGATGATCAATATCGACAGCAACATACGGTTTGTTTCTCCTCGTAGGGCGGATCGCCAGGATGCCCGATATGCGTACGCGAGCACATACAGACGACGACTGTGTTACGAAGAGTTTATCGCAGGACGTATAAAGGCCCGTTCCTAGGAGCGGGCCTTTATACGGAATTCAGCGCCTTGCGGCACTGTTTACAGGAACGAGAGTTAGTTCTCTTCTCCAGATTCAGACGCTTCTGAATCTGCGTCGGAAGTAGATTCAATTACCGGCTCTGACGGTGCGTTCTTGGCTGCGACCGCGGCACGGATACCGGCATCCAGTTCGTCCCTGATAGCGGTCTCCCGCTTCAAGAACATCCTGGAAGCTTCACGCCCCTGGCCGAGTCTAGTGTCGCCATAGGAGAAAAACGAGCCGCTCTTTGAGAGGATGCCATGCTCAACTCCAAGGTCAAGAAGAGCGCCTTCCTTGCTTATGCCTTCTTTGAAGAGGAACTCAAGCTCGGCAACACGGAATGGCGCTGCGACCTTGTTCTTAACGATGCGGGCACGTACACGGTTTCCGATGATGTCGGTACCGCTCTTGATCGCTTCCATACGACGTAGGTCGATACGGACGGAGCTGTAGAACTTAAGCGCACGCCCTCCCGGCGTGACTTCCGGGTTACCGAACACGACGCCGACCTTCTCACGAAGCTGGTTGATAAAGATAAGGGTTGTGCTGGTGCGTGCGACTGAACCCGTCAGCTTCCGAAGAGCCTGTGACATGAGACGAGCCTGCAGGCCGATGTGCGTATCGCCCATGTCGCCTTCCTGCTCCGCCATTGGCACAAGTGCTGCGACCGAGTCCACGACGATTACGTCAAGCGCACCGGAGCGAACAAGATAGTCGGTGATCTCGAGGGCCTGCTCTGCAGAGTCTGGCTGAGAGACGAGCAGGGTATCGATATCCATCCCAATAAGTTTGGAGTAGGCCGGATCCATGGCGTGCTCGGCGTCGATGTAGGCGGCGGTCCCGCCTAGTTTCTGGGCCTCTGCAATCACATGGGAAGCGAGGGTCGTTTTACCGGCGGACTCTGCGCCGAAAATCTCGACAACACGTCCTCGGGGAAGGCCACCTATGCCGAGCGCCATGTCGAGAGCGATCGAACCGGTGGGAATTGCGTCGACGTCTTGCCCTCCCCGGTCGGTCAACTTCATGATTGCGCCGCGACCGAATGCCTTGTCGATCTGCGCTAACGCCAGTTCAAGCGCCTTCTCGCGCTCGGTGGCGTTGCCGTTAATGTTGACCGGCTTTGGGATTTTTGTACGTGCTGGGGACATATGAATGCCTCTTTATCTGGCGGGGCTGTCGACGTGTATTTACTTATTTGGCCCCCGGCCGAACGCGTCCCCAATGTTTGCCAAATACTTGTAGGACGTGTCCGGTTCCGACGGCGAAGATGACACTAGCACGGATGTTCTAATGGTGCAACGATGAGTGTCACAACCGACAAACATGGAGTGATCTAACGGCCGGAGCATCCGGTGTGCCAGAAGTTTATGTATCTCCCCGTGATACGACCAACTCGCAAACACGTTTGAGATACAAAACTTGATCGTGGAATAGGGGGCTGGTTGCTAAATCCGGCTCTTATAGGACTCTCAGGACACTGATGTGCCCCTCCAAAAATTGTCCGCCACACGTATGAGCGTTCGTCTCCCGGTGTACAAACCGATCGGGTCTACAGTGCGATTTAGCCTCTAACCAAGTAGACCCGAGGCCCAACCCAGTCCGTCCTCTGTCACACCGGTCGGCTTGTATTCACATCCGATCCAACCGTCGTATCCCAGGCCGTCTATGAGAGAGAACAACCAGGGGTAGTTGATCTCACCGGTTCCGGGCTCATTGCGGCCCGGGTTGTCCGCAAGTTGAAAGTGCGGAATACGATCCAGCAGTCGCTCGATGGTGCGAGCAAGATCGCCCTCCATGACCTGCATATGATAAATGTCGTACTGAAGCCATGCATTGTCGTGACCGGAAGCGTCCAGAACCGAAATACCCTGAGCGCTGGTCGTCACAAAGTACCCGGGAATATCCTGAGTGTTGATCGGCTCAAGCAGTAACTTGGCCCCGGCCTCGGCGGCAAGCGGAGCGGCGAAAGCGATGTTGTCGACCAGCGTCTGCGTCGCCTTTTCCGGATCGGTCCCTTCAGATGGGATACCGGCCAGCAGAGTAAGCAGCCCGCAATCAAGCGCCTTTGCGTACTCGATAGCTTTCCCGACGCCGTCCTGAAACTCGTCGACCCGGTCCGGCAGAGCGCCAAGTCCGCGCTCGCCGCCGGCCCAGTCGCCTGCGGGCAGGTCAAACAACACCTGCTTCAACCCGTTATTGCCGAGCTGCTCTTTGATCTGATCTGCCGGGAAGTCGTACGGAAACAGGTACTCGACGCCCTTGAACCCCGCCTTTGCTGCGGCGTCGAATCGGTCGATCATGTCGACCTCGTTAAACATCATCGAAAGGTTGGCGGCAAGCTTGACCATCGGGTTCTCCAGACTTGGTATCAGTGTTGTACGGGCAGTGCCAGAAAGGTTAAACCACCGGGCCCGTCGTTAACCCTCTGGACTGCAGATTGCGCGACACATCAATGACTCAACAGCGTTCTGTAGATAACAGGCGCAGCGCGCCCGTTTATTATCCGGAGATATATGCCGAGTGAACGTACACAACGACGAATAGACGGGTTGCTGGATCGTGCCGAAGAGGCCGTCGATGCGATGGACTGGTCACGCGCGTTAGAGGCTAGCGCGCGCCCGGCATGCGCGATCAACGCTACCTCGGCTCTTTATTTCGCTTGATCTTCTTCGCGAAATCTCGCCCTCGACTTCGTTGATCCGCGTACGCCGCCTTGTCGATCTTCGTCTTCATGTGGCGCAACTCATTCCCCAGCTTGAGGTACGAGTCAAAGCGCTCGATATTCAGGTCGCCTGAGGTGATCGCCGCCTGTACAGCGCAGCCGGGTTCGATCTTGTGACTGCAGTTTCGGAAGCTACACTTCTGGGACAGGTCGTCGATGTCAGTGAACGTTTTTTCTAGGCCGTCGTCCGCGCCCTGAAGGGTGAAGGTTCGCATCCCAGGCGTATCTATGAGGACCCCTCCGCCGGGGATGGGCATCAGGTGGCGGGCGGTGGTGGTGTGCCTGCCCCTGCCGTCATGGGCACGGACCTCTTCCGTCGTAAGCGCTTCTTGGCCAAGAAGCTGATTCGATATGGTGGACTTGCCCACCCCGGAAGCGCCGATGAACACCACCGTCCGATTGTCCGTCAGGTACTGGCGTAGCTCATTGATGCCGTCGCCGTTCAATCCGCTCGTCAGATGGATGCGCAACCCGGGCATCACTTTTGCCACCTGTTCGACCACCCCGGCCGGGTCGTCCACGAGATCGGCCTTTGTCAGCAGTAAGACCGGGATCGCACCGCTTTGCTCTATCTGGGAGACCTCCCGGGCCATCCGAGACGTGCTGGGTCTGACGGCGGCGTGGGTTGCGAAAACGAAGTCAACGTTGACCGCGATCACCTGTATCTTGCTGACCGCCGTACGGCTACCGGAACTGCCACGAACACGTGCCAGCATCGAGGCGCGGGGTAAAACGGCCTCGATGGAATCTGTGTCATGTCGCAGACGTCTGAGCATCCCGACCCAGTCGCCGACAGCGGGGAGTTGTTCGCTGGCTGTGTTGAGCAGCATTTCGGCGGAAGGTTCAGCCCTTACAGGGCCGTCCTCCGTCAGGACGATTGACGATATTCGGTCTACTCGGGAGACGCGGCCGGGAATGAGACCGGGTTCAAAATCGTCCGAAAAATTGGCTGAAATGTGATCGTTCCAACCGATAGAGATCAGGAACGGGAACGGGGATTTCGTGTCAGTTAAGGGCGGCAACGGTATGGTCTCCTCATGGGATGAGGACCTTCCGTAATCGGCGACGCTGAACTAACTCAGCGCGTCGTGCAGCGGCATGTGATCACCCATAGAAATTAATCGTGAAAATGTGCGGGAATCTAGGACTTGCATCACAACTCCTTTCAATACGGACTTGATCGCCGCCGGTTTTGGCTGCCCGCGAAGTTTGCTGGGCCGGGTGCTGCACGTCAACCCGGCCTAGTCGTCAGTAAGATTGTCGAGACCGTCAGCCTGCGCATGTCGAACCCAAAACAAACAAGGTGATAAATGCCCGTAGAAAACGATGAAGAGCGAAACAAAGAGCTGTTTCGTCGGTTCCTGGATGTGGTGGTCAACCCGGGTGCGCCTGAGCGCATGGAAGAGTTCATCGCACCCGCCTACGTTGACCACACCTCAAACGCCCACGGACCGGCAGGCTACAGGGACAATCACCTCAAAATTCTTGCAGGATTTCCCGACTTCCACGTCGAGATCAACCAGATAATCGCCGAGGACGACACCCTGGCCTTTCATCTGACCTACAGCGGCACACACAGGGGCGAGTTCAGGAAAATCCCACCCACAGGCAAAAACGTGTCATGGTCGGCCATGCAGTTTCGGCGCGTGGAGGACGGCATGTTCGTGGAGAACTGGGGAGTGTCGGATACCGACGGGTTACTCAGCGTGCTGAAGGAATAGCCGGTCGGCAGCAGTAGATCCGACTGGTAGGCTAAATTTCCGGTATGACGACGGACTTCTCGTAAAGGTTCAGAACTCAATATGTACATCCCTGACTACTTCAGGAACGAAGATCCGGAGGCGATAGATAAGATCGTCTCCGAAAACGGGCTTGCGACCTTGATCACACCGTCGCCAGATGGACTCAAGGCCACGCACCTGCCACTTCTGTTCGCACGTTTAGATGACGCCGGAACGATCACCGGACATATGGCCAGGGCAAACGATCATTGGAAGGCGCTCGACGGATCAGCCGAATCGCTGGCGATCTTCCAGGGATCGGACGCCTACATATCGCCGGAGTGGTACGAAACCGCACCGGCAGTCCCGACCTGGAACTTCGCCGTCGTCCACATGCGGGGAACAATCGAGCTGATCGACGACCGGGAATGGCTCTCAGCTCACGTGGAAGAGATGGTCGAGTTTCATGAATCGAGGACGCTGGATCACGCGCACGAACCGAGCGATCCCGAATTAAAGGCGGCAATCCTGGGCGGCATCGTGGGCTTCATGATGAAGGTCACGTCCATCGAGGCCAAGTTCAAACTCAACCAGAACCGAAGCGACGCCGACCGACTGTCCGTTGCGGATGCGCTGGACGCATTGGGTAACCAGACGGCATCGGATGTGGCTGCTTTGATGCGGGAACACGGCGAAGGGTAGCCGTCCACCCGGCTATGGGCGCAACCGGGATTTGCGGTTCACCCCGATGCGAGGGCGTCCATCGTCCAGATACCTTGAACCCCTTAGTCGAATAAGGTCGTTTCAGGCTTCTCCCGCGCTCACGTAGCGTTTCTCGCACTGGCGGCAGCCGTGCTGCTGCTGGTTGTGTCGTGTTCGTCGTCCGAACATGGCCCAAGGTCCCCGATGATTCACGATTCCGAGCCCAACAACTCTCCTGACAATCCCCCCGACATGTACGAGGAAGTCTGGTCACAGACTTCTCCCGTCGGCACCAGCTTCGAGTACAAGGTCAACTGCGCTGGCGACCCGGAAACACTGGAGCCGTGTTACCTGAGCGATCTTTCAGCGGTGCGTGTGGTTACAGCCGACAACGCGTCGTTAAGGTTGGAGAAGGACTTCAACATCAACGACTACTCTGACGAGGTGACGCGCCGCTGGGTGCTTTACGGCCCGCAGGAGGGGGCACCGCCGGCGTCGGGCGAGTACACGTTTGAGTACCTGAAAGTGGGCGATGTCGTCCGATCCGAGACCCCCGACTACACGCAGAGCTAGATCGCCTATCCGACGGATGTTGAGTGGTAACGCAACGACAACGACATCTCCGTGACGTGGACTCCGCCGGTTGGGGTCGCAAAGGGCATGTGGTATAACGTCATCATTGGAAATGAGGCCGACACTCCTGAAGCGTTCGTGTCTCAGGTGTTCGACTGGGACGCCAGATACGCTACGTTGCCGGACATCCAGCTGCTGGACGGGGGCAGCTACCACCTGAGCGTGGCCGTGTTCTACGGCGGCGGGTACGCATACCCCGAGGACGAGCTGCTCGACTGGTAACCGGTCGCTTCGAGACAGGATGAATTGCGATTAGCGTCTCTATTTACCAGGTTGTCATCCTGAGCCGGGGCGAAGGATCTCGCCGGTAGTAGAACGCGAACGGTTACGCTGTACTTGCGGCCCTTCTGCGGCCAGATCCTTTGTCGCAAGCTCCTCAGAATGACTTGTGGGTAGTGAAACATGGGGGCGACGGGCCGGCGTTGATCACCTGTCATCCTGAGCGTAACCGAGGGACCTTCACCGGCAGGTCGTTTGGCGAACAAAACCCCTTCGGGGCGAAACTTGATCCTCCCAGACATCTCTTCCGTCCCGCCAACAGCGTGTATCCTGCCGACGCGTGTCAAGTCGCACCCGCAGTCATCATCAGGGAGGCAACCCAATGAGAGCGGCCGTCTACAAGGGCAAACAGCGCTTCGAAATCGAAGAGATACCAACGCCCTCACCCGGACCCGATCAGTTGCTGGTCAAGGTCCACTTTTGCGCTATATGCGGCACCGACGTTCATGCCTTCCTTTACGACATAGCACCGCCCGGAACTGTGCTCGGTCACGAGTTTGCCGGGACGGTTGTCGAGGTCGGTCCCGCGGTCACGGCGTGGAAGGTTGGTGATCGCTTAATCGGTGGAGGAGGGGATCCTCCGCCGGGCCATGATTCGCCAACAAGGACGCATCCGCGCTTCAACTACAGGACCATGGGATTCCCAGAGGGAACCATCCGTGGCTATGCCGAGTTCGTTCTGATGGAGGAGTGGCAGCCGATCCTGATACCGGAAGGAATCAGTTATGAAGAGGCCGCCATGTGTGAGCCGACGGCCGTCGCAGTACATGCGGTCCGAAACTCAGACCTGAAGCTTGGCGACAGCGTCGGCATCATCGGTGCGGGGCCAATAGGTCTTCTAACACTGCAGGCCGCAAAAGCTGCCGGTGCGAGCGCCGTGTATGTGTCCGAACCTGCCCCTGAGCGTGCTCGTGTGGCACTGGAACTGGGCGCGGACGCCGTGATCAATCCGCTCGAACAAGACCTGCAGACCGAGATCGATGCACTCACAGACGGACGCGGCCCTAACATCGTGTTCGATGTCGCCGGGTTCCCATCCACGCTCGACCAGGCATTCAACATCGTTCGACACTCCGGGCAGGTCGTGCTTGTGGCCGTCCCGTGGGAGGAGTTGCCGCTACGCCCGGTCGACTGGATGGCACGCGAGATTAGCTTCAAGGCAAGCTGGGGATCCCTGCCCGGCGATTGGCACCGAGCGATGGGCCTGATGTCGTCCGGAAAGCTGACGGTGAAGCCGTTGATAGGGGACGTCGAATCGATCCCGCTTGAAGGAATGCAGGCGGCGTTTGAGGGACTGGCCAAGCCAGGCAACCAGCTTCAGATAGTGGTGAAGCCTTAGAGTTTGGGATGAAACATGCAGCGCGCTATGTAGCAACCGACCGGCGTTATTGTTATATACGGCTCTCGAAGATCGCTTGTTTGGTGCGAAAGATCTGAGCAAATGGAGGCAACAATGGCGGTCAAAGCCCTAGCCTGGCGTTACGACCACGTCGGCGACTGCAACCGATACGGTAACTGCGTCGATCACCCGTACTACGAACGCCCGACTATGTAAGAGCTAGGACACTTTCCGGGCCGACTGCCCGCGGGGTGCCGGCATTGCAGTCGGTTCCGTCATACGTGGTGACTCTCAACGGTGAACCAGAAGAATCCACGACATCCGGGTACGAGTCACTTCGAACCCGGGCCGACCACCTGCGAGCCGCCCTGGGCGAAGCGATACACCGCATCCAGCGCGGGCATACGGAAGACGTGGAAGAAATCCTGGAGTCAGCTGGAAGCGCCTACGACCGACGGTTTGAACAGGGGAGCTAAGAGTCCCCTCTCCCGGTGGGAGAGGATGAAGGTTCCGTACTGAACGTGCTTGAGTCCTCAAACGGTCCAGTCGGTGAAGATCCCTCGGCTACGCTCGGGATGACACACGGGGCTGCGTCGATAACTTCCCTCTCCCATCGGGAGAGGGGGGAGGATGAGGGCCCCTTGATTGGATAGCAATCCGATCAAGAGACAAGCGCGCTTTCCGGCCCTTGATTGCAGCCGCAGGGTGACGAGAACCTCAGGGCACGGTTTCAGCTTCAAATGGTCAACCGCTAATGAGGCCGGTAACGCGATGCGATCGGCATCCGTCGGTCCCTGCCAAAGGCCAGTTGTGTGATCTTGACACCCGGAGGCGACTGACGGCGCTTGTACTCGTTGCGATCCACAAGCCGTAGCACTCGGCGCACCGTTTCACCATCTCCGCCGCCCAGTCCGGCCTCTTCGGCGATGATCTCTTCGGCGTCCCATAGGCCCTCGACGTAACGCTCAAGAATCCGGTCAAGGATCTCGTACGGCGGTAGGGAGTCACTGTCCAGTTGGTCGGGACGTAGCTCTGCACTTGGCGGCTTGTCGATGACCGAGCGCGGAATCGGCGCTCCAGGACCGGCCTCATTTCGGTACTCGCACAACCGGAACACCAGCGTCTTCGGCACATCCTTGATGACCGCGTAACCGCCTGCCATATCGCCGTACAGCGTGGCGTACCCGGTGGCGAACTCCGACTTGTTGCCGGTCGTCAGCACGAGATACCCAAACTTGTTGGAGATCGTCATCATCACATTGCCGCGGACCCGTGATTGCACGTTCTCCTCAGCCACGTTCACATCAGTGCCCCGGAACTCCTCTTCAAGGATATCTTCGAAAGCCGCGTGGGCAGGTTCGATGGGAAGGTTCCAGAGCTTGATGCCAAGTCTTTCAGCCAGGTCCTCGGCATCGGTCACGGAGCCGTCGGACGAATAGCGTGAGGGCAGGGCGACGCAAAGCACGTTATCGGCACCAAGTGCATCTACAGCTACAACCGCCGTGAGCGTTGAATCGATGCCACCGGACAGGGCGATCACGGCCTTATCGAAACCACTCTTCCGGGCGTAATCCCGTGTGCCGAGCACAAGCGCCCGGTAAACCTCAGCCTCTTCGGTAAGCGGATCTTTGAGGATGGGAGTGGTAAGTGCTTCCCATGCCGATACATCGGCCCGGGAAGCGGATATATTCGTCGCCTCACCAATCTCCGCAAGCTCGCTGGTACTCGGTCCATCCCATACCGACCCTGACCGCACCGCCGCCACCCGGTCTAGATCGAGATCGACCACAAGCAAGTCTTCAGCGAACCGTTTGCCCTCTGAAATAATCACCCCACTGGGGTCGTACACAAGACTGGTGCCATCAAACACCAACTCGTCCTGTCCTCCGACCTGGTTTACGTAACAGGCGAATACCTGGTTCCGGCGTGCCAGATCGCTGATTAGCTCTCTTCGCACGTCGTCTTTGCTTCGTTCGAAAGGCGAGGCGTTGATGTTGATATTGATCTCTGCTCCAGCCGCGCGCTCCACCTCTGACGGGCCGACGGGTTCCCACACGTCCTCGCAGATGCTTATTCCGATTCGGACGCCGCCAAAGTCGATGACCGGGCACTCAAACCCGCGTTCGAAGTAACGTTCCTCGTCGAATACGCCGTAGTTGGGAAGGTGGATCTTGCGGTAGATCGCGGCGACACGGCCCTCGTTCAGGAACGCGGCAGCGTTGTACAAGGGCTCTCCCCGCTCAGGCGAGCCGTCCACGAACCCGACGATGGCCGAGATGCCCTGTGCTGCCGCCGCAACCCGTTCAAGCGCCGCCCGGTTGTCGGCGACAAAGCTCCGATGCAGCACTAGATCCTCCGGGGGATACCCGGTGATCGCCAGTTCTGGAAAGGCCACTAACTCTGCGCCGGCCTCGCGGGCCGACGACATCGCATCAATCAGGCGCTGGGCGTTGCCGTCTATATCGCCGACGGCCGTGTTCACCTGCGCCAGTGCTATGCGGAGGGTCCGCACATTTCCCTCCCGGGATTAAACGCCGCCTCGGACGTAGCCAGTTACCCGCGGTAGCTGAGTCGCGCCCATGAGCCACGCATCGACGCCACGGGCCGTTCGGCGGCCGCCCGCGATGGCGTGCACCACAAGCGACTGCCCGCGCTGCATGTCACCACCGGCGAACACGCCATCTACAGATGTCATGTTGCTGCTGTCGGTAGCGACGTTGCCACGCTCATCGAGATCAACTCCAAGCTCAGAGAGAAGACCGCCCTGTTCGCCGTGCAGGAAACCCATCGCCAGCAAAACCAGTTCCGTCTCCACCGTGAACTCGGAGTCCGGAACCTCGATCATCTTTGGGCGTCCGCCGTCGGGGTTCGGTTCCCAGTCAACGCGGACGGCGGTCAGGCTCTTGAGCTTGCCGTCCTCGCCGTTCAGGCGTTTGGTCAGGATGTCGTAATCCCTGACTCCACCCTCCTCGTGCGCCGAGGAAGTGCGGAAGGTCATGGGCCACTGCGGCCAGGGGTTTGCCTCGTTATTGCGATCGGTCGGAGGAATCGGAAGCAACTCGTACTGTCGGGTCTCGACAGAACCCTGCCGGTGGGAAGTTCCTAGGCAGTCAGCCCCGGTGTCGCCGCCGCCCAAGATGACGACCGTCTTGCCCTCAGCGGTGATCGTGTCATTGGGGCCAAACTCCTGGCCCTCCGTGCGACGGTTGCTCTGCTTCAGGTAGTCCATCGCAAAATGAACACCTTCCAACTCCCGGCCGGTAACAGGCAGGTCACGGGGAACCGTTGAACCACCGCAAAGCACGATCGCGTGGAAGTCTGCCTTGAGTTGGTCCGTGGGGTAGTCACGTCCGACCCATGTGGAGGTCCGGAACTCGATGCCCTCCGCCTCAAGCTGATCGACACGTCGCTTGACGACCGTTTTTTCCAACTTGAAATTCGGAATGCCAAGAGACAGCAAGCCGCCGATGACCTCGTCTCGTTCAAATACGGTCACGCTGTGACCGGCGCGGTTCAACTGCTGCGCCGCCGCCAACCCTGCCGGTCCGGAGCCGATAACGGCGACCTTCTTGCCGGTCCGCTGTTCCGGCGGCTCGGGCTTGATCCAGCCCTCAGACCAGCCCTTCTCGGCGATCGACTTCTCGATCATCTCGATAGACACAGGGTCCTGGTTGATGTTCAGCGTGCATGCGGCTTCGCACGGTGCCGGACATACCCGGCCTGTGAACTCCGGGAAGTTGTTCGTGGCATGAAGTTCTGCGATCGCAGCGTTCCAGTCGCCGGAATAAACGAGATCGTTCCAGTCCGGGATCAGGTTGCCAAGCGGGCACCCGCTGGACGAGTTGCAGAACGGGACGCCGCAATCCATGCAGCGCCCGGCCTGAGTCTGAGCCTGGTGCTCTGACCAGTTCTCATAGACCTCTCGCCAGTCCCTGAGTCGTTCTTCCACGGACCGCCTGTCTGGCAGACTGCGATCCCATTCCATGAAACCGGTGACTTTACCCATACTTGTCTATCAGTCTCCGGCCGTAGTGGCCTGCTCGGCGCGTTCAAGAAGTACTTGTCTGAACGCTTCCGGCATTACTTTTCTGAACATGCCGCGTGAGGTGTCCCAGTCCCCAAGAATGCTCTTGGCGACGGGACTTCCCGTGTGGCGTTGGTGATTCTTGAGAAGCTCTTGTAGCTCGGCGTCGTCCGATGAGCCTGCTATTACCTTTTCGATAGCGGCCATCTCCGGATTGAACCGGCTTGAAAAGGTTCCGCCCGGGTCGTAAATGAAGGCAATACCTCCACTCATTCCGGCAGCAAAGTTTCGACCGGTTGGACCGATCACTACGATCCTTCCGCCGGTCATGTATTCACACCCGTGGTCGCCAATTCCCTCGACAACGGCGCGTGCTGCACTGTTGCGAACAGCGAACCGCTCTCCGGCAATTCCCCGGATGTACGCCTCGCCGCCTGTCGAACCATAGAGCGCAACGTTGCCGATGATGATGTTGTCTTCGGGTACGAATGAAGAGCCGGTGGGCGGTACGACGACGACGCGTCCACCGCTCAATCCCTTGGCAAAATAGTCGTTCGCATCGCCCTGGAGTCGGAAAGAGATCCCGGAAGCAAGGAAAGCCGCAAAGCTCTGCCCGGCCGATCCGTTGAAGGTGTAGCGGATGGTGTCATACGGCAGGCCTTCAGAACCGTATTTTCGTGCGATCTGGCCGCTGAGCATCGTGCCAACAACCCGGTTCGAGTTCTTGATCGGGAACTCGGCCTCTACTGGCGTTCCGTTGGTCAGCGCAGGTGCGGCAGTCTCGATCAACTTGTGGTCGAGTGCGCCTTCTAGCCCGTGAGCCTGAGTCTCGGAGTGATAAAGGGCCACGCCCTCGACCACCTCCGGCTTGTAAACAAGGTTGTCCAGATTTAATCCACGAGCCTTCCAGTGTTCGACGGCCCGTCGGGATTCCAATTTGTCGACCCGTCCAACCATCTCGTTGACCGTGCGGAAGCCGAGCTTCGCCATGTACTCCCGGAGGCTCTCGGCCAGCATCATGAAGTAGTTGACGACGTGGTCAGGATCACCGGCGAACATCTTGCGAAGTGCCGGGTCCTGGGTGGCGACGCCGACTGAACAGGTGTTCAGGTGGCATTTGCGCAGCATGATGCACCCCATCACCACCAGCGCGGCCGTGGCGACGCCCCACTCTTCTGCGCCGAGCAGGGTGGCGATCGCCACGTCCCGGCCGGTTTTGAGCTGGCCGTCGGTCTGTACAACAATCCGGCCGCGCAGCCCGTTCTGCACCAGGACCTGCTGGGTCTCGGCGACGCCAAGCTCCCAGGGCAGACCGGCATGCTTGATGGAGGACAACGGCGATGAACCGGTACCTCCAGAGTCACCAGAAATCAGGACCACGTCGCCGTGGCCTTTGGACACGCCCGCGGCGATGATTCCGACGCCGACCTCGGAAACCAGCTTCACGTGGATGCGTGCTTCCGGATTCACGTTCTTAAGGTCGTGAATAAGCTGGGCCAGATCTTCGATTGAGTAGATGTCGTGGTGTGGAGGAGGCGAGATCAGCCCAACACCGGGCGTCGTGCCACGTATGCCGGACATGTACTCGGTGAGCTTGGAACCTGGGATTTGGCCACCCTCGCCCGGCTTGGAGCCCTGCGCCATCTTGATCTGAAGATCGGTCGCGTTCACCAAGTACTCGGTCGTCACGCCGAAGCGGCCTGACGCCACCTGCTTCATGCGGCTTGAACGGTCGTCGCCGTTGTCGTCCGGTGTGTAACGCGCTCGGTCCTCGCCGCCCTCGCCGGTGTTTGAGCGTGCGCCCATGCGGTTCATGGCGATCGCCAGCGTCTCGTGCGCCTCACGGCTGATGGAGCCTAGAGATATGGCACCGGTGGCGAACCGGGTGACTATCGATTCGGCTGACTCGACCTCGTCGATGGGAGCGCCACCGTCCGGGTCGAACTTGAAGTCCAGCAGGCCTCGTATGGTGGCGAGGCGTTCTGACTCGTCGTTAGAGGCTTTTTCATACAGCGAGTATGTGTGGGCGTTATTGGACTTCGATGCGTGCTGAAGCATCGCGATCGCATCCGGGTCGTACAGGTGTTTCTCGCCCGTACCACGCCACAGGTAAAGACCGCCGATCTCGAGCGCCAGCCGCCCGCCAAGGGTCGACTCAGGGTATGCACGGGCGTGGTTGTCCAGGAGATCGCCCGCAATCTCATCCAGGCCAATCCCCTCGATGCGAGTTGGGGTCCATGTGAAGAACTCGTCGACCAGTTTGCTGGATAGTCCAAGGCACTCGAAAATCTGCGCACCCTGGTAGCCCTGGATGGTGGAGATGCCCATCTTGGACATCACCTTCAGGACACCCTTCTGTATGGCCTTAGCGAAGTTGGCTTCTGCAGTCGCCTGATCCGGGAGGGTGCGTTCATCGACCGAGTTCCGCTCACGCAACCCGGCCAGTGTCTCAAAGGCCAGGTAGGGGTTAACGGCAGATGCGCCGTACCCGTAAAGGGTGGCGAAGTGGTGGTTCTCGCGCGGCTCGCCGGATTCGACAATGATGTCGGTCTCGGTCCGAGTCTGATTGCGGATCAGATGATGGTGTACACCGCCAACCGCCAGAAGGGCGGGGATGTAGGCGTGCTCGGCGTCAACGCCGCGGTCAGAAAGAACGATCAGCGTGTAGCCGTCGGTCGTTGCCTGATCTGCTTCCGCACGTATCCGGTCCAGCGCGTCTCGTAGGCCCTGTGCGCCTTTGGCGACGGGGAACAGAGTCGAGATCGTCTTTGCCTTGAGTCCGGGTCGATCCAGCGCCTTAATTCGTGCCAGGTCGGAGTTCAGGAGGACGGTGTTGTCGATCCTCAACAACCGCGCGTGCTCTGGAGATTCCTGGAACAGCCCGCCACGCTTACCGGCAGGAAGCGACATCTGGGTTACGAGTTCTTCACGGATAGCGTCCAGCGGCGGGTTGGAAACCTGCGCAAACAACTGCCGGAAGTATGTGTACAGGGGCTGTGGCCTGTCAGAGAGAACGGCCAGGGGCGTGTCGTTGCCCATGGAACCGATCGCTTCTGCGCCTTCACGTCCCATCGGTTCAATAAGAATCCGCAGGTCTTCCTGCGTGTAGCCAAACGCCTGTTGGCGCGTAACCAGTGTGTCCAGGTCAATTCCGGGAACACTGTCGGCCGCCGGTGCAGGCAGTTCGTCTAGGATGACGCGTTCCTGGTCCAGCCACTCGCCGTAAGGCTTGCGTGCTGCGAGGCTGTCCTTGATCTCGTCGTCGCTGACTATCCGTCCTTCTTCAAGGTCAAGCAGGAACATACGACCCGGCTCGAGGCGACGCTTCTCGGCGATTCGTTCAGGCTCGATATCAAGCACACCGGCCTCAGACGACATCACAAGGAGACCGTCTTTGGTTATGTAGTAACGGAAAGGACGCAGGCCGTTCCTGTCGAGAACAGCGCCGACCTTGCGGCCGTCAGTGAACGCGACAAGCGCCGGTCCGTCCCACGGCTCCATGACGCCGCCGTGGTACTCGTAGAAATCCTTGCGGGCCTGGCTCATCGACTCGTGGCCGTACCAGGACTCCGGGATCATCATCGCCGCGGCGTGCTCAACGTCACGGCCGCCGACGGACAACAGCTCAAACACTTCATCCAGAGATGCCGTGTCGCTGGCAGCGACGGAGTTGACCGGGGTGAGCTTCGATACATCGTCGCCGAACAGATCCGAAGTAAGAGAGTGTTCCCTTGCGGACATCCAGTTGCGGTTGCCGCGGACGGTGTTGATCTCGCCGTTGTGGCACAGGTACCGGTACGGGTGCGCCAGCTTCCACTCGCCCAGTGTGTTCGTGCTGAACCGGGAGTGGACAAGAACAAATGCCGTCGTCAGATCCTGCTCAGAGAGGTCCGGGAAGAATCCCTCAACCTGCTCCGTCATGAGCAGGCCTTTGTAGACGATGGTTCTGCTGGACAGGCTGCATATGTAGAACACATCCAGGTCCTGCTCAGGAACCGACTCGGTCAGACCGCCCACCCGTCGCTCGATAACCTTGCGAGCGATGTACAGGCGGCGCTCAAACGCATCGCCGTCGGCGCCGTTGGATGACCCACCGGGCTCCCCAACAAAGAACTGTTTGATTACCGGCATAACCTCTCGGGCGAGGTATCCGATGGTGGTCGGGTCGGTCGGGACTTCACGCCAGCCTAGGATCGACAGGCCCTCATCATAGATCCCTGCCTCTATCTCCGCCTCAACGCTGTTGCGGAGCTCGTCTTCCTGTGGGAGGAAAACCATGCCGACGCCATAGCGCCCGGCCTCAGGAAGATCGAACCCGGCTTCATGCGTGACGCGCTTGAAGAACACATGCGGTGTCTGGAACAACATCCCTGCGCCGTCACCCGTGTCCGGGTCGCTACCGGAGGCGCCGCGGTGGCCAAGATTAACAAGAACTTCAAGCGCCTGATCGATGAGCAGGTGGTTGGCTGAACCGTTGACGTTGGCGACCATGCCAACACCACAGGCGTCGCGCTCCCATACAGGATCGTAGAGCCCTGCCTTACGCATCTTTTTGATGCGAGGCGGAGTCAACGGCGAAACATCGCCGTGAGCTGTGCCGGGTGCAGCGAGCAAGTCGTTAGTGGTTTCGGGGTCTTGCATGGATGTCAGTGCGATCTCTCTGTGTGGGATTGAATGGACCGGTCCGGATTAAAGAACCTTCAGGTATCGGTCGACCTCGTATTCGGTCACGGTCGACTCGAACTCTCGCCACTCGATCTCTTTGTTGCGAACGAAGTTGTCGAAAATAGATTCACCCAGGGCCTCACGCACGAGCTCACTTTCTCTCAGTAGCTCAAGTGCCTGACCCAGGTTGCTTGGGAGTTTTGAAATACCGGCCTCCACCCGCTCTGACGGCGACATGCTATCGATGTCGGTCGTCACGGGATCTCCAAGGTCGTAGCCCTCTTCGACCCCCTTCATCCCGGCGGCGAGCATCACGCTGAACGCCAGATAGGGATTGCAAGCCGAGTCCGGAGCCCTGTATTCAATTCGGACCGCCTCAGCGCGCCCCTGGTAAGGGGGCACCCGCACCAGATCGCTCCAGTTGCCGCCAGTCCAGACGCCGTAAGATGGGGCTTCGATTCCAGGGACAAGCCGTTTGTATGAGTTGACCCACTGGTTGGTCACGGCCGTGACCTCAGGTGAGTGCCGGATCAGACCGGCGAGGAAGCTGCGACCTACGGCCGAAAGGTGGAGGGCGTCGTCTTCGTCAAAGAACGCGTTCTCCTCGCCCTTGGCAAGCGATAGGTGGCAATGCATTCCGCTGCCGTTCTCGCCGTTCATGGGTCTTGGCATGAAGCTGGCGTAGACGCCGTGCTGAGATGCGATCTCTTTCACGACCACGCGGTAGGTGATCACGGTGTCGGCCATCGCCAAAGCGTTCTGGTGGCGCAGATCGATCTCGTGCTGTCCGGGTGCAACCTCGTGGTGGCTGTGGGCTACCGGGATTCCAAGCTCTTCAAGCGATAGAACGGTCTCGCGACGAAGGTCTGGACCATCACCGGCAGAGGTCTGGTCAAAGTAGCCACCCTGGTCCACCGGTTTTACGGAATCTGAGTCTTCCAGATAGAAGTACTCAAGCTCGGGACCGATGTAGAACGAGTAACCCTTGTCCGACGCACGCTGGATGTTGCGACGCAGAACATTCCTGGGGTCGCCGTCGAAGGGCGTTCCGTCGGGATTCAGGATGTCACAGAACATACGGGCGACTGCGTTTTCGCGTGGTCGCCACGGAAGCAGTTGCCACGTGGTCGGGTCCGGCATGGCGATCATGTCAGACTCGTCAGATCGTGCGAAACCGGCGATCGATGAGCCATCTATTGTGGCTCCGCGGTCGAGTACCTCTTCCAGTTCATCGACCGTGATGGCGAAACCCTTCAGGGTGCCAAGGATGTCAGTGAACCAGAGTCGGATGAACTTAACGTCGAGCTCGTTTGCGGAGTGCAAAACATAACTCTTCGCTGCCTGATCTGGGGTCGAATTCATTGAGCCCGTCGTGTGTGGAGGTGCCATACGTGAGGCAGCAGAAACGCCGTTCCGGGCCACGCGTGTTGCGGTAAATGCGTCGGTCCGGGACCGCAAGCCAAGACGCTGTCCCCTCGCGGGGGCGAACTCTACGTCTGAATCTAGCTAGTGACCGAAGCGGCGAGTATCAGACATTGTGAAACTTTTGTCAAAGTCTGGCGACGACCGTATATACGTATCGCCGCCAGACAAAATGACGAATTTCGACGGGCTTTCACATGTCAGCCGGAAAACGAGTCGGTTTAAACCGTCATCGTCCGTTTGCTGTACTCACGACCAAACTTCGCCGCTTCTTCGTTTCCGCCGATGATCATCGTGCCCTCGTCGATCATCTTCTTTGTGGACTCTTCGATCGTCAGATTTGAGTCGTTCCAGCCACAGAGGAACTTGACGTCGTTCCGGTCGTATGCCGCCTTGATGCGCTGTCGTGCAGCTTCCATCTCAGGATCGTACGGCGGGTCGTGGGCGTCGCCATTACCGAAGGACATGCCCATGTCTCCGGGGCCCCATTCGCCGAATGAAATCCCGGGGATCGCAGCAAGTTCGTCGCAGTTGGCAAGGCACTCCCGGTCTTCGATCTTCAGTCCCAGGATGATCTCGCCGTCAGGGTTCAATGGCCACGGGTCGGCGATCTTGGTGTAGGTGACCGGGTCGACACCCCAGATCTGTGCCGGGAACTGCTGCCCACCGGCTCCGCGCTGGCCCTGAAGCAGGCCCTTGCCTACGCCGATGGTCTGGAATGGGTAGCGCGCCGACTCCACAAAGGCCTGAACCGCGTCCGGCTGTCGCGTGTGCGTGTGAAGGATGCCGTGTGCACCGGTTGAGAGGACGTGGCGAACCTGCCACGCGTTGGCAAACATCTCGGCCTTGGTTCGGCAGTTTGACGGGAGGGTGGTCATGACCGTCGGGGTCCGGTGACCACTACGGGTGGGGCCTGCGTCCGCAAGCCCCTGCATAAAGTTCCGGAGGCCGACCATGTCGAACGGTGCGTGCTCGAAGTCGGCGAGCAGGTAGTCGGCCCAAGTGTCGGACATCTTCTTGCCGTTTTCGTAAGTGAGATCGCCGATGCCTTCGTGGTAAACGGGCTGACCCTGTTCCCACAGTTCGATTACACGATTAATTCTGGGCATTTTTCTGTCCTTCTGAAGACTTCCTGCTAATTGACGCGAAGTTTCGGCAAACTGTGGAATGGCGGGCAGTATGGCTAACGCCCTGAAAACGTCGTCAACATGCCTTCCCGGAGAGGCTTGTCAAATACTTAAACGACCAAAGGCAAGGGCACGTATTACGAGGTAACTGCCTCTACTGGCAATCCAGACCTGTCGTAAGCCAACTCTATCCAGATAACCGCCCAGCCGGGCCACCGGCGCCGATATTAGCGTGTCCATATCGAGCCGCGATCCACGCCCATCGCAAGGCAACTCTATCCAGATAGCCGCCCTACCGGGCTAGGACGGGCTGTAGGCGCCTTTTCTGGCGTCGCTTGTCTGTCGGCAACGCTCCAGGAGAACCTTTTGCGACTTCTCGACGTTCGCAAGCGATCCACCCCATGTTTTAAGCGCCGTTGCGACTAGGGCACGACCGTAAGAGAAAGTGACCTCCCAGGGCGCGCCTTCGTCCGCGATGTTTCGATTGATCGCGTCCAGGTTCATTGTCGCCTCTTCATCGCCCTGACCACCGGACAGGAACGCGATACCCGGCACAGAATCCGGGACGGTCTCCTTCAGGCAGGCGAGCGTGTTCTCCGCTACCTCGGCGGTAGTGGCGCGGTCAGGTGCCTCGTGTCCGGAGATCACCATGTTTGGCTTGAGGATCATGCCGTCAAGTGCGACACCCTGCGCCGAAAGCTCTTCAAAAACCCGATTCAACGAGCGCTTCGTCGCCTTGTAACAGGCGTCTATCGAGTGTGAGCCGTCCATCAGCACCTCTGGCTCAACAATCGGCACGAGCCCGGCTTCCTGTGCGAGCGCTGCGTAGCGCGCAAGGGCGTGGGCATTGACGTTGATGCAATAGTCGGACGGCGTCTTTTCGCCGATAGACATGACGGCGCGCCATTTGGTGAAGCGTGCGCCCATGTCGTGATACTCGGCAAGCCGTCCACGGAGGCCGTCCAGACCTTCGGTCACTAGCTCTCCGTTGGCTCCTGCCAGGGCGTTCGTTCCTTTGTCGACCTTTATCCCGGCCATAACTCCGGCGTCCGAGAGGATATTGGCCAGGCTTCGACCATCGTCGGCACTCTGGCGAATCGTCTCGTCGTACAAGATTACGCCGCTGACGTACTCGGCAAACCCGTCGGCCGTGAAGATGAGCTGTCGCCAGTCTCGCCGACTTTCGGATGTCGGCTTGACGCCTATGCTCTCAAGTCGACGCGACATCGTCCCGTTACTCTCGTCCGCCGCAAGAATGCCCTTACTTGCGGCTACCAGTTCTTTGGCCGTTACGGCCAGCTTTTCCGTGCCCATAAAACTCCTATGGAGCCGATCCCGGGTTCGAATACGTGAACCTGAAGATGCCTAATCGGCAGTTGGTTCACCTGCGCGCAAAACGCCCCAAAATCGACTCACCGTGCCGTCTGGTTCTGGGCCGGACGGGCACGGGCCTGTAATCTGTGCCAACAAGTTAAATGCTGGACGTTGGCTGGGCAACATCATTTTGACCGCGTGCGGCCGCAATGTGGGCGAGTCGATTTATTGGGGATGTCGGGTGCTTCAAATGATTGAGACGCTGCCCGGAGACGTGGCGGAGTCCAAGGGCAACGCTCTGAGAGAAACTGTTCCAGCTATGGATCGAACGCGTCGTGTGCGTGTTGTAACAGGCGGTTGCCGGGTATCCGGGAGACCGATTCGGTAGGGAATGAGCGCGTTCTGCAGGCTGCATGAAAGCGCCTCACTCCGGGAAGAACCGTCAAGGGCGGGACGGCGGAAGCTATACAGTCCTTTATCCGGGTCGACCCGCTGACGGCCCTGGCCCAGATTTCCCCCCAGCCGTCTTAAAAGGCCCTGATGGGGTCGTCATGCGCGGGGATGTGGAGATTCACGTCAGATCGTCCGGCTGGCGAGCTCATCGACATCACGTCGACCCTCGATACAACGGCGTCGCATTCCACGTCACCGGGAAGGAAGCCGACTCTGCCGTTGCCCGCACACAATCCGGAGGGCCTATGCACCTGATTGTGCTGGGAACGAAGAACAAGCTGATATATCAAAGAAACCCTCCGGCCTCGGGTCGATGTCAATCGACCCCTCCAGGTTCTTCGACGTTGACGTAGGGGCGGGGCTTGCCTCGCCCGAAATGCGCAACAAGTAAATCTTGTCATCCTGAACCGAGGCGAAGGATCTCCTGGCTAACCGTGCGTCTGTTAGGTAATCAACAGCCACGCCTTCCGGCGTACCATGCGCCGTCAACGCACTCGAACCACATTCCTACAGGCACACATGACCACCACAAACCAGCTCCCCATCACCATCGACGAGAACGTCGAGATGACCACCCGAAACGGCACGATCCTGAGGTCTGACGTCTACCGCCCGGCCGATGGCAAAACGTACCCCGTACTTCTCTGCCGTACTCCCTACGACAAGCTCAGGGGGCAGAACGTTCGTGTGGCCAGATCGCTGGCACCGCGCGGTTATACAGTCGTAGTTCAGGACGTGCGCGGCCGATACGCATCTGACGGCGAGTTCGAGTGGCAGTTCTCCGACGCGCCGATCCAGGAAGACGCCGAGGACGGCTACGACGCGGTCGAGTGGGCGGCAAAGCAGCCCTGGTGCGATGGACAGATCGGAACATGGGGGCACTCATACCCGTCGTGGTGCATCTGGCGGCTGCTTGGAGAGGCCCCGCCGTCACTGACCGCCGTGTTCGCTGGAGGAATGTCGCCCAGTCTGATGGACCTGAATTTTGGCATCTTCGAGACCGGCCGACGACTTGAGTGGACTTACCAGATGGCGGTCGATGCCCGCGCCCGGGTTGGCGATGAGTCGGGGCCGGAAAGCTGGACGGACGCCGCGACCTGGTGGAGGGAGGTCGAACGCGGTAAGTGGATCTGGTTCACCCCGTTCGATGACCTGCCGGACGACGTTTTCTCGACACTCACTCCACAGCTAAAGCGATACCTGCGAGAGCAGAACATCGACTTCTGGAACTTCAAGGACGTCTGGAAAAACGTCAAAGTGCCGACCTGCCAGGTGACTGGCTGGTGGGACCGCATAATCGGCACAATCGACAACTTCACCGGGGTTGTTGATCAAGGCCCGGACGACACCCGCGAACAGCATCGCATCGTGATCGGCCCGTGGGGCCACTCTCCGGACAGCTTCGAGAGAGTCCAGGGACCTCTGGATCTGGGCCCCGACGCGGACTGGCCATATGAAGAGGTGATAGCCCGCTGGTACGACTGGCAGTTCAAGGGCGAGGACAACGGGCTTGCCGACGAACCGCCAGTTCGACTCTTCGTCATGGGAGATAACAAATGGCGGTGGGAGAACGAATGGCCGCTAGCCCGTACGCAGTACACGAACTACTTTCTGTCCTCTGAAGGCTCGTCCAATACGGCGTTCGGCGACGGCGTTCTTACGACAGACTCGCCGACAGAGGGCACGCCCGCGGACAGCTACGACTACGACCCCAACGACCCCGTGATGAGCATGATGGGGTTGGACGCGCAGGCCGCCGCTCGGGATCAGGAGCCACTTGCACATCGCAAAGACATCCTCGTGTTCCAGACGCCGGTCCTTGATGAATCTATCGAGGTCACCGGCCCGGTCGTCCTGAAGATGTTCGCTTCTTCAAGCGCGCCCGATACCGACTGGACGGCGAAGTTAATAGACGTGCAGCCAGACGGCACTGCGGTGAACCTGACCTACGGAATATTGAGGGCCAGTTACCGGGACGGGTACGAATCCCCGACGCTCATCAAGCCGGGGCAGGAGTACGAGTACACGATCAAGCTCAATCCCACGGGAATAGTGTTCATGCCCGGACATCGCATACGCCTGGACGTGTCCAGTTCAGACTTCCCGAACTTCGACCGCAACCACAACACTGGTAAGGACTTCTGGTCGGATTCGGAGATGCGTGTGGCACACCAGACCGTGTTCCACGACGCTGTCCGCCCGTCTGCACTGGTACTGCCGATCATTCCGCGCTGACGGCACCGCTGATCACGCTCCCTCTTTTGCGCAACGATTTCAAGATACCCTATGCGCTCGCACCGCCCGAAAGTACCAGGCGAACACCAAGCCAGCTAACCAGACAGCAACAGGAGCCAAACGTGGCCAACTCCGACACACGGTTCCCCGCAACGTCCGATCTGAACATCGGCTTCGCCCACCATGCCTACCAGCTCAAAGATCGATTCGCAGCGCGTGAAACCGGTATAAACCACTTCCAGGTCTATACGCCGGACCAACTCAATGAGCGGATCGCCGACATGGACGTCCTGGTGGTGTCGGGGCTATGGAACGACGCCCTTCTGGACAACGCACCGAAACTGCGCTGGATCCAGTCGGTCGGAACCGGATTCGACCAGTTTCCTCTCGACCAGCTAAAGGAACGCGGCATCCACCTGTCCCGGGCCTTCGGCGTGATGAAAGAGGCTGTCGCTGAACAGGCCCTGGCCTGCATGCTGTCGCTGGCTCGCCACCTCCACTATCTCCGGGATCACCAGAAGAAACACGAATGGCGCGCCTACATCTCAGATATCTCAAAACGAGAAGACGAGCTCGCAGGAAAAACCGTTGGCATTGTAGGGCTCGGCCTGATCGGATCGCGCGTGGCCGAGCTTGCGAAGGCGTTCAACATGCGCGTGATCGCTACCAAAAGAGACCCGTCCACATACGACGGCCCGGCGGACCTGGTCACCGGAACGGACGGACTGGACGATCTGCTCCGAGAGTCGGACTACGTGGTGTTGACCTGCCCGCTGACCGATGAGACTGCCGGCATGATCAACAAGCGCACCCTCGGTCTGATGAAGAGCAGCGCTTTCCTGGTAAACGTGGCGCGCGGTGGCTGCGTAGTAGATGAAGATTTGATCCCGGCGCTCAAGGTTGACGACATAGCTGGCGCAGCGCTGGACCATTTCCACGAGGAACCGCTCGGCGCGGACAGCCCTTACTGGGATATGGACAACGTGATCGTCACGCCCCACAACGCCTCAGAAACCCAGATGTACGAAGAGAATCTGATGGATATCCTGATCGAAAATCTGGGACGACTCGGCAGAGGCGAAACAGACTTACTACACCAAATCGTCTAGCAGGGCAGGTGTCTCTGCGCCTTATCCTCGCGGGGCGTCTGTTCTTGCTTGACGTTCTAGTTCGCGATCTCTGGCGTTGTGCTGCAACACCGTAAGGGCGAATGTCTATCCGCCCTTACGACTCTCATGCAAAAACAATGGTTATCGGCTACAACCACGTAGGGGCGGTACTTGCCCCGCCCGCGCCCGTACTTCGAAAACCTCAATACAGGTGCGTATCGCGCATCCAACCGGCAACAAACCGCTCGGCTAATTCGATCCACTGGCAGGATGGGCTGGGTGCCGGGACGAACCCGCCAGATCTACGCCCTGCCTTCAACCTCTAGTCGCACCTGCCGCTTCGTGAAATCGGCCCTAACAGGACGGTTCCAGATATACTCTCGCCGCACCCCATCCTCTATTTATAATTCTAGATATATCCGGGGCCCGCAATGGGACCGCACTCGCGGGCCTTGAGATCAAGCAACACAGGTTCGTATCAAAGGAAGCCGAATGCGCATCTTGATGGTTCAGTTCACGATCAAAGATGGGATGGCTGACGCCTTCCTTGAGGCCGCCAAGGGTGATGGCCTAGGCTCCGTCCTGACCGAAGCCGGATGCTACCGGTTCGACATCATCCAGGACCGGGAAGACCCAAACCGCATCGCCTTTACCGAGGTCTACGACGACGACGCGGCGATCGACGAAGTCCACGTCAAGGCAACACACATGACCGCCTGGCGCGACGCCACGAAGGACATGATCGACGGACCTGTAACGGTCGGTCGCTGCCGAAACATCTTCCCTGGAGACCTCGCAAGCTGGAACGCACGACGTGACGGCGTTAACGAGGGTTTCTCCTCCGAAAACCTGTTCATCATCCACGCCCAGTTGCCGGTCCAGGCAGACCGTGTTGACGACTTCATCGAGGCCGTAAAGCTGGACGGTGTTGGATCGACCAACCTGGAACCCGGTTGCCTGCGATTCGATGTCTACCAGGAAATCAGCGACCCGACGAAGCTGTGGCTGTACGAGGTCTACGTAAACCCGGAGGCCTTCCAGTTCCACACCACAACGCCACACATCGCAAAGTGGCGTGACACCGTGGCCGACTGGTACGACGGCGACCGACCCGCCGGAATCCGCGGCAAGAACGTGTGGCCGCCGGACCAGTGGAACTGGAGCGCAGGCAGCCCACTAGCCTAGGCAGGCAGGTGCCCCTGAACCCTATCCTGGCGGGACCTTTGTCCTTGACGTTTGCTAGCGCGTAAGCATTTGCAAGACCGTCATTCTTGAGTAATCAGGCATGGCGGTCTTTTCGTTGTATAGGCGTGGCTTGCTCCGCCCACGGGTTGACTGTTCTTCAACCCTCGGACTTCGGAGCGCTCAGCAAACAAAATATTGTCATACTGAGCCGAAGTAAAGGCTCTCCCGGGTTTCCTTCTACGGGCCGGTAATTGCACGCACACCAGACGTTCGATGACGCGGTTTCGGCGCGTCATCGAACGACCCGCCGACCCTTCGAGAGCCTCAGGCTGGGCTGTCTTGTGCCTCAGTGTGGACTGCGTTATGTCGTACGTCGCTCACACGCAATTGAGACGATCCACGGGAACGCCGTAGGGGCGTATGGCAACACGCCCACGACTCTCATGTGACAATGCCCCTAATCCCCGGCCGCAACCCCTGCGCCCAACTGCGTCGCCACCAGTTGCGCGTACAGACCGCTGCTACGCATCAATTCGTCATGGCTGCCCGTCTCTGCGACGCGACCGTCTGCCATCACCACGATCGTGTCGGCCTCTCTGACCGTCGACAACCGATGCGCAATCACGAGCGTCGTTCTGTCGCTCTTGAGGGTATCCAGCGCCGTCCTGACTGCTCGTTCATTCAGTGCATCAAGGTGGGAAGTTGCTTCGTCCAGGATCAGGATAGGAGCGTCCTTTAGAAAGGCCCGGGCGATAGCCACTCGTTGTCGCTGACCGCCCGACAGATGGGTGCCGCGCTCGCCGACAACCGTATCCATACCGTATGGCAGCGACTCAACAAAGCCCGTGAGACTAGCGTTCTCGATGGCGTCGGCTAACTCGGCTTCCGTGGCGTTCGGTCGCGCTATCTGGACGTTGTGGCGGAGCGATGCGTTGAAAAGGAATGTGTCTTGCGACACCAGTGCCACGCGGTCCCTCAGATCGTCCAGCCGGTACTCGCGGAGATCAGCACCGTCGATGCAAACGGAGCCGCCATCGGCGTCCCAGAACCGCAGGAACAGGTGAGCTGCGGTCGTCTTACCGGCACCGGACGGGCCGACGAGCGCCAGTGTTTTGCCGTGTTCTACCGCAAACGACACATCTTCGAGCGCCGGGTGGTCCATAGTCTCGTAAGAGAAGGTCACCCCATCCATGGCCAATGCCGGGATCGACCCGGTCCTGTGATGCCCTGAGGGGGCGACTCCGGGCCCGTCCTGAACCTCCACTACCTCTGAGTGCACGGCGAAAACACGCCGCGTTGCGCCCAGCGTGTCGGCAAGTTGGCGGGCGGTGTGCGAGATTTCCGAGATAGGCAGAAACGACGCCATCGCCAGCAGCGTCGCCAGCGGGAGCAGCCCAGCGTCGAGACGTCCTTCTGACACAAGCCAGGCTCCCACGGCGACCATCGCCAATCCTCCGATTCCCATCGTGATTTCCAGATACGCCCTTTGCAGGGTTAACTCCCGGAAGAACGGCAGGCGGACTTTGACGGCCTGCCGTGCGCGGCCGATGAACTCAACGGCGCGTTCAGGCCCGCGCTGGAAGGCGACGATTTCGTTCATCCCCTGCAACGTGTCCACAGCGTGTGCGTTCAACATCCCAAGCTCTTCCCGTGATCGTGATCCAAGTCGGTCCACCTTGCCACGTGCCATGAAAGGACTGGCCGCGGCGATCACGAGGAAAGGGATCAGTGTCATGGCTAGGATCGGTTCGAACATGAACAGAGTGATCAGGACGGCGACCGGAACGACCACCGCCACAAAGGCCGGGGCGACCGTATGCGCGAAGAAGTACTCAATCGTTTCGACGTCCTGTGTCGCCATCCCAACCAGATCACCGGTCCGTCGCCGCGCCAGATATGCGGGCGCAAGTTGGTCCAGCTTCTTATACAGGTCGATCCGCATCTCGGCGAGCAAGCGGAACGCCATATCGTGGGCCACCCATGACTCCAGCCAGGTCAAGATGGCGGCAAGCGGGGCGAGAACGCCAAGCGATACAAGCAGCCAACCAAAGTCGTCGCCGTCTTTCACAGCGGCCACGGCAAGGGCCGAAACAACGCCGATGCCGATAATGCTGGCGAAGCGTGCAATACCCAGGATGAAGGTAAGTGTCAGCTTGCCTTTCCAGGGCGTGACCAGTCGAAACAACTCGAAAAATGTCTCACGCCAACCCATGCCTTCAGCGCGAAGAATCGCCTCGGTCGGGGCCATCTCGGCTGCCTGGCTGGCGAACGCCTCTCGCGTCTCTGCACGCGAACGTCCGTTGCCTGTGGAATCAATCGAATCAGAGGATGTTCCGTTACTACCCGTGCTCACCACCTGATCCCCCATAAGCGCTGAATAGATACCGTCCTGCGCCATCAGGCCGTCGTGCGAACCCTCTTCGCTAACACGTCCCTCGTCCAGAACAACGATCCGATCAGCGCCGATAACGCTGGACAGTCGGTGGGCGATGATGAGGGTCGTCCGGCCTTTCATCAGCCGGTCCAACGCCTCCTGAATCAGATACTCGTTCTCGGCGTCCACCGCCGAAAGCGCCTCGTCCAGCACGAGTATCGGTGCGTCCCTAAGTAGCGCTCTTGCTATGGCGATCCGCTGCCGCTGCCCGCCAGACAGCCTGACACCACGCTCGCCGATCACCGTCCCGTACCCGTTCGGCAATGCGGAGACAAACGTGTGAGCGTTTGCTGCTCGAACCGCCGCTTCCATCTGCTCAGGCGTGGCGTTTGGGTTGCCGAACTTCAGGTTGTCGGAGACCGTGCCGTGGAACAGGTACGTGTCCTGACTCACGATGGCGAGATTGCCTCGGATCTGATCGAACGACAGCTCTTTGAGATCTACTCCGCCCAACTTCACTCGGCCTGCGTCCGGGTCGTACAGGCGCAGCAAGAGTTTTACTACGGACGTCTTACCGGCCCCACTCGGCCCCACCAGCCCGATCTTCTCACCGGCCGCCACGGAAAAGCTGAGACCGTTGTGCGCCGCACTTCGGCCGCCGGGGTATGCGAACGTCACGTCCTCAAAGGACAGGGTTGGATTTAAGTTCGAGAGATCGTGTTTGAGTACGTACGGCTCGGGCACGCCTGGCTGTGCGTCCTGAAGCGCGAAAACGCCCGAGGCCGCAGAGATACCGAGCAAGCCCTCGTGGAAGAGCTGTGTTAGCTCACGGAGGGGACGGAACACCTCGACACCAAGCATCAGGATCACCAGCAGAACGCCCAACTCAAGCCCGCCGGTATCGACTCTGTAGGCACCCCAGCCAAGCGCTACCGCAGCGCCGATGGAGATGGCGGCTATCGATAGCCCGCCGGAGAACGCGTTAGTCGCTAGCACCCACATAGTGCTTTTGAAAACTGCCCTCGCTCGTTCTGCGAGCAGCCTCCCCCTGGCCTCGCTTTGACCGAATGCTTTGAGCGTCGCCAGCCCCTGAATCGAATCCAGGAAATCGGCCCCGAACTCGCCGTACGCCGTACGCCTGCGTTCGCTGCTCCTGCTGTTCCATTTGTGGAACAGGGCCGGCAGAAAAAGTGCTGCAATAGCAGACAACAGGAATATCGAGGCCGTCGGCAGGTCCAGGAACGCCATGAAAATGAAAACACCGACAGGGGTTAACAGGGCGACGAAAAACTGCGGAAGGTACTGTCCAAAGAACGTCTCAAGCTGCTCGACTCCGTCGACGAGCGACAGCACCGTGTCCCCGGTGCGTTGCTGGTTGAAGTACGACGGACCCAGTTCCATCGCCTTTGAGTGGAGATTGCCTCTGAGGGCGATCTGAACTTTCGCGGCGGTCTCGTGGGAGATCATCTCTTTGTAGAACTGAAGCGCACCGCGGATAACGATCACACCTGCCACACCGGTGATAGGCACTGTCAATGATTCGATTCCCCGGCCCGCAAAAATCTCGGCGAGCAGCCAGCCAAGAAGGGCCAGTCGGGCCACCCCTGCGGCGGCCGTCAACAGGCCAATGATCACGGCCCACGCAATGCGAAGTCTTACGCCGTGTGTGAGGCCCCAGAGTCGGAAATCGAAATACATGCGAGGTTCGAGAGATATCCAGGATTGTTGATCAGGTGGATCTGTGGGGCGGTTATCTGGCCACTATGTAAGGGTGACCAGCTCGGGAGATTGTAGACCGATTACGAAGGTACATTCTGTCCTCTTGTCGCCAGTCCGTAGCCGAGTACGCCCGTCACCAGAAGTGCCGAAGCCACCAAAAACCCGGCCTGGAAACCGTAAGCTTCGGCGATCAGCAACCCGGCAATCGGGCCCATCGCGGACCCCATATCAAGCCAGGTCGCGTAACGTGCTATAGAGCCGGCGCGCGACTCGTCCGGGACGGCGTCACCGGCGGAAGCGTCAAGCGCAACAGCCAGCAGTGATCCGGTGATCAACAGCATCGGCAGCGCCGCGACGATCACCTCGGTCTGCGTCGCTAACCCCACCACCAACATAGTCGCCAGCGTCAACGCTGACCCGACCATCACGGTCCGTCGACGCCCCCATGTGTCGGATAGATGCCCCATCGGAACCGACAGCGCCAGATCACCAAACCACCGAATTCCAACCAGGAACCCCGCAAGCGTCACGATCCCGACTGACACCCCGAACACGGTCGCTTTCTCACCGTAGAGGTCGGCAAGAAATGGTGAGATCGTGGCGATCACGAGGCCGTTTGCGGCGAACGCCGTGCCGAAGCGGAGATAGTTGATAGCCAGTAATCGACGACGGATCGATTTCGCACTCTCGGGAAGCGGAGATACCAGCACACTCCACGCTCGTTCGCTTAGAGCTGATCCCTTTGGGGTGCCTGTCTCTGGTTCAAGCGGCTCGACAGTCTTTTGCTGGATACGAAAATTCGGTGCCGTGAGAGCGATCAGGACGCCAACGATCCCGAAAACGGCAAGCACAGTGAACGCGACTCCTCGCCCGGCTGAGTCGGCGAGGGCGGCTCCAGCCGTCACGGCAATAAAGCTGCCGGTGCGTTGACCTGCGTTGAAAAACCCGAGCAACCGACCACGATTGCCGGAGTCACCAATCTCAAACGCCGCGAGATATGCGCCTAGCCTTAAGTGGGAATAGCTGATGCCCCATAAGGCACGGGCTATAAGCAGCAGGGCGGCACCACGACTGAACGCGTAGACCAGAGTGGTCAGCCCTCCAAGGAGCACGGCGATAATGAATGGGGTCTTGAACCCGAACCGATTAAACGATGCTGCGGCGAGTGAGTTTCCGGCCAACCGGATCAGTCGGTTGATGCTGAGCGCCAGCCCGATCCACACCGCCGCGGATACACCGAACGAGTTGTCCAGACCAAAGTCAGAGACACTGGCCGGGAGCACGATATATATGAGCGAGTCGCCCATGATGACGGCCGTCGTCGGAAGGACAACCGCCGCCATATGGCGTGGAATGTAAGCTCCAGATCGCTCTGAGGATGACTCAGATTCGGCGCGTTCTTCTGATCCGTGTTCCGCGTCTCCCGGAATACCCGGATTATCTGGGTTATCTGCGTTACGGGGAGGTTGGCCGGTCATCCGATTTCTACCCGGATTTACCGAGATGGGGTTTCATTAACCCCGCCCCTGCATTTCCATTGTTTCCGGGTAGAAAAAGTTCGGGCGTGCTCAGCTGTCCGAACCCTCGTCGTCACCATTAGAAGCCGGACGCCTTCGAAGTGCCGGCGGCCTGGGCGTGCTGGACGATCCGTTGTCGTCACCATTGCCCGATGCTCGGACGCCTACACGTCGTCGAGTGGGCGTCCGGCGTACGGGTGTACTTGGGCCAGCGCCACCATCGGAAGAGCCCGGTCCGTTTGATGTGGTCCGGGACGGCTCCGGAGTGTTGTCCGGTGCCGTCTCATTGACGGGTCTGTTGTCCGAATTCGCTGCGGTATCCGGCGAATCTGTGGAGGTTCGGCGTGTCGGAGTACGGCGGCGTGGCGTTGATCGGGATCCGGCAGTCCGGGTAGAGGACCGGGAGGTCGTAGTCCTTCGACGGGTCGTTCGGCGGCCGCTATCCGTACCGCTTTCCGGGATGGTCGATTCTACTGCGACCTCCGGCTCCGGGGCAGTCACTGCTACTGCGGACCTTCGGGAGGCCGGAGCGCTGCGGCTACTGGGACCACTCCGTGGTGTGCGCGTTCGACGGGAAGAAGCAG